>LKMJ01002030.1_pt1 | contig 18400 bp, 19 predicted proteins | sample 643391 | NCBI WGS metagenome assembly LKMJ01 (sample SAMN04112250, study PRJNA286221) | soda lake metagenome | biome: soda lake; feature: Kulunda Steppe; material: water; isolation source: sample PL-Br10 brine of Picturesque Lake | place: Russia: Kulunda steppe | collected 2010-07 | reverse complement strand
CGCTGTGGAAGTTGGCTACTGGGGCGTCGACCGCCGCGATTGCGTCGCCGTATCGGCCATCCTGCTCGACGCTATCGTGTGGGACCGCTCCACCCAAAAGGGAGACGGAGTCGACGACCGTGGTCTGGTCTTTGTCGGTGAGCACGCGAATCGTCTCCAGACAGACTCGCGCGCCCAGCGAGTAGCCGATCAGGTGGACTGGCCGACCGTCCTCGCTTTCCCACTCGCCGAGCCAGTCGGCCAAGACCTGGGCGTTGGCGTCGGCCAACGCCTTGGCTGGCTCCCAGTCGACAGCCGAATCCCAGCTGTAGGCGGCGACGGGAGCCGGCCGCAGCTCGTCGAGGCCGAGTTGTGTCGTGTACGCCTGATCACGGGCGGTCGGATCGTCAGTATCGAAGCCATGGACGAAGACGAACAGTTCGTCGCTGTCGTCCCACGTGCCCTCGATTGCCGGCGTCACAGCAACCGCGTCGACTGTATCGGGTTCAACGCGTTCGCGTGTGATGATTGTCGGGTGGTCGTCGGGCGCGGTTTCGTCACCGAAATCGCCATCGAGCGCGCGGGTGACGTACAGCCCGCCGCCGCCAGCGAGCGTGGCCGCACCGCCCGCACCGACCAGTAGTCGACGCCTCGTCAGCCCGAACCGGCCATCCGCAGTTGATTCGTCTGAGATACTCCTGCTACACAGTATCACGCCAAAAGGTCGACGGTTAGGATGAGACGCTGCGTCGACGCCACAGATAGATGACGCCGGCGAGGAGAGCGGCAAGTGGGACCAGCGAGCCGAGGATGTACGCCCACGTTCGCCTCGGCCAGCCCACAGACAGTCGACGACTGTCGAGATAGATCCCGACCGGCAGCCCGATCCAGGAGGCGAAAAGTACCAGCCCGAAGACGGCATCAGAGAGGACGGTCGCACCAACGAACACCACGAACCATCCCAGCGTTGCGGCAGCGACGAGTTTGTGCCAGACAGTCGCTGGCTGGGCTGGCTCGTCGGTTACTCTCGGTTCGGTTGCGTCGGCGTGGTCAGTGCGGTGGTCGCCCGTCGAAACGGTGTCCTCGGAGACCGCCGCGGTCGACTCGGCGTCAGTGTCTGCTGGCTCGATGAACTCCAGGTATGTAGCGACCAGATCAAGCGCGTCCTGTTGGTCAATCAACTCGACCAGATCATCGCCGTCGATGAGTTTGACGTTCAGCTGGTCGGCGAGCTCTCGGGCCTGCTGGGTGTAGGCGTTGGTCGTCACCATCAGCACTTTATCAACCCCTGACTGTTGGTGTTTGAGGCTGGCGTACTGTTGGATATCCGGCGATCCAACGGTCGTGTTCGGCCCGTAGCGTTTGGCCTGGATCAACACCAACTGCTCGTAGGGTGTCGATTTTCGGGCGGTCACGTCAACTCCCTTGTCGGCGGATTCGGCCGAAACGGTCGTCTCCCAGCCCATGCGCTCCCAGAGGTCGGCGACGAAATACTCGAACTCGTAGGGGTCCATCTCCTGGAGCACCGCCTTGAGTTGGGCCGGCGTCTCGATCGGACGCCCGTCTGAGGGGATGTTCGGGTTGGACGCCAGTTGGCGTCGACGCTCGGCACGAGTAGTGTCGGTCTGCTCTGCGGAACGTTTCGCATCAGTCGAGTCGGTGGCATCAGAAACCGCATCCGCCGTCCGCATCGCCGTCCGGAGCGCGCGGTACTGCTTTCGGGACAAAAACAGCCGGAGGAGTTGTTTCATACGATCAGTCGGCGTGGCGAACGATATGCACGTCGTACTGGGGGTCTTTCGACAGCGGGCTGCCAACGCTGGTGACTGGCGAGGAAATCCGGCCGGCGTTTTCAGTGCCGATGAAGATTACCGAGACGTCGAGTTCGGCCGCGACGTGCCGGACGGTCCGGGTTACATCGTCGAAGGCGGTGGCGGTCAGCACGTCGCTGTCGTCTGGGATTTCACACCGGAAGGAGGCTTCGGGGGCGATCTCGTAGACACGTTCGGCGAACTGTTCGCGGAGCGCGTCGAGATCGAACTCAGATTCCGCGTCGATCCAGCCGCGTTCGACCGCAAACGAGGGATCTTCTGGAATCACGGTTAGTGCGACGACCTGTTCGTCCCAGCTATCGCCGAACGTTGCGGCCCGTTTGAGCGCGGTCTCGGCCAGCGGCGAGCCGTCGAACGGAGCGAGTACAGTCATACAGTCGGCTTCGGGAGGCCGTTATTTATAGCCTGCTCACGTCCTCAGTTTCTGAGACCTCACGGTGTACGCTCGGAGCTGTTACAGTTCAGCGGCTGCCGAAAGCGTGATCGCAATCGCCCGTTCGACGTTGTTTTTCGCCTTTTCAGGCAGCTCGTCGTCGCCGTCGGCTCCCTTTTGGGTTCCCTCAACGAGATTGCCGTCGACCGTACAGATCGCCCCAGCACGCATCCCCTTGCGGCGGGCCAACGAGAAGACGGCGGCAGCCTCCATCTCGATCGCCAGTAGGTTGGCGGCCTCCCACTCTTCGACATAGTCTTCGCTTTCGGCATAAAAGGCGTCGTCCGAGACGATTGGGCCGACATGCACGTCTTCGTCATTCGCCTCAGCAGCGTCGACCAGCCCGCTCAGCACCTCGTAGTCCGGGACGGCGGGATACATCGCCGACTCGTACCGTTTCGTGGTGCCCTCCTCTTTGGCCGCGCCGGTGGCGACGACCATATCGCCGATCTCGATCTCAGACTGTAGCGCGCCCGTGGTGCCACACCGGATCACCGTCTCGACGCCTGCGGCTTCCAACTCTTCGATGGCGATGGCGGCGGAGGGACAGCCGATCCCGGTCGAACAGATGGTCAGCTCTCGGCCCTCATAGGTGGCGTTAACCAGTTTATACTCGCGGTTTTCGGCCACAAACTCGACGTTTTCGCACTGCTCGGCGATTCGATCGACGCGTCCTGGATCGCCCGGAATAATCGCCAGGTCGTGGACATCGCCCGACTCGATCAGCAGATGCGGCTGTTTTGCCATACTGGGGTCTCCGACGGTAGCGACAAAAAACCGTCCGATGTCATACCACCTGTCCAGCACCGCCAACCGAGTATCGTCGAGACGGCCAAATCAGTTTTTAATATGGTAATCAATTGTTATACTGTGATTAGATACCAATCCACAGTCAGCCGGCTACCGGGGGTACAGGGCCAATGAGAAACGCAAAGATCGTCTGTACAATCGGTCCAGCGTCTGATTCTCCCGAGACCCTCGAAGCACTCGCGGAGGCGGGGATGTCCGTCGCGCGGATGAACGCGAGCCACGGCACGCCCGAAGATCGCCGGACAGTGATCGACCGAGTTCGGGCAGTCGACGAGAAAACCGACCGTCCAGTTGCGGTGATGCACGACCTGCCCGGTCCCGAAATCCGAACCGCGCCAATCGAAGATAAAATCCGACTCGAAGCCGACTCGAGGGTCCGATTCGTCGAAGGGACCGAGGCGACACCCAAGGAGGTAGGCGTCTCGCACAGTCTAACCGCGGTCGACCCAGGTGACCGCATCCTGCTCGACGACGGCCGGATCGAGACGACCGTCGAGGCCGTCGACGACGAGGGCGTCACGGTCAGCGTTAACAACGGCGGCGAACTCGGCGGACGAAAAGGCGTCAACGTCCCCGGTGTCGAACTCGGCTTGCCCACCGTCACTGAAAAGGACCGCCAGGAACTCGAAGTCGCCGCCGAAAAGGAGGTCGACTTCGTCGCAGCCTCCTTCGTCCGGGACGGTGAGTTCGTCCACGAGATCAGCGACACGCTGGCGGAGCTGGGTGCCGATATCCCGATCATCTCCAAAGTCGAACGGGATGTTGCGGTTGAGAACATCGACAGCATCATCGAAGCCTCCTATGGCGTGATGGTTGCCCGCGGGGATCTCGGTGTCGAGATGCCGCTCGAAGACGTGCCGATGACGCAGAAACGGATTATCCGCAAGTGTCAGAACGCCGGCGTACCGGTGATCACGGCCACCGAGATGCTAGATTCGATGACCGAAAACCGTCGACCAACCCGTGCGGAGGCCTCCGATGTGGCCAACGCTGTCCTGGATGGCACTGACGCCGTCATGCTGTCGGGAGAGACGGCAATGGGTGCCCATCCCCCACTCGTCGTCGAGACGATGGACCGGATTGTTCGTGATGTCGAACGGAGCGACGAGTACGCTGCACACATCGAACAGAACGTACCGGCGGCCGACGCCCCACAGACTGACGCGCTGGCGCGGGCGGCCAGATATCTGGTCGACGACATCGAGGCAAGCGCGATCGTAGCGGCGAGCGAGTCCGGTTATACGGCTCAAAAAGTCTCGAAGTTCCGTCCCTCGGTCCCGGTCGTGGGCTCGACGCCGAGCGACGAGGTTCGGCGTCGACTCGCACTCTCGTGGGGGATCGTCTCCGAGACCACGCCGTACACGACTGAAGGTGCGAGTGCAATCATCGACAACGCAGTCCAGACCGCACTTGACACACCGGCCGTCGACAGTGGAGAGACGGTTGTTGTCCTGTCTGGAATGATGAGCGAACTCGACAACACGAACGCCTCGAACACGCTAAAAATCCATGTCGCCGCCGAGACGCTTGGCTCGGGCGAGCCGGTCGTCGAGGGAGTGGCTGTCGGCGCATTCCACTGGGCAGACGCCGGTGACCTCTCGTCGGCCCCGGCCGGCTCAATCGTCGGGATTCACCGGGAGTTCGACGGGGAGTTGACTGGCGATGTTGAGTCTCTCGCGGCGGTTATCGACTACCGCGGAGAAGCCAGCAACGATGCAATCTCACTGGCACGGCAGCTCGATATCCCAATGGTCGCCAACGCGGATATTACCGGCCAGCTTAGCGACGGTGACACCGTAACGCTCGATGCGGAACGCGGTGTGGTCTACGCCGGCGAGGTCAGACAGTTAGGTCCCGACGACCGATAGCCGTCGCGCTGTCATTTTTATATTATTTATAAACAGGCCGACGGCAACATACCGACTGGTGGACTGTGAGGTCAGCAGTCGTCGACAGCGTTTCGAACCCCATCACTTACTTACTGTCCACGCAATTGCACGCTACGGTATGAGACCTGACGACAGACTCTCGGGGCAACTCGGGCCGAGTCTACTGTGTGAGGACTGTGAGGCGGCATTGGAGTCCGGTGGTCGTCAGGCGGTCTCGTTTCTCCTACTCGATACGCTCACCGTGCCACTGGTGGGGTGTGAGGCTCATCTCGAACAGTTTCGGGCTATCTGTGAACTCACCGCGGATGGTCCGGCGAAACTGCTGTCGCATGTTCCAGCCGGTGGAGTCCAGTGTCCGGGCTGTCGGAACTCGAATCACACGGCTGGCATTCCAGTCGTTCTGATCGAAGCCGGAGCGGTCGGTGTCCTCGGCTGTTCGACGCACGCCAAGGAGGTCCTGGATCGGTTTCAGTCCGGCCTCGAAGTTCGTCGGCAGCTGGGTGCGGACGTCTGATCACCGGCGAGCCTGCCAGATTCCTGCGACAGTTACTATCGACCGCAGTCAATCAGGTCCTTTTCCCGCGTTGAATCCTAACGGAGAGTATATGTCACAACCAAGCAGCCAGCAAGGAGTAATCCGATGAATCCGTCTCGCGTCGACTTTCTGGTTGATGTCGCCTACGGGTTGTTGATTTTCGTTGCCGTGGTGTTGTTTATGATCGTTGGCGACCGCGTCGGTGTCGCCTTTGCAATCGGCGTCCTGCTGTCGTATCTCATCCACGTCGTCTGGAAGATGGCCCGGTTCGACCCCGACTGGATGACTCGGGAAGTCGCCGAAACAGTTGCCCAGACGGTCGACGAAACAGTCGAACAGACCGTTGACAAGGAGGTCTCCGAGACCGTCGAGAAAACAGTTGGTGAAACCGTTGAGAAAACCGTCGCCGAAACCGTCGACAAGGAAGTCTCCGAGACCGTCGAAAAAACGGTCGGCGAAACCGTCGAGAAAACAGTTGGCGAAACAGTCGAAAAGACGGTCGATCAGTCCGTCGAAAACACCGTCGCCAAAGAGGTCGCGGAGGTCATCGAAAAACTCGAAGCGATCAACGACCGAGTCGATCGCCGCCCACGAGCCGATGAGGTCGAAGAGACGATTGAAGCCCAAACCGAGGAAGTCGAGGGGAAACTCGAAGAGAAAATCGAACAACAGACCGAGGAGATCGAAACCAAACTCGACTCCGAGCAGTCAGATACCGATCAGTAGGATCGTCTTACTCGGCAGTAGTACACGACTAACCAAGCGATACTTCCGCTGTAGCATGTGTTCTCCGTGGTTTGTTTCTGGACAACAACTTGTCGGCCGATCTGTTTTCAGTCGCCGTTCGTTGTGTAATATGCTACAGTATGTTCTAACTTACAAACAGTATCACCGCCGACGTCTGAACTATCATGAGATCCTCACTGGGCAACCGGCCGCCGAGCGATTCGGCCAATAGACCACTCGCCAATCGAGTTGTGGGTTTGTTTCGGGTGCCGTCAACGGCCACCTATCGGACGGCAGGCTGCCACGTTCAGACCGAATTAGTGTCGGTACCAGTGTGAGTTCCAAATGCGAATACTGAGCCTTGTCACGAGCGACCATGCGAAGTTCTACCGACAGCAGGTCGCCGGCCTCCGAGACCGGGGCCACACCGTTAGGACCGTCTCGCTTTCCGGAACGAAAGTCGAAGACGGTATCGACAAGGGTGGACGGTCACCGGCGGCATATCTCCGATACTATCCGCGCGCCGTAGCGGCTGCTGCCGGTGAGTACGATATCGTCCACGCCAACTATGGGCTGACCGCGCCGCCGGCGGTCGTCCAGCCGTTTCAGCCGGTGGTGCTCTCGTTGTGGGGCAGCGATGTCATGGGAAAGTACGGTGCGGTGAGCGAGTTTTGTTCACGGTTTGCGGACGAAGTCGTCGTGATGTCCGAGGAAATGGACGCCGAACTCGCTTGCGACTGCCACGTCATCCCCCACGGAATCGACCTCCAACGGTTCAAACCACAGCCGCAAAGCAAGGCGCGAGACGCGCTGGGATGGGACCACGACACACGCTACGTGCTGTTTCCGTACAGTCCATCACGCTCAGTCAAAAACTACCCGCGCGCCAAACGAATCGTTGAGTCGGCACGTTCCGGGATCGACGCTCCTGTCGAGATCACAACGATGTCGGGCGAACCTCACGAACGTGTTCCACTGTATATGAACGCCGCCGACGCACTGGTGTTGAGTTCGAAACGTGAGGGCTCGCCAAACACCGTCAAAGAGGCGATGGCCTGTAACCTCCCAGTGATTTCGGTGGCTGTCGGTGATGTCGAGGCGCAACTGGCTGGCGTCTCACAGTCGACTGCCAGCAGCGACGACGACGAGCTCGCGGCCGCGCTCAAGACAGTGTTAGCGGCCCCTGAGCGGTCGAACGGGCGCGAGGCGGTTGCGTATCTCGCGCTCGACCGTCAACTGGATCGGATCGAGTCGGTGTACGAATCGGTGCTTCCAGGAGGCGATCCATGAGCTCCGAGGCTGTGGTCATTCCGACCGGGATCGAGATGAAAAGCTACGGCTGTATCCGCTCGCTGAACAGACAGGGGATTCGGACGGTTGTGGCCTCCGACTGTGGAGTTGTCCCACAGTTTGCCTCCCGGTACTGTTCCGAACAGGTGCATATACCCCCCCACAAACAGGACGCGGTAGCGTACAAGAACGCGCTCCTGGAACTCGCTGCCCGCCCCGAGATCAAGACAATTATTCCGGTTCGGGAGATCGACGTCTACCTATTGGCCAAATACAACGACGAGTTCACCGAGCACGTCTCGCTCGTCGTGCCCACCTTCGAGTCGCTTTCTGTTGGACACGACCGGCTCCGACTCGCTGAGGCTGCCGAGGACGCTGGCGTACCTTTCGCCGAAACACGGTTGCTCTCGGGTGTCGAGCAGTTCGAAACCGATGTCGTCGTCAAATCCAGATACAACATTCTCACGAGTGAATACCTCGACGATGGTGACCCACAGACGGTCTCGGAGGTCAACCATGTCCGCTTTTTCGAGGCCGGAGAGTCGCCGGACAAAGCGGCACTCAGAGAGCTGTTCGGCCACGATCCGATTGTTCAGGCGTTCATTCCTGAGGCGAAAAAACACCTCTACTGTTCGCTGTGGGTCGATGGCGAGCCGGTTTCGACCTACCAACACGAACAGCATCGGAAAGTCTCGTGGGTCGGCGGCGGTGGCGTCTACCGGGAGTCCGCCTACTCACGGGCCGTCGACAGCGTCGCCACCGATCTGTTGGGCCAACTCGAGTGGACTGGCTACGCCTGTATCGAGTACATCAAAGACGCCGTAACGGGCGACTGGAAGTTCCTCGAACTCAATCCGCGGGTCTGGCACTCGATTCCTGAAGCCGTTCGGGCGGGTGTCGACTTTCCGTCCCACTACTGGCACTGTGCGCACGGCAGCAGGACGGCAGTTGACGACCGCTACGAGACAGGTATCAAGTGTCATACCTCGTACGGCGAACTCAAACACCTGTTGAGCATACGCCACGACGAAACGCCGTTTTTCGAGCCGCCATCGTTCTGGCGAACGCTGGGTGAGATCGCCTACTCGTGTCTCCGACAGCCACGGTTCGACTACATACGGGCAGACGATCCACGGCTCTTTGTGAGCGCGATAACCCACCTCTCGGGCATCGATGTCGGCAGTACATACGATGACAACGAGATCGATACCGACACAACCCAGCAGAGCCATAACGTCTCTCGCTAGTCGATTGGGATGATCGGCGGTCCTGTTTGCTTACCGAGGACCTGTTAGCTTTCGAGGCTCTACTTATATAGAGGCCGTCAACAGCGGCACCGACACCAGGAGCGTTGCACCAAAGACGAGCGTCGAGCGAAGCCACTGGCCACGAATCGCGGTCGCCTGTTCCTCGTAGCTTCGGCCGGCGGCTCGGGGTAAGACGAAGTGGGCAAAAAAACCGTATATAAACCCACTTACAAAGCTCACCGCTATCAGATGCGCTACGAGGTCGAGACCACCCACAGCGATGACCGCCGGGAGACTCACTGAAAGCCCCACGACGAACACACCGTACAGCACTCCAGCAAGCAGACCGGCACCGTGGTGAACGGCCAGTAGCTCGGTCATTGAGACGTCGTCGGCTGACTGCCGAGTGAGAATCCCAGCAGCGATGGCGGCGGGTGTAAAGCCGTCCGGCTGTCGGCTCATCGGCCAGTCCATCACGACGGCTGCGAGGAGTCCGGCCAGCGCGCCGACAGCGACCATCAGCGACCACGACAGCGGTACGGTGGCCGTGATCGTCGGCAGCGATCCATCCATGCCTGTACAGTGTGCAACCAACCGATATATAACCCCCGTCAGACAGCAGCCAGCCCCTGCGCGATCAGAGTCCGCCAGTCACTGCGAACAACAGCAGGTTGTGCGCACCAGGGCCGAGCCCGACTGCCGCGATGAATCCCAACAGGAGATACCCCTCTGTGGGTGACTCTTCGATCATATCGGCAAACAACACGACCACGCCGCCGACCAAACCGAGTTTCACGAGGATGAACAGCCAGCCAGTGCCCAAAAGTTCGGCGCTCGGCAGCTCGGCGGCGAACTCTAGGATCCACCGCGACAGCGGCGTTCGCTCGCCGAAGCCTAGGATGTCGACGCCCACTGTTGTCGAGACGGCGTCCAGGACGTGCCCAAACAGTGCCAACAGCCCAACCGAACCGGTGACCGCAACCTCCTCGGGGCGGAGCCGACGGAGAACTGCCCACGCCACCGCAGTCACCGGCAGCGTGAGAACCGCTCCAACCGCCGGCCAAAATAGGGTGAGCGTGCCACGGTCGGCACCGACCGCGAGTGCAGCCACGACAACGGGAACCAACACGACAACGCCCGTCAGGCCGAGAACCGTCGGAGCCTGTTCGGCCGGCCGACTCGACAGCACGGCTAGCCAGATGCCACCGGCGAGCACACTCACAGTCAAATAGACAGCCGCCGTCCCAGCAAGTGGCTCGACGGCCGACGGCAGTCCTTCGACCACATACAGCACGTGTAGACAGGAGCCGACAGCCATCCAGGGCGCTAATCCGAGAATGTGGCGGGCGGTGACCGCAGGCTGTCGGCGGTACAGACCAACGCCGACAGCCGCCACAGCCGCGAGCAAACCGATAAGATACGGCCACGGCGGCAGCGAAAACCCCTCGGGGAGCAAGACCATACAAAATGTCTGTCGAGTTCGACTCAAAACAGTACCGAACCCCTGTCGAGAAGCTGGCTCGACTGGACCGAAGTGGGCTTTTTGAGGAAGCCGCCTCTCGGTTAGCTATGAACCGCGCCGATCTCGCCGCCCGGATCGACCACACCGTCCTGGGGCCGACGACGACGGCTGCCGATGTCGACCGCGTTGTCCAGGAAGCCCTCGCCCAGGGAATGAACGTCTGTATTCCACCCTGTTATGTGGAGACTACCGCCGCGCAGGCACCGCCTACTCTCACGGTTGCAACCGTGATCGGCTTTCCACATGGCCAAGAAAGCCCAACAGCCAAACGTGAAGCTGCTGTCGACGCCTGGAAAGCGGGCGCTGATGAACTCGATGTCGTGCTCAACGTTGGACGGCTTCTCGCGGGCGAAACCGACGCCGTTGCTGCCGAACTCGCCGAGATCGTCGCTGCCGTTCCGATCCCGGTGAAAGTTATCATCGAGACCGCGCTGTTGGACGACGAGCAGAAACATGCTGCCTGCGAGGCTGCCGTCGAGGCGGATGCGGCGATGGTCAAAACCTCAACCGGTTTTGCCGACGGTGGGGCGACAGTTGCGGATGTCGCGTTGATGAGCACGTATCTACCGGTCAAAGCCAGTGGTGGAATCGGCGACTACGAGACCGCAATGGCGATGATCGACGCTGGCGCGGCGCGGATCGGTGCGTCAAGCGGCGTCGAAATTCTCGCAGGCGCACCCGACTGAGGCCCACGCGTCACTGGCTTCTTGTCTCTCACGTGTTCACTGCCTGCCTGTCTCGGAACAACAGTCGTCGAGAAAAGTCCCCGAACAGACACTGGTTTTTCTATTGCTCGCCTACCTATCAGACTGTTTCCGACAGCACGCAGTACAGTGGCGATTCGCTTGTGTGTCCTGTGTCGAATGGATTAAATAGTGGTCCTCAGAAACATCGGCTACCAATAGTCGACCACAGTTCGGAAATCAGTCGACTGTGTACCACAACTTACTGGCTGTCTCCATCTTATGTTCACACACACACACCACGACTCAGACGGTATCGGACACGACCGAGGCGTATCTCGCTAACTCCGGCCCTCCTGGAGGGATACAATGGCTGACGACGAACTCGCCAAAGACCTTGGCCTGATTTCGGCGATGACGATCGGAATCGGGACGATGATCGGCGCGGGGATTTTCGTTCTCCCTGGCGTCGCCGCCCAAGAAGCCGGGCCGATTGTCGTCGTCTCGTTCCTCGTCGGCGGGGCGATTGCGATGATCAACGCGCTGTCGGTCTCGGAACTCGGCACGGCGATGCCGAAAGCCGGCGGTGGCTACTACTACGTTAATCGGGCACTTGGGCCGATGTTCGGCTCGATTGCCGGTCTCGGTGACTGGCTCGGATTGGCGTTTGCGAGTGCGTTCTACAGTATCGGCTTCGGGCAGTATCTGACGACGCTCGTCTCGCTGCCGAGTATTCTGTTTCTGAACGACATTCAGTTGGGCGCGCTCATCGCCGGCGTGATTTTCGTCGGCGTCAACTACATCGGCGCGAAAGAAACCGGCGGCATCCAGACAGTGATCGTCTTCATCCTGCTGGCAATCTTGGGCGCGTTCGCCGTCGCCGGCTGGTTCTCGTTCGACTACGGCGTCCTGGTCGGCAGTGACGGACTCACACCGTTCGGCACGGAGGCGATCCTGCCGGCGACCGCGCTCGTCTTCGTCTCGTTCCTTGGCTATGCGAAGATCGCCACCGTCGCCGAGGAACTCAAAAACCCCGGTCGCAACCTCCCGATAGCGATTATCGGCAGTGTGGCGATTGTGACCGTCATCTACGGCATTCTCGTCACGCTCATGCTTGGTATCGTCCCGTGGCCCGACCTGGATCTCGACGCGCCGGTCGCCCAGGCCGCCGAGGTTGCGTTCCCCGGTGGGATCGCCGGCATCGCCGCGACGGTAATGACACTCGGCGCGCTGTTGGCGACCGCCTCGTCGGCCAACGCCTCGATTCTCTCGTCGGCTCGCATTAATTTCGCGATGGGTCGGGACAAAATCGTCACCAACTGGCTCAACGAGATCCACCCACGGTTTTCAACCCCATACCGCTCGATCGCGGTGACGGGTGCGATGATTATCGGCCTGATCGTCTTCCTCGGTCGGGATCTCGCCATCCTCGCCCAGGCCGCCAGCGTGCTGCATCTGATCGTCTACGCGCTGATGAACATGGCACTGATCGTCTTCCGGGAGACGGACCCTGCGGGCTACGATCCCGACTTCCGGGTGCCGCTGTATCCCATTACGCCCATTGCAGGAATGCTTCTCTCGATCGGACTGATCGGCTTTATGGCTCCGGCTGAGATCGGTCTCTCAGTGCTGTTCGTGATCGGAGCTATCGCTTGGTACTTCATTTACGCCCGCGGCGAAACCGACCACCAGGGATATCTCGGTCAGTACATCCTGGATCGCTCCGAGGAGATGCCCGATGCCGCCGTCTCGGCGGCCGAATCGGTCCAGCCCGATAGCAGCGACTACCGTGTGATGGTGCCGCTGTCGAACCCACGTACCGAACGAAACCTGATCGAACTCGGCAGCCTGCTTGCGAAAGCCAACGACGGGACTGTCGTCGCCACCCACATCGTCCAGGTGCCCGACCAGACGCCGCTGTATGCGGGCTCCGAACATCTCGACCGTATCGACGCCGAATCCCAGAAGCTCCTGGATTCGGCCCGCGAGAGTGCCAACACCTTCGGTGCGGATGTCGAGACCAGGACGGTCGTCTCACACCGTTCGTTCGAGGAGATCTTCGATTCTGCCCGCTCCGATGAGGCTGACCTCGTCGTGATGGGCTGGAACCCGAGTTCAGCACTGTCAGCGGGTCGCGTCGGCAGCCCGCTGGACGAACTCACCACGAACCTTCCGTGTGACTTCCTGGTGATGAAGGACCGCGAGTTCAATCTCTCCGATGTGCTCGTGCCGACCGCTGGCGGTGGCAGCTCGGATCTCAGCGGCGAGGTCGCCCAGATACTGCTCGAAAAGGGCTCGGACGTCTCGCTGCTCCACGTTACCGATCCAGCCGGGAAGGCCGAGGGCGAGACGTTCCTCAGCGAGTGGGCCGAAGCCCGTGAGCTGGAGGATGCCGAGCTGATTATCGACGATTCGGGCGACGTCGAAGGGTCGATTGCCCGTCACGCCGAGGATCGGACGATGGTGATTATCGGGGCAACCCGCGAGGGACTGCTCTCGCGGCTCGTCCAGGGATCGCTGGCGTTCGACGTGCTCAACGAGGTCGACTGTTCGGTGTTGCTGGCCGAACGGCCGTCCCAACGTTCGATTCTCGACCGGCTGTTCGGTCGCTAACCGCTGCCAAGAGCCCCGTTTTATGTGCCTGCCCAGTGAAATAGGGATATGGCACTGTTCGAACACCTCCTCATTCCGATTGCAACCGATAGCGACGCTGAGTCGACGTGTGCGGCACTCGAACCGTATCTCGACTCAGTCGAGCAGATTACGGCGATCCACGTCATTGAAAAAGGTGGCGGGACGATGGATAAAGCTCCGCTCGGAAAGCGGAAAGAAGACGGCGAAAGACTCCTCTCAGAGGTCGAATCGACGCTCAGTGAGTCGGTCTCGGTAGACACCTCGATCGCCTACGGAACGGATCTCGTCGAGACGATCTTTGATGCTGCGGTCACGGCTGACGCCGATGCGGTTGCGTTTCGCGCCCGTGGCGGCAGCCGGATCACGAGGCTACTGTCAGGGAGCACCACCTCGAAACTCGTCACCGATCCCGTGGTTCCGGTTGTCTCGTTGCCGACACCGCAGCACTAATCGCTGCAGTGGAGTCCACGAAACGCATCGCTCAACTCGTCGTCAGGGAAGGCATCGACCGCCCGGCTGATTTCGACTTCAAGCTCTTCGATACGGGTTTCGAGCTGCTCGAACGACTCGGTGTCAACCTCGCCGCGTGAGAACGCTGGCTTCAGTGCGGCGTACTTCTTCCGCGCCTCGTAGTAGTCGCCGATGAGTCGCTCGTAGGTTTCGATCAAAAACGCCTGTTTGACCGTCGAAAGGAGTTTCTCCTTGTCGACTGGCTTCTGGAGATAGCCTTCACACGGCATCTCGATAATATCGCTGTCGATGTCGACTGCTGTAACCATGATCACCTGGCAGTCGGTCTCCCAGTTCCGAATATGTGTGAGCAGCCTGTCGCCAGACATGCCCGGCAGTCGTCGATCAAGCAACACGAGATCAACGTCGCTGGTGAGCGAAACAAGTGCTTCGCCGCTCGTCGAAGCGATTTTCGTTCGATAGTCGTCGGCTAGATGGTCGGCATACAGCTCGGCCAACTCCGTCTCGTCTTCGACGATTAACACTGTTTGGTCATCATGGTTATTCATTAGTGAAATGTGATTTTCCGATGATAAAATGATTGCGCTACCTGTTTTCGGCCTCCAGGGGCGGGCCCGGAGGGAAAACCGTAAGTTACCAACGCTCTCACATCACGGTATGAGTCGACACGCATCGCTCGGTGACCGCCCGTGAGTCTTGGCCAGCAGGTAGGCTCGGACCGACAGCTGGCGCGACTGCTCCAGATCGGGATCGTTCTCGAAGAGGTCGTCGAGGCTCGGGCACACCGCCACTACCAGTCGCTTGCTGACGACGAGCGCGTGCTCGATGCCGAAATCGAGGAGTTGCTGTCGCATGCAGCTGACGAGTCCGCCGACCACCGCAAACGCCTCGAAGCACTTATCGAGGATTTGTCGGTCGAAACTATTCCATTCGATGAGATCGAAACACTTGTCGAGGCGCGCTATGGACAGACGAAACCAGAGGATTTTGACGGCGTGCTCTACGATCAGCTCTGCAACGAGGAGACGGCCTACAAGTTTTATGACGATCTGATCGAAGCTATCGAGGCCAGCGACGCAGAGTTCAGCGTCGACCGCGAGCAGCTACTCGATGTACTCCGCGGGCTCAGAGCCGAGGAACGCGACGGTGCCGAGGAGGTCACAAAAATCATGGAGGAACGCGAATGAACACGGCAAACCAGTATCTCAAAGCGATCTATCTCATCCAAAAACAGGAGGACAACCCCGCCGCAACCGGCCGTGTGGCAGATATGTTGGATGTGAGCCCTGCCAGTGCCAACGAGATGATCGGCAAACTCGAAGACCGGGGGCTGGCCGAACACGAGAAATACAAAGGGGTTAGTCTCACCGATGACGGAATCGTCCGCGCTCGTGACGCGCTTCAGACCTACTGTATCATCGAGCGATTTCTGATCAACGTTTTGGACGTCCAGGAGTTCCGTGCTGAAGCCCGCGAACTCGAAAGCGTCATCGACGGGACGGTCGCCGAACGCCTGGATACGATTATCGACCGCAAACCCGAGTGCCCCGACTGTTTCGACCCCGAGATGGACGCCTGTGCCTGCCTCGATGTCGATCTCGAAGCCGAACCGCCGGCTGACTAATCGGACGCGCTGACTGCTATCGAGACGTTTTTTTATAGTTGACGACACACAGAGTGACGATGCCTATCTATAAAAATTTGATATCGCGATATATAGTTCACAGAGCCGCCATCAACGACCGCTGATCGTGTTGTAGCCATGTAACGGCCGCTAGACGGGCGAGTAGACGGCCGGATCACAAAATACTGCAACGATCTCAAACCCACTGTGGCCGTTCCGACTGTCAGTCTATTGGCTAGCCAGGTCTGTTCGCCGAGGTCAGTCCAACGACCCACGCTAACTGTTCACACTCGCACGCAAGCACGCGCACGCGCGAAGGTAGTTGCCCACTTGCTCTCCGTCGAGCGATGAATTAACTACTCATTCACACTGGACGGAAAAGGCGATCTTTGTAGTCCAGGTTCCACAGTAGTCGCGGCTGTCCCGGTGACGTCTCGATTTGACGGCCGACATCTCGGGCAACTGTTTCTCGGTGCCACTCAGGCTGTCGCACTGTTGATGCCGTTGATTTTAACGAACGTGTAGCTGCAGCTCGTACAACGCCACTTCGTTTTTTCTCCGAGATGGAGTGTCGTGCTTGCTGCGCGGTAGAAGGTCTCACTATCACAGTCAGGGCAGTCGTAGCTGATTTCGAGGCTCATAATCTCTGTTTAGAGGTTCGCCTTGTTAAGATATGTGTTCAGCCACCGCAACAGCAGGTGTTGTGCCAGCAAATAAATGGTATATAGCTATATATAACCGAGGACGTACGCTGGGTGTGCGGCACGTTTTTTGCGATCCCGACATATGGTCCGACATGCCTTTGTCCGACGCACTCAGACGGTCTATTCTTGCGATTCCGGCAACGAGCCGACAGCAGGCTGCCGCCGCAGCCGCCAGCGAGGCCGACGAGGTGTTTTTCGACCTCGAAGACTCACTGGCTCCCAGCGAAAAGCCCGCTGCCCGGGCCGAGTTGGTCGCTACGATCCGCGACCATGAGTGGGGAGAAACCACTGTTAGCTACCGAATCAACGGAATCGACACCCGCTGGTGGTACGAAGACGTTATCGAACCGCTTTCGGAAGTCGGTACGGCGATTGATTCTCTTATTATCCCGAAAGTCCAGGAGCCGAGTGATCTCCGAACAGTCGAGACGCTCGTCACAAGTCTTGAACGGAACATCGGGCTCACGCCAGGTGAGATCGGACTCTCTGTACAGATCGAGACCGCTCGTGGCATGAACAACGCTGTCGAAATCGCCGAAGCATCCGATCGACTGACAGCGATGATCTTCGGGCCCGCAGATTATGCCGCCTCGATCGGCGCGACAGTCGGCAGCGATGAGTACCCCGGCCACTACTGGCACTACCCGCTGTCGCGGCTCGCCCACGCAGCGGCTGGCGCGGGACTAACGACGATCGGTGGTCCATACGGAACCGACGACACCGAAGCGTTCCGTGCGGCCTGTCGGAACGAACACTCACTTGGCTACGACGGGAAGGTCGTCATCGACGACGCCCAAGTCGATGTTGCCAACGACGTGTTCGCGCCGACAGCCGACCAAGCAGCTCGCGCCGAAGAGATCGTCGATCGATATCAGCGCGCCGACCCCACCGAAATCGTCGCCATCGATGGCAACGTGATCGACAAAGAAATGTATCGGATGGCCAAACGTGTGCTCTCAAAGGCTGAAAAGGCCGGCATTCGCTGAGTTACGCTGCTCACCCAGTGTTCTATTTTCGCAAACAATCCAGTGTGGGCTACTGCCAACAGTATGAATTCGTCTCGTGCCCTCCAAGTATTACGAACATATGCTTGTAATTATTTGGTCGGTTTTGTAGTTGAAATCTGTCTCGATTTATCAGGCAGTGTGAGTTCTATTGAATAGAACGAGACGGTGTGCCAACAGTTATACAGCGTGCATGATAAGCAATACCATGACGTATGAGGCGACTCGGCGTGTCGAAACGAGCGTTCGGACGTTCACCATCGTAGAACACCTCGACCAGGCGGGTCCGTCGCGTGTCTCGACGATCGCGGCGGACCTCGAGATGACCAAAGGTATCGTGCACAATCATCTGAGCACGCTTCGGGAGCTCGGCTACGTGCGCAAGGTCGACGACCAGTACCAGCTGTCGGCCAAGTTCCTCCCGCTCGGCCAGCGAGTTCGGACGCAGTCGCCGCTGTACCGGGCGGCACACTCTCTGCTTGGCCCCTACGCAACCCGTCTTGAGACTGGTGTCATTCTCTACAGCCAGGCGGGCCGCGAGACAGTCGTGCTCGATACCCACGGACTTCCAGCGTCAGTCGACACTGTGGTTGGTGCCAGCCAGCCTCTGGCCGCATCGCTCGCCGGGATCGTCCTGGGGCTGGTATCCGACGAAGAAGATTTGGCCGCAGACGCGCCGTATGACCTCGACTCGCTCGCAAGCCAACTCGACGACGACGGGATCGTCACCGGTCGACTTTCTGCCACGAGTTCTGTACGGGTCTTTTGCGTCCCCATTACCACCGACAGCGGCGGCTTTCTGGGAAGTCTCGCGGTGCTGTTGCCGCCGGATGGCGAGAGTCGTCACGAGGAGATCCGCGACTCGGCCGACGCGCTTCGCGAACAGATCGAACGTCGACACGCCGGTACGAACACGACAGAGCGGTCGTTTGCGACCGAAAAACACGCTTGGATCGATCGCTGAACGCAGCCGCCACAACAGCAGTCCGAAACACAGCCCTGAGTGCAGTATAATAT
>LKMJ01002029.1_pt1 | contig 18406 bp, 20 predicted proteins | sample 643391 | NCBI WGS metagenome assembly LKMJ01 (sample SAMN04112250, study PRJNA286221) | soda lake metagenome | biome: soda lake; feature: Kulunda Steppe; material: water; isolation source: sample PL-Br10 brine of Picturesque Lake | place: Russia: Kulunda steppe | collected 2010-07 | reverse complement strand
GTGCGGCCACGAGGCACACCAGGTGCTGGCCATGCTGGCGCTGCACGCACACGCACACAAATATGTGTGTATGCTTGTGTGTACGTGGTATCTTCGCGTGCGCATGTGTATGTGTGTGGGGGGGGGGAGGGGGCATGCTCGCGCGTGTGTATGCGCGCATGTGCAAAAAACATTGCATACGCCCCTTGGCACGATGTCAGGGTGGGATACAATCAGGGTGTATGCATGCAATGTTGCAGCCCCCGGGCAGGGGGGGGGCATGCAATGCGCAAGCTGCACACGGGCAGCATGGCATGGCACTGCCCAAGCGGCTTGCCACCTCATTCCAACACAGGCCTGATGGGGCCCACATTACCCACTCTGCCTGCATGCTGCCTGCCACAGTCGCAGCACCCTTTATCCTCTGGTACCCTGCACCGCCTTCTGCTCCAGCTCAGCCTGCGCACCCATGTCTGTACGAGCCCGCTGCAGCCTACACACCCTGCTGCATCCAGCACACCCTGCCGCAGCCTGCACACCCCGCCACAGCCTGCACACCCTGCCCCGCCCCTTGCCCCGCCATTGCCCGCAGCGTACGCTGGCGCCTCTGGCCTGGCGGACGCCATCGCCATGTCCGTGCTTCCCGGCCTGTGCCGTCTATCTGAGCCCTGTCGGGCTGACCCACGGCGCCTCCTCCCCCCAGCACCACTCACCCACGACACGTCGATCTTCATGCCCAGAGGGCTCTGCATGCCGTGCCAGGAGTCTTCCAGCAGCTGCTGCCTCGCCCTGCATTGTGGGATAATGATCGCACGGGTCCGTGGGAGGAGATCGCGTGGGCTGCTGTGCACGGAATGCACACGGCCACAGGCACGGACATGACAGGCAGGCCACTGCAGCCGCGGGCACGGGCCCCTGGACATCCACCCTGGCCTGCACAGCTTATGCAAGCAGCCGATGGTACTAGGGCTTGGGCGTTGGCCGCCTTGCGTGGGTGGCGCTGTCGACCGTTTGCCACCACACCCTCTGCGCGGCAGCATCCGAGGCAAGCAAGGCAAGCAACCAACCAGAAGGGGCGTGGCATCCAGGTAGGGCCACTGTTATGCGGGGCGCACAGAGATGCACGGGCTCCATGCGCTAGGCACCTCAGCCATCAAGTGAGTACTGGCCGCCTGCGTGCCCACCCAATCCAGGTGTGTACTGGATCTCAACCGCGCCGGGATTCTACCTAGCGGGGCGCTCAGAGCGTCCCTGGGCCCTCAAAGCTGGACAGAGGGAGGGAGGGGGGCCAGGCGATTGTATCTACGCCGCCCAACTCCAGAATCCCTGGCTACAACCCCCAGCCCCAGCACCCACTCACCCATGCTGGATAGGGAAGGGGCCGTCGCGGGCGCACGCCGCATCGCCCGCCTGGCTGCAGCCCTGCGTGCTGCCCAGGGGGCCCTTGTCCAGCTCCCTGCCGACACCGACGCCCACGGAAAGCTTGGCCTGCGCCAGCTGGCCTGAGGCCTCCTGCACACGCCCACGCAAGTACCGCCATGCGTGCGCACACATGTCTGGCTTGGCCAGGCCCAACGCCTGAGGGCGCAGTCGGTGGCCTTGTGCGCACCGTGCAACGCACTGCGCTCAGCTCATGCTGCAGCAGGCTCATCTGCGCAGTGAGCTCCTCCCTGAGCTCTGCTTCCATGCGCAGTCTGACAGCAGCGCCGCCTGGCATTGCCACGTCCCTGCGGTGGCTGCTGTGCGAGCGTACATCTGGCAATGCACCCGACCCCGCAGACACAGTGCAGCCGCACCACACCGATATCCCCCTGGCAAGGCATGCTATGCGCTCAACGTTCCCCCCCAACTGTGCACCCTGCCATGCAGTGCGGCTCACGCCCATTCACAGGGATACCCAGGTAGCGGCTGTGCTGCATGGCCGTGCGGCTCAGGCCCACGCACCGGATGCCCTGGTGGTGGCCGTGCTGCATGGGCATGCAGCTCAGGCAGGGCTGCATGGCAGTGCCGTTCACGCCCACTCACCGGGATGCCCTGGTAGCGGCCGTGCTCCATGGCAGACACCAGCTGGTCGGGGCTGTCTAGGCCCAGGTCACGGCACAGCTGCATGACGATGGCGGTGCAGAAGATCTGCGGGCGGAGCATCCGGCAGGTGGGTGCGGGCACCAACATCAATACGAACAGGGCACCGCATGCACAGTCTCCCATATGCTGCATGCACTGTGTGAACGGGCCGCGCCTCTGGACCCACACCTGGGGCACTGCCTCAGCACATGCTGGCATAGCGACTGCCAGTGGGCGCTGGGCTAGGGATCCAGACACTGTACTGATGCCTTGTGGAAAGTTCTTTTTAAGAACACACACTTGCGCGCACGCGCACACCCACACTCACACAAGCGCACGCCCACGCCAACCTACATTTAGTTGCATTTTTGTAAGGCAGGCAGTGGCATTGGTTGGCAGGGTTGCTACTTTTGCACATGGGCACGGTCAGGCTGAGCGGGTGCTGTGCATGCTGAGCGCACTGGCTCTTGCAATCACTGATGCGCTCACAAGGCGCGCAGACAGGCCCAACTGACTACAACCAACCAACTTCTTGCAGTGCATCAGTGCAAAATGGGATTCCTAGCAAAGCATAGAGGTGCACGCCTCAAGCTCAGCCACAACACTTGCTTCACGGCAGTCACCCCACAGCTGCGCACCGTCTCCAGCACGTCCTCAGGGCTCACTGGCAGCGGGCCCACATTACCAGCAGGCTCCCCTGACCATAAGGCCCTCCTGCCTTCCACACCCAGCAGCTGCTCCCAGTACTCATCATGCTTTGGGTCGCTCAGTTGGGCCCTGAGGCTGAGCAAGCTGGCCAGCAGGTTCTCTAGGTCACCCTCATCCAGGTCTGCCTTTGCAAGGGCCTCCTCAGCTTGCCTTCATGCACCATGATGGTTACAGTGGTAATACAGATTTGCTAGGGTGCATTGGCGCGTGCGCCTTTGCCACAAACAGTGCTCAGCATGTGCACACAGGGCACTGCTTGTCGCACATAGCGGTGTGAGGGGCACATGCGGGCCATGCATATGTGTTCCCTTGTGTGCCTCAAAGCACATTCCATTCGTACTTTTGGCATACACGTCCAAGGCAAGGCCACAGACGGCCATAGAAGGACTTGACCTGACAGGAGCAAGCATGATCAACAGTCTTTCTGCCTCAATGCAGAATGATTATGCACAAAACATCATCTTTGAAGCGCAGGACGTGGGCAAAGCTTTAAAAGGTATGCCCTGCAGGGAGAGGTCAACACAGAGAATGGAAAGCATGCTGCGTGTGCTGTGGTGCGCGTTATTTGACCGAGGCACACACAAACCTGCACAGGCGCCTCACGCACGTCACAACTGTGCTGTCAGGATCATCCGCCTTCGCCAGCACGCTTTCCAGGAAGGCCAGTTCGCTGAGCGGGAAGCGGTCGTCCGAGAGGAGGCAGTCGTACGCAGCCTTGATCGATTCCACACGCATAATACTTTCATTTAAGCCCTCATCTTTGATGTTTAATTTCACGAGCAAGGACATTCTGAGCCCATTGTTTTAATTCTAAAAATTCGGTAAAATTGTTTCAATTCTAAAAACTTATCACAAGAAAATTATGTTAATCTAAGCTGCACTGGAAGCTTGCACACATTTGCTAGTCTGGAAGCTAGCAAACCGGAACATCATTGTCATTTTGGGACTCAAATTATTAATTGAAGTGAAGAGGGAGATAACTGGTGGCTGGGAGGTCTTGCCGGAGCAAACATGCCCAGAGGTGTGCTGTGCTGCGCCAGGGGGCATTCCCAGCTGTTTTCCCCTTTGATAGTTGTAGCAGTGCTATCTTGCAACTCAACACTGCAAAACATACACTTTACAAAACTCCATACTCATTCAGGTGTGGCCAAGGCCAACCTTCCACAGAAAATCTGTGTGGTGTGCCAGAGACCATTCACTTGGTGCGTCTGTCTGGCTTGCTTTGAAGCCATCCATACACAAATTTCGAGCTAAATTATGTTTGGCTTGATGATATGTTTTATTGTAAAACACAAGGCTCTCAATGGCAATGCAAGTCCCTTGCAAGATGTCCCTTTCCACGGTCAGTCATAAGGGCCCAGGCATCTGCTAGCCTATACTTATTCTATGATTAATGATGCAACTGCAGGCGGAAAGCTTGGGAGAGATGCTGGGTAAGTATTAGACTCAGCAGGGACTTAAAGATAGGAAGGTAATGCTCAAGCTGATAGTTTTTACCATAATGACCTCCCTTATCTGCTTTCACTCCTCTGCGCAGGATGAGGTGCAGACCTGCTCTGACAGGTGAGCATCTTCTATACAGCAGTTAATTGGATGTATCTGTTGTTGCCCTATTTGGTAGCACAATCAAGACAAAGTGGCTTGATCTAGCTGAACATCTCTTGTATGCTAACCACATCAGAAATTGTTCCTTGTGACTTCCATCCACGGTCTTCTCATCATTTTAATTGGGCTGCGTTGTAGGTGCAAGAATGTACGAAAAAAGGAGCGGAGCTTGGAAAACAGAAAGCTGAGGGAGGGTAAAAATGACCTAATCGTTGTCCCATCTCCTGACCAAGAGTTGGAGACCTGGAGACCTGAATAGCACATTGAATGCTTTCTTAATGACAACATTTGCCCGAACCTAGGACTTTGGCTTAAGGATAGCGCTATACTTTGGTTCTAGAATAGTGGCAGACGAGCACAACAGGTGTAGCTCAAATTCATGAACTCAACCAGCCAAGGGATAGAAATGGATAGTGATTTACCTTGCTTGTGGCGTCTTATACATGTGTTTTCCTTGAGTTGGCATCATATCAGCTTACTTAGCAGAGGGGTCAAGATGCTGCTTTTGTAGATTCTGTTTTTTTTGTGAGCGCTTAATCTGGTACTAATCTGATGAGACACAATTCCTTGAGGGCTCTCCGGCTATTTCTTCCTGTGTCTCGCAGATTTGTTCATCTTGCCTCTTTAAACCTCCTGTTTTTTATTTTTGGCGGCCATCCTTCAAGCTCAGTGCAATCTTTTGCACACCAATTGGATGGACTTGGTTAGCTAGTCGGCAATAGAAGCCGTTGCTTGCATGGAGCATGTGCTCAACTCTAGACGAACTCACAGTGAACACCTTATTGAGTCTGGTAATCCAGCAACCTTATTGAGAGAGACCAGCAGGGCCACGGCTTTCTCGATCGCCCTGTCTACTGGACAGCCAACAGATGCCACAACTTTGATTCTTACAGCTCTCACCACAGGAAATGTCTGCGCAACAAACAGAACAGCTCTATTAATACAGCATTCTACATGATGCAATCTCTTAGTTGAGTGAAAATGTTGCACTATTAGCAGCATACTCAGCCTGACACTAGCCAGGGGAATCCAAGTTCACGAGGATACGAAAAAAGTCAATATGACAACCCACCACTGCATTGTCTCAAGAATTACAGTGACATGCAACATTAGGAACAAAGCCCATGATTTTGGTGGCCTGTCCAGGAATAGCAATCTGAGTCTACTTCTTCTCGGACTGCTGCGTGCAGGTGGAGATAAAATTAGTCTGCTTGCAAGCATTTTGGTCACTCCGGAAATGCCTCAAGCTCTTGACAAATTGTTATTGTTACAACAAGCAGACATTTCCAAGGGATAACCTAATAGCGTAAAAAACAAGGAGAGGCCGTGGTTCACTGCACCAAGCTTTGGGGGCTCGTTGTAATGTAATCACACTAGGCACAGCTAGCCCATGCAGCGCCAAGGTGAAGAGCAGGGGAATGTTGCTCCACAATTCAATGCATACTTGCCCTTACAGTCATTAATTCTTCTGCCTAAAGAATGCACACGCATCACGTTGCAGGATGGGACACACAAAAGATGCTGATAATGTCGGCTGTCTGCACTACAGAATCTGCAGAAACAATGCTCGGACAAGCCATGAGTGCGCACACAACACGTGGGCATTGTGGAAGTCAAAGAACAAGCACAAGCCATGAAGCCTGTAAGCAGCGCTCGAGACAAATCCAGCATGTGAAACCAATCTACATCTTAGAGATTATTCAGTCAATGATTTTATTGGCTTCAACTCTGGGTTGTTCTAGGTTATCCCTGCGTGCTGGCCAGTCTGGCAGACGGCGGAAATGCAGCAAAGGACAGAATTTGGGAACAACGACCCACCAAGGATGCTATGATGTTTCGCGACAACTTTTCCAAGCTCGATGTCGCCTCTTCGCCCAGGTCCACTGCCTTCACAAAGACAGCACGCAAAGTCTGCAGGTACACAGAAATGACTGACGACTCACACTCCTGCTGTGAAGTGCACAAAAATTCTTAAAGCTCCTCCCATTGCGCACATGCTGGTACAAGAAGCAGCAATAGGATTGAAACCAATTGGCCAGAAGCTGCGCATTGACTGTTTCATTTCTCTGCTTAGTGAGCGGACAGCCAAGCCTAGTCAAGGTAGGTTTTACCTGGTTTTTAATGTTGTCTGGCTTGAGTTCAAGTACCCCTTGCCTCCTTAGTCCCCCCAAAATCAAGCTCGTGAGGCAAAGCTGCCCTAGCGACTGTGTGAGCCAGCCCTGCGTTTGATGCACACGAGGAGCTCAAAGAGATCAGCATGTGTTTGCAACGTTGCAAAGATGCTTCATAATGGGAAAAAACAGAGCAGCTGTGTAATCTTGCACGTGCATCTCTGAAAGCTCAGGCACCAGTGTGAGAACGGGACTGAGCATGTGCCAAGCCACCAATGTTGTATTGCTGTGGAGAAAAGAAGTTCAACATACCATGCTTAGTGAGAGGGGGTGAGGGATCCTCCAAAGAGTTTGCGCTCCCTGGCAGCACTTGCTGTCGGGCTCGTTTTCGACAGGTTTCCGTTTATTCGAAATATTAGATTAGATAATTTTGCACAAGTATGCAACTGGTAACTGGAAGAGAGGACGCCATAAGGCAACATCTGCAGCTTGCCCATGAGGCAATTTCAGTTGGAGAGGCTCATTATGCCCTGCAGCATGTCATCCAGGTGAGCTCGTGAAAACCTGTCACAGGAAGTGCATGGCAACCAAGGCATGCCTTTCGCCAAGCGCACCTGCACACTGCGTGTTCCTGCGCACAAAATGCACAGGCTGTTCGGCTGCAAGACGGCGATGCTGAGGCGGCCGCAAGCATACACAAGTGAGTCTGGTGGTTTCCGTGCACGTTCAAGGCACTAGAGTTATTAAGACGGCTACAAACGACTCCATTGCGCAAGACATGCACTAGTAGTCCTCTGCTCTTCCTATGAGCAGTAGTGGTTGAGGAGTCCAAGGATGAGATGTGAGAAGTCAAAGCTATGGGAGATCTACAATTAAAGCATCGGAAAGCGAAATGGAGGTAAACCAGCTTCACGCCCTGCTCCGCGCAGAGTTGTTACTGGCCTGCAACAGCACTCTAATCCCCAGCTTGTGGCAGCGCGACCAGCACGCAGCGTCATGGAGGATATCTCGAACCTTTTTCAGAAGATAAGCTTGCAGGTAATCCCTGCGTTGCCTTAAAACGAGAAGCAGCATGAGCCTGCCAATATTGCCTAAGAGGGTTTGCCTGCCTACCTAGCCTCCTGCCTATATTTCCGTTGGTTGCGCATGTATATCTGTGAGCTGCCTCCATTTCTGGGATCAATTAGCAGATGCGCTATGCCCTTCATTCAACCTCACATCTTGATGTATCTGAAGGCAAAGATTTGAATTTAAGTGCGCAGCAGTGAACTCAAAGCGCGCAGCGAGGCTTTTGAAGTGTGCAGCGATGGAAAGCATTGGGATACTCTAGAAAATGCGCCTACCTGCCTGCTCATCTTCTCACTGCTTGACTCAAACGCACGGCCTGCTCCCCCTGCCGTGCAGGCCTCGGTCGGCAGCCCGGCAGCCCCACAGGCTACTTCAGCCCTCCCGCCTCCCGCATGCTCCACCTCTTTGCCGCAGTCCTTCAATCCAGCTGTCCGGCTGCCCCTCAGCAATCCGTCACACGCGCAGGCTGCCCAAGCGGGGGCATGCCTCTCGGGCGACCAGCCCCTCCATTGGGGCTTTGAGCATATTTCAGGCCAAGCAGCGGCAGCAGCGCAGCATGCACCTGGCGGTCTGGGGCACCCGATACTGACGGTGAGCTGGTCATGTGCCAGGGCTTGGCTGCCTAACTAACCCTTCCGGGCATGCAGGGCTGGATGCAATTGATGCCTTTTGGATTGGCATCCTGAACAGAGGAGGCAAGCTGCGGACCTTGTGCAACCATGGGGGTGTTGCCTGATTAGCTCCAAGGGTGAACTACATGGGCTTACTTTGCAATTACGCCCTTGCGGCCCTCTTGTGCCAAGTAAAAATGAGTGCAAAGGGAGGGGCGCTGCTGTGAAAGACATGCGTGCCCTGTTGGCCCTTATGACTCGAGCTGCCCTTTGGGCATGGGCTGCCTCCGAAAAATTCTGGTGCCTTTGCTGCGGGCGGCATGTGCATGCAGGAGACCGGGCGCGAGGCGATGTCGGAGCACGCGCTGCAGTCTGGCACGTGCTTCGTGTGTGAGCGCTGCCAGGGCATCGTGCCCGTTGCGCGGCGCGTGCAGCACCATGAGCTGTGGTGCCCCTGTGGCTGCGGTGCCCTTGAGGCCCTGAGAGACGGCTCCGGCTGCAACCAGGAGGGTCACTGCCAGTGGACACAGAGGGTGACTCAGGACCCTGGTAGCCAGCGCTCATGGGGCGGCTCTGCCTCTGTGGGGGCGGCGGCTCAAGGGCCCTGCTCCATGGTAAGCAGCCCTTGCATAGCGCACTTGCAGCACTACGCCCCCCCGGGGGGAGCAGGGACCATGACGAGCTAGGGCAAGGTAGCTGTGGCGTGCATTGGTATTGGGTGGATGGCGCTACCAGGGCCTCCTGATGGTTGTTGAGTGCAGGGCGCCATATGGCGCACTGGTGATGATTGAAAGTGATGATCGAAGGGAGGCACCCTGCCCCGGTGACAATGTCAGGGAAATGGCCATCACGCATCCGTGCTTTTAAGTAATTGCCCATGGTCCGCTGGTGACAATTGAGCAGGAGCGACACAATGCATTTAGGCGAAAGTGCAGGTTGTGTACAGGCTGTGACCTCAAGTCAGGCGCGTCCAGTTGCAGGCACCTCTTGTGTGGGTGGCTACCGGGTGGCTCTCTCGTCAATGTCACCGTGTGTTGATTGCTTCTTGATGGTGAGCTTGTGTCTCTTGGAGAGATGGCAAAAAGCTTGAATTTTTTTATAGTGCAGACGCAGACTTGCTTGATAGCGGAGGGGTGTACATTATTTTGTGGTGTATTCGTGCGCTCTATGCAAGCAAGGTTAGTTTAGATGGCAGGAATTCGTGGAGAGTGTGTGATGTCTGGTGGTATCAGCTTGGTCAAAATGTGCATATGAATGGATTATTTTAAGATTGGGTCTTGCCCTTGTTGTCGTGTAACTTCCTTAGTCTCGTGTCTCATGCATGCACGTACAAAGAGGGATCATGCAATTTTAACGCTGGCTTTGCCAAAAGAATGCTGTTGTTGTAAATAGAGCTGTAGCTGTTTGAGTGCAGTCTGGTAGGACAAGCTAGCTGTTATTCATAATGAGAGATTTTGCCGCGGACATCCTTGGCCTTAATGTTTCAAAAGTGAGGGCCTCCCTTGTGTATTCCAGTTTTCCTCTTGCTTCCAGGACCATGTGTCTCTTCAGAAGTCCAAGCCCATGTTCATGTCCTTTGTGCATGCTTGCCAAAAAGTACGTGAACAGTGCTTGTTTAGAGGCCTGACACTCATACAGGCTGGGAGCTATTTCCATTTCGTACCAAAAATATGTGCAGACCATTTCAGCAGCAACATGCGTCAAGAAACGCCTTCGGACCTGAGGTCCACTAAAGCTACATCATTGTTTTCATAGCTAACTATTTTTGGGAAGCCGACAAAATTCCAAGAGGCCCGCCTAGGAGAACAATGGTTACATATCTTGGGTATGACACAAGTAAGTAGGTTGGCCAAAAAATGAGGTGCGTGACATGTTGATTGCACCACAAATTGCAACATGCTGAAACTTTCAACCGCTACTCAAAACCTTCAGAAGGCTGTCCTTTCCTGCGCAGCCCTCCCCTTCTCCCTCTTGATAATGAGGAGCACAAAAGGTTTAGAGGAAGGCCTCCAGTGAAGAAGTTCAACTGCTAGCCAGCTCGTAAAAGGCAACTTGTCACGGATTACAAAAGAGGAGGGACATCCAGGCTCAACGTGCTGGTAAGGCTCAGAGAACGCCTTACAGCCAGCAGCTGGCAAGGAATCAATTGGGAGTGGCTGACAAAGGGAACTGCCAACCTCTCTTTTAGAGTCAACAGGCGCACCTGACTTCAGCTGCCCTCTTTTTCTTCAAGAAGAGTTGAAGAAAAGAAAAGAAAAACTACGCAGGCAGTGACGCACTCCCTACATCAATGAAGGAAAAAGAGTCACCTAGGGCCTAAGCACCGTATGACTCCTCCACAAGAAAATAAAAGAAGTCAACGGGGATCAGGGGAATGACTAGCAGTGCCCCATTTCTGGTCTTGATGATGACTTGCAGCAAAAGTTTTCTCATGGGAGTGTCTCGTACTCACAAGTTTATAAGCATACTATGCTCAATAGTATTGAACTAGATGAGCATAGAGCTTTTACAGCAAGCTACGTAACTTGTTGAGATTCTAGTCCGAGATGTTTCAGAGGCTCTTAGCTATAAGGGCTGTAGAAGGTACCTCCCACTGGTAGGTGGCACTCCCAAAAGGATATTGTGGAGGCTAATATTGGCCGCAGCTCGGCGAAGGTGTTGACAGAGCCCGCGGTGCTGGTTGTGAGCAGCTTCAAGCTGGCTCCTAGGCCTGGTGTCTTCACAGTACTTGACCTCCACAAGATGGATGTGCCGCTGATTTGGTGGGAGTTGACTGGGGTTCCAGACTCTGGACAAAGGCTGGCAGGCTGGTGCTATTGCAGAGAGCCCCATATCCCCTCTGCGCCCTGCCCTACTTCTTAATGACCAGTTAGGGTGGACATTTGGCAATTTTTGTGCTTTTTTTTGGGAACTTTGGTACAATTTTTCTTGAAGGATCCCTGAGGGCGCCGCAGCGCATACTGCTAGTAGGGCAGTCTTTCTTCCTTCCCTGTTTGGTTATGATGGGGAACACTGATTCACTATTACATTCCTCCCAGGTGCTCAGGCTGCCAGAAGTCTGGTGTTGCGGAGTTGTGTAGCTGAGAATATGCTACAGACAAAGTACAAACGAGGCAACAGCCTGCCATATCTCCTACCTCTACCTGAGGATAACATAAAATTGCGGCTGGAGAAATACAGGCAAAACAAGCTAAGTATTTCCAGTCAACTTCCACAACTGACACAGCTGCACATGACAATCGGCTCTGACAAGGTGTAAATACAATGCACATGCTGATACAGCATACATCTGTTGCTGCACTAACTTGGCGTAACAGACTTAAAATTTGTTGGCAGAGTCAGTCCTCTTCCAAAGTCGCTTTTGACCTTGGCACTCTATTGAACCGAGTCCAGGCGGCACCAGGGGAGGGCTGGTAGTGCTCCCTGCTAGCTGCTCTGAGCAGCTAGGGATCCAATCAACTGTTCTCCTTCTATTATGGAATGTTTCCTCTTTACAAAAGGCTGCATCTCATGCAGGTCCCAGAGACACCTCACAGCTCGTTTGCAATAGACTGTCCTGTGAGTTATGTGACGTGACTCAGAGTCGTGCCCATGACCTGTACTGAAACTGCTTCAGTTAGAGAATGCCCGAGGCCAAGGTCAACTTGAAGGTGGTAAACCAGAGAAATCAAATCAAATAACTCATTCAAAACGGGAGCAGGGCTGTTTGAATTGCCAAGAGATAAATTTCCAGCTTGGAAAAGCGCAGCCAAGTGGGCAACATCACAGCACACCCTGGCTGTCCAATAAGGGCAACTCGACAGCACAACCCCGATACATTTGCAGAAGGCATGACTTGGATTGAAGGGGCAACAACAGCGTCGGCTGCATTGGCAAGCACGCACTGTTACTTAGGAAAATTGCATGGCTGTGCCCTGCCTCAATGTACAAAGTGCCCACCCAGGGGCTCCGGTGCCGGGTCAATTTAACAGTCCAAGTTGGCACAACGGCACTGCTCAGCCTCTTGTCCCCTGATTCTTTGGAGCCAGGTCTACACAAGCGTGCAACCAGCATACCCAAGCACCTAGCACGCCCTGCCGCCCGGCCACTCCAGGTTGCTGCAGCCTATCACAAAAAAAAAAACCTGCTTGCCCACGATCCTTGCACCACGCAAGCGCGCTTTGAGAGGCGGGGTGCACGGCTGCCTGACCCCTGAGGGCTCATATGCCCATTCAGCCAGACTGCACGCAGCAGGCTGCGAGGGAGGCCCCGTCCCATCCCCCCTGCCTAGCCATCCCCCCGCCCCTTCCAGGAAAGCTGCTTTATGCAGCCGGGCCCATCTCCAACCGCAGTGGCGTGGCTGGCAGCCTGCTCTGCTGCTCCCCCAGCAGCGCCACCAGGTGGTCGTTCTCCGCAGACAGCCGCTGCATTGCACGCTGCAGCTGCTGCGCGGACAGCTGCAAGGCACGGAGGACGGGGTACGGGGGGCACTTTGAGAGTCATGCACAGCTCCCAAGGCTCCAGAGCGCAGGGATATGCTGTTGGAGGGCCCTGTGCAGTAGGGCCTTGTGCGGCAAGCCCGCCATGGGAGGGTTGCGGCTCTTGTAGACCCTCAGTGTGCACCACAGCACAGGCGACAGGCGGCCTTCTGGTCCCCACGGGCGCGTCACAGCATAAGCCAGAATGACACAACACTTCTGCAGCCCTTCTGCAGTCCTTGGGTGCGGACGCGGGCTCCCGCAGGCACCCCCCAGCTGATGCAATGCACACATTCAGAGCCTACCAGCCAAATCAAAACCCAAAACAAGCAGGCCCTCTCAGAAGCCAAAGGTGGGTGCAGACCAGAAGACTGGCTGGCTGCCTGCAGTTAAGAAAGGGCTGCATGCGCGGCAGCAAGCCCCCCTGAAACACAACCACTACCAAACCAGAAGAGGAGGGTGACCACTGCGAACCGGAATGGCGGTGTGCGAGCTCGTGCCTCTCACCTGGGCTGCTGTGTATTTACAGAGCAGGTCCTTGTTTTCCTCCCGCAGCGCCTCCAGCTGGTGCACGATGCTGCCTTCACGGCTGATGCGGGACAGCACCTGCACGCGCGACATGATGGCGGTGCCTTGTGTGCACAAGCATGGGCATGTGAGGGCATAAGTGGACCAATGTCCTGAATGGTGCCCTGAATGGCTGATGCCCACAGCAGCTGCGACAGCACCTGCATCCGCGACATGCCGGCAGTGCTGTGTGCACACAAGCATGCGCACGTGAGCGCATGCGTACTAGCGCCTGCACCTGCACCTGCACCAGCACCTGCACCCACACATACACATGCACACTGTGCCGGCAGTGCCGAGTGCGTGCAAGCATGGGCATGGGCACAACAACACCACAATGCACTCATCCCTGTTCCCTCAGCCGATGCCCACCTTGGCCATTTTGCGGTGCTGCTCGCGCAGCGTCCGCAAGGCTAGCACTGCCTGGTGCACCACCGCCTCTGCCGCGCGCACGCCCTCGCCCGCCGTGAGCATGCGGTCCGGCCGTTGCCCCTCCAGCAGCGCCAGACCAGCCAGGCCGGCAAACCCTTGCCGAGATCCAGCCGACCCCGCTGCGGGCAGCAGGCGGGGCGTGCCCACGGCCCCCAGGCTCTGATCTGGCAGTGAGGCCAGATCACTGTGGCTGGACCGGCTGGAGCCGCCGCCGCTGCCCTTGGGTGCAAGCAGCTCCGCCTCCAGTGCCTGCAGCAGCGCCCATAGGCTGTCCGGGAGCGGCTGCGCCTGCGTGCGGGCCGCCTCTGCACGTACCCTGCCCAATTCCGCCTCCGTCTCTGCCTGGCTGTGCTGCGCCTCCGTGCGTGCTGACCGTAGAAGCTGCTCCAGCCGCTGCTGCTGCGCCTCGCTGGCCTCCAGTTGCTGGCGCAGAGCCTGTGCGCATGTGCGTGCGCGTGAGTCCATGACATTTGCGTGCTCGCTGTGCGCGCGTGTGTTTGTACGCGCGCACGTGCGTGCATGTGTGTGAGTGCACACAGCAGCAACCCAGCAGACACGCGCACGCACCCTTGGACCTCCTCCCTCCCGAGTCCGGTGCGCATGCATGTGTTCGCCATCCCAAGTGGCAGAACTGACCTGCACCTGCTGCTGGCTGTGGTCCTGCGCGAGCAGCTGCTGCCGCAAGTGGCGCAGACCACCCTCCATGTCCGCCACCTCAGCGGTGCATGCAGCCAGCTCCTGCTCCAGCGCCTGCGTGAGTGGCAGTCAGGGGGAAGGACATGCAGATGGAGGGGGAAGGACATGCAGATGGAGGGGGAAGCGCTTGGGGATGGAAGGGGAAGCGCCTGAAGATGGAGGGGGAGGCACATACAAATGGAGGGGAAAGGACATGCAGATGGAGGGGGAAGCGCTTGAGGATGGAAGGGGAAGCGCCTGGAGATGGAGGGGGAGGCACATACAAATGGAGGGGGATACACATACAAATGGAGGGTGAAGCCCATGCACGGATGAAGGGGGAGGCACGTGCAGACGGAGGGGGAGGCACATGCAGATGGAGGCTGCAGCGCGCGCAGGTGGAGGGTGAGGTGAGGTGAGGCACCGACACACTCAGAGGGGGCGATGCACCGGGCACGTGGCAGCTGGTGCGCATGAACAGGCAGCGGGGCGGGGCCAGCCGCGCGGCTCAGCACCAAACAATTGCGTCTGTGAGCCTCCTTTTTCTCCCACTCTTGCTGACAGCTTGCTGCGGTGAGGGTGATGTTGCGCAGAGATGGCGGCAGAGGCCACCTGCCACAGCCTTTTGATCTGTCTTGGCCAGACCTTGCGCTGCGCGGGTGCAGGAAGGACCTGGCGCAGGCACATGGCCGCGACAGCATATGTATGAGTGCACACGTCAACCCAGGCGCAAGCGGCCAGCGGGAGGCACCACTCTACGCTTGCAGCATGCTGCTGGCACCGATGTCAAGAGCTGCCAGCAGCGCGTGGTGCTCCCTGATGTCAGCAGCGTGCAGCCACAGCCCCTGCCCGCAGCAAGCCAGTGCTCTCAACTCACACTGCCACTTTGTTCACGCGTGCATCCATACGCTACCAGTCACCGCAGGCAGCCAAGGCTCCCTGCTCCCGCCGAACCCCTGCTGCATGCCTCCTGCCCACCTTTGCCCACAGCCACAAGCTGCCTGTGCTTCTGTATGGCAGCATGGCAGTCACGAGCTGCCTTTGCTTTTGTGTGCCAGCATGCCAACCAGCAGGACCTCTCACTGCCCCCCCCCCTAGCCCATCACCTACCTGCACTCGCGCCTGCGCGTCGTCCGCCACCCTCTGCAGCTCAGCCTGCCGCTGCTTGCTGCAGGCTAAGTCTGCCTCGAAGCGCCTGCATATGTGTATGAGAAGGACGTACGTGTGTGCGCGCGCGTGCAGGTGTACATGTTGGTGAATATGTGTGTGTGTGCGCGCGCGCGTCTGCTGGGGTCCTGCTTTTGTGCCGCATGCTTGCCTGTCCTGGCTCGGCCCCGTTTATGTTCACGCCCCCGCAAGCAACAGGGCACATGGGGAGAGGTGCAAGAATGCGTGCGCGCGCATGTGTGTGTAGTGAATTTACACACCTGCGCTCCCCTTCCCGTGCCTCCTTCTCCGCTGCTACCTCTGCCTGCAGCTGTGCAGCCGTGGCGCTGTGCGCTTGCTGCGCGTCAGCCAGGCGCTCCTGCAGCGCAATGCACTCACGGTCCGACTCCTCCAGCTGCTCCTCCAGCTCACGGCCCTCACACGCACGGTCTCTGCATGCGCAGGTGTATTTGGAAGAAGGTTTCACATGCATGTGCGAGTGTGTTTGCAAGAGGGTGTGTGTGTGCGCGTTGTGTATGCAACTACACAGGGGGGCATACATGCAAGCCAGTGTTACTTGCGTTTGCAATGGAGCAGGCCAGAAAGACTTTAAGGAATACAGATGGTGCAGGAGATAGGGAAACAGGGAAAGGGCGTTCGCACTTGCTTGTGCATGGGGCCACATGCTCGTGCACATACCCACGCAGACGCGCACACACATACACAGTACCCGATGGCCACAAAACTAGGCTGCCTGCAATCTTCATATTACATCAACAACCGGCTATCCCTGCGTACACAGGCCTCTGTCACCTCCCCTCCCTCTCCACCCCACCCTATCAATGCACTTGTGGCCCACTCATGCGCGCTGCTCACCCTAGAAAACACACATAGGAAGCCCTGCAAGCCCAGCACCACCGCAATTTTCTTCTTGAGACCAAAACACACACACGCACACACACGCACGCACGCACACACACATGCGCACGCACACGCCCACGCACACACACACACGCACACACACACAGCGTGTACCCCAAGCAGAAGCTTCGATGAAGAAGAAGCCGAAAGACAGGCGCGCACACACATGAGGAGGGAGCGCGCGCGGCTGCGGCCGCCCTCACCTCTGCGCAGAGGACAGGCGCGCCTGCAGGCGATGGCAGGCTGCTTCCTGCGCCTCCAGCTGGGCCTGCAGCGCCTGGCACTCCGCCTCATGCGCTTCCTGCAGCGCTGCCAGCCGCGCCTCTTGCGCCTCCATATCGACGGCGTGGCGCGCCTGGGTGCACGTGTGTGCATGCATGGGTGTGCATATGCTTGTGGCAGCCATATGTGCACGTGTGTACGTGTATGGGTGTGCATGCTTGTGGCGCGCCTGCGTGCACGTGTGTGCATGCATGGGTGTGCACATGCTTGTGGCAGCCATATGTGCACGTGTGTGCGTGTATGGGTGTGCATGCTTGTGGCGCGCCTGCGTGCACGTGTGTGCGTGCATGGGTGTGCATATGCTTGTGGCGCGCCTGCGTGCACGTGTGTGCATGCATGGGTGTGCACATGCTTGTGGCAGCCATATGTGCATGAGCGTGCTTGTGCGACGGCCAACCTTATTCATGTACGCCATGTGCACGAGCGTGCTTGTGCGACGGCCAACCTTATTCATGTACGCCATGTGCCGGTGCAGGTCCCCTTCCTGTTCATGCCTTATTGCGTGTCCCTTTTGCCTTTTGTACCCTTTTGCTCAATCTGTGTGCTGGTGCATGGTCCCCTTGGCTGAGCAAGCTTGAACACACACTCAGGGAACATGCCAGCAAAGGCGTTCATGTTTAGACTGGCTCATCAAGTGGCGAGCATGCACCATCATGCCCTGCTCTCCTCTTGCCCTGCCATTCGCCCTCACCCACACCCACACCCAATCTTCACCACTCACCCCTTCCTCCCGGACCCTCCACAACCCCCCTCTCAGCTCATTCATACGGTAGACACCACCCGCCTCCTCACCACTGCCACATGTCTATGCTCTGCACAGCCCTTGACTTGAAGAGGCCCACCCACGCGCTCGCCTTGCTCCCACCAAAATCCCACGCTCTTGCACAAAAGGGTCGTGCCTGTGTACTCTCACCTGCAGCAGCGCACCCACATGCTCGCTCTGCCCCTCTGCCCACGCCTCCTGCTGCGCGGCCGTGCGGGACTGCCAGCGCTCTGCCTCCGTCTCCAGCCGCGCGTCGAACGAAGCCAGGGCGTTGAACAGCTCGCCCTTCGCCTCGCTCGCTGCCTCCTCTGCCGCCTGCATCACACCAGGAGTACAGGACCACAGGCTACAGCAGCAAAATTTGCCTCGGCATGGCGGACGTGCACATGAAGCCAGAGGTGGGCCCGCTGGCCTGGGATGCAGCCTGCCCCACCCTGCAGCTGACAGGCAACAAGCCAGGAGGCCTTTGCAGCCCACCGTGCATCGCTCCTGTAGCCGGTCGATGACGGATGTGGCCTCAGAGGCAAACTGGTTGGCCTGCACGGCCTCTCCCTCCGCTTCACGTGCTGCCTCCTCAGCTTTGAACACACGCCGCCGCAGCTCGTGCAGCTCGCGCTGCGCCTTGGTGAACGCCGCCTGTGGGCACCACACATTGCGGGCAGTGGATCAGCGTTACGCAGCGTGCGCAGCGCTGGCAGGGTCCGCTCTTGGGCACGAGGTGCGGGCCCTGTGCAGCAGCACTGGCAGCAGTGCAACCATGCCCTGTGCCTCTGGTGGGCCTCAGCTCCTGCTCACTGCCCCTGTTGAGCGGTGAGGGCACCTCTCAGCACCGCTCAACCTCTGGGGCCCAAAAAGCGCTCAGGCCCCAAGGGAAGCGCCGGGGGCGCTGGGGAGGCACTGGGGCCCCGAGGGAAGCGCCGGGGGCGCTGGGGAGGCGCTCAGGCCCCGAGGGAAGCGCCGGGGGCGCTGGGGAGGCGCTCAGGCCCCGAGGGAAGCGCCGGGGGCGCTGGGGAGGCG
>LKMJ01002028.1_pt1 | contig 18407 bp, 22 predicted proteins | sample 643391 | NCBI WGS metagenome assembly LKMJ01 (sample SAMN04112250, study PRJNA286221) | soda lake metagenome | biome: soda lake; feature: Kulunda Steppe; material: water; isolation source: sample PL-Br10 brine of Picturesque Lake | place: Russia: Kulunda steppe | collected 2010-07 | reverse complement strand
TAAGGACGCTATGGTTGACAAAAAGAGCAGCCCCAGTTCTTCAACTCGTGACATCACCCCCGCGGAGAGCTCCAACTGACAAAAAATCGACCCGATTTCCAGCATTCAAAAAGTCACCACAATTTTAGAAATTTATCGAAAAATCATTTTGGGTGACAAAGGGAAGCAGATTGATCAACAGGGCAGGTTTGCTGCCCTGGCAGGAGAACGGCCTGCAGACCCACTGCCCGAACCCAAAATCACTACCCGAACACTTTGTTGCCCAAACAGAGTGTGTGTGCGTGATATCAAGCAAGTTGGGAGACTGGAACGCTCATTTTTCCTTAATGGCCAAGTTTGGGGGGGTCCAGTGGTGGGGACGACCTTACCATAAACAATACAAAACAAAACAAAAGAACAAGCCTGATACTCAGACCTTCGGTGTGGGATCCCCACATTCAAATTTGTGACCACTCACTGAAGCCTCCTGGGTGTCCAATGATTTTCCAGGGAGAGGCTTTGCCCATATGCTCATGAAGGACACCATAGATTTTTACATGGGTTAGCCGCCAACCGTAAGGCGCCCGTGACATCAGTCCCACACCAACTTCTTGTGTTTTTTTGGTCATGCTTTTTAATGCAAATTGAGCTGCACAATTGGTAAACTAGCCCCTTGCAGTCTGATATCAGAGTGAAGCCTTGCTCGTGCAAGGGCGTCATCACTTACCCGCATCTCCAGACACCCTTTATCACACCACATTGTGTTAATGGACAGATTGCAACCTCAGGAAATCATCGGTGCAATTAAGCTTTAAAACGTCCTAGAGAATTGTGCGAAGTCACCGATTACTTTCAAGTTCCTTACCCCCCAATCCTTCTACAACCAAATGGAGCAGAGATAGTGAATGATTTGGGCGAACAAGCAATTTGAGCACCATCGTCGACCCTGCTATTAAGGAAAGCTTCAAATCCTTGAGTTGTAATTGCCTCCATGCAAATTTGAGCAGGCAGGTGCAAGAACTCTCTCCTGTGAGCACATGCAATGCTCACACGCTAATAGGCACACACTAAACCTGGGAGCGCCTGCTCAACCAATGTTTGCTCGCAACTGAGAATGCACATACCTGTGGGGACTTCGCTGACACAAAGCCATTGCGGTCCAATGAGAACCACTTCTGCTCCCATGCCTTTCTGAACTTGCTGAGCCTCCACAAGAAGGAATGCCTGCACTTGTGACATCACCAAACATGACAGTCATGAAGTGGCACTTGGGTACGCATGCTTGCATGCACTTGTATGTCCTACCATACCTCGCAGGTTGCACTGGCTCAGGGTGCTTCTCAAGGGCCTTTACAGAACGGGACTTTGAGGAGCCCCCTCCTTGTTGAGGGGGCATTGCTGATCACTGCACTCCTCCGGCCCTGTAAACCTTCTTTTTAGCATCAGGCATTCTTAAATTAAATCTCTCGTCGTCCGTCCTCTTCTAAATGCTGGAGCTAGCCCGTTACTCAAGCAGGGAACAATATTTCGAGCAGGGAACAATATTTCGAGCAGGGAACAATATTTCGAGCAGGGAACAATATTTTCTCAGAAGGTAGATTTATGGCAAGAAGTCAATCGAAAATCCAACATTTCTACCACTTATTTAATCAAAACATTTAAAGCAAATATGATGCCAACAAGGAGTGCGATGCAAGTCATGCCCAGCGCTGGCCGCGTTGCCGTTCCAGCGCACAAGGCAACTCGCAGTCACCGGAGGTCCCACGTAGCACGAAGCCAGCAGAGCGAGACGGAACAAACGAGTGCCCCAGCACAGAATACGCCCAAGGAGGTGAGGTGGCGTTGCACTCAGCGGCATGGCTGGCTCGTGGATCTTGGGCAAACAAAGAAGGAGAACCTATCAATGATGGTTGCTCAGGCAAGGTATCGCTGCCTTTACCACAACCTATGGAGCTAAAGCTTCCTGCCTCTCATGCGCTGCAAGCCACACAAAAAGCACTTCGCCCGCCACTCTGGCAATGGCACAAAGCCTTCACCCACTGTCCTGGTTTCTCCACGGCCAAGCTGTAGACAAAATTTTACAACTTCTCTGAGCCTGCTCTATTACCAGCATTGTCGCTGCGTGCAGCAGAGGCTGTCAGCGGCTGTCAGGATGGCTGTTTCTCTCTCAAATGAGTGGCCTTTCCAAATCAGTTGAACAAATATCTTGGTTAGCAAGGGCTTGTACTCCTGGAAGAACCACCAAGTCCATCAGCAAATGCGCAAGCAATTGGCTGGTCGCACTGAACTGTTGTCCTCAAAAAGCTGCGCTTCCATGCCTTCTGGGTTTTTTATGCAGGCGAGCCCACCCTCTTCTGCATCCACCTTATCGACACTGGATGCCTTGCTGCCACAGCCGAAGGAGGCAAAGGTGAGCATTGCAGCAAAAGCATGGGAGGAGGGTGCAGGGCATCCCACTTGTGCAGTGCCAGGAGCATGGGGAAGCCAGCATGCCTGAGCAGGCAGGACCAGACAGGCTTTCACTTTGCCATGGTGAACTTACTTCCTGCATGAAGTTTTCTGCTGCCTAGTCCAGGAGCTGGAGCCCTGGTGAGGAAAATTATGGCTACCTGCCCAGCTCCAACCTGGTGTTACTGCTCTAAGTCAAGCCCACACATGCTACATAAAGCCGCTTAGACCTGTGGTGCAGCAAGGTGACACCACCACCACGGCAAAATTTTCACAGTATCTGCCCTTGTATGTTGTACTCACCGCTTGTTGGCGGCTGCGACTTCACCATGCTGCACAGCACAGCAATGCATAGCATTTGTTCATTCACCTGCGCCATGGCCTGGCATTGCAACGTGGCAGTGCCGCTCTGTGACCCTGATCACATGACACCGCATAGCAACATTCCACGCTGCTGCACAGGGCCACACCGCCCACCGCCGACAGCGCGAACCCATGATGCATAGTGCAGGTGTGACTAACAGCAGCACCACACACTCATCAAACAGCCCATGCTGCTCTGCTGTGCGCAGCCCCCTCCCCCTCCCCCTTCTGCTCCCAGCCAACAAGGCACCTTTTCTTCTTGGCCCACTGTGCCCAAGCCCCAGAGCAAGGAAGCCCCCAAGAAAAAGGGCTCCTTCACATTTGACCAGGTGCGATAGGCTGCCTCACGCTGCTGTGCCTCATCTCCTCCATCCTTGGCCACCATGTCTGCCTTTGCTTTGCCCACTGAGGCAACCCTGTACTGGGCTGCATGCAGAATGGTGGGGATGCTTAGTGCCTCTCCTCCTTGCCTCTTCCTTATGATAACGCATGGTCCTGGAAGTGCTGGATGAGGTATTGTCAATTTGTGGATCAAAGACTACTCATGAACTGTGCAGCAGGCCTGACATGCTTTTCAGAGTCGATGACGCTGATGATGATGTTGCCGATGCTGATTACATGGCTGCAGGTGATGGGCTTCGAAGGCCTTGCGCCTGAGGTCATCAACTCCCGTGCGGCCATGCTTGGTGTGTGCTTGTATCCAGCGGAAGGAGGGGGGGAGCATAACTGCCTCCTAACAAATTTCCCTCAGGAGGCCCCCGCAACATGCTTCAAGTTGATGTCCTGATGGGTTGTTGGTTAAATGTGCACTGGGCTCTGATGTGGTGCTAGACCACTGTTAGCGCTCCCTCGGTGCTTTGCAAGCGTGACAGAACCCTGTCTGATCCCAGATATGTCACAATGAAGATGCCTCTTGATACAATGTGCCAGCACCAGCGCCTGTCGCGGGGTGGTGCCTGTTTGCAGTGCCAGAAGATTTCAATGCTCATACCTTGCCGGCCGTTCTAAGCTGTAAAGCCATCCTCTGCTGTTTGCTCAGAGCTCACCGCCGCTTTCAGACCAGCCACAATAACCACATGCATGATGCCAAGCCACGGTTGCATAGAGTGGCTCGCTGCTGGACCCGTCTGCCATGGCGCTGTGCAGGTTTCTTCTTTGCCATCAAGGCAGAGACGACCACTGGCGAGTCTGTGTTTGCCCAGCTCCTCACAGGCGGCTTCCCCGCTGCTGCAGCTGTGATCCTTGCTGTCACCGTTGCCTCATTTGCACCTGCCATTATCAGACAGGTTGGTGCAAGCAGGCAGGTCACTGACCAGCTTTTAAGCTGAGGGCTCGTGTACTAGCCCATCCCGTGTGTGGGCGAGTTCATGCATAGCGATGCTAGATCAGGCCGTCCTGTCTGCATCTAGATGCGGTGGAGGTGCTAGCTGCCGATTAAGCTGGATATCAGCTGTAGAGGGGTCAGGACCAGATTCATTCTCAATCTTTGAGGCCATGAAGCTTGCTGGAATGCTGGACCTGCTCAGACATAGTGGGCGCTCCCATATGCCCAGATCTGGGGCACACCTGCCTGGCACCAGCAAGTTTCAGCCATCTATCAAACATCCACCACCCTAGTAATAAGACAGCTTTTAAATGTTAACAGGCCATCCCCACCTTTGGACCCCCCCCCACCTGGCTTATTTGCTTTTCTGCCCCCATGCTCACCCCATTGCCAGTCCCAACCACTCATATCATGCAAATATGTTGTAAATAGCCAGGGTGTGTGAAAAATGTGAGGTGGGGGCGTTGTGTGCGTGCCATTTGCCATCCTGGTACCATTTTGCACCATTTTGGCAGGAAAATGGCACTTTCCAAACTTAGCCCCAATCCTGTCGCTTTCCAGGATTTAAGCTTCAATTGTATGATGGTTTGGTGCTTCAAAGTCAGACTCGGAGGGGTTCGGGCAGGTGTGTTCCGTGGGTGACCCTGTCGCAACTGGATGTGGGTGCCAACACAGGAAGTGCGATATCTCCGCTACCCCTGCATGCTTTCAAGCCGGACCAAGCCTGAGGGTTGCAGCCAAGCATGAAAAGTGAAAATGATTTGTAATGGAGCCGATCGAGGGTGAGGGTGGGAAGCGGTGGGCAAAAATGTTTCTGACATCTGCCTCTCCTGAGCGCACAGATCAGCGGCAGAGCTTCTCACGCCCAAATCTGCTCATGATATGCGGCCCAATTCTACGCATGTGCAGGCATGTCAAGGTCGGAGTTTGGGGCTGTGCGCGGGGAATAGTGTGCTCTGTTCAAACCTGACATTCTGTTTCTCCAAGATTTCCTTCCAACCTCCGCACCAATTCTGAATCCAAGGGCAACATTGGAATTAGGAAAAATCAAGCTTTCCCATGGTGTGCTCAGGTCGGGAAACAGTGGGGTGGCTGCAAAGTTATGCCTTGAGGAACCTATTTGGCCACCTTGCCTGAGGAAGGGGTGACCCAGTGGTGGGGACAACCAATAATTCTATTATGTTGTCTTAGTACATCCATTATAATTTGTATTCATACTCTGGCTATTTGCCACACTGTCTCATGTCCTCTGTCCTGCGGCTCTTGTGACATGCATGTCCATCACTGAATGCCCCTTAACAGGTGCCCATGGATGAGTGCTTCAACAAAGACCCCAAGAAAGAGAAGTCCATTGGCCCATTCAACGCAAATGCAGAAATCAGGAATGGCAGGGCCGCCATGATTGGCATTGCTCTCATCTTGTTATTGGAGGGAGGATCTGGCACTGCCTTTTTTATCTGAACTTCATCAGGTGCATCAGACCCATGTTTTAATCACAGCTTATTTGAATTTCAGAAGGTTCAATCTGGGCTCAAGGCTCTAAATTCTTTTTTCCACCTACTGTAAAAAAGCATGGCGTGCTTTTCTTCACAGACGCTGGTTTACAAGGTTTACAAGGATAAGGCCTTCAGTCAAAAATTGCGACTGCTAGCCTGCTCATAAAAAACGATTAATCCATAAAGGAAGAAAGGAAGTTTATGGTTGTTCTGGTTTAAAAAAAAGCGGACACAGACGCTTTCTTCACAGACGCTGATAACGGATGCCCAACATTTGACGTTGAGTCGATTTTAAAATGGCACTACTGCTAGTAGTAAGGAAGGCCTGTGGCAACTTTTGCCGTTCTAGGGTTACAGGATTACAGAATTTAAAGGATAAGCCATCAGTCAAAAAAGTGCTACTGCGGCGGCTGCACGTGGAATAAACGGTTAAATAAGTTGTGATGATGTACCAACAAAAATCTGAATAGAGAAAATGGCACTCTGTTACGTTTGACACTCCAGCACAGTAAGGGACGACATCAGAATGTTGTTAAGTGTTACCAGTGCGGAATACTACGCCTTCTGGCCCGCTTTCCGGCCCAGAAAGCCAGCCGTAATCGTGCTGGTTACTGACCTGGTAAGCGTGCGGAAATCGATGGTAATGTTAGAGGACCATTTCCAAAATTTGTTGACTTCAGTAATCCGGCTGGTAACTGGTCGAGCTTTCCGGCAGAGTAATCCTGGAAAGCCCGAGTAACCCTAGGAATGCTTAGGGCCATTCTCAACATAATTTCTTAAAGTTATTTTGGAAACCAAGGGTAATACAGGACAGCATAAAGCCTGGTAAGCCTGGACACTGCCAGAAAGCCAGGCCTGGATTCTACAGCAGATAACCTAGAAACCCTCCAGAAAGCCCAGTAATGCTTCTGGGGGCAGTAACCCTGGAAACCCAGCAGTAAGCCTGGAAGTGCCTTTTGGGGCCAGAAATGCTGGGAAACCCATAGAAAGCCTAGTAATGCTTTTGGGGGCAGAAACCCTGGAAATCAGCAAAAAGCCCAGAAATGCAGGGTTAACCCTGGAAACCCAGCGGTAAGCCTGGAGGTGCCTTGGGGGGCCAGAAATGCTAGGAAGGCCATAAATGCTTCTGTGGGCAGAAACCCTGGAAACCCACTAGTAGTACCTGTTGCCATTAGTGATATGATTGTTCAAGAATCAGGTTGCTTGTCAATGTTATTTCTTACTTGTTCGAACATTCAAAGCATTCTCTGTGTGCACATGCACCAAAATCCTCCACAGAGGTCCCCTGTGTGCTTCCGGTCTACGGCTGTGCACCACGGAAAGGAAGGAGTGTTTGACCATTGCCAAACAGGGCCTGTCTGTTCAAGATTACGAGGCAAAGACAGAGGAGGTGGCTGCGCAGCTCATTGACAGGCTGGATGCCGTCATCCCTAGCCTCAAGCAAGGCGTGGTGTACAAGGAGGTAAGACCAAGGGCAAGGTGTGCGAGGGGTTAACCAAACCAAAGCAAAGGGGAGCCAACATTGTGCCCAGTGTTGTCAAGCCTTCTCCCATAAAAACAAGCCTAAGCCGGTAGCTCTTGTCATCTTTCTGTAATTCATGTGTGCTCACCTCCTTGTTTTTAGGTGGCTGTGCCAGACTGGCTCTTGAAGAGTAGGCACCGGCCGCCACCACTGGAGAGTGAGGATGCAATTGACGACCAAGAGCGCGTAGAGGAGACAGAGCACCAGTTTGCATCTCCAGGAGCTGCTCTTTCTGCATTAGCAGCTCAGGCTGGTCTGGGTGAGAGCAACCCCGAGGACAGCAGCGAGGGTGGCACAGAGGAGGACTTAGAAAGAGGGGCTGCTGGTGCTCAAGGATTGGGGTTTCTTCCCGTGGCAAAGGACCTTGCTGAACATTTGCCCAAAGGAGGAAGGCGTGCACCCGGTCCAACGGGTAGAAAGAGGGGGAAGAGGGCTAGAAATTAGGGGGGAGTATCCTAAGGGATGGTGACCGGTCATAGCACAGACCGGGCATATTGTCGTGGGTGGCTAGGCTGTCTACAAAACCTCCAGTTTTTGGTCCAGAGATTGCAAGTGTTTCAGAGATTCTGGGGTGGCTCACACGCCTGCTGCAGATACATCCTCTCAGTTTTCCTGCGCAAGGGTTGTATTCGATTTGTTAAACAGATAAGGGTAGAAGGTGATTTTTGCACCAATCCTTCTTTTCCTACGCAAGGGATGTACTTTATTTGTTTAAAAGTTGAGAGGTTATCTTTACTCCAATGGTCCAATCATGCGTCTTCTTTGCGTCAGACATGAAATTGATGGCTATGAAGTAATGATGTAGCACCTGCAAGGACATGTGACACATCTTATGCCTATGCCCTGCAATTAATTGCTAACTAGTGATTGACATTTAAGGATTCAATGGCATGCCTTGCCATCATGGCCGCCCTAAGCACCTCTGCGGCGCGCTGCTACCAGTTTAAGCCAACCTTTGCAATGTACCAGTCACCTATGAAGGATGCTTGAGAAAGGTCAAACGTCATCTCTGGCAGGCTTTCAGATACTAGGAAGGAACTGAGTTTAGGCTGAAAAGGCTTCCTGTTGGTAAAATGGGCCTTCCTCAGAAACTTGGTTGAATCGTGGTAACCAGGTAGATTTCCAGAAACCAGGGCAGTAATCCAGCCAGAAACCCGGCATTACTGCAGTAAGTTACTGAGGCTTTCTCAGAAACCACGGTGACCGGATGGATTTCCACAAACCCGGCTTTCTAGAAACCAGGGCAGTAACCCAGCCAGGAACCCGGCGTTACTGCAGTGGGTCACTGAGGCTTTCTCAGAAACCACGCTTTCCAGATGCATTTCCAGAAAGGCGGCTTTTCAGAAACCCGGCCGAAACCCGTTTGGAAAGCACGGGTTACTAAGGTGGATAACTGCGGCTTTCTCGGGAAGCACGCTTACCAGCGCGTTTATCACCCGCTATTCTAGAAACAGTAGCCTCAGTAACGTGTAGTAACCCAGCTGGTAATGCTTTACAACATTCCAAAGGAGTACACACTTTAAACTGTCAGGACTGCTCAAACTGCATCGAGTCCAAGAGGGGATCCAGACCAAACAAAACGAAAGCTCAAATTCAACTAGGCTTACACAGCTGTACTTGTTTTGCAAGGGCAGCTTAGCTGAAGCAGGCCTGCAACCAAAAAGTAGGTTGCCACCAAAACAAGCTAGGAGATAGGGGGCGCATGAGGGGGTGACAGGACTAGAATCCTTTCCGAAGGAGAACTTCTCCTGAACCTAAAGAACCTGTGAACCTGTGATCCTGAGAACCTTAACTTAAGGCTCAAGAAAACAAAAAGGAAATACTACGCCAACTTGGCGCCTGTTGCACGGGGTAACCCCTGCTTGCATGAATTAAGGAAGAGGCTTACATTCAGTGCAAGCACCAAGCAATCCCCCATCGATCCAGGAATTAGCCTCATTCCTGAGGTCGTTCAACGACCTTTAGTTCAGAAGGGTTTTGAAAAGAGCCATCTGCTCTTTCCATGTTATTCCATCTGCTACTTGTATTTACAAATTTTTTTGTTGCATATTGGGTTGAATGAGTTTTGTATGATCAATAAATAGGCAATTGCGATTTTTTTTACATCACACCAGTCTAGGCCAAATTTACAGGAAAAGACCCCGGGGGTTAACCCCAAATTTAACAGGGCCTGTTTGAGTGAAAAACAAAATAAAAGAAAAGTCTACGTAGGCAGTGAAATCACTCCCTAGAAAACAAACTACGCAAGCAGCAAAAAGCTCCTCACATTAAGGAAATGGGGCCACTTGGGAAGGAAAGGCCCTTTACCAGAAAAAAAGGGCGGTCAGTGAGGATCAGGAGGGTTGCGGGCAGACAAGCCAGCAGACCTCTCCTGATTGGTTTGAAGGTGAGGAGAATGCTCAAGAAAATGTCTGGTCTGAACAAGCTTATGAGCATAATGCACAGAATGAACATGGAGCTTGAGAGCAAGTTTCTTGACTCTTTGTGAGTCAAGACCGAGACTCTTCAGAGGAACCAAAGTGTGAGAAATATAAATAACACCCCCTACACCTAGGAGAATAACGTGAAGAACTCCTTACATCAATTAAGGAAAAGGAAACGCATTGGTTTGAAGAGTTTCCACTAGGGAAAAGGAAGAACTAGTGAGGATCTGGAGGGAGGCAAGCCGTCCCCTGCTCCAGACCAAGACCTTGAGGGCAACTGGGTGATTCAAGAGCGTGTCTAGTTGTTGTCAGTTTGTGTGCATAGAGCACAGAATGAGCATGTGATTTGAGAGCAGTCTTATAGATTTTTGTGTATCAAGGCCGAGCTCTTTAAGATGATTTAAGGTATGTGAGGTATAGATAGAGCAACCCACACCAAGAAGAATGGTGTGAAGATAACTGTCTTGGCCTTCCAGCGCTTACAAAGAACCTCGTGTTGTTTTCTAGAGGCCTCAAATTGGTGTCCAGGCCGTGTATCTTCACAGTATTTAATCTCAGCGTGTATCTCCCTCATATTGACATTGAGCTTGTGAACTCTGCGTACATTTCTGCTGGGTTGTCTTGGGTGTGACATCTGGTGTAAATGAGGAGTGATAGCGATGTGATTTTTTTAGTAGGTAAGGGAGTGACAAAAATGGCATCAGGGCGACAAGAGGTGAGTCTGTCTCTAGCAGATGGACGAGCATCAAAAAGCCAGCTGGGTATTATCCATTATTAGCATGCTCAGGGATTTGAAGATTTTGTTGGGCCAAACGGGTAGGACTTCTGGCATCCAAATGGACCAAACAACCTGCCAGAGAGCCTTTGCTGATGGTTTTCATAATGAGCCTACAGGCAACATTATGGCGTTCAGTGATTATACTTGAGATGATTGTAGTCAACACCCTGAGAAAATATGGAGACCACTATCTGCTTGCTGGCAAAGTGGACAAGAAGGCTGGTGGACATTTTAAAGCGGACAGCGTGTTTCTGATTAAGAAGGGTGCCTGTGCGGTAGTGGAAGATATTGCGCTTCATTTGGATAGACAAGATTAGTACCCTGTTTTTGAGTCGGCATAATCCAGTTAATGGATCAAGTGCATGTGGGATAGTACGGCTTGGAGATTTGAAAAGCAAGTCAATCTAGGGCCGTGTTGGGGAGCTTCAGTGCCAAATCTAGCTGATCAAATTTTTCAACAGCTAACCAGCTAATATCAAAGAAGGGATTGCCACCAGGGCCTGCGGTGCGGATGGTTGTTTCAGCTGGGAGGCTGTTTCCATGCCAGGCTTGGTATTTAGCAAGTGGATAAAGTAGAAGGTTTATATCTGGTGCGAGCACCAGGCAAACCCGCACCATTAAATTAAGAAGAGGATCGTTAGTGGTGGTCAGAAGGGTTCTGAAGTTAACAAGTGATCTGTCTGTATTCTTTTTGCTTTCTACTTATATTTGAGATTTTTGCCGCAAATTGAATTGAATGAGTATTTAGGTCAAGTGTAAGTATTTACTAGAGTAGTAAAAAAGTGAAATTTTCCTGGATTGGAAACAATGCAAGAACTCCAGCTCTTCAATGGGATCTGAAAATAATATTAATAGCAATTGTGATATGGAACAAAGAAGCCTGCTGAGCTGAGCACAACACATGCTGTTTGATAAGAACTCATGGCGGTATGGAGCTTGGCAAATGCCATAAGTGAGGCAGTTTTCCAGCCCTGGCCACATCCACACCCTCATCACGCGCATAAACATATCAAAATGACAAGATTTTCTAAGAAGAAACCGTATGAATCAGCTCTCACAGAGAACCCCGGATCTATCACTACAGCCCCTAGCCTCACAGTGCTCACAAACCATCATTTAAGTTTGAAGGTTTGGACTGGCGTCTGTGGGCCTGCACTGATGGTAGGTGCCTAGCATATTAAAGTCAGCAACGTATTGGACCAGGAGTCCTTATACCTTTTACAAAAAACAGCTGTTTATGTTTAACGTGGCGGAGTTGGGATAAGCAATACCATAAACAGAGCAGAACTGACTGGCGTAGCTTCTGCACTAAGGGCAAGGTGCACTCATATAGCCATAGACAGTGCCTGTCCTCTATCTCAGATACGGAAACAACTCTTGCTTCCTTAATTACATAGGAAGCAAACAGATGTCAAAATATTGGAACAAGTTGTCTACATGATGAGCAAATGAGACACTTCCATACACATCAGGTTTTATTAAGATAAAGCCCACACTGGTGTGGTTGGAATTGGTCTGCCAATGCCATAGCAAAACATGCTGCTCACCATAATTATGGGCATGAAGATGCGTTCCTTCCACAATTACCTGATGGCAATCCTTTTTCCCAGCTTGCAGAAGAGGAAAATACTAGACGGCTCACCCCACCACTAAGACCAGTCTTGCGCTGCTACAAAACATGAAGAACAAACTAAAAGTTTACATCGACAAGCATGACAGACTTGGAGATGCTAATGCAGATTCAGGTTACTACAATTATTGGAGACTGCTTATGTCAGTGAACCTTTCATTAAGCAATTCGTTTTGGGACAAGAATGAACGTATCATAGGAAAGGAACATCATGAAATTTAGAACAGACACTCTTTACACGCAAAAACTGGCCACCTCAGATAGCTACTAGTTCATCTTGCCTGTTGTGTCATCAGCTAGATAGCCAAATCCATATGCCTTCTGGCTATCAGAATGCTTCATTCAAAGCATGGTGACTGAAAGACATTACAATGCTTCCAGGCTGCTCATCAGAACCTTGAGCAAAGGTGAATTTGGAGGAAAAACCATTTTCACAGACATTGGACAACAAAGTCTGGTTTTGCCTGCACATCTATTAAATACTAGTAGCCAACAGGACTTAACCCCAATCACTTCTACTAAATCTGTCAGTAGATGAAGCTCGATCTTGCTCTAGACCAAATGCTATTTGTATAATGCCAGCTGGAAGACAGAATGTCCACCAAAATGACATCCAGGCAAGACATCCTTCGCGCTGGGAAGTGCACCTCGTTGGAGCCAAATATTATGATATGACACATGACCAGAGCAACACCTAGCAAAAACAACTGAACAGCATATTGCATTGAAACACGCCCTTGCACAGCAATGCCACAAAGTGAGCCTTCACACCATCCTAATTGAAGTGATGGGGACCTCTGGCATCTTTAGATGGCATCTTTAGATGTCATACTACCCCTCAGAAAGCTTGGCCTAATTGGTGTGAAATTCTTTACTCTGAGAGCTTATACAGAGTATTGGCTAGGCCTATAGGTCTGAAGGATGTCATCTCAATTTCCTCCCCCTTTTCTTTGTCTATGAGGACTGTGTCGCTTGTTTTCCTGGTTTCCTTGGTATAGCCAGTAGCCCACACGATTGTAAAAAGCTTGTGTATATTTTGGCTGACAATAGGTGGCAGCATGGTGAGGAACTCATTCACCACTCCAAAAAGGCCTGGGAACTCATTATTGCTTAAAGATCGCATGCACTCGTGGAAGGCAGCCTGGTCTATGATTCGGGAGTGAAGCTAAGGTCTCTCTTGTCTAACTTCCTTTCCACCCCTTGTTATGTGTGACTCGAGTTTTAGATGGATCAGGGGTCTGCATTTTGCCCATGGGTTAAAGGGCCTTACTCAGTAAATATTTGCCTGTTTTGGGTTTTACAGGTGAAAGGGGCTGCTTGCTAAAGTCATAAATGATACCCTTTAGCATTTGTAGGTCAGATGTATGTTGCCTGTCTTTGAATCTTTGAGGGCTGTTTGGCCTGATCGTTTCTAACCAGAACTTGCAAAGATTTGCTCGTGGGCTTCTTTTGGATTCTTTGTTAATTGTCACTTTCTGCTTTTTTCTTTCTCTTTGGTGGCATTCTTGGGCGCGTGTTTTGAGGGCTAATCAACTCTTTATTTAAGCATTTCTTATTTTATCATGTAATGTCCCTTGTCTGATGTGCTCGGGCATCAACCTGTTCAATTCATGCGCAGCACAGTATAAGTAGACAGGGAGTCTGGGAGGAAAAAAACTACGTAAGCAGCAAAACAGCTGCTCACATCAATTAAAAAAAAGGTCCACTTGGGAAGAAAATCCTCTTCACCAGAAAAGAAAAGGGCGGTCACCGAGGATCCAGAGGGTTGCGAGCGGACAAGCCAGCAGACCCCTCCTTGGTTAGTTTGAGTGAGGAGAATGCTCATGAGAACATCTGGTCTGCACAAGCCTATGAGCATAGTGCACAGAATGGGCATGAAGCTTGAGAGCAAGGCTCTTGGCTCTTTGCAAATCAAGGCCGAGACTCTTCAGAGGAACCAAAATGTGAGGAACGTTAATGACACCCCCTACACCTAAGAGATTGGCATAAAGAACATGGTATCCTGCGATGCCGCGTGTTAGGCTACCGTACTGAGCATGAACAGCTTGGAGCTGCTGCTCCTGGGTATTGTTCTTCTAATTCTTTGAGAGATATTGCCGAGCTTGTGACAAGTTGAGGTGAGATTTAAGACATTTAATGGCGTTTGATTGATTATTAATTAATTAATTAATCTTATCTCTTTTTACATGTGGGGCGCTGTATGTAGTGCTGGCCAGTACTGGTGCCAGGCAGAAATCGTTGTGCATACCTGTAGAGCCAGTTTGTTCACCGTTGGCAGTATACAAAAAGTCTGTAATAGCTTGCACTTGCTCCTCATCGACTTCCACTGCAGGCCTTTTTCCCAGCTCACGTAGTTTAACAGTGATCTTGGCACTTTGGCTTTCGAGGTTGGATAGGCACCCTCGTGCTTCATCATAAACTTGGGAAAGTGATCTATAAAAGTCTTCTAGCATCTGTGACATGCCGTATGCTGGATCAAGAATGGCACTGGTGAAGGAAAGTTGATCAGCTTCAGAGATTGAACATGCAAGAACTTTTATTTCCGTTTTGATTCTTGGGCTGTTGTTTGGAGTCTTTAAATTAAGATATTAAGGATGTCAGTGGTAATTGTTGTAAGTGACATGAGATCGCTTTGATAGCCAAGGTAATGCTTGCTTATGAAAGCAAATCTGCTAGCAATTCTGGCTGGGAGGAGTATATCATCAATTTTACTATATGGGTATTGGGTGTTTATGTTTTTATGTTTGAGCTAGCTGTAGCCTGCTGGAGTGTCCATTGTCTAGGAGGGTTAGGTTCTTGTGTTCCTCTGTGTTTGGTATCTAATGGTAACAATTTCAGCTACAAACTCCCTGCACATAACATCTGCTTTGTAACGAAGGCAGCTTGATCTGTTATCATCATAGAGTGTGGCGTTCATATCCCTTGAAAAATGGGGACTGCTTGGTTGTTTTTTATGACGGCATGGGCTGGACTTGAAGTTATTTCCTCAATTTTGAAGTATTTGCGCTTCTACCTGACGGTCAGAACATGCCCAGGAGCAGGAGGGGTACATTTTGAGCATCAATTTGTACAGCCACTTATCATCCATAAGTATCCATCTTCGTAAGGCTTGTGGGGTTAAGGACAGTGAGTTTGTTCCGGACACAACCCAAAGTGCCCCCAGTTGTACTGGGGGAAGACCAGCTCTTGTCATCTTGCAGATCATTCAGCCAAGGCGTTCTTCTCAACTTATCAAGCTTTGTCTCAAAAGGAACCAGTATATCTGGTTTGTGACAGTGTAGAGCTTGTTGGATATCCAAGCAGCATTTGTACAAGCCCCTAACATTCTAGGTGCAGGTATTTATTTGGGTGATTAGTTTTGCCTGGATTACTTGATTGCTGTTGGTATTATGCATGACCTGCAGAAGACCTCTTCTTCAAGTTTTAAATCACGCAAATTTAGGGTTCGAGCATCTTGATCTTGTATGGATACGATTGTTTGAGCTTCACATCTTAGTGGATAAAAGGGACAGTAGGGTTTGCTGTACATGAGTCTGCATGAGCAGCGTTTTCTTGCCAGATATCATCCGACTGAATTAATGTAATGCTGCCTGCTAGCATTTGACAATCCATTAGATGAAGCTAGAGCAGTTGGAGAGCTGCTCTCAGACTCAAGCAAAATCCTCTTAGTGTTACATGGCATGCCGTTTTCAACCTTCTTAAGTCGAGGCATGAGCCTGGTTTCTATTTTCATGATAGAATCAATGCTTCTTCAAAGTCAGCATCTGAGATAATACCTTCTATCAATTTTGGCGTGATTTGGCCTTCGGTCAAATTGGTTTGGATTGGCTTACATATTCTAAGAAGCATTTTTTAGATTCAGAAGTGATTCATAATTGTAGGGGGGGGGGATTCCATGAGATAACTCCCTGATGTAGGGGAGTAGAAATGCTGGAGATTAAAGTTATGAAGGGCGCAATTTTTGGCCTTGGATTGTACAAGCTTCATTTATTCTTTTTGATAGGCAGTTATCAAGGTCTTTGTGCATGAGAGAGGACTGCTTTACCCGTAATAAGTTTCTTTTTTAAGAGCCATATCAAATGTATTCACATGGCAAAATGCCTTATCTTGAACCTCCATGTATGGAAGAGTTAGAAAATCTTGGTCTTTTAAGTTATACAGCCGGTACGGGATTTGCATGCCTCCTAGCATTTGTAAAGGTATGTTGTCTTTTGTATGACTCATATTCGGAATAGGGCAGGTTAAGTTGGAGCTTAGGAGCATCCACTTGTTTTGGGTGTAGCGGATGGTGAAAGCATGAAACTGGATGGTGCATAGGAAACCTCGACATGTATGGTCATACGATAGTTTCCTTGAGTTCCCTTGCATGTTCAGCAGCATCTTGGTTTTGAGGACTATTTCCCGCAAAGACCAGCTAATCTCCTTGATATTCTTTAAGGCTTTGTGTCAGTGAGTCCGAGAAACCACTAGCTGGGTCATATGTGTACTTCCAGGTCTCACCATACGGCTGGCACTGTCTGCTGTAGTGTTCTATGGCCATATTGTAAGGCAGGCAGGCCATACTATGGGTAGTACCCATCAGATTATTTATTGCATGTATCTGGCAGCTGTGGCTATTCTGTGATTGAGCTTCATAGTATTCATAGTATAGTACTTTCTGGCTGGCTCTGATTTTCGGGTATTTACAGGATGAATTCATCTAGAGGCCTAGTTCTAGCTCCCCTATGGGTCATACCTTGGGATGAGTTTTTCCTAGCCTCCTCGGGCGGCACCTTAGTGTGCACCCTGAGGTCCTAGTCCTCAGGGCCTTCTGGCTTGCTTTTGGTGGCCTTTACAGACAGTGGAGACCTTACAGTCCTCGCAGACCTAGCAGGTTTGGCCCTCTAGATGTCCTGCTCTTTTGTCTTTTTTATTTTGGCGGCCGTCCAGCCCTCAGGCTCAGCGCAGTCTTTGTAGCTTGCGCTTCTTGCCTCTCCTGCCTTCTTCTGGGCCTGCCTCTTTGCCGGGTCCTTTCCCTTGAGCTCCTCTCTTTGCTATGGTTGGTTTTAATGAGATATTTTGCCCCTCTTCTTGCTATGTGTAAGTTTGGGTGGGGTTTTCCAGACATACTTCTTGTTTCCCTGCATCTGGTGGGGGTTTGGCATACGGTACTTTGGACCAATGTGTCTGCCTGTCCTTGATGATGGGGGTGTGTTCCAACCGCCTGCGTAGGTTATCTATTTTTTCTGGGAAGTTGCTACTTTCTAGGCCCCTTGTAAAACAAACAAAAATTATGATCACGAGAAGCAAGCCTGAGGTGGTGTTCTGAATCCCTATGCACAGGCACTTATGGACAAACAAAACCAGTACTTGGATGTCTGATTAGCTGATGAACTATCTCAGCCCACCAATGTTTACACAAATTTTACTTAATTGATGTAGGGAGTAATGCACTGCCCATGCTGTTTTCAATTATTCCCCTTTTTTTTAGGGCCCACGCGCAGTTCTACTAGGTCTGTACTCGGGCAATCTAGGAGGACATGCTCATCATCTTGCATACAGTCACGGTTCCAGTTGCATTTTCCAGTGGTGCATCTATCCTCAGCTCGTAGGGAATTTTGGGTCGTTGCTATTGGAGAAGCTCAATATTGAGGTTGAGACGGGAAAGTCTCAGTCTCAAAAAGGAATGTAAGAGATGGTTGAGGATACTCTCTTGCAGGTAAAGTGGAAGAATTTGATGAGCTGCATGTTTTCTGTCATCTCACCAGCCAGCCCGACTCCCTATAGGGAAACCAAGATAGAGGGTGTAGAATGCCTTCACCATCCTGCTGGAGATATGCGGGTCATGCAGATGAATGTGTTCAACTTTTCTCCGCTCCTCTGTGCCTTGTTTGCGTAGCAATGCTTCAAAGTCTTCTTGCTAATGTAAGAGCATTGCCGTTAGATTTCATTAGTTGCCATGCTAGGCTGTGACATTATGAAATTGTGTAGGGATAGTGAGAATGTAAGTAAGGTGGAAAAATATGATCAGTGACATCCACTGCACGCCTTGTGGAACAGTATGGTGGCCTTGCTGGGCTGATTTTTTGGTGGTTGGACTCTGCAGTGGGCAATCTACGGCCTCCTTTGAGATCTTTCCATGTCCATTTTGGGCAAGAAGAGATAGGAGTCTGACTGAATTAAAGGCCGTCGCTAGAAAGAAAAAGAAAAGTACGCAGGCAGTGAAATTACTCCCTCCATCAAATAGGTAGAAGGGGTTACCTAGGGCCTACTAGGTACAGTGCCCAATAATAAGCACCGCATCACCCATGCACCAGCATAGTAGAAACAATTAAAGTGGATGGAAATGGAAATCAGGAGGGTGGCATATTAGACTGAACACACATGGCATATCAGACTGAAAGACACCCTTGCACAGCGATACCACAAAGTGAGCGTCCATAACGTCCTTATTGGAGTGATGGG
>LKMJ01002027.1_pt1 | contig 18407 bp, 19 predicted proteins | sample 643391 | NCBI WGS metagenome assembly LKMJ01 (sample SAMN04112250, study PRJNA286221) | soda lake metagenome | biome: soda lake; feature: Kulunda Steppe; material: water; isolation source: sample PL-Br10 brine of Picturesque Lake | place: Russia: Kulunda steppe | collected 2010-07 | reverse complement strand
GAGCCTGGCTAGTTGTCGACGAGATGCTGTGCTTGTGAGGTGCTGTGTCAGGGAGCCTGGCTAGTTCTAGATGAGACGCAGTGCTTGTGAGGTGCTGTGTCAGGGAGCCTGGCTAGTTGTAGATGAGATGCAGTGCTTGTGAGGTGCTGTGCCAGGGAGCCTGGCTAGTTGTAGATGAGATGCAGTGCTTGTGAGGTGCTGTGTCAGGGAGCCTGGCTAGTTGTCGACGAGATGCTGTGCTTGTGAGGTGCTGTGCCAGGGAGCCTGGCTAGTTGTAGATGAGATACAGTGCTTGTGAGGTGCTTTGCCAGGAAGCCTGTCTACTTGGTGCTCCCAGCTTGCATCCTGTGTAAAAATAAAAACTTTGCTGAAGGTACTCATGGGAAACAGCAAGGGGCTGCTTTGCAACAGCAACACCCTTGCTTGTGGTGTCCTGAGCCTTGCCTGCCTCACAACACACTTCTGACCCAGTGTTCTTCCACCTCTTCCAGTGCTCACGCCTTCCAGTGCAAACAAACACATGCATTCATGTGCATGCCTGCTGTCCGCACTTGTGTACTCGCGCTGCTCCTGTGTACAGGTGGACAAGCCGGAGCAGTACTCCTGCGCACTGATGTGCTCGCGCTGCTCCTGTATACAGGTGGACAAGCCAGAGCAGTACTCCTACGCACTGGTGTGCTCGTGCTGCTCCTGTGTACAGGTGGACAAGCCGGAGCAGTACTCCTACGCACTGGTGTGCTCGTGCTGCTCCTGTGTACAGGTGAACAAGCCGGAGCAGTACTCCTACGCACTGGTGTGCTCGCGCTGCTCCTGTGTACAGGTGGACAAGCCGGAGCAGTACTCCTACGACCGGCCCAGCTTGCTCGAGTCTGTGCTGACCCTCATGCTACTCCTGGCATCGGTGCCCTACAAGAATGCCGGCACGGCGTTTGTGGAGGCAACTGCGCAAGAACCGGATCTAGACCTTGGCGTACTAAACCAGGTGTGTGCCTTTGTGCTGGGCCAGGTGCGTACCTTTGTGCTGAGCCAAGTATGCTGGGCCATGTGTGTGTTGCGATACTGAGCCAAGCATGCTAGGCGGTGTGTGTGTGTGTGTGTTGCGATGCTCAGCCAAGCATGCTGGGCCATGTGTGTGTTGCGATGCTGAGCCAAGCGTGCTGGGCGGCGTGTGTGCTGTGTTGCTGAGCCAAGCGTGCTGGACCATGTGTGTGTGTGTGTGTTGTAATGCGAAGCCAATGCGCTGTGTGCCTGTGCGGGCACGTGTCCATCAACATGTTTCTTGGCACATTGAAATGGGTTGACGCTGTTATGGGTCTTGCTTGCTGTGACCTCACTGCTGGGTTTACAGTGATCCTTGTGCATCGATGCCTTTTGGTATTCTATGGATATATGGTATTCCGTGGATGACCTTTCTGTCACTGTATTACAAGCGTGCTCAGCTGGCACATGCTTGAAGTCTACAGGGTACACAGCAACTTTAATCCTTGACCAAAAAGCACGCTCACACATGCTGAGCGTGCATGCACGTGCACGCATGCACCTTCTTGCACCAATGCCATCAGAGCAGGACTGCACCTCTCCTACCCTGGCCACATTTGCCGTGTGCATCACCACATGCATTGTTGAGAAACTATACTGCACCTCCTGCCCATGGAGCCTACCCTGTTTACCTTGCTCTCCGGACAACATACATGTGCATAGCAAAACCTGACTCACCTGGAGCCCAGCCCCTGATGCCTAGCAACAATAGCCCCTGATGCCTAGCAACAATAGCCCCTGATGCCTAGCAACAATAGCCCCTGATGCCTAGCAATAATAGCCCCTGATGCCTAGCAATAATAGCCCCTGATGCCTAGCAACAATAGCCCCTGATGCCTAGCAATAATCGCAAGAGAAGCCCCTGATGCCTAGCAATAATCGCAAGAGAAGCCCCTGATGCCTAGCAATAATCGCAAGAGAAGCCCCTGATGCCTAGCAACAATCGCAAGAGAAGCCCCTGATGCCTAGCAATAATCGCAAGAGAAGCCCCTGATGCCTAGCAATAATCGCAAGAGAAGCCCCTGATGCCTAGCAACAATAGCCCCTGATGCCTAGCAATACTAGCCCCTGATGCATAGCAATAATAGCAATGATAGCCCCTGATGCATAGCAATAATAGCAATAATAGCCCCTGATGCATAGCAATGATAGCCCCTGATGCATAGCAATAATAGCAATAATAGCCCCTGATGCATAGCAATCATAGCCCCTGTTGCATAGCAGTAATAGCCCCTGATGTATAGCAATACCTGTCTCACCTGGAGCCCAGCCCCTGATGCCTCTAGTGGCTTGGGCGAGACATGACCATCTGCTTGCCCAGTGGCTCGGGCGAGTCCTAGTGGCTTGGTCCCAGTGGCTTGCGTGGTCCCAGCTTGGTCCCAGTGGCTTGGGTGGTCCCAGTGGCTTGGGCGAGACATGACCATCTGCTTGCCCAGTCAGTCGCCCTGATTTGGTTCCACCATCAAATGGCGTCTGCGCATCGCAGGCCCTGTCCCACCTGGAGTCCCACCACCAGGCCATGTCAGCCAGGCGCCTGCAGACCTTAATCTCAAAGCTCCAAGCAGCGCAGAAGGGCGATGCAACTGCCGGGGAGTCGTGGCAGGCACAGAGTGTGCCAGCAGAGTCCATGAAACCAGAGCAGCGCCTCTGCGGGGGTGACGCAGCTGGCGCAGCCGGTGCGCAGCTGCCCTTGCCACCTGCCAAGCGCAGCAAGACAGCAGGTGTGTGTGTGTGTGCATGTGTATGTGTGTTTTATGTAGTTGTGGGTATTCTTGCATGCACGCAGCAAGTGCACAAGTTTTTTTGCATGCATGCACACACCCATGCACGCACGCGCGCACACATGCACACACAACATGGATACGCACTCATACAGGCGCACACCCACACATACGCAGACGGAGAGCCCTGCTCAAGCAGTGACAGCAATGGAAGTAGACCCGGAAATGATCTACCAGCAGGGGTGGGTTTGTTTGTCTGTATGTGCGCAAGCGTGTGTGCGTATATAGGTGTGCGCGCAAGCATCAGCACCTGAGGGGGTACACATAACAAGTTTGCATCGCCATAGTGCAAATGATTGAAAACATTATTAAGGTAGCCACTGCAATAAATCAAAGTTTTCTGGTGCAATGGAAGAGCTGGTCTAAATGTAGGCTATGACATTGTCATGCTATGTTATTAAACTTGAAGGCCCTGATTAGTTTTGTCAGGAAGCACTCGGAATTGTCTTGACTTGGCACAAGAAAAAATAGGCTTGTAGGTCAACAGATGGTCTTCTACCGACCCAACAGTTGTGTTTTGACCTGCTGGGTAGCTTCTGTTTCTCATTTAAAACTTCTAGGCTTCTAATAAGGGGTATTGGTGTGAACCTGGGTCATTTTTTGGGGCAAACACCTGGACTGTGATTGGCATTCCATGTGCCCAACAATCACAGGTGCCTTCGGAAAAGGATGGCTGGCCATCTGTTCCAGGGCCTGAACTGCCTGATGATCAGCTTGGAGCAGTCTACCGGGTAAGCGCAACTGCCAACCAGTCTACCTCTTTCCTCTTCGCCTGTCCGAATGGCTCTCTCTTTGACTCCCTTGCTCTGTGTGTCTTTGCAAAAAAGTCACTCGAATCTCTTAGAAGCACTGGCACAAACAATTCCATTCTTTATGTATTATCCCTCTATTGCTTGCCTTCACGCCTTGTCCTCTTCTGCCAAATTTTGGCTCACAAGCTCGTCACTCTGACGTCTTTGGCTTTCTATTCCCGTGTTTTTGGTCAAAAGAGGGACATCAGATAAAAAGTCTCCCTGCCTGCTTATCCCGCTCCTTGCTACATCTTTGTGGGCACACATCTGCCCTTTCCTCTGACCTGCTTTATTTAATTGTCCTAAAGTCCACCCTAGGTGATGCACATCACATAGGTATTCAATGCACTTGCTTTGTTTTTACTCCAAATTTTATACTCAGCTAGCCTGGCAAGCAAACCCTACTACGTAAATTTCTGTGCGTAAGCACTGGCCATGTAAGAACAAGCACTTTCACAATCCAACGCTGATTATATGGCTTTATCAAGCAAAGGGAAAGGCAAGCGTGATGTGTGCTTGCTCACAGCTTGTTTGCTATTGCGTGTTGTGCAGGAACAGCTCGGGAGTTTGTGCCTAGGTCCATTTGACTCCAGTCTTCCAAGGGCATATCACAGCACATTCAGCAGTATGGCAGCAAAATCTGCAGGTACTTTTGGGTATTTTTGCAAGTATGCATTTATTGGAGTGTGTGTGTGTTTGCGCGCACGCACGCAACTGCTGATTCATGCCAAAGAACAACCGAGCTACAGCGATAAAACACAAGTATCAAAATGTTGGTGTGGCTTCAAAGTACAAGAGGGGTTTGCTCCTGACAGATCATGCTCTTGTCATATTTGTGAGCAGCAATTGCAAGGTTGATGTATTGCACGTTTCCGCTATTGTGGCTCTTAGTCATGTGCCGCTGTGGCGTTGCTGTACCTGCATGCTGAGGCTGCCTCTTTGAGCTGCTTGTAGTCGAAGGCTGGTGCCCATGCTGGCATGTCTGCAAACAGGTGCATGCACACGCATGTGTTCTGGCTAAAAACTACTCTTACTATGGCTCCTACTATGTCTGAAGCTACTTTGTTCTTCTTGCATGAGCTTTTGCTATGGCTACTACTGTATCTGAAGCTGTCACTTTTAAACGCTACCCCAAGCTGCAGGTAACCTTGTTTGGTTGCCTGGGATGCTTCAGCTGCCTGACATAGGATTATAAGAGGGAAAATGCACCCCCTGACACACTGTACCACAGATATGCACATGCATACCTTCACAGACACACACGCTTTCTGACACACAATGACACACGCGCATGCATACATACCATTAATGCCCACATGTGTGCAGCGTCGGGTGCCAAAAGAATGTAGTAGGCTTGACAAGTGACCACTGCATCTGTCACACGCGTGCAGGGGCTGCGCCAGGTGCCAAAATGAAGCGCCTGACGCGCGAACTCAGGGACCTTGCAGGCTCCCGCTCTTCTTTACCTTGCGACCCTGCTGCCTCCATATTCCTGCGGCATGACGCAGACGACCTGAGCAAGATGCGTGCCGTCCTCACAGGTCCGTTGGTTGGTAGGAACTCTCTTCACAACGCAAGGGCTAGGCAGAGCACTCAGCAGGGGAAATCTCGGGGAGGGATGCATACTGTCCTCGGTTGGAGGACCAAACACAAGAAGCTCTTGTATATCAGCCATTGTGTGTCGGCAATGCATGACTGATGAAGCCAGAGTGTGCAAGCAGCCAAGGAGAAAGCAGTGTAGCAATAACTGCGTTTGGCTGGATTGCCCCAAAGGGTCCCGATGTGTGCCTACTTATTCATGTCTGCTGCTGTGGTGAACAAGCTGGGCAAGCAGCGCACCAAGCCTTGATCAGATACAGTAGCTGGAGCTCAAGGCTAAGGAATGGGTGCAAGCAGCGCCAGGAGCAGCGAAGTGCGGCTTGGGCATGGCATCATGAGTGGCGCAACTTCGCAGGCGCAGCTTGCTTCTTCTCTCCCTCACTGGAACAAACCTTATTGTCAGTGCACAATAGCAAATACAACACATGCTACACTGGCATGCCTGCACACAAGGACACATGCACGCACCAGTAGTACTTCCGCATGCTTTCATCCGCTGGTGCGCCTGTGCTATGGGCACAAGCACAGGGCCCAAACAAGCTGCGGCACATGTATTCATGCCAGTAATTAGTGTGGGTAACCCATCCAGGTAGATAGCTGCCAAAATGAGGGTGCAGGGGTGCAGAGAGGATGGTGTGCATAAGGCACCTGGCCCTTACTGGTAGCACAGGTTCACCAAACATAGCGCTATATCGGAGCCTGCTACGCCATATAAAGCGACCAAATGAGTATTTTCCTTTCTTACTTTGCATGAGGGGTGCACACATCATATTCCATTCGACGATCAGGTTTGATGACGACATCCGGGCTGGCAGAGGGAGATCCAGCGTACATAGCGCCTGAAATATAGCGCATTATAGCATTAAAGCGTTATACCGCTATACAGCGCTAAAGATTTGTCCATATAGCGCCATATGTCGACCCCTATGGATTAAAGTTAAAGTGTGAAAGGCTAGGAGGCATCAAGGGAAACTCTCTTGGTAATCTTCCATTTTGGTAATCTTCTCCACGCATCATACCCAATCGGTATGGCATTGCAACTGAGAGGCTGAGTTGTGCTGGGAGCTTCAACAATAAGGTGGAGGCCTCAAGGAAAGGGGAATCCTTTGGGTATTGATGATGTTGAAGGTGTAGCAACTTGACTGGAAAGAGTGCTCTGTTAAGGATGGTTACTCCTCTCTCTCTAAAAGGGCAGATAAAGCGCTTTTTTCGAGGCAAGAAATTTAGAAAATTTGTTTCAGTTATAAAATTCCAGCATCATTTTCATTGCAAAGCGCAACAAGTAGGAACTGTTTGACTAACGCGCAAATCTTGCTCATGTTCTCGCAATGGCATTGGTCTGTGCAAATCATTGGCACACCCTAAAGACAGTCTTGGAGGCGAGGCCATGTGTGCTCTTTGCTATGCCTGGTCCACCTACTCAGTGCATTTGCTGAATTGCGCAGGATAGATGCATGTACAAGTTGTTACAAGCAGGTCCTGAGGGCACACATTGTCACACGCAGGTCATGCACACGTTGTCACGCGCAGGCCATGTACACGTTGTCACACGCAGGTCCTGAGGGCACACCCTACGCCTTTGGATGCTTTGCTTTCGACCTATTTTTCCCGTCCACTTATCCTGAGACAGCTATGCTCGTGAACTTTGAGACAACTGGCCAGGTGCGCTTTTCAGCACAAAACGTATGATATATCTCTCAATCAAGAGCTACCTCGTCAAAGATTCCTGCATCGAAGCCCTAATGCGCACTTCCCACAGTGCTGGAGACCACAAAAAGTTGTGCCTCTATCTATGCGTAGGTTCATCGCACAAGTCTGCTTGATCTGTGCAGCGCTGTCATACAACCTTAGTCATTACTTTGTTTGGATATGGATTTCCCATGGCTGCATTGAAGACGACTTTCAAGGCCAGGGAGATGTGTGTGCAGCAGCTGCGGTGTGTGAATGCTTGGCAGCATCTGTAAGCCCCTGTATGGAGCTATGATGACCTTGTCAGTGTCATTGTCAGCGTTTGTAGAGATTGTGTGCCTGTACTATGCAAGTAGGAGTTTGAAAAAGCGCTTGTCAAAGCAAGAAGAATTCACCGGCAGTGCATGGTCATAGCGTGCCACCACATTCCGTCTTGTCAACTTTGGAGCCTTAACATATGAGAGCCGAGCTCTTGCTCTGGAAGGCAGCAGCAAAAGTCCCTGCACCAGAAGCCAACAGCAAGTTTTGCCGTTGGTGCAATGGTTTGAAGATGGCCTCTTCTTGTTGCCCTCCTGCGCTCATACTCAATTCCGCACACGTGGGGGTCATGATGTACAGGCACACCAGCATGTGTATGCCGTGCCTATCATGCTCGCAGGGCCGTGCGCGCTTCAATCCCAACTTGTATGCGGACGGAAAAGTGTGCTTGTCGCTCATCAACACATGGCATGCTAGCCACGAGAGTGAAAAATGGAATCCACAGCAGACCACCACCTTCCAGGTTCTTGTATCCATCCAGGTAGGATACACTGCCTGGTGCAAAACACTTAGCCAGGCACTTGATACCATGCTTGGCCATGCGCAAGAAAGCACAACCCTTCTTGACTAAATTTCTCTAGCCAATACCCGGCTTGCCTGTTTGGAACTGGCGGGCTTCAAGCAGGACCTCGTCTTGTGTACAGTGCCCAGCCTGTCAACGTTGAGAAACACAGCTTGTTAATTTGTCAGCCGCCCAGATCCCCGCCATTGCCCTCTTAGCTGCTCATCTAAGCATGCCTAGGGTCGACCTTCAGCCCAGTTTGAGGCTGGCAGGTCCATTGCCCTCTTTGTGTCCACTTAAGCCATCACGAATGTGTGCAATCTCGCCATGACAATGCTCACAAAATGCGGCTAGGGCCGCCATGGCAACCACTTGTGTTGCTCAAGCATACGAATTGCTGTCAGTTTACCATACGAGGGGCTGACCGCTCTCACCCAGCATAACCTTGTTAAAACTTTGACATTTGCACCAATTTCAAGCTCATCACACACTTGCAGTCTTTCCCTTCAGCCTGCTGCAACAATGTACCCGGCTTGCCTTGCTACTCCCAGGCAATGATCTTGGTCCAGGATCCCTACTACAATGAACCAGCTCACGAGGCCGCCAGAGGGACGGACACAGGACAGTCCTCGGCTGCCAGCTACAACGCAGAGCTCACATTAAACGTGAGTTTGCAGCTTCATCAGTGGCTCTGACTCTGCACACACTCCCTTTCTTTGCCTTCTGGGACCGCTCTATCCTGCTGTGCAGCTCCATCTCAATGCCTTGCCTCGTCTCCTTGCAGACCATGCGCTATGCATGCATCGACAAGATCAAGAACCCGCCTCCCGGCTTTGAGGATGCTGTACGGCAGCACTTCCGCCTCACGCGCCACAAGCTCGCTGCAGCAGCCCGAGGCTGGGCAGCAGCAGCAGCAGAGACAGGCGACGAGCTTCTGGCTAAGCGTTCACGTGCAGCAGCACTTGAGCTCCTGGGTCTGCTGGCGGCTCTATGAACAGCACTGCACGTGTTTCTTATCTCCCATTGGATTGTGTAACTCACCCCGAAGTTCAAGTCAGCTGGTCCGATAAAGTTTCAAAATCTTAACAAAATCTGGACTGGGATTTCTCCTTCCGGGAGAGAAGCTCGTCCGTCTGATTGCTGCACTCGCCTGACCTCCCTGTACCGTGCCTGATCTCCCTGTACCGCGCCTGACCTCCGCCTGACCTTTAGTGAAGGATCACAGCTTTTAAATGTCGTGGTTTCGGTCACTACCTTTTGTCTTTGCTACAAGGGCGACGCAGTTGCTTGCACAACCATATTTAGATCTAATAAAATAGGGCTCTATCTGAAGATACCTTAGCGTGAGCACTCGGCCCGTGTGCACGGAAGCGATGCTGTCGAGCATACGTGCTCCTAGGAGCGGCAAATTTTTTGTATGATAAAATGTTAACAGGATCAGAAGGGGAAGATGTCATCATCGCGCAAACCGATGACCTGTCAGCTCCGACCTTATCTCCTTGCCCTTCCTCGCTGCTGTGCTTGCCTGAGAGCCTTTTGGCCAACATTCTGAGCTACTTGCGGGGTGGCCCAGCGCTGATAAGGAGTCTGCGCACGGTATCGAGAGTGTTCAGGCGCACCATTGACTCCAAGGTGATCACTCATGAGCAATGCCAGAGGCTAAAAATGGGGCTGGTGAATGTGTAAATGTAATTGCCTGCCTGACTGACTGGCTGAGGGGCATGGAGCATTGCACAGATCACTCACCGGCTACACAGATCAGTGCATCAGTATGTGCAACAGGTTTGAACAAGCTTGGCACACAATGTGGCGGAAAAAGGGTATGGGCAACCTCTGGCTAATGCTGCACTTGTCACTCTTCCTGCGCATGCCGCCTAAAGGTCAAGTCACTGGTGGTGGACAGCCCCGCCGTTAACCCATTCCGCTTCCCATTCCTCCATTCAATAACAGTGCGTAACACTGAGAGTGCAAGTTGCCGGTACTGCAGCCAAAGATTGAGGATGACCAAGCGTGCACTCTTGTCCACTTGTGAGCAAAGCCATACAGCATTATTGCTTTCGCCAGCGCTTCAGGCTCTGCAAGTGCTGCTCCTCAACAGAGCTTTGGAAGACAGAGCTTTTAAAATGGGAAGCTTTCTTGTAGCCTGCAATGCACTTATGGGTTTCCAAGCCTGAGTGCAGCGTCCTGTCAGGAAGAGAGCAACAGCTCTGGTGTCTGTAGTATGCATGCTCATCTCGCGCATTCCCTGGCTGTGCATGTGGGTGCTATTATCTAGTGCACACCCTTCAAAGTGACTACCTGTACAACACGAGCAGGTTCTGGTCTGCCATGGTGTAACGCCTTGCATGCACCTGCTGATGCTCAGCTGCTGTGGACAGCATGTGACCTTGATGCTGCAAGGGAATGTGTCAGTCCTCACTGTGCAGGTGGCTGTCTGGTGCGCTGACTTAACTTGCGATGACATGCCCCTCCTCGTGTCCTACCTTGCCACAACGCCACACCTGCGCTCGCTGAGCATCACTGTGAAGGCGCAGACAGAGGCAGAGCAAGCAGCGCAAGCCACCGCACCTGCCGGCCTGCCACTGCAGCCGCAGCCACTACAGCCGCAGCTGCAGCCGCCACAGCACATGCGAGCCACAGCTCAGCAACTCCATACACGGCTTAGCAACTTTGTACGGCAATTGTTCACCCGTGGAAATATGGCAACAGGCACAGTGAGTGGCCAGAGCCAGAAAACGTGGAGTTGAAGAGCCATGCCTGCCAAAGGCCCGAGAGGCGCTTGCGTGCTGCTGCTGATTGCAAACTAGCCAAAATGCGAAAAGCAGAGCCAAATTGCAAAAAATAGCACTACGGTGCTGTAGCAACTAATGCAATCTTACGCTTTATGTAGAGTTTTCCTCTTTCAAAATTTGGAAGAGTGAAATTGATACCCTGCATGCCCCTCAATTGCACCGGTTGAGTGCATGCCAATTGCAAGTCGAGTTCATGCCAATGGAAAGTCGAGTGCAGTGCCCATGGCAAGTTGAGTGCACGAGGCTGTGGCCCGCATCCACTGCAGGAGAATCCAGCAGGGCATGCCCACCATCATCTTCAGGACTACCAGCAACAGCAGCAGCAGATGGCTGACGGGCCATTGTCATCGATAATCCCATCCTCCTACCTGGTTTTGCGTGCACCCTCATTGGCTCCAGGCATGCTGCAAACGCTCTTGTTTATCCTGTCTAGGTAAATGCTCTAATATATCAGGTTTTATGTCTCTTGTCCAGGTGCATGCTCTCTCATAAATGAAAGCTTTTGATGCGTACGGTCCTAATGGATTGCTTACCTGATACCTGCATATTGCCTAGCATATTCTGTTCAAATTGAGGTACTGCTAGCCAGCAACCTGGTGTATATCAATGGGAGGCTGCGTGGGAGATAAACATGCAGCCCTGCATACAGATTTCCATTCCTGGCACCCACATGAGGGCTAAAATTGCCATTCTACACAAAATTTCAGGAGCCCCTGTAGATCTGCCGAGCAGGTCCACTCAAATGCTCCCTATCGCTCTGGTGGAGATCTCTCACTGCACAAAAATGTTGCAAACTGATCGACCAGGTTGATCCACAGCTCTGCTTGCCATCAGAATGATCCACAAAGCAGCAATCCATCAGAGTGATCCACACTTCTTGATCCATCTGAATTAGATTGTGTTGCAGTTTACCCTCCTGATGCTGCTTTGTCGCATGCCACCCTCCCATGTATCAGGTGCCAGAGCACAAGTTTACCTGGTGCAACAGATGCCACGCCAAGTAGGCTTCCCCCAGTTGAATTTGGGCCCCAACCCGAGCTATGTTTGAACGTGTGCATTCACACAAGCGTGAGTAGTGTTTTCACACATTTATCACATGTGTATGCATAAGTAAAGGCGCAGCAAAACAGTAAGAATGCACGTCAGCTGTGGATTGCTGTTTGTGTGCTTTGTTGCGTTAGTGTGTCTTTATTTATGTGTAAACGTATGTGCCTGGTTTGCATACAATCAAGGAAGCGATCCACTGCTACTCTTCTTGCAAACAAGGTTCTGATGATTCTGACATTGGATGGCTCACGTATTTGCCCGGATCCAATTATGTAAGCCATGTAGGGTAAACAATCCTGCTACAATTTGCATCCTGCTCAATGGAATGTCACGATTGCATGCCCACTTGCTCCCTTTTTTCTTGACACCCACTTCCATTTTTTTCCAAAGCACTAAATAATTGTTTTGAATTTGCCCCCTCAGGTCCTGAGCACGATAGAAGACTTGGCAATCCAACTACTCCCCTTCCCCTCTTCCCACCAAAATGATTCCCCTTCCAGTGCTGCCGGCTCAGCCCCTCGCAGTGTTAAGCTGTACGTCCAGCCAAGTCTCCAAATGCAGCCCAGCCTGCCCCACCTGCAGCACTTGTGTGCAGCCCTGCACAGCATTAGATCACGCCCAGGCGCTTGCGGTGGCACAGAGTTAGCGGAGCTGAGGTGAGCTGGCGTAAGGAATGCCAACATCAAGGGCATTTTAGTGAGCTGGCCAAAAAATGAGCCTGGATGATGAGCCGGCCAATCCCCAGTCCAGCCTGAGCTTGGGCCTGATGGTTGTTGGTGGTGGTGATCTGGTGATCAAGGAGATCCTGGTCTTATGACAGCTGGCTTTTTGCTACGCCATAGGGCTGCTTTTTGTAGGCAGACACTGTGGACACTTGAAGCTGTCTTCTAGTTTTCAATACTCAACGCTGCATGCTGAATACACGCACACTCACATGCACACCTTGTTCACCATGCAGGCTTGACATGCCAGCTTCTGTGTTGGACGTCTTCAGACCTGACCAGCATCTAACGCCCACACACCTTCTGGATCATCCTCCTCTCCGGTCCCATTGGCACACACGCTCAAGTGCGGACTTTCCATCCGCTGCTTTTCTTGCCCAGCAGGCAGCCTGCCATTGCTAGGTCTTCGCTATTCAGAGGCAGACTAAATTAGACATTGCACTCATGCACCTGCACTGTGTCACCAGCCTGTCATTGCTGGGTCTTCGCTATTCAGAGGCAGACTAAATTAGACATTGCACTCATGCACCTGCACTGTGTCACCAGCCTGTCAGTGCGTTACTTGGACCCACATGCGCTCCCCAGCGTTAATTTGTTCTAGCAATGCAGCTCGGACGTGCTGCTACCACATGTATGCTGCAGCGTTACACTGAGTGCATGGTTTGGTTGTGCCCCTTGTATTTGCATGGTTGTGCACCTCACAGGCAGACCCTGTCCGCACCAGCATTACACAATTTGCATGTTGCACCCCACCCCTGTCATGCGCCTCCCATGCCGTACAACAACCATGCTCAGCCCCTTGTGCACACCTTTCTCTCCATACGCTTCCTTCAACTTTCTGCTTGCAGCCCCCCCTTTGCTGCTCCTGGCGAGAGCCCTGCAGCCTGCCATGGGGACTGACACAGGAGCCAGCACTGGCGCCCTTGGCACGTCACCAGCACCAGTCATGCACAGCCCTGGGCATCCCTGCCCCTGCGTATTGCATCCCCAGCCTGCAGGAGCAGAGCAGGACCCAGCCAGCTCACCTGCAAGCACCAGCAGCGAGTGCTTGCAGGCGGGGGGGGGAGGCTGCACAGCCGACAGCTCACAGACCACCCCAGCTTCCTGTACGCTCCTGCTGCCAGCAGCCTCGTCAGCAGACCAGCATGGCCTTGCCCTGTCCCCCACACCCTCAGTGACCAGGCCTGGTGCACTGCTTCCGGCATGGGCCGCCGCCGGGGCAGTGCCGGCTGGGGCACAGGCACCTGCTGGGTCGCCAGGACATGCGCCACCAGGGATGGGCGTGGGATGGGCAAGGGAGGTGCCTGGGGCTGTTTTGCTGCGGCCCATGGGGCACCCCACGCTAGGTCAGGGGCTGAAGCGGCTGGACCTGAACTTCAGCTCTGGGCCAGGTGGGTGCGTCTTAGTGCCTTGGATCTCCCACGCTGTGGGCATATCAAGCGCGGAAGGATTTGCGTGACCCATTCCAGGTGAAAAAGGCTGAAGGAGTGCAGGAAAGGAGGGGGGAGTGGGGGTGCAGTCCTGTCAATGTACGGTGCGTGTTCACTTACCCAAGCCCATTGCTGCAGGCAGGGTAGGTGATGACCTGTTGCGCGTGTAGGTCTGCCCAGGCGTTGTGCTTGTAGGTCTGCCCAGGCGCAGTATCGTGCATGTGACCGCTACCACCCTCCAGCATCCTGATGCTTGCTCATATTGACAAGCATCATGGTGCTTGCTCATATTGACAGGCATCCTGGTGCTTGCTCATACTGACCAGCATCCGAATGCTTGCTCATGCTGACCAGCATCCTGATGCTTGCTCATGCTGACCAGCATCCTGGTGCTTGCTCATACCGACCAGCATCCTGGTGCTTGCTCATGCTGACCAGCATCCTGGTGCTTGCTCATACCTACCAGCATCCTGATGCTTGCTCGTACCGACCAGCATCCTCAGCACTGCCCACAGAGAGCAGCAGTAACAACCCGTTTGAGCTCGGTGCCGCGGCGGGATGGGCGGACCTCACGGCTTGCCTGGCGCCCTCCTTGAAGCACTTGACCCTCAAAGGTGACAGCAGCGGCATGGTCAGGGTACCCATGGAGGCGATGGCGGCCATTGGGAGGCTGACGGCGCTGCAGACGCTCACAGTATGGACTAAGGTGGGGTGCAATTGATGGCTAGAGGAGGGGGGCACTGCAGGCCTACTGGCCCTCGACGATGGTCAGGAAGGCAAGGGCTTGGACGCGGAGAGGTGGGAGAGCTCCGCTGCCGCGCCAGAAGTCTGAGCATCCCGGACCTAGATCAATGTCAAAGGTGCATTTCAACTACTATTCATGAAGTACAGTATCCGACTCTGGTTTCATGACCCAGGCGCACGCGTGTAGTTCTTTGGGAGGAAAGAAGGCTTCCTTATCACGCACACCACCCCTTCCCGATGTGTTGCTTGATGTGTGAGCGCCATGCAATGTTGCGCTTGAAGTTGCTCAGAGTATGGCTTTGAGCAGTGTTCTACAAGGCTAAGCAGCAGGCGGCCGTGACCTGGTGGTTTGCGTTGTGCAAATGTACAGCTCATCGGTGATCTGGTGGTTTGCGATGAACTATACATTTGCACATCATGGGCGTGCGCAGGCCAGATGTGCCAGGGGGCTCAGCCTCATCCTGTTTTACAGAGCACCTGCATCTTGCAGCTCGAGGCTGGATCAAGAGTTCCTGGGCCACTTGATCACCCCCTGTGTGGCTGGCAGTGTCACCGTGCTCCATGGCACCACACCCTTGGAGCCACGCGCTGACCCCATGTGCTTTGGCTTCCAGGACTTTGTCACAGAGGAGGCGCTTGCACACCTGACAGGCATCCAGTCGCTGAGCAACCTCCAGGTGGCAAGGCTCAGCGTCACAGCTGCCCCTCACCCCCTCTTCCCGCTGGCACTGCCACAGGTAGGTCGCAGGTCCCAATTCAGGGCTCAAGAGGCTGCAATGCAGGGCCTGTCCAAGTCTTGAAATTAATCCACTAATCACATACCTTGCCTTTTCCTCAGCTGCCTTCCTGCATGTAGATCCCCATACTTGTAACCAAATCTTCACAGGCGCCTGCTTGCTTGCAATTCCACATTCTCCTCCTTCACCAAACCACCCAGAGCTCAATGCAGATACGACCACAGGAAGCAAATACATGCAGCGCGTACATAGTTGCCAGCCTGCTCACATACCGCTGCCCACGCTGCCCTCCCGCACGCAGGTGTCTACGCTGTCTTTCTACTTGGCGCAGGTGACGGGCAGGGAAGGGACCCATCCGCCCTCCAGCCCCTCCTACCTCTGCCACCCTGCTCCCCTGCTCCGTGTGTTCCCCAACATCCACTTTGCCACTCTCAGGGACTGGCCACTCCACACCGACCTGTACCTGCTGGTTCCCCCGGAAGGCCCCCCCGCACCCACCGTTGCTGCAGCTGGCACGGAGCATGACCAGGGTGGTGCAGCAGGGCCACCTGTGCAGCAGCGCAGGCGTGCACTGCCCAGGCATGGCAGGCCACCTGGGCAGCAAGTGCACAACACAGGGGCTTGTGCTGACCATGCACAGCAGCTGGATGCGTCTCCCAGGGCTCTGGCGCCGCAGCACCCTCACCCCCTGCAGTCGCTGCTGCTGCTGCAGCACACCCCCTTTCAAAACATCAACGCCCTGCCCCCGCCGCACGAGCTTCATCCACGCACAGCTGCTTCTCTCAGATCTATCGCGCGCCTAACACACCTCAAGGTGGGCTTGCGAGGCAAACCTGTCTTTGCCACATTGGCTCTTGCTGCCATGCAGCTGTGTTTGCTGTCTGGCAGGTGCTTGCTGTCAGGCTGCTGTGTTTGCTGTCTGGCAGTTGCTTGCTTTCAGGCTGCTGTATTGGCAAGCGCTTGTGGGCACCGGCTGCCAAGCATGCCCACAAATTGCTCGAACATAGGCCTCGCCCGGCGTTTGCAAGCATCCGTGCTGCTCTGTGTGTGTAAATGTGTGTGCTCATTTGTGTGTCATTCCTTGCCCCACCCCAGGCTGGCACCACCTCCAAAACTACGAAATGTTTGGGTGCTGTTCTTTGCTGCTTTGTTGCTACCCTTGGTGCAGGTTGTTCCCCTGCGGCTTGCTTGTGTACATGTGATCCCATACTGTCCATCACCTCAAGCACTTCTCCAGCCCTGTCACTTCCAAGCACTTCTCCAGCCATGCATCATACCACGCAGTCCATCACCTTCAAGCACTTCTCCAGCCCGCTGCATATCCGTGAGTTGTGCCACATCGCTGCTGCCCACTTGTCAAACCTGACGTCCCTCTGTTTTGTCGCTTCCCCGGACGGTTGCAAGGTAGGTGCCAAGCCTTGTGAGGATCCCAGAGCGTCTCCCTAGTGTGTGACATGATTTGCAATCAGGATGGCTTGGGCCTCGTTTTCTTTCTGGTGCAAATCAGGTACTTCTCACCAGGGCCCTTTGAAGTCAGGAACTCCAAACATTGCCAGCTTCTTATTTTTCTACAGAACAAAATAATGTCCTGATCAATGTTTCACATGAAGAACATGCTGGTTGCTGTAAAAAATCTCAACATTCGCTTGTGCACGAATCCAAAGCACGATGCCTGGTCAGAATGATGCCCTCTAGCCTGAGCAAGGATTCTGTTCTCAGGGTTTAGGGCACCTCAACCTTAACAACAAGATGCATTCCCTTGCTCCATTTCTGTACAAAAATTGTCCCTGCTATCCACTGGCGGTCTATGGCAAGGTGGCTGCTGTGATTTATGCAGATGCCGCGCCACTGGCGGCCGTCCAACATGTTCATTGGCCTGACGCAGCTCAAGTCCCTCAGCATCGACGTGCAAAGCCAAGTGAGTGTGAGCCATCCCTGCTTTGAAACAAGGATTGCAGTGTTCAAGGGGTGCTCAGTTGGCCCTTCCTAGAATGGAGCAGAAACATTCCTGCACTGGCTTGAACGTCCCTTACTTCACACCACTGTGAAGGAACAAACTCACAAACTTAGGAGGACACACTTCAATCACTTTTCAGTGCTCACAAGCGTCAAGCAGGGATGGCCTCCAACTACAAAGCGTGGAACCATGCAGACAGTCCAAATGACTATGACGCACCGCAAGGATAAAACACAGCATGCATACAAAGCCACCTTTTGCTCCTTTGGTAAACCTGGGGTCGCCCGCGCTGCCCGCCACTGCCGTACATACACAACACAGGCGCAAGGATAAAACGCAGCATGCATACAAAGCCACCTTTTGCTCCTTTGGTAAACCTGGGGTCGCCCGCGCTGCCCCCCACTGCCGCACATACACAACACAGGCGCAAGGATAAAACACAGCATGCATACAAAACCACCTTTTGCTCCTTTGGTAAACCTGGGGTTGCCCGCGCTGCCGCCCACTGCCGTACATACACAACACAGGACAGCCCTTGGGATCCCATCCCCGAGCTGCTCATGCTTGAAGACATTGATCCGCCGCACGCCAGCGGTGGCCATGCCCAGCTCAACGTCCAGCAACCTGTGCCCAGCAGCGGCCGCGCTGCGCATGGCCCCCAACCTGTGGGGCCCCTGGCCGCTAGGCGCTCCCAAGATGCACAGCACAACGCCCTCCGTGCCACCGTGCTCTCGCCCCCGCCTGCGACCACACACGCCAGGTCCGCGCCCCGCAGCCGCGGCCTGGGCCTCCTGAGCTGCTTTTCTGCAGAGGGTAGCTGCGGCGGCGCATTGGCCCCAGCCGCGCAGCACCAGCACGCCCCGCCGCAGTGCGCTCCAGCAGAGCCATCGCACACGCGCAGGAGGACCACCTCCATGCAGGCTCCCCTGAGACAGAGGGCCTGCTTGGGCGGGGGAGCGCAGCCTGGGCCTGAGGAAGGCAATGGCACACTGCGCAGCAACAAGCCGCCTCGAGGGCTGCAGCGCCTGGTGGGTGGGGCGCTCAGAGGGGGGGCCTGCAGCGCTCTGCTGGTCCACTGCAGGCGTTGAGAGTGAAGGCAGAGCATGCGTTGAGAGTGAAGGCAGAGCATGCGGTGAGAGTGAAGGCAGAGCATGCGTTGAGAGTGAAGGCAGAGCATGCGTTGAGAGTGAAGGCAGAGCATGCGTTGAGAGTGAAGGCAGAGCATGCGGTGAGAGTGAAGGCAGAGCATGCGTTGAGAGT
>LKMJ01002026.1_pt1 | contig 18411 bp, 12 predicted proteins | sample 643391 | NCBI WGS metagenome assembly LKMJ01 (sample SAMN04112250, study PRJNA286221) | soda lake metagenome | biome: soda lake; feature: Kulunda Steppe; material: water; isolation source: sample PL-Br10 brine of Picturesque Lake | place: Russia: Kulunda steppe | collected 2010-07 | reverse complement strand
GTTCGTCCTGAGCCAGGATCAAACTCTCCTTCAAATCTTTAAATCTTAAACGCTAACGCTTTGTTTCTCCGCCTGCTTTCCTAAAACTTCTAACTATCCACTTTTCAAGGTTCTTCTGGGGCTTGAAATGACCGCATCAAAGCTGCTTTTATTGGTTGACTTAAAAACAAGCAAATTCTTTGGTGCGACTCATTTATCATATCACTATCAGGTTGGTCTGTCAAGTGAAAAAACAGGGTTTTTGCTAATGATTTTTGCAAATTTATTTGCTGGATTCATTGTTGCTTTTCTAAGCTAACTTTCTTGTAAATGTTCTTTTGATGTTAATTATTATTGGCAATGAATTTTAGGTTAACCTTTCGGGAGCGGGGTCCGTCAAATTCGCAGAAGAAAATACCCTGCCAGGTGCCAAGGACGGGACTGCCGTTTTCGACAGGCAAAAGCTGATTGCAGCCTATCAGGGAACTTTTGATGTGGGCTGGTGAATTGCCCTCGAGATGCTGATAATCGCCTTCGAAGGGGATGATTTTATTGAGCTGGCTGACAATGTCACGGGCGACAGAGCTATCGGCGCTTTCATTTATGGTGACTGCGGCGGTGGTATGAGGGACCATTATCAGTAAAAGGCCGTCCTGCCAGTCCCGGGAGCTTAGATGGCGGGTTATTTCCTGTGTGATGTCGATGAACTGACACTTTTCGCTGGTTTTTACTTTGAATTGAATCATGGATTAATACTCCTTTTTTCTGATTTATTGCAATTAAATTTCCGTGAGCCGCTGTTAGGCTGTTAATATGTTCTTGTTTGGCTGTTTCATTATTATATAATTGTTATTTGTCTGCTTTGCAAATTGAATTTCTTACGAGTGAAATTAACCTTTAAAAATTTTCAACAAGATTCATGTTTAGATCTGGTTTATATTGTTTATTTTATTGTATTGATTTATTCAGGTGGTTTATCAGCTGGCCGATGTTGCAGGCCGTCAAGGTTAAGAGTTCTTCGGTTTCGGATATGGAAGCTTCCAGTGTGGCGGGACGGTTCAGGATGCTGAAGACTGAGGTGACTCCCTGGTTGTAGAGCGGGGTCAGGTCCCTGTCGCAGGATCCGCAGAGTACCAGGAGCGGGGTGTCGGCGGCAGCACAGTGTTTGGCCAGGGCGCCGATGACCTTGCCGCGGCTGCTCTGATGGTCGCATTTTCCTTCACCAGTGATGACAAGGTCGGCGCGGGAGATTTTTACGGGCAGTTGGAGAAAGTCCAGGATCATGGCGGTGCCGGATCTGAGGCTGGCGCCCAGGTAGGCGTGGAGGCCTCCGCCCAGTCCGCCGGCTGCTCCGGCGCCGAGCAGCTGCTGGAGGTCGCATTCCAGTTCGGCGGCGATGATCTCGGCCAGATGGCGCAGACCTGCATCCAGTTCGTCTATCATCTCGGAATCGGCTCCCTTCTGGGCGGCGTAAACATGGGCAGCACCTTCAGGGCCGTAAAAAGGGTTGTCGACATCGCAGGCCACCTCGATTTCGGTTTCCGGGATGCGGGGATCGAGATCGGTCAGGTCAATTTTATCCACCCGGGCGAGATTGCGGCCGATGCCCTTAAGTTCCTCGCCGCTAGCGGAAAGAAAACGGGCGCCCAGGGCCGAAGCCATACCGAGGCCGGCGTCGTTGGTGGCGCTGCCGCCGATCCCCAGCAGGATTTTATCTGCGCCCCGGTCCAGGGCGTCTTTGATGAGCTGGCCGGTTCCGTAGGTGGTAGTGAGAGCCGGGTTTTGCTCGGATTCCTTAAGAAGCGGCAGGCCGGAGGCTGCGGCCATTTCGAGAACGGCGGTGGTTTGGGTTTGCTGGCTGGTTGAACTACTCCGGGGTTTGCTGGATTTATTTGTTTGAACAGGTTTGGTGGATTTATTTAATTGAGGAGGTTTACTGGACTGGTTGGGGTTGCCGGGTTTGGTGGGTTTGGTGGATTGGTTGGGTTTGCTGGGTTTGCTGATATTGTTTGCTGGGCTGTCTTCGATCAAGCCGTAGCGGGCGGTTATTTCGCGGCCCAGAGGATCCTGGACCCGGGCGGTGACGAAGCGGCCGCCGGCACTGCGAACCAGACAGTCCACCGTACCTTCGCCGCCATCGGCCAGCGGAGTCAGCTGACTGCTGAAGGAAAGACTGCTGCGCTTGAGTCCATTTTCAATGGCCCGGGCAGCTTCGGGAGCTGGCAGGGCGCCTTTAAAGGAATCTGGGACAACTAAAATGTGCATCGGACTTGCCTCCCGGGAATTTTCTCTGGTTAATTTTTTCGATATAAGTAAAGTTAATCTGAATTGTCTTATAACCTTATTCTCTTTATTGTTATTTTCATTATTAGCTGAAAATAACCTTTATTAGGAATTAGTCTTTATTATAGGAATAATCTTCTTTAGTTGAAATTAGTAGGGGAATAATCTTTATTAGCTAAATTAGGGATTTATCTTTATTGACTGAGATTAATTTTTGATTTAATAACTGTGATTTTAAAGCTTGAGGATAATTTTAATATTAACATTTTTTCCTGATTAGGTCCACAATTTAGCTGGTGAGCTTTCCTTGTAGTTTCCTGTTAAATGTTGAATTTATGTGTCTGATTATTAAGCGTCGGGGCAGTTTAAGTTGCAGATTAACAATGCAGGAACTTGGTTCACCCACAAAAAGGTCTATTTTGCAAATTAATAACCAATATCATACTATATATTGTGTTTAATTGATCTTCAACCTAATATATATTGTAGCAAGAATAATTCTTAAACCTTTATGTGGGCAAACCAAGAACTTAGGATATTTTTTAAAGTTATTAATTTTGGAATAATGAATGATTTTTCTTAAAAAATTTAAAAAATCAGCTTAAAATAACGAGCCTGTGATGCTGAACATCACAGGTCATTATAGGTGTCTTGGACAGAGGGAAAGTTGTTAATATTTAAGGTTTGCTCGGCATTATCTCTGCTGGCTGATCTGGTAGGTCTGTCCGGGCTGGCCGATCTACATAGGCTGGTCGGGCTGACCGTAATATTTAAAACAACTGTTATGTTTAAGCCGGTTTAGTTTTCCGGGCGCATGGTCGGGAAAAGGATGACATCCTTGATTGAACTGGAGTCGGTAAGCAGCATAACCAGCCGGTCGATGCCGATGCCGAGACCGCCGGTGGGCGGCATACCATATTCCAGGGCCCGTACGTAGTCCTCGTCCATCATGTGAGCTTCGTCGTCGCCGGTCTCGCGGCGGGATACCTGGGCTTCGAAACGCCTGCGCTGCTCCAGGGGGTTGTTGAGCTCGGTAAAGGCATTGCCAAGTTCCCGGGCGCAGATAAAGGGCTCGAAGCGGTAGGTCAGCTCCGGCCGATCTTCGATGCGCTTGGCCAGCGGGGAAACCTCGATGGGATAATCCTTGATGAAGACGGGCTGGATCAGTTTTTCTTCTACTCGCTCTTCGAAGATCAGGTTCAGGATTTCGCCCCAGCCCGGGAGGTTTTCCTGCTGAGATTCGCTGTTCTCCGAATCATTGAATGAAGAATCTTCTGTTTGAAAATTATTGGGCGAAGAAGATCCTGCTTCAGTGTTATTGAGAACAGAATCTCTGGCTTCAATGTCATTTTGAGAAAAAGCCCTGGTTTCTGTGTTTTTGATTGAGGGGTCCCGGGATTCAGAATCTCTGGGTGAAGCAGCCCGGGGTTCAGAATCACTGTTGGCTGAATCTTCCAGACTCAGACCCAGGTCTCTGGCGGCCTGGCGGGCTTTAGCATCGTCGGTGATTTCGTTGAAATCGAGGCCGGTGTATTCTTTGACGGCTTCGATCATGGTCATCCGGGGCCAGGGGGTGGAGAGGTCGATTTCCTGGCCTTCGAATTCGACGGTGGTTGTGTCGAGGACTTTTTCGGCCACTGTGGCTACCAGGTTTTCGGTGAGTTCCATCATGTCGTGGTAATCAGCGTTGGCCTGGTAGAGTTCCATCATTGTGAACTCGGGATTATGTTTATAGGACATGCCTTCGTTGCGGAAGTTGCGGTTGATCTCGAAAACCTTCTCCAGACCGCCAACGATCAGGCGCTTGAGATAGAGCTCGGGGGCGATGCGGAGATAAAGGTCGATATCCAGGGCATTGTGATGGGTGATGAAGGGCCGGGCGGTGGCGCCGCCGGCGATGGGGTGCATCATCGGGGTCTCCACCTCCAGGAAGCCCTGGTTTTCGAGATAGCTTCTGATCTCTTTGATGATTTCGCTTCGTTTGATGAAGGTGTCTTTGACCTCAGGATTAACGATCAGGTCGAGATAGCGCTGGCGGTAGCGGAGTTCCTTGTCCTTGAGGCCATGGAATTTTTCCGGCAGGGGACGGAGAGCCTTGGTCTGAAAGGTGAAGTCGGTGACCTTAACCGAAATCTCGCCGCGATTGGTCTTGAAAACTTCGCCTTCGAGGCCGATGAAGTCTCCGATGTCGAGGCCCTGGAAAAATTCGTAGTTCTCCTCGCCAACTTCATCCTGACGGAAATAGAGCTGGATTCTGCCGGTGAAATCCTGGAGATCAGCGAAGCTGGCCCGGCCGTGGCTCCGTACTGCCATCAGCCGGCCGGAAAGGCTGACCTGTTCGCCCTCCAGTTCGGCAAAGTTATCCTTGATTTCCCGAGCCTTATTTTTGGCTTCATACTTGCTGCCGAAGGGATCGAGGCCCATTTTCTTAATTTCTTCCAGGTGCCGGCGTCTTTCGGCCCGCAATTTGTTCATCTCTTCCAGTTCTTCTGCGCTGATGCCGTTATCTTCATTGGTTGTGCCGCTCATTTTTTCACTTCCTCCAGTTAGCTTGCTGTTGGTGTTCTTCGGGATGTTTGGAAACTTGATATAATGGATAATAGTTTTTTTGTTAATTGATCTGGTTGGTCGATAGAAATTTTGTGAATTGTTTGATGGTCAATAGAATGAATTATTTGATGGTCAATAGAGTTTTTGTGAATTGAACTGGTGATTGATAAAGGTTTTTTAATTGATCTGGTGGTTAATCTTTTTTAATTGAGATAATTTTGTATTCTGTCTGGCCTTCGGGAGTGGAAACTTTGATCTCGTCGCCGATGGTGTGGCCCAGAATCGATTTGCCGATGGGTGATTCATGGGAAATTTTGCAGTTCAGAGGATCAGTCTCAGCACTGCCTACGATGGTGTAGTTGTAGATCTCCTCGGTATCCAGGTCTTCCAGTTCGACGTTGGTTCCCAGGTTGACTGTGTGCTCATCGACTTCATCTTTGGTGACAACACGGGCCTTGGCCAGCATGTTTTCCAGCTTCTTGATACGGCCTTCGACAAAGGCCTGCTCATTTTTGGCATCGTCATATTCGGAGTTTTCGCTGATGTCTCCGAAATCCCGGGCTTCCTTAATTCTCTTGGCTACCTCACGGCGTTTAACCTTGGTGAGGTGTTCAAGTTCGTTTTCCAGCTTTTCGTAACCTTCTTCTGTCAATAAAATTTCTTCGGTCATGATTTGAGGCTCCTTTTTAATAAAATTTTAAATTATAATGACAAAATTTAAACAGAAAATTCAAACCGGGCCGGATCCATTGCAGGAAGCCCAAATTTGATTGCAGTCCAGAATTCTTGGTAATTTTTTAGCTGAATATGCTTAAAGCGTTGATGTCAACGCTACTGGTATATTTCCGGCATGTGCCAGACTAGCACTGTTTGATTCCAATTATTATCAATTATAAATTATGGAAATCTTTCTGTCAAGATGAAAAGACAGGCTGTGATAAATTTAATCCCATCTTTGTGAGTTTTAAAACTGAATCTGTGGTCAGCTTCCTGGAATGGTATCATTTGCTTGGGGGTTTATGATTTGGTTTATGATTTGATTTTTAGTTCATGTTTTAGTGTGTGGTTCATAGTTTGTGGTTTCAAGTTTTTTGTTTTTGGTTCATGATAAATAATTTGTGATCTGGGATCTGTTTTTGTGATAAATGATTTGTGAACTGGGATCTGTGATATATGATTTATAATTTGTTACTTGTAATTTGGGAATTGTAATTTATGATATATGATTTATTGGCTGTTAGTTGTTGTCCAGGATTAAGTGTCTAGAATTTTAGTGTTAACAATTTGAGAGTTAAAAATTTAAGATATTGGAGACTGGATTAAGAGTTTTAGATTTATTTATTCTAAAGTAAACCCCCATGCCCCTCCGGGTCACAACAAGAGATAAAAATATTACAGCATATTTTCAAAGCAAGAAACTTGTTGTTTGTATAAATTTAATTGATCCTGGTTGCTTTCTACCAGCGGAAAAGGTAAATTAGTATTTTAGTCATCGAAATTGAAGTTTTCAGTCACATTACACATGCTTTTTCTGCACGTAAAGGAAAATGACCAGAGAAGTTATTTCGTAAAAGCTGAAATTTTTCTGCATTACGTGCCGGAAAATTATGTGTGCTGTTCCGCAACCTTCGCAATTATCAGAAAAAATAAAGACCATTAGCATTATTTTTAAGCTAAACCCCATGCCTCTTCGGAACACAAATCTGAGATTTTGGGGTGGGGCACCCCATCCCAACCATTCAAAACAATGATAACACAACAGGTAAAGGTAATTTTAAAAGTGATTTTTAATTTTTCAAGTCCTGCAGGTACTGTTTGAAGTGCTGCTCCCGATCTTCAATGAGAGCCTGCTGGTAGTTTAACAGCAGATTCTGGATACTGGGTGGTTCAGTGAGCTTGTTGATTCGGTCCCGGATCCGGGCTGCGTGGGGCAGACCCTTGATATACCAGGAAAGATGTTTGCGCATCAGGGGTACGGCTCGCTCCTGACCGTAATAATCTATAGCCCGCTGCAGGTGATCGAGAGCCTGAGAAATGCGCTCTTCGATGGTGGGTCCGGGGATTTGCTGGCCTTTGTCTACCAGGCTGAGGCTGGTTTTGACGAGCCAGGGATTGCCCTGGACGCCGCGGGCCAGCATGACGGCCTGGCAACCGGTGGTTTCCAGCATCCTGCGGGCATCTTCGGCGGTAAAGATGTCGCCGTTGCCGATGATGGAAGCGCTGGTGGAGCTGGCTATTTCGGTGATGGCTTGCCAGTCGGCCTGGCCGCTGTAAAACTGCTCCCGGGTGCGGCCGTGAACCGTGACTGCTGCTGCTCCGGCTTCCAGGACGCGGTCGACAACCCGGGCAGCTGTTAGTTTGCTGCTGTCCCAGCCCAGGCGAATCTTGACAGTTACCGGAAGCTTAACGGCTTTGGCTACGGCCCGGGTTATCCGACCGGCCTGTTTCGGGTCCTGCATCAGGGCGGCTCCGGCCCCGGTGCTGACCACCTTGCGAGCCGGACAGCCCATGTTGATATCAAGCAGATCGGGCCGGTGTTTTTCAGCTACCAGGATAGCTGCTTCGGCCATGATTGAGGGGTCGTCACCGAAGAGCTGGACTCCGATGATCCCCGGTTTTTCATGGTTAATCTCGATCAGGTTTTCGGTGCGCCGGTTACCCTGGATCAGGCCCTGACTGCTGACCATTTCGGTGAAGAGCACCCCGGCGCCAAATTCGCGCAGAATCTGGCGGTAGGGGTAATCGGTCACCCCGGCCATGGGGGCAATAAAAACTCTGGTGTTTATTTCTAGTCCATTAAGGTTCAGCACGGTTATCACTCCGGATTTCCTGGTTTTCTGCTTGTTTTGCTGAATTGAATTTCCTGAATTGTAAGGTTCTTTTCCTGAATTGAAAGGGTTTTTATGATATATAAGGATGTCTAAGTTGGTTTATATATTATGAGCATATTGGATTGTGAGTGTATTAGTTTGTAAGTGAATTAGATTTATGAGTTTATTGGATTTTGATTGCCTTAGATTGTGAGTTTATTGTATTTTTAATAGTTTTAATAGATGGCTATTTAATGGATTGTTATTGGTTAACAGGTGGTAATAATAGGTGGTTAACTCATTAAAGGTGAATCAGCCGATTTTGTTCAGGCAGGCAATATGATAGAGGCCCTCCAGAGAAAGATGGGGCTCGATTCTATCAAAAATATCAGTTTCTGGCACAATGTAACCATGCAGACCCCCGGTGGCAATGACCAGAGGCCGGGCTGGCTTATCTTTCTTTTCTTCTGGCTGCTGTAGTTCAGTTTTACAACCCGGGCTTTTTTCCTGTCTCCTGTCAGAGCTATTATCGGGGTTGTCTGAAGAATCATGCTGCTTCTGCTGCTGGGAATTATGCTGCTGCTGATTTTCCTGATTTCTCTGTTGCTGTATTTCCTGCAGTTCTATCTGCTGTTCTGGCTGCTCCTCTGAATATAGTTTTGTCTGCTGCTCGGGATACTGAATTTTGTGCTGACTTCTTTTCTGCTGCATTTCCTGCTGAAAGCGGTGGACCAGGCCTTCGACCTGGGCAGTAAAGCCATAGATTATTCCCGATCTCAAGGCTTCAGCGGTGTTTTTGCCGATCACCTGTCGGGGGCTGTCAACCTCAATCCGGGGCAGTTTGGCGGCCCGGTCGAAGAGAGCTTCGGTGGCTATCGAGATGCCTGGAGCTATGGCTCCTCCCAGGTAGTCGCCATCTTCTGAGACGGCGGAAATAGTGGTGGCCGTGCCAAAGTCAACAACAATGGCCGAGGATTTGAACTTTTGATAGGCGCCGACGGCGATGACAATGCGGTCCGAACCGACTTCCCTGGGGTTTTCCATCCTGATATTCATGCCGGTTTTAACACCGGGGCCGATTATCAAGGGGTCCCGCTGGAGAAAACTTTCTGCCATCCGGCGGAAGGGCTGAACGGTGTCGGGAACCACACTGGAAAGGGCCAGACCGGTAAGGTCTTCACAGTTAGGCTCGATGGCACTAAAGAACTGATCGATGATAACCCGGTATTCTTCTGCCGTGCAGGCCGGCCTGGTTGTTATTCTCCAATTGTGCAGGAGTTTATCATCTTCGTGAACTCCAAGAACAGTGTGGGAGTTTCCAATATCGACAGTTAATATCACCCTGAATCAACCCCCCTTGGTTTGAAATAGTGAAAATAAAATTCGAAGTGGTGAAAAGTGGTGAAAAAGAAATATAAAGAAAGAGGTGTAATGATTATGATGAAATAACATAAATGATTATGATGAAATAACATAAAAATGAAAAATAAAATTAAATACGAAAATGAAATTTGGTCAGCTGATTACGGTGACATCGCCGGCCCAAAAGCGGTGCTCTTCACCTTCTTCTGTCTGCAAGACAAGCTCACCCCGGGAAGAAATATCCCGGACCTCTCCTCTGATTTCCCGGTTGCCGGTTGAGATGGCTATCTCCTCTCCAATAACCTGCAGGCTGGCCTTCCAGTCCGCGATGACTTCGGCTTCCCGACCGGTGGTGAAGAGATCGAGGAGTTGACAAAATTCCCGGAGAAAGTCAAGTAGAATTTCTTCCTCGGGGATTTCTGCGGGTGTTTTTTGAGGTATTTCTATAGGTGTTTCTATGGGCCTTTCTATGGATGTTTCTTCTGTAGTTTTATTGGATATTTCTTCTGGAATATTTTCAGGACTTTCTTCGGTGATTTCGTCGGGTTGTTTCTTGGAATTTTTTCTGGATGCTATCTGAGATATTCTTTGGGATTTTTCCTTGGCATGTTCTATCTTGGCATGTTCTATGGTATCATTGTTCTCTGGCCGATGCTGGAGATATTGTTTTAACGAGGTGGCGCGGTTTTCCAGCTCCCGGGGGAAACTGGTACGGGTGGTGTTGAGGCCGACACCGATGATGACATGGGATACGCGGTCCATGTTGGTGCTGACCTCGGCCAAGATTCCGGCCACCTTCCTGCCGGCGAGCAGGAGATCGTTGGGCCACTTCAGCTGAACGGGAAAACCGTGCCGGTTGAGTGCTCTTTCTAGGGCCAGAGAGGTCAGGCCGGTCAGCAGCGGAGACCGGTCGGGACTGATGTCAGGATGAAGCAGTAGAGAGAAATACAGGCCCTGCCCGAGAGGCGAATCCCAGCTGCGGTTGCGCCGGCCCCGGCCGGCGGTCTGTTCTCCGGCCAGCAGGAGAATATCCTGACCAAAACCGGAGCTGGCTTCGGACTGCCGGCCGGCTATCTGCTTCAACACGGTATTGGTTGATTCCACCTGCTCCCGGTATTTAAGTTCCAGGTCGGGGGTAATGTCATTAATTTTCAACTGGAGAATATCTGGATGTAGGCTTTCCGGTAGTTCGGTGAGGCGGTGTCCCTGGCCGGGATTGGATTCAACAGCCAGATCCCGTTCCTTGAGGCTGGAGATATTCTGGGATACTGCTGAGCAGCTAATGCCCAGCCTCCGACCAATTTCGGTTCCGGAGATAAACCTACCTCTGTTTTCCAGTAAAATTTTCAGGATTTTTTGTGGAGTGTTCATGCTCTTCCTCCAGGAGAATTGATTTGGGCTCTGACGTTATGACGGTGAGCTGATTGACTTGCTCAAATCATTATAATATAATTTATAATACAAAGCAACTTTTCCGGGGAATTTTGACTATTAATTCTGACTTTGATAGTTTTTTTGAACTTATTTCACTTTTTGAAGATAACTTTTCTTGAAGATAACTTTTCAAAGTTAATTTTAAAGAAAATCACACATTTTTTTAACTTAACTCTTAATTTTCTTTCCTATAATAAAATTAGCATGGTAAAGCAACAACTTAATAAAGTAACAAAAAGGCAAAAAGAATAAAGGCAAAAAGAATAAAAAATAGACAAGCAAGCAGAAAAAACTGAATAATCACACACAGAACATTAAATGACACAGGGGATTAAATAAAGTTGTCCGGGGTAAAATTAGAGAGCTAAAACTTGAATTGTAAACATAATTGTGTAGGGAAATGGATGCCTGGAAAAATAATTTATGAGAAAAGTAATTTATCGGCATATTTTTTCAAGCTCGTTACCATGCCAGTGATTATAATTGCGATATTTCGTCAACTTCGACATCAGGCAGAGAAATAAAATTTTTAGTTCATGCTGTCAGGTTCTATTTCCTGTGATAATTTTACTGTTTGGTTAAATTTATTTTGGTATTATTGAATTTAAGGTAATTGATAGATGATTGGCAGGTAACTGACGGGTGATTGATAGGTGATTGATAGGTGATTGATAGGTAATTTATAGGTAATTGATTGGTAATTGATTGGTAATTTAAAGATTGTTGATAAGTGATTGATAAAATATTTTGCCAGGAAATTTAAAAGCCAAAAATGAGAGGGTGGTTATATTGTTAAGGAAACTGGGTGGAATTCGGACTCATAAATTTGAATTGATTTCCCTGCTGGTTGTTTTGGGCCTTGGGTTGCTTTTTTCACCGGTGGTTTATGGTGAGGCTGGTGTTGTTCCTGAGAGTAATCGTAATATTATTGCCGATATTGCCAGTGAGGTTGAAGATGGAGTGGTGATGATTTCGACCGAAACCGAGGTTGATGCTGCCCGGGAGTTCCCCTTCCGGGATGATCCCTTCTTCGAGTTTTTCTTCCCTGATCGGGAATTCGAGGAGGATCCTGAACCGAGAGAGGGTTTTGGTTCCGGTTTCATAGTGACAGCTGATGGACATGTGGTGACCAATGAGCATGTGGTGACCAATGCCGATGAGGTTAAGGTGACCATCAAGGGTGAAGAAGAAAGCCGCAGTGCCGAAGTGCTCTGGGCAGATCGCAGTCTGGATCTGGCGGTGCTGCAGGTGGAAACTGACGGCGATGAGCTAAGTCCCCTGCCACTGGCGGATTCCGATGAAATTCGTCAGGGTGACTGGGCGATTGCCATTGGTAATCCCCTGGGATTTGACCACACTGTTACCGTGGGAGTTGTAAGTGCCCTGGGCCGGCCGATTAATGTGCCCACTCAAGAAGGGATTCGGACTTATCGGAACTTAATTCAAACCGATGCTGCCATCAACCCCGGAAACAGCGGCGGGCCTCTGCTCAATATTGATGGCGAGGTTATTGGCATCAATACTGCTGTGGCCATGCGGGCTCAGGGAATTGGTTTTGCCATTCCGGTTAATGAGGTCAAGTTTGCCCTGGAAGATCTGCAGGAATATGGTGAAGTTCGGATGCCCTGGATTGGAATCTATTATCAGCAGCTGACTCCTGAAGTTGCTGACTATCTGGGTATTCAGGCTGAAGAGGGCATAATAATAATGGATGTTATTCCAGGGAGCCCGGCAGAGGAAGCAGGACTGGAGACCTATGATGTAGTAACTCAGTTTGATGAAGAGCCGATTACCTCTATCGATGATTTTGCCAGTATGGTTACCGAGCAGGAAGTTGGAAATGAGGTTATGCTTCGTATTGAAAGGGATGGTGAGCCGCAGCTGATTATTCTGGAAATCGGTCAGCGGCCGGAGGAGTTTTAATTAAGCTGGAAGCGGGAATTTAGATTTGGAGAACTGGAAGGTTGCTCTACTACAGGACTGAAGAATTTGCTTTACTTTCTTAACTAAAATCTGCTGCAGTTCCAAACCAAGATTTACTACAGTTTAGAGTTTAGGCTGAGGTTATGCTTCAGTTTTAAGCTTAAATATACTGCAGTTTTATGCTTAAATATACTGCGGTTATATGCTTAAATATACTGCGGTTATATGCTTAATAAATGATATACTGTAGTTTTTGAGTTAATGATCTAATGAAATTGAAGTGGTAAATATAAGTGCCAATTGAATCTCAGACAGCGGGGGTAACACCGGGCAGTTATTTCTGGTGTTACCTTTCATTTTTTAAGTCTTCCATTTCAGTTTTCGCTTAGAAAAAGTTTGATGAACACCCTGTGAAATTTCAGGTTTAGACAATTAGGTTCTGAGCTCTTGAAGTTTACAATTTTCTTTTTTATGCAAAATATAATCATTAATTACTATTTGTGGATGATAAAACCTAGCATATCAAGTGTTATATATTTCTCCAATTTAAAAATAGCACAAAAAGAAACATCTTATAAATTGATTAACTATTTTTGTAAAATGCTGATATTATGGCAAGCTTATAAAAGTTAAATTTACAAAAAGGTAAACTTTCAGAGCTCTGAAATTTCGATAAATTCAAGTTTTTGCAGTAGAATCATTATTTGATATATTTTTATAAGCTTATTATGAGTTTTTTTGGGGCTATTTATGGGGGTTTTATAGGGTTTTTATTTTTTTGTTATTGATTTATGAACTTCCCTACAGATGATTTATGAACTTCCTTCCATATGAGTCAGATGAACTATTCGGCGGAAAATCAGGATTCCTGCGGCAAACATGGCCAGCCCGGCTGTCAGGTAAACAGCCTGATAACCTATAAAACGAAGAAGGAATCTGTTAACTGCCACGCCTGTTCCGCCGCCAATGAACATATTAAATGAAGCCAGAGACATCACTGTTCCTCGCTGACGGGGCATCTGTTTCTGAGCTGTAACCAGAATGGTTGACTGTAAAATTACAAAGGCCAGCCCAAAACCTATGAGAGCAGGAAATACAAAAATCAGACCGGGCCAGAATCCCAGCGGAAGCCAGGAAATCAGGGCGATTATCCCGGCCAGTATAAAGAGCTTTGGCCCCAGCTTCTGCCTGAAATTTCCCACCCTGCGGCCCCCAGTATAAGCTGCCAATCCAAATAGAGCCATGATTAATCCCACCGTCATGATATTGAATCCTGTCATTTCTACTAAAAAGTCTCCCAGATAGGTAAAACTGCCAAATACAGCAAAACCGACCAGGAAGAGCAGGAGGACCGTTTTTAACAGTTCCGGACGGGAAAAAGCCTCGCCATAGGCATTGCGATAACTCAACTCCTCAACTGTGCCTTTATCATATTCTAGAGTTCTAAAGATTGATATGACTATGATAAATTCTGCCACTCCATAGGTAAGATAAACCAGCCGCCATGAGCCCAAAAAAGAAAGCCCTCCACCTATTGCTGTAGCGGCAGCAGCTCCCAGGAAAAACATACCCATCATCCGGCCTATGGCATTCATTTCAGCTCCAGGTTCCTTAAATATATCACCTATGTAGGAAACTGAAACCGGCAAAATTGCGGCAGCAAACCCTCCATTTACAGCTCTGACTGCAATCAAAAAGGGAAAGTTAAAGGCCAGGGCACCCATACTGCTGAAAACGGCAGTGCCAAGAGAAGCCAGTGTGACTATCCTTACCTTGCCATGTTTATCTGCAAGCGGACCAAATATAAAGGTAAAGAAACCAAAGGGAATCATATAAGCAACCACCACCATGGCAGCAGTGCCTATTCCCAGGCCAAAATTCTGAGCTATATCAACCAGCATGGGCGAGGCAGCATAGTTATCTCCCATGACCCAAAAACCCATGGCTCCCAGAAGCAGAACAGCTTTCTCGGAATTAATTTCAGTATTCACTAATCACACCTCACCCCTCTCCAGCAACCACTCTTCAGGCTGGTCTTTTCTGGAGCCTATGTGTCCTAGGATACTATGGACCGGATTTACAGGGAGCTTTTAATATTATCGACATCAACTGGCTCAACCGGTATCAGTTGAATCCGTTAATTTATCAATCGGTTCAAACGTTTTTGATAGAAACTAGAGATTTATTAATTGGTTCAGACGGTATTGATATAAGCTGTGGATTTATCAATTGGTTCAGACAGTTTTTGATAGAATAAGTAAGGGGAGGCTCCGTTGCTGTAACGTAGCCTCCCTTGAGATTGCTTACTTTGACTAAGATTGGTTTTTTTACAAGATTAATTTTATATTTAATGTTTTTTAGAATGCTTTTTTATTGAATGCTTTTTTATTAATTGATCGCTGCTAATGATTCCAGTAAAAGCCGAGATTGTTGTCTGGGAATACTGTCATTGTTTTCCAAATGCATCTGGTTAGTAATCACTGGTTAGTAATTACTAGCTTTGTTTTCAGTTAATGCTGTTATTTTTACCTGAGCACTAACATTATAGCTTAGCATTAACATTTTAGCTGAGCACTAACATTATAAAATCAAGCCAGATAAAAGTAAGCCAGTATTATTTAAGAAACTATCCAGCTTCAGCTACTTGTTCTGCCGGGCCGGGGCGCAGAATTCTGTACTTTTGATTAGATCATAGCCCAGCAGTACCTGGCTCAGGTAAGCGTAGATTGGGATCATGAAGGCCTGGGAAATGAGCCGGGGCGGCAGTGAAACTGCGTAGGGCACTCCAAACAGAGTCTGCATAAAATAGGGTACCATGACGATGGCTGTGATCAGCTGGGTTACCCCGATGGTTATCAGGAGGGTTGTAAAGGTCTTTTTCCCCCTGAAGAGATAGCAGACCATCAGGCCCGGTATCAGTCCGGTCAGCAATGAAGTCAGAGTAAAGTGGGGCATAAAAGGCCCCATGGGATTGATGAAATAACCGATCAGGTCGGCCAGTCCACCAACTACTGCACCGGCTACCGGTCCCAGAGCTATTCCGGCAAAGACTATCGGCAATCCGCCAAATCCAATTCTAATTCCTTCTACTCCCATGAAGGGAATTCTAATACTTAAAACCCTGGTAAAAACGATGCTTAAAGCAATCAAAAATGCAGCATAAACCATCTTGCGGGTTCTGTCACTATCCACAGAACACACCTCCTTCCCCTTTGGTCCATGGCAGATACCTGCACCAAAGAGAAAGGCTCTTTGGCGACAGCGGACGCAACAGATGCACCGCAGCCGGAGCTTTCGTCACCGGGCAACGTCCCATCCCGGTGCACTAACAACGCGCAACTGTTTACTCTGCCACTTACTGTTATGATTTTAACACAATTTTGGCAGGCTGACAAGTAAATTATTTAACGATATCAGGAATTTTCTTATAATCACTGATTTTAATCAACGGTTAGTTAATTGGCTGAAAAAATTTCTCCAGCTCTGCAAGAAAATAGCTGAGAGATTCCTGATAGGAGGTTACCATATGCGGTCTGTCCTTGAATGTGATTACCCGGTCAAGGCTAATCAGTCGGGAGCGAGCAAATTCGGTCACCCTGTCTGCCGGACATTATGTCATCTTCGGCAACAGCCAGCAGGCAGGGAGCAGTGATGTATTTCCTTCATGTCGACCGGCCGCGGCATGCCAGTGGATAATTTCAGCCCTTCAAAGGTTAGCTTGAACATCTCAAGCTCTAACTCGGTCAGTAAAGAGATATCCTGAATCAGGGGCTCGAGAACTGACAGTAAATTTTTCCGGGATTTCTTCAAGAAATATCGCAGCAGAAGCAGGCCAAAGAGACAGAGATTATCCAGAGTGTTTGCCCTGACAAAGCCTGTGGGTACCAGAAAAGCGGCTTTCTTGATGCTGGAGGGGGAAACAGCTGCCAGATGCATCAACACCCCTCCTCCATAGGAAACTCCCAGGCAGTTGAATTTTTTCCCGGGGAAATGCTCGAGAAATTCCCGGGCCCAGCGGCCGTTATCCAGGGATTTAGGATTCAGTCTGACCTCGGCGCTTTTACCGGGCTGACCGAGAATATCGGGTGATATTATCCGGAATTTTTCTGCCAGTCCTGCGAGAGATAACAGGGCATAGGAATTAAGGGAATTCCCGCCGTGAAAGTGGAGGAGAGACGGTTTGTCAGGAGAACCCAGCATTAGATAGTGGGTTCGGCCAAAACCTGTATTTACATAGCCTTCTTCCAGGGGAGCAGGCAGCCGGGCGGCAAATTTGTCGTAGAGATCATAAATTTTCTCTTTATTTTTCTCACTTTTGTAAATTGTTTCTGGCATGATTGGAATTCCTTCCCTGAGATTTTGGACTGGCAGCCGGGTGGGGAATTTTCAGGTGATTTCAATTCCCTTTTCTTTGAGCTCATTTAAGAACCTGCCTTCCCGGACCAGACCAGCCAGAGCGGCGATATCGTCGGACAGGACCCGGTCCTCTTCCAGGTAGTCGACCCTGTCCCGGATGGTTTGATAAGCCAGGGCGGTGCCGCAGCCGAGATCCCGGGCGGGGTTATCGCTTCTCATGTCGGCGGCCTGGGCGGCGGTAAGAAATTCGATGGCCAGAAGATTGGTGAGGTTCTTGATAATCTGATAGACCTTGCGGGCGCTGATGGAGCCCATGCTGACATGATCTTCCTGGTTGGCCGAGGTGGTGATGGAGTCAATGCTGGCCGGGCCGGAAAGAACTTTGTTTTCGCTGACCAGGGAGGCAGCGGTGTACTGAGCGATCATCTGGCCGGAATTGAGGCCGCCGTGCTCGGTGAGGAACATCGGCAGGCCGAAGTTAAGATTGCCGTCGACCAAGCGAGCTACCCGGCGCTCGGAAATACTGCCCAGCTCGGAAAGAGCCATTGCCAGATAGTCCAGACCCAGGGCTAGGGGCTGGCCGTGGAAATTACCGCCGGAGATAACCTCGTTTTCTTCTGCAAAGAGCAGGGGATTATCGGTGGCGGAATTAATCTCCCGCTCCAGAATTTCTCGGACATGGGTAATGCTGTCCCGACTGGCTCCGTGAACCTGAGGGGCACAACGCAGGGTATAGGGGTCCTGGACACGGTCCTCCCTCTTCTCCCGGACCAGGGAGCTGCCGGCCACCAGCTTTCTAACATTCTCAGCAACCCGTTGCTGGCCGGGATGGGGCCGGACCTGATGCACCAGGCTGTTAAAGGGAGCTAAAAGGCCCCGCAAACTTTCCAGGGTCAGAGCCAGAGCAATATCGGCCTGAGCGGCCAGCTTGAGGGCATCTGCCAGGGCCAGGGCGCCGTAGGCTGACATCATCTGGGTGCCGTTAATCAGGGCCAGTCCCTCCTTGCCCTGAAGCTGCACCGGCTTGAGATTAAATTTTTTTAAGGCCTGCAGTCCGGGCATTCTTTCCCCCCGGAGGAATGCTTCTCCCTCTCCGATCAGAACCAGGGACATGTGGGCCAGGGGTACCAGATCACCGCTGGCTCCCACCGAGCCCTGGGAAGGAATCACGGGATGAATGCCGTGATTCAGCATCTTTACCAGAAGCTTCAGAGTGGAATAGCGGATCCCGGAATAGCCCCGGGCCAGGGCATTTAACCGCAGGAGCATCATGGCCCGGACCACCTCTTCGGGAATCTCTTCGCCGGTACCGGCTGAATGGCTGCGGATTAAATTTTCCTGCAGTTTGACAACCTCCCGGGGTGATATCCTGGTATCGCTGAAGCGGCCGAAACCGGTGGTTATGCCGTAGACCACTCCATTCTCAGCTATTAATTTATCCACCTGCTGGCGGGACTTCTTGATACGGGACACTGCCTCCTCTGAGAGCTGGATCTCTTCACCCTGCCGGGCGCAGCCCTCTACCTTCTCGACTGAAAGTCTCTCGCCATTAATTGTTATCATTGTTGATCACCACCTTTAATAAATTAGCCTGATAAAATATTAAAGGGATGAGGCCATGTTCAGCCTTCATCCCAGAATGCTTGATTTTATCCAGTTTTGCTTGTTTCTGATGCTCCGGTTATTCTTCCGGCCAGCGCAGCAGGGGCTGCTG
>LKMJ01002025.1_pt1 | contig 18418 bp, 16 predicted proteins | sample 643391 | NCBI WGS metagenome assembly LKMJ01 (sample SAMN04112250, study PRJNA286221) | soda lake metagenome | biome: soda lake; feature: Kulunda Steppe; material: water; isolation source: sample PL-Br10 brine of Picturesque Lake | place: Russia: Kulunda steppe | collected 2010-07 | reverse complement strand
GCCAACTGGATCACAACTGTTGAATACCCCGCCCCGCCTAGTTGCGAGCAAATGGTTCGGACAGCGGAGAAAGTAGAGTCTCTCGTCGAGGAAGACGAGAGTTTCGCGGACGCGATCACGGCGATCAAATCCGTCGCCGACGAGAACGGCGGCCACGTCAAGTGGACCGACGTCGAGAACGATGTCACCAGCGGCCAGTGGGGTCGTCTGATCGAAAAGGGTGTTCTACGGAGCAGCGACGACGGGTTCAAGTTCTCCGATCCCGACGGCGTCGAGGAGGTCATCGACGAGGACGGCGGCGTCACGTTCCCGGACCCGGACACGCCCGAAATCGAGGAGGAAAGCTCCTGGACGCAGTGGGACAAGCTGGCTGGCGTCTCCACCATTGCGATGATGGTGGGGTATTACTTCGATCCAGTCCGGGACATCATTGGCGGGACGATCAACCTCTTTCTCGGCCCGATCGACGCCGTCTTGCCGTTCTACGCAGTGATCCTGATCGCCGCAATGCTGACCGGAATGTACTCGACGTTGCTACAGGCCAACCTCATGGACATGGAGAAGATGTCCAAGTACCAGGAACAGATGAAGGCTCTACAGGATCGGCGTGAGGACGCCAAAGAGCGCGGCGACGACGAGGCGCTCGAACGCATTCAGGAAGAACAGATGGAGGCGATGGGCGACCAGATCGGTATGTTCAAAGAGCAGTTCCGCCCGATGGTCTGGATTATGGTGCTTACCATCCCCATCTTCCTGTGGATCTACTGGGCGGTCAACGCGGGCCAGCTGACGACGGCCGAACAGACCATGGTCATGCCCTTCGCCGGTGAGGTGACATTGGCGTCCGGAATCGTGGGACCGATGCAGTCCTGGATCGTCTGGTATTTCCTGTGTTCGCTTGGGTTTACCCAGCTGATCCGGAAGGCGCTGAATATCAACACGACGCCGTCCTGACGGCCCGGCCGCCCGGCGAAATCGACCGGAGTTCAAAACCTCTTTTACCTGCAGTCACAGAGATTGGATATGTTACTAACAGTCTCCGGCCCGCCGGGGAGCGGGAAGAGCACTACTGCCGCGGCGCTGGCCGAGGAGTTCGGTATCGAGCACGTCAGCGGCGGCGATATCTTCCGCTCGCTGGCCGACGAACGCGGCTACTCGCTCGCCGAATTCAACGAACTTGCGGAGCAGGACGACCAAATAGACCGAGATCTCGATCGGAGACTGCAAGAAATCGCACGCGAGCGCGACGACATCGTGCTCGAATCGCGACTGTCAGGCTGGCTCGCCGCCGACGAAGCCGACGTTCGGATCTGGCTCGACGCCCCGCTGTCGGTCCGTGCCGCCCGGATCGCAGACCGGGAGGGCAAATCCGACGAGCAGGCAAAACGTGAGACTGAAGAACGCGAGGCCAGCGAGCGCGAACGGTATCTCGACTACTACGACATCGACATCGCCGATCTGTCGATCTACGATCTGAGCGTCAATACGGCCCGCTGGGACGAGGAGACTGTCTTCGGCCTGCTCGTCGAATCCGTCGAGGGCTACGACGCTGACAGCGACGAGGGGAAACTGCAGGTCGACGCAACCTACGAGTTCTAACCTATGCGTGGCCCGCCAGCGGAACGGACACCTGCCGAACTGCTCAGCTTCGGCGTCGTCAATCTCGACAAACCACCTGGCCCCTCCGCACATCAGGTGACCGGCGATCTCCGGGACGCGGTCGGCGAACACGTCCCTGACGATGCGTACGCCGGTGAGTGGGGGGCGGCCCACTCGGGGACGCTTGACCCGAAAGTAACCGGCTGTCTGCCAGTTTTGCTCGGCGATGCGACCCGACTTGCACAGGTGTTTCTCGAAGGGAGCAAGGAGTACGTCGCCGTGCTGGAGCTACACGACGAGCCGCCAAACGACCTCGAGGCGGTCGTTGCCGAGTTCGAGGGACGACTCTACCAGAAACCTCCGAAAAAGAGCGCCGTCTCCCGACGACTTCGCGTCAGAGAGATCTACGACCTCGATCTCCTGGAAGTCCGAGAGCGACAGGCTCTCTTGCGGATCCAGTGTGAGAGCGGAACGTACATCCGCAAACTCTGTCACGACATCGGCCTCGCGCTGGGTACTGGGGGGCACATGGGCCACCTCCGCCGCACCGCGACCGATCCCTTCGATGACACCGACCTGCGGACGATGCACGACCTCGTCGACGCACTCGCGGCACTCGAAGACGGTGAGGACAGCCCCCTGCGCGATGTCGTTTCCCCGGCAGAACGTGCCCTCACTCACCTGCCACGCATAACGATCGCCGACTCCGCGGCCCGTGAGGTCGCCGAGGGCGCGCCGGTCTACGCACCCGGCGTGCTCGACATCGAGGACGTGGACGAGAATACGACGGAGCCACTGGTCGCGTGTTACACCCCGGACGATGCGGCGGTCTGTCTCGGACGGCTGGTCGACGATCCCGACGCCAGTAGCGGGACTGTGGTTGAACTCGAACGCGTCCTCGTGTAGGCGACAGGTTTCAGTAGATCGCGTCCTGAGTTCCCAGCATGACCAACCGACCGACTGCGCTGTCGATGCGCTGGGAGGACGTGCTCTTTGCTCACTGGCCAGTCGATCCGGATCTCGTCCAGCCGACGCTCCCGAACGGACTCGTCGTTGACGAATTCCAGGGACAGGCGTATCAGAGCGTCGTCGCGTTCGTGATGAGCGACATCAGCCCGCGGGGCAGTCCCGTAGGACTCTCCTTTCCCGAGTTGAACCTGCGTACCTACGTTACTCACGGAGATGGACCGCCGGGGATCTACTTCTACAACCTCGATGCGGACGACCGGATCGGCGTCCCAGTTGCCCGCAAACTGTTCGGACTCCCGTACTACAGGGCCGAGATGGACGTCGCTCGGTTTCACGGGGGGATCCGATTCCGAAGTCGGCGAACTCACGACGGCGTCCCGGGCGCGTCCTTCGACGCGACCTATCGGCCGACCGGGGATCCATATCAGCCAGAACCGGGAACGCTGGAGAGCTTTCTGACCGAACGCTACCGGTTCTACGCGGTCGGCCGCGACCGACTGCCGGCGGTCGACCTCGGCGGCGATCAACTGTACGCCGGTGACATCGCACACGAGCCCTGGATGCTTCGCGACGCCGAGGTCGAGATCGAACGGAACGACCTGTTCGAGGCCGCCGGATTCGACACACCGGACGGCGAGCCGATCTGCCAGTACGGTCCCGGTATCGACGTCACCGCCGGTCGAGTGCGGCGGCTCTAGGACCGGGAGACTCTTGCTCTGGCCGGACACACGGCAAGCTATGAACACGCTGTGGGTCATGAGCTACAACGTCCGGTACGATACGTCGGAGGATGACGATGATTCGTGGTCCGATCGTCGGGACAGCGTCGCGGATGTCGTCCGTACGCGTCGTCCGGATCTCGTAGGGTTCCAGGAGCCGCTCCCCCACCAGATCGCCGACCTTCGCGATCGTCTCCCGGAGTACGAGATCCTCGGCCAGGGACGACGGGCAGACGGGGGCGGCGAGCACACACCGATCGGGTTCAGGCGTGATCGGTTCTCGCTCCTGGATCGAGAGACGTTCTGGCTCTCCGAGACGCCCGACCAGCCAGGGAGCGTTGGCTGGGACGCCGAACTGCCGCGGATCGCGACCCGGTTCTGGCTGCGCGACGAGCGGACCGGCAAGACGCTCACCCACTGCAACACGCATCTCGACCACGCGGGGGAGCAGGCCCGACGTGAAGCAGCGGCGATGCTCGTACGTGAACTCGACAGCGATGGGCCGACGATTCTGACCGGCGACTGGAACTGTGAACAGGGCTCTCCACCGTATCAACGGCTCGTCAAGACCTCGGTGCGGGACGCTCGTGCTGTGAGTACTACGCCACCGTTCGGCCCCCCAACCACCCGGACGGACTTCGAGTCGCTGCATGACGAGTGGATCATTGACCACGTCTTCGTCGACGGCGCGGTCTCCGTCCGACAATGTGGCACCTGCTCAGAAACGGACCGACGGCACCGCTACCCCTCCGATCATCTCCCAGTACTCGCTGAGCTACGATACGGCGGTCCCTGATTACCAGGCCTTGCAGTCAGCACAGACGAGTCCGCCGTCGTCGATCCATCGACACGCAACCGTTTCACCACAGTTCCCACAGCGTTCTCCCTCGCCGTTCCACGCGTACGTTACTGTTACCGTGGCTTCGTCCGCGTCCGCCGACTCCCTCTCTGGGTCGTCCTGCGACGTCGTTGACTGTTCGTGCTTCGTCTCGATGAACTCGGTCAGCGACGAGTCTTCTGGCACGGGCACTGCTACTCGGTGACACTACAAATTCGTTTCGCGGTGCCCGTACTGGGACCCTGTGATCGAACTTGCCCCCTACGTCTTTGATCGCATCCGTGGTGTGTCTTCTCGATGGCCACGACCGAAACCGAACGGACACAGGCGGGTATTGATCCCGAAACGCAGGTTGCAGCCGCTGTGGGTGGCATTCACGGCGCGATCGGCGGACTGGTCGCAACCGTTGTGATGACAGCGTATCGGCTGCCGATCGCTCGATCTCTCCCCCCGACGGCCGCGTTCTGGGAACAGTACGTCGGGAGCGGTGACGCGGAGGAGTACCCGATCATCGGGTTGTTCTTGCATCTCGGCTACGGCGTGCTGGGCGGTGCAGTCTTCGGCGCTCTCTACGGTGCAGTCGGCAACTGGCGAGCACCCGATCACGTTCAGGAAAGTAGGGGAATCCTCTCTGCAACCGTCTATGGGCTTGCGCTATCGCTCTTCGGTAGTCGTGTGATCCTCGGCCGACTTCTGGGGATGGATCTCGATGCGGACGAATCACTTGTCTTCCATCTCAGTCACGTCATCTACGCGCTCACGCTCGGTACGTGGGTTGGTTCTCGGGTCGGCGTCGAAGGGTGAAATCATTCACAGCTCAGTCGTGAGCTCTCTGTAGTACTGCGTGACGCCGACGGGAGCCGTCGGGGAAGACCCAAATGCTCGCTTGAGTTTACGGTACGAATATACTACTACACCCTCACGATACGAGTATGAACCGACGTTCGTTCCTGGCTTCAACCGGTATCCTCACCGCCCTCTGTGTCTCGGGTTGTCTGGATGCCGACGTGCGAGCTCCGGGAAACGGAGACGAAACACAGGATAACGACGCAGATTCTAGCGACGATGAGGACTCCCAGAAAGAGATGTACCCACTCATAGAACCCGATCCGATCGACGAGATCGATCCGCTAGCCTACGACGTTTCGATCGCATCGGAAGCGACGGCCGACTCTCCGCTGACCATCGACGTTGCACTGACTAACACCGGCGAAGACGCGATTACGTACGGTGAACGTCGCAATGCGATGTTCTGGGCTGTCGATGGTAACGACGACTTTTCCCTGTATCCGACAGGGAGCGTCAAGGATACGTACGAGTACGACGACGGCGTCTGGTGGCTCCCCGACGAGTTCGTCACGACGACGGACTATCAGACGGCGACGATCGAACCGGACGAGACACATACCGAAACGCTCGCTCTGTTGCACGGTCCGGTTGACGACGCCGAGGAACTCCGAGCGCCCCCGCCCAGTCTCTACTTCGCTGTCGAGTTCGGGTATTCCGCAGACGAAGACGATACGATGCCGAACGGGAGGGACGCCTCGTGGGGGTTCCGTCTCCGTCTGGACGAAGAGTAGATCGGCTCGTCGCGCCCGATCGCCGACGCGGCAAGCCGCTTCAGCCAGCCTATTGCTGCTCTCCCGGCACCGTTATGAAATGGGACCGGGTATACGATTCGCTCATCACGTTCGTTTACCGGACACTTCGTTTCCGAGCCATCGCTCACTGGGTTCGCGATGGCCTCGCAGCGCTCGGATTTGAACCGGACCAAGACTCGGGTCACTCGTCTTGTAGGGTTCAAATCCTCCCGCATTCCATAGCTGTCGCTCACGGAATTGTTCGCGACAGCAATATGGGGCCGCTCGGATTTGAACCGAGGTGGCGAGCACCCAAGGCTCGAAGGATACCAAGCTACCCCACGGCCCCGTGAAAGACTATTCGACGGACGGTATGTAAAGCGTTTCGTTCTTGCCGCCGGCTGCCGACATGTATACCCTAGAAAATATTTATAAACCGTGGTAACACAACGTGTGTGGTATGGCTATCCGGAACGACTCGGCCCTCACCGATTTCAACGCAGCAGATGCGCTTCGAGCAGTCGAGGACCGGGCCGGTGACGATATTCTCGTCTGTGGCGAGTTCACTCCGGACGACTTCCATATTCTTTACGTCAGTGACAGAGCACTCGAACAGTACGATAGCGAGACTGACATCTGGGTTGTGGGTGATGTTATTCACGAATATATGAACGTCGACTTTCTCGAACGGGAGCTGTTCAACGAGCTGTATCCCCAAGTCACAGAGACGAACGCCTTCGTTACGTACACTGATTATGCAGCAATCGTACGGGTGCTTCAGGGCGAGGAGGGGTTCTATCTCTCGGTCGATCCGCATGCACCGGTTTCGGAGATCGTCAATGAACTGACGGCGGTACTCGATCAGTGAATTGTATCAGAAGATGACAGGGAGTCTCCGCGGGGTAAGACTACTTGCCAGATTCTGTGCTATCGACTCCGTCTAATAGCTCGGCGATATCGTCATCGGTCGCTTCCGCGCTCGAAGTACGCTGACGCTGTGTACTGTCTTCTTGTGTGCGTGGTTGATCGTTCAGGCGTGCTGCGATGTCATCATCAGAGGCCTGTGACGATCCAGACGTCGCCGGAATGCCGTCACTGAGTGATGGCTCCGAGTCGTCCAACTCGTCTTCAAGGTTCGACTCGTCGATTAGCTCTCCTGGATCGTTCGGATCAACGACTTCGTCGAACAGCGACGAGAACGTGTCGATCAGTTGCTCATCGTGGCTGTCAGGATCGATATGAAAATGTGAGACAGTATCCACACTGTCAAGCCGTTCGAGGAGCGTATGCAGGAACTGAAAGGCGACGTCCGGATCGGAGTTCTCCAGAAGGAGTGTGATCGAATCGAAACACAGGACGATCCGGTGATCACTCGTTGACCATGTCTCACAGAACTTGCTCACGGACGTTCCGATCCCAGTCAGATCACCCGGATCCTCGACGATATCGGCAGCCACCGGTGCGTCAAAATCCGGACTCGATGACTCTGCAGACCGTAGAACGTCTCCGACAGTGATCTGTCCGTGCTTGTTCGGCTGCCGTCCGGTTGTTCCCGTGTCGAGACGAGCTCGATCGGTTACGTCCGCTGGGAAGTTCACGCTGATTTCGGCTCTGCTGGCCGCCGGACCGACATCCAGAAGCGAGTTACAACATTCGTCGGTCAACGATCCTGAAACACCCAGCAGTAATACCGAACCTCCCTCCGTTACGTCGATGGTGTCCTCGGTCATTACTCGTTTGCTCCTGGAGCCCTAACTAGCTCAAACCGCTCTCTAACGTAACAGTACCTTCTCGCACAACTGTTAATACTTTTGTGTCAGTCTCACCTCCCCGGGGATCCGAAATTTGGGTTTACAGCTCTTGATTCGACGAGTAATCCCACCATACTAATCAGGGAGTGAGAGGACATAGCGAGTATGTCAACGGACGTGGGTGTAGGTGGCGCACTGATACCAACGGGGTTCGATCCCGGCAGCTACTCGTGTGTCAGATCACTGTCTCGCCGCGGTATCCGGTCGATCGTCGCCTCGCAGTACGATTCGGTCCCTGCAGCTGGATCGCGTTTTTGTGACGAGTTTGTCCGTATCCCTTCGCCGAACGACGATTTGCTCGAGTATCGAGATGCACTGCTGCAACTCGCAGCCCGTGACGACGTGACGACGATCTTCCCGCTCAGGCCCCAGGACACGTACCTGTTCTCGCTATACGAGTCTCTGTTCGAAGAACACGTTTCTCTGGTGACGCCACCGATGGAGACACTCAGAACGGTCCACGACCGAGTGTTGCTCGTCGAGGCGGCGGAATCGGCGGGCGTCCCCGTGCCTGAAACCCGTCTCCTCTCCGATGTGGAACACGTTGACCGCGATCTGATCGTCAAATCACGGTACAACCTGCTCGCGAGCGAGTACCTCGATTCGTACTCGGAACGGGAATCGGCGACCGCAAAGTCCGTGAGTCACTACCGACCGGGGGACGAGTTCGATCGAGATTCGCTCACTGAGGCCATGGGCCACTATCCGATCGTGCAGGAGTACATCCCCTCGAGTGCCGAGTACGTCTTCGGGGCACTCTACGACCACGGCGACGCACTTGCGACGTTCCAGCACCGTCAGATCAGAGGGAACTCCTACACCGGCGGCGGTGGCGTCTACCGCAAATCGGTCGATATTCCCGAGCTCGAACGTGTCGGACAGCAACTCCTCGACAGCATCGAGTATCACGGCCTCGCCTGCATCGAGTATATGCGTCACGAGGAGACCGACGAGTTCGTCCTCACGGAAATCAACCCGCGACTCTGGCAGTCGCTGCCCTGTGCGGTCCGCGCCGGTGCCGATTTCCCGTGGTACTACTGGCTACTGGCGACAGGCCACCCCGATATGATCGATCCACACTACGAGGTCGGCGTCGGGTCGCACCTGCTGTACGGCGAGTTCGGCCACCTAAGAAGCGTCTTCACCGACGAATCGCCCATCGTTGCGCGTCCTTCCGCGGGGGGAACGGCCTGGGATATCGTCCAGTCATGCTACGAGGATCCACACTTCGATAACCTCCGGTTCGACGATCCACAGCCTTTCGTTCGTGGTCTCGGACACGTCCTGAAAAAGGGGAAGTGAACTGTACCTAACGCCGAGAGAGACATCCAGCGCGGGGTTTTTGCCCTCTCCGTCGCAACCGTATGCTGTGACTGACGATAGCCTCTCGTGGAAGACCATCGACTCCCAAACTTCCTACACGTGTCCCGGCTTCGATGTCGTAACGGATGACGTCCGTCTGCCGGGTGGAACCGAAACGACGTTTGATTATCTTTCGGAACCGCCAGCAGTGATCGTGCTGCCGTTCACATCGGATGGCGATGTCGTCGTCATCGAGGAATGGCGACAGGCGGTCGGCCGCATCAATCGTGGGCTGCCGGTCGGGAGCGTCGAATCGGACGACGAGTCGCTGATCGCAGCCGCCCGACGGGAACTCCGTGAGGAGACCGGCTACGAGGGTGATGAGTTCGAGCAGTTAACCACGGTCGAACCGATGAACGGGGCCGCAAACAGCGTCTATCACCTCTTTGTGGCAGGGGGCTGTGAACCCACCGCCGAGCAGGACCTTGACCACAACGAGAGTATCCGCGTCGACACGACGACGTTCGAGGCACTCCACGACGCCATCGCCAACGACGAGATCCGCGACGGCCGGACGGTACTCGCGGTCCTCCGGTACGCACTGGTCGCCGACGAACGGAATCCTTAGGCCGACACCTGCCCTCGTCCCGAGCATGCGCGACCATTTCGAGCTGCGGGACGCCGACGCGGCGGGACGGATCGGGGAGTTGACCGTCCCACGGGCTGACGTCACGGTCGAGACCCCGGCGCTGTTGCCGGTGATCAACCCGAACCTCCAGACGATATCGCCAGCCCGTCTCCACGAGGAGTTCGGCGCGGAGATCCTTATCACCAACTCCTACATTATCCACAACAACGAGGACCTTCGCGAGCGCGCCCGCGAGAAGGGCCTGCACGACCTGCTTGATTTCGACGGCGCGATCATGACCGATTCGGGCTCTTTCCAGCTCTCCGAATACGGTGAGATCGACGTCACGACCGACGAGATCCTCCGGTTTCAACACGAGATCGGCTCGGATATCGGGACTCCTGTCGACATCCCCACGCCGCCGGACGTCTCACGCGACCGCGCGAAAACTGAACTCGCTACCACACAGGAGCGTATCGAAGCGGCCGAATCGATCGACACTGGCGAGATGCTCGTAACGGCCCCGGTACAGGGATCGACGTACCCCGACCTGCGCGAGCAAGCCGGAGCACACGCCGATGCCACCGACCACGACGTCTTCCCGATTGGTGCAGTGGTCCCCCTGATGAACGAGTACCGCTACGGCGACATGGTCGATGTCGTGGCGGGGGCCAAACGTGGACTCGGCGTCGATGCCCCAGTCCATCTGTTCGGGGCCGGTCATCCGATGATGTTCGCGCTCGCTGTCGCGATGGGTTGTGACCTGTTCGACTCCGCTGCCTACGCACTCTACGCGCGGGACGACCGCTACCTCACCGTCCGCGGGACCGAACATCTCGACGAGCTGGACTACCTTCCCTGTTCGTGTCCGGTCTGTACGGCGCATGCGCCAGAGGACCTGCGCGCCCTCGACGATCAGGCGCGTGAGGAAGCGCTCGCGGCGCACAATCTCCACGTTACCTTCGCGGAGATCCGTCGAATCAAGCAGGCCATCCGGAGCGGCGACCTGCTCGAACTCGTCGAGGAGCGTGCCCGGAGCCACCCTGCCATGCTCGATGGCTATCGCGCACTGTGTGATCACACGGACCAACTCGAACGTGAGGACCCGGCCTCGAAGAGCACGTTCTTCTATCTCTCCCACGAGAGCGCGCGACGGCCGGAAGTTCGGCGTCACCACCGCCGCCTTGGCCGACTCGACCCCGAGGGGACGGTCCTTCTAACCGAAGGTGACAGCTCGAACAACTACGACGAATCCTGGCGGATCGTCCCGCCCTTTGGCCCGTTCCCCCGCGCACTCTCGGAAACGTATCCCCTCACTGCCGAAGTCCCTGACCGACTCGACGCGAGCGCGTACGAGGCTGCCGCCGACGGTGTCGCCCGTGTCGTCGAATCGAACCCCGATACGGAGTTCTCACTCGGTCACTGGGACTGGCCCACGTCGGCGCTCGACCGCGTCCCCAGTCGGGTCGAGTCGTTCGTACTGGGTGAAAAGTAGCGCTCGTTCAAATCTCTGGGACCTGCCCACAACCATATAAACGATCGAGCGGCCAGCGACACCCATGCACTGAGACTCGTCCCGGAGTGGTTCGCGGGTGTGCGACACACCCCTCCGGGAACAGCCGGTGTCGCCTGTTCGCCACAACGTCTTCGCCTCCCAACATCGGGGCGATCCGGGACCGATAGCCTCTTTCACACACCGCGACAGGGCTAGGTATGACCGATTACTTCGAGGTGCTGGAGCGTGACGGGGCCGCCCGGATCGCTCAGCTCCGCCTTTCCGATCCGGTAACGACGCCGGCCATCGTCGACGATTTCGTCGAGGACGCCGGAAGCCTCTGGCCCGAGGAGCGGGAGTTACCCGAGGGTGACGAGAGCGCCCTCACAATCCTTCCCCACCGCGGCCTTCCAGCCGGGACCGCCGACGAGGTGAAAGATTCGTTTGCCGTCGACTACCCTGACGTGGATTACCCGAGCGCCGCGGTCGTGACGCCTGACACCGCCGCAGATTACGGGGCTGACGCATACGTCCTCTCGGACGCACAGGGCTCGATCGGTCACGGGAGCGCGTTCCGCGACGCCATCGTCGAGACGAAAGAAACGATTCCCGCCGATAGCGCGCTGTATCTCTCAGGTGTCGCTACACCAGTCAACGTCGCCACGCTGGTGTACGCAGGCGTCGATCTGATCGATGAGCATCGGGCAGTCGTGAAGGGACTCGAAGGCAAGTATCTCACCAGCGAAGGCGAACACTTCCTCGAAGACCTCGAGGAACTCCCCTGTGCGTGCCCGGTCTGCCAACAGCCAATAGGGGAGTTCGACCGCCAGGATTGTGCCGACCACAACGTCCACGCGCTCCGGGCCGAACTCAGCCGCGTCCGCGAACGGATCCGTGCCGGTCGTCTGCGCGACTACATCGAGGGTCAGGCCCGCCACGAGCAGTGGTGTACCGCCGCGTTCCGAGAGTTTGATCAGCAGTGGTCGTATCTCGAACAGCGAACACCGGTCCTCAGGCGCTCCGAACTGGTTTCGGCCACGGAGGATACCATCCGTCGCGTTGAGATCCAGCGGTTCGCGGATCGCGTGACCAGCCGATACCGGAACCGCTTTTCGAACCCGCTCGTACTCGTCCCGTGTTCGGCGACGAAGCCATACAGCGAGTCACAGAGCCACGGCCAGTTCCACGAGGCGAACGGCTTCCGCGGCCACGTCGTCTCGATGACCAGCCCGATCGGCGTCGTCCCACAGGAGCTGGAGTGTACCTATCCCGCACAGCACTACGACTCAGTGGTCACCGGACGCTGGTCCGAAGACGAAAAGCAGTTCGTCGCGGATGTCTTGCAGGCCTACCTCGAACGCAACGAGTATCCATCGGTAATCGCACACGTTCCTGGCGAGGGGTATCGGGACATCTGCGAACGCGTCGAAACGGCGCTCGGACTGGAGTTCGAGTATACCGTCGAGGGGCATCCGACGGACACCGACTCGCTTGCCAATCTCGCGGGTGCGCTGGAGGGCGAACTGAAGTACTCCAAACGCGAACGGGAACAAAACACCGTCAGAGCGATCGCCGACTACCAGTTCGGTGACGGCGCTGGCGACGCGCTGTTCGAGGATATCTCGATGCAGAGTCGCTACCCGAAACTACGCGTGCACGACTCAGAGGGCGACCAGCTCGCCGCGATGGTCCCCCAGTACGGTGTTCTCTCGTTCACACTCGCGGGTGCGCGCCAGTGGGTTGAAAGCGACACACCGACCAAACGCGTCGAGATCGACGCGTTCGTGCCGCACGGGGACGTGCTCGCCCCCGGAATCGTCGACGCGGACGAGGATATCCGGGTCGGTGACGAGGTCGTCATCGAGGGGCCGAAGGCGTTCGGCGTCGGTCGCGCGGAGATGAGCGGTCCGGAGATGGCAGAGAGTACGCGCGGAGTCGCGACGTCAGTTCGTCACGTCGAAGAACAGTAGTCGGGAAGAGGCCGGGGATCCCCTGAAGGATTTCATCCGCGAGAGTCCGGACGCTTCGCGTGGACGACTGGTCGAGAGGGTGAGTGCACGATTCTGCACGATATATCTGGCACGAACGGCGAAATGCACATATTCTGGACGCCGTACTGACCGTGCTCGGGAATCGAATAACGGGAAAATGCTGTTTATTACATCTGTTATTAAGAATTGTACTACGGACAGATACCTCGGAGGGCGGATGATCAGATGCGACTGGATCGGGCTATTCCGGGACAAGAATCTACAAAAGACCGGATAGAAGGCCTGAAACGACAATTCGTGTCGTCACATCTATTAGCCTCTGGTAGAGAGATCCAGTAGATGACCGATCTTCCGGACTCCGTCGGGTTCCTGCTGGCGGACGAGCCGTCACCCGAACAGCGTGCCGCGCTGAACTGGGCGACCGACGCCGGGATCGATATCGACCGGATCGGACTTGACGAGCTTGCAGCAGGCACTGTCTCGCTGTCACGCTACGACGTCCTCTGGTGGCACCGTGACGAGCCGACCGACACTGCTGGACAACTGAATGACTGCCGAAAACAGCTTTCCGGATGGGTTGAGAATGGTGGTGGATTGCTGCTCTCGCTCCGGGCCCTCGAAGTGATCGAACCACTGGGTATCGATCCTGTTGCCCCCGACGCAACCGGGAACGTCGAGCCGGAACACGAACTCGGGCTGCTCTGTAAATCGATCTACGCTGACAGCCCAGTGTTCGACGAGTTCGACGCACTCCGCGTACCAACCCGCGCCGCACATGGTACCCAGCAGTTCGCGCGCTACGATGCGGTGTTACCCGAATACGGGGAGGTGCTAGCGAGCACGATCCGTGCTGGCGAAGACGTTCCCCACCAGCCCGCACTGATCGGCTGGCAGCACGGTGATGGTGACGTCGCCGGGCTCGGGACCGCAGTGACCTTTGCGGGCGCGACGAACGACCGCTGTGTCCACAACCGGACGAGGCTGTTCCGCAACCTGTTGTCGGTGTTGGCTGGTGAAACACGGTTGACCGATGGCCGTCCGAAGGACGTCAAACAACTAGAGAGGATGCGTGAGTCGTTGTCAGATGACCTCCATCGTCCACAGTATCACATCACTGCGCCCGCGAACTGGTTAAACGATCCAAACGGCCTCATTCACTGGAACGGCGAGTTCCACGTATTCTACCAGTACAACCCCGGTGGCCCGTACCACGACACGATTCACTGGGGGCATGCGGTCAGCGACGATCTCGTACACTGGGAGGACCGACCCGTCGCGCTGACGCCCTCGCCTGACGGCCCGGACCGGGATGGCTGCTGGTCCGGCTGTGCGTTCGACGACGACGGAACCGTTCGGATCATGTACACCGGCGGTCGTGATGACCTGCAGCTCCCCTGCCTGGCGACCGCCGCGGACGACGACCTGAACGCCTGGCGGAAAGATCCCGAGAACCCAATTATCGATACGCTCCCGGTGGATCCGCCGCTCCGGTCGACAGAACACTGGAAAGCCGAGTTCCGGGATCACAACGTCTGGCGAGAGGGCGACACCTGGTATCAGCTAATCGGCTCCGGTGTCGAGAACGGAGGCGGCACCGCCCTGTTGTACTCCTCGGCGGACGACGAACTACGTCAATGGTACTACGAGGGACCGATCCTCACGGGCGATCCCGAACAGGACGGCGCGATGTGGGAGTGTCCTGAACTGCTGGATCTCGGCGACAAACAGCTGTTGCACATCTCAAACTACGACGAGGTCCGGTATTACATCGGGACGTACGAGAACGGCGAGTTCGAGACCGAGCGAACCGCCCAGCTCGATTACGGTGACTTCTACGCTCCGCAGTCGCTGCGAACCGACGACGGCAGAATACTGACCTGGGGCTGGCTCTGGGAGGCCAGAGACGAGAGCGCCCAGTGGGATGCGGGCTGGTCGGGAGCACTCTCGCTCCCCCGTGAACTTGATCTCGACGACCGTGGGCGGCTTCGACAGCGTCCGGCGACAGAACTCGAATCGCTACGCGAGCGCCACGTCCACGAGGGGGATCGCACGCTCCACGACCAGTGGCTCGATCTCGATACGGACGGACTGGCGTACGAGCTATCGGCGGAGATAAAACTTGACGACGCCGAAGCCTTCGAAATCGTGATCGGCGAGTCACCAGACGGTGAGGAGCGAACACCGATCCGGTACACCCGGGACAGTGAACTCGTCGTCGATCGGAGCCACTCCAGCCTCGATGAACGTGCCTCGAAGGCACCGGATCGCATGCCGATCGCACCGGTCGACGAACCGCTTTCACTCCGGTTGTTCGTCGACGGCTCGGTTGTAGAGCTGTTCGCGAACGAACGCCACTGCCTGACGACTCGGATCTACCCGACGCGCGCGGACAGCGACGATCTGTCGCTCCACGCGAAGGGTGGAACGGTAGAGCTACTGGACCTCGACGTCTGGGAGCTCGGCCAGGTGTGGACCGAAAGCGAAAAGCTGTCGGGCGAACCGGTGCCCGGTCAAACCGACTAGACGTCTTTTCGGGTGAACCAGACTGTGCTGATCCCGACGAACACGAGCGTCATCAGGATCAGTGTCGCGGTGCCGACGAGATCATAGGAACTCTCCAGCAGGATCCCGTTCGGGTCGAAGTACCGCATCGGTGCGACTGCCCCGACGGCCTCGTAGTCGGTCCCACTGAGCAACGATTCGAGCAGGAACAACGCGAAGGTTCCACCGAGCGCGACCCGCTGTGCGATGCCGGTTCGATCGAACGCGACCGAACAGAGGAGTCCGATCCCGGCACAGGCGAAGAGATACGGAATCGAGAGCAGATGGATCGCTGCCAGATCGGCAATCGACATCGACTCACCGATCAACTCGACGCTTGCAAGGACGACGGGCGGGACGAGAACGTTAACGAGAAGTATCGGGACGGCAAGCGACGCGAACTTCTCCGCGAGGAGCCGTCGTCTGGTGACTGGCAGCGCCAGTAGCGTATCCATCCGCCCACGATCGATATCGTCGGCGATGATTCCGGCTGCACTGTATGCCAGATACAGGCCAAGCAGGATCACCCAGCCGAAAACGTACAGCTCGAAGGCCAGAAACCCCTCGATCGAGGCCATCGTCTCGATGTCGAACAGCTGAATGAGCTGGGGTGGGTACGCATCCAGCAGTTCGTCCTCGTCGAAGGAGTCGCTAAAGGAGGGATATACCCAGATCACGACCGCAGCCAGTACCGCCATCCCAGCGGAGAGATAGACGCTACCTTTGATTCGCTTCCGTCCGTCGTAGCGCAGGAACTCGAACATCAGCTCTCACCGTAGAATTTCAGGAAGACGTCTTCGAGCGGGGCCTCTTCGATCGATAGATCGAGCAGATCGTACCCGCCAAGACGAGTCAACAGTGCGTTGATGTCCCCGGTGAACGTGAACGTACACTCGGTGAACGTGTCGGGCCGGTCGCCGTCGACCTCACCGAACTCCGGATCGTGAATCCCGTCGATATCGAGCGCACTGATCGGAATCGGCGCATCAGCATGGACTCTCACCGACTTTCCGGTTCGGTCGAGGAGGCTATCGATCGGTTCGACCGCGGCCAGCGTCCCATCGCGAATGATTCCGACTCGATCACAGAGCCGCCGCACCTCGCTCAGCACGTGTGAAGAAAAAAACACCGTGACGCCGTCCCGCTGTTCACCCCGGAGGAACTCAGCGAAGCGTTGCTGGAGGAGCGGGTCGAGGCCACTGGTCGGCTCGTCGAGCACAACGAGATCCGGGTCGTGCATGAACGTCGTCACGATCCCGAGTTTCCGGACGTTACCGCGAGAATAGTCCCGTACTGATCGGTCGAGCGGGGGCTCGAACAGGTCGAGCAGTTCGTCTCGACGTTCGTCGCCTTTCACTGCGGCGTGTAGATCGAGAATTTTCGTTCCCGTTGCGTCCTCGTCAAATCCAGGCTCGTCCGACAGGTAGCCGATCCGACGTTTGGCCTCGATGAGTGCGCGCTCGTCGGTGACGTCATGACCGAGCACTCGTGCGGAGCCGCTCGTCGGAGAAATAAAGCCAAGCAGGGTCCGGATCGTCGTCGTCTTCCCGGCCCCATTCGGACCGAGATAGCCGAAGATCTCGCCAGTCTCGACGTCGAATGTGAGATCGTCGTTGGCGAGGACGTCGCCGTAGTCCTTCGTCAACCCATCGAGTTCGATAGCTGCCATACCTGAAGGTACTCTCGCCCGGTATTTGATTGTGTGGGATCGCTGATAGAAAGTGGGGGTTCCGGTGGGTCTCAGTACTCGCCGCCGTCGTCGTCAGTCAGGCGATACTCCGAGAGGAGTCGGGGGAGATCCTCGTCCGGCAGCGGGAGGTGGCCGTGATCGAGCGTACCGAGGATCCGTGTCTCAGTTCCGGAGAGTTCGATCCGGAGCGTCGGTGCGAGCGTTCCGCCGAACCGTCGTTGCTGTTCCTCGGGCGGAAGTCCGGCGACATCGTCGAGGGAAAGCCCCCGGAGATCGTAGTAGTTGAAGAAGCTGTTGACCAGAATCTCCTCGCGGTGGGGATAAGCAAGCCAGGAGTACGTCTGGAAGGGGGCGCTCGCAGGGTTGGTCGCGACCAGCCCGCTCCCGTTCAGCGGCTCGTACTCGCCGCGCAGAGAGTCAGCGACGAAGCCATACAGCGCGTCGTATCCCACCAGTCCGGGCGCGAACGTGTGCTCGTGACTGGAAATAAAGAGGTAGTACGAGCCGTCGCGGACGACCAGGTGCGGTCGTTCGAGTTCCTGATTCGTACAGACGCCTTCGAGCAGCGGTTCGCGTAGATCCCAGTCAGTCGGATCGCCGCTTTCCGAGACGGCGAGGCCGACACTGCCGTTGAACTCCTCGTGAACCGAGTCGCAGTCGTACGGGTTGTCGCCCTCCGGAACGGGCGTGTTGGCCTCGAAGAGCAGACAGGTATCGTGCGTAACCGGGTCCTCGAAGAACCACGGATCGCGGAAGGTGTAGATCATCCCGCGGGACTGTGCTTCGCGCTCGTAGTACTCGCCGTCCGGTTCCAGGATGATCTCGTGGGACCAGGGTCCATCGATCGAGAGGCCGCCTTCGTCAGTTTCGATCGTGCCGCCAGCGCCGACCGCGATGCGCTGCTGGTAGCTCAACTCCTCCTCGTCCCGGTAGCCCGCAGCAGTGTAGTAGAGATAGACGGTGCCGTCGTCGTATAGCGCGGAGCCGGCCCACTGCCGGGAGCCGAACGCGTCGTCGTCGAATGCGGTGCCGCCGCAGGTCCAGGTCTTCCCGTCTGCCGAATAGAAATAGCGGATCGTCGCGACGTCGTGACGTTTGCCCGGCAGTAGCTCTTTGGGCGCGCTCAATGAGAAGATGACGCGATAGCCGTCGATCTCCGCGATCGAGCCGTCGCGGTTCCGCAGTAGCCACGTATCCCAGATGTGGACCTCGTCGTCGGTCTCCTCTTCGGGTGGGTAGACGATCGGCCCGACCG
>LKMJ01002024.1_pt1 | contig 18422 bp, 30 predicted proteins | sample 643391 | NCBI WGS metagenome assembly LKMJ01 (sample SAMN04112250, study PRJNA286221) | soda lake metagenome | biome: soda lake; feature: Kulunda Steppe; material: water; isolation source: sample PL-Br10 brine of Picturesque Lake | place: Russia: Kulunda steppe | collected 2010-07 | reverse complement strand
TATCTGCACCTTGATCTCCCTAAGCATGTTATGAGGAATGTGAGCAGGTTTCGCTTGCGAGCTCATACTCTAGCAGTGGAATCCTCCATCTGGCGCGGTGGAAATGGCCACTGTGACAAGTGTCCCTATGCTGCTGTTCAAAATGAGGTGCATGTTCTTTTTCACTGTCAAGACTTGTTTGTGCTCTCTCAGAAAAAAGTACTCTTTCCTTTTCTTCCCTTTCTGCCAATCCTTTTCTATGGAGGCCCCTTATATTCCACATGCTTTGCCTAGTCAGACTGTCTTTGATTTTCTTTCTCAACGGCACAACAGACTTTGCCATTTCATTTCGGACCTTATGGACTATTTTTTGGCTGGCACTGCGGCAAAGACCAGCAACAAACCAATCAGCCTAAGGACCTGGCTGGCGGTTGACCCTATCTTTAAACCTCTTCAATGAGGGTGGTTCGGACATAGGCGTGTCTGAGCACTGGATGGCCTTGCACATTTTTAAAAATCCTGAAATCCACCAGACAAGTCAGCTTTGCACACAAGGCATTACATTAAGAGATCTGGCTTTTGGATGCTCGCTTTGAGGCATGCCATCTGCTTGAGTGCAGGCATGCCTACGCAAAGCTGGCGCGCCTTGCAGACACGGCAAAGCCCTTATCACAGCCAGTCTTAGGGTTGATACCTAAACCCTCAACCCTTCTCACGGCCAGCCCTACATTGCAGAGGATATGCACTTGCGGCAGCTTTGCTTCAATTGACGGCTGCTATTTAAAAGGATGGCCTGTAGAAAGTTGGTCAAGCCCTGACCTGCCCTGATCAGCTGGGCTGCCGCTTCCTGCATAAGGGCAGCAAACACGAGACAGAGATGAAGCAAGCGCGGCAAAGGTTAACGCGTCCCTTTTTTGCTGGCCTTCAGCTTTCAGAGCAGCGCGTGGACGTGGGGCCATCGGGGAGGTGAAGTAGGACGCAGGTTGGGTGGAGCACAGAGTGGGCCAAGCACGCGCCCTTGAGGACTGTCCAGGCACCATAGGTCTACTGCCTAAGGCGTACACCACACCTGATTTTCAGTTCATGATGCAGGACTTTTCTTTTGCATACAATCATTCGTTACAGCACAGACAGGACCATCTGGCTGGAGATTTTAATGGTTGCCATGAGCAAACACGGAGGCAGCTTTATGCGCACGCAATGCACACGGCTTGTCGTAGCCGCCGCCGGTACAGGCGGGTCACTGGACTGCAGCACGCACCTCTCGATGTTCATCGCTTCTCTCCTCAGGACCGTAAGGAGCGTCTGTGAGCTCTCAATAATCTTCTGGTAGGCTCCCTCTGTCTCGCCTGGAGGGCAGTAAATGCAGGTGGGCAGGTGCTGAGCAGGCAGAGGATTGCGGCCTCCTTTGCACCACGCTGATTGACCTGGGACCAGCTTGCGACTCAAATCCCTGTATTCTCATCCATCCAATGTGAAACACCTCATGGAACATGATTACAGACATACAGCCTGGAGCACCATTGCTCAGGAAATTCTCCGTGAAACAGCAGATTTTCTTTGTAACTGACTTTTGCGCACTTGGTGCATTTGTAAAAAGGCGTACAAAGCGTGCAACCAACAATTAAGCATGCTTCCACGTGCTTACATATTCTCACAAGCTTGCACGCTTATGTTGTTTTGAAAGCGCCCGACCTGTCTTCCTAGATGGGCAGATTGGCCTCGAGTGTTTGGAATTGTACAAATGGAGGTTACTCACTTATCACTTTGTCATACTCCTGGCGTGTTTCGGTCTGCATGGATGAAGTCCAAGAAATCATTATTTTGAAGTGAACATAAAGTGAACAAATGAGCTACGTGGGGAATTCGACTCTAACGCATGGTTAAGCCAGCAACATTTCTCAATTTGACCCATGTGGCAATCGAGCTATTTGCTGTGTGGTCTACTGCAGCTGCACATGCATGAACAAACAGCTGCACATAAGCGTACGCACATGGAATGCAACTACTTTGCCACCGCTTGTTTCCATCTTTCCCAAGCACAGGACAGACCTTTCGTGCAATTGCGTCATTAATCGCTGCAAGACGCTTTGTCAAGGTTTGAAGCTGCAGCCAGATCGACAGCATTGCAGGATTTAAGATCCAGGCAAGGGCACAGTGGCAGGAAAAGAAAGAAAAGCGCAGTTATGCAGTGCAGTTATGCACATAACCGTCACAGTTCAGCTTACACCTTGTGCCTCCCGCACGGCTTCAGCAATATCATGTCATAAATGCAAGCAAGTATTGACGGCAAGTCCTATGGTAGGCACGTGTGTGAGCATCAGCAACAATTTCAGTTGCGTAACCGTACGCACATCTTGCTGAATTTTCGCTTTCTCGCACTCATCCTCGGACAGTCCACGCACTACTTCTTCCCGCTTTTCCCTCAAATCTCCAATGCCTGTTGTTTTCACAGTATGTGAGTGAGTCAATGCATCTGCTCGCCCAAGTCATGCAAGCAGGGCCAGCCAGGGCTCGAGGACTTACATCTTTCCAGTTCATTGCTCGTGATAGGCTGATGTGCCAGATGTGCTGCATAGACAGGCTGACTCATTGCTCCCTGCTAGTCAACCCGCGCGAAGGCTACAGGCCACTAGATGGAAGGGGGAATTCTTCGCATATAATTCTTAGGTTCTTTTAAAGCAAAGTTAGACTCGCATAAAGTGGTTGTTGAGTTGTGCGTCTGTATTGTGACCCGTTAACGAGGATCTTGTTAGTTGGGCCTTGTTAATTGCGCACTATCCATCTTCTCTTGTACTCCTTATTGCGACTTGCTGTGCTAGTGTTTGTAAAAGAAGGTGAAGCTTAGCTGCACATTGCTTGTTCAAACACGCCGCGCTGTTTTTTTTTGGTGTTGCGACTTGCTTCAAAAAAGTAGTACTACACTGTACAGCACATGTGCTCCTGCCAAAGCTGGGCAACCTGTGTGATCTAGATCAAATGTCCAGGGTCGCATTTCAGCTCATGATGAGACCACGAGACAGTGTTTTCGTCAGCTCACGTGAGCGTGCATGCTCGTTCGTACTTATGATCAATTCAAATCAGGAGCCTGCACGCATCTTAAGATGAGAAGCTTCCAACAACGGGAAATCCCCGTTCCCGAACTACTTGATGCACAACGGTTTGCAACCTCTTATCCATAGCAAAATCAATGGCAGGCTGGCTGGCCGAGTTCTAGCCTACTCCTTATCCAGGGGTGGCTGCCGCATTCATGTCATCATCTCTTGCACACATAAGCACACAAATGTATGTATACACATAAACACATATTTCAATGCTCTATGAGGGGGCCTGAAGGCCAAGGGCACAGCCCTTCCTTACGCCCTCTCTCCCTGCCTCTCTCACCTCCAACGCGCGTCTCTCCGCTCTTGAAGCTCTGTCTTATTGTACAAATCCCCGCCCCACAGGCTGAGTGCCCAGAGCTTAGTGCTTGCTATGCCCTCCACCTGGTCACCCACAACGTTGTGTTTACAGCACCAGACCCGCACTGAGCAATACCACCTGTGCACCAATGCTGCGAGCGCCTTCCACGCCTACGCCTTCTGGTCATTTATACAGAGTCGGCCGCCCGCGTGCTCTCCGCGTACCCTACACGACCTCCGGCTTGTCCTCCACACCATCACCGTGTTCTAACCGCCCTTCACACCCTCCAGCTGGTCGTCCATGTCTGAGTACAGCGCCCTCAGCCGGGCCAGCACCTCGGGGCTGGCATCCCACATGCCCCTGCCGGCCGCCTCCAGCATGCGCTTCAGCACATTGGAGAACGCCTGCGGGTTGGCCTGCCTCAGCTTGCCAGCCATGGACTCGTCAAAGGCGTACGTGTCCGCTGCTTGGTCCCACGCCCATTGCTCGGTGAAGCCCGATGTCGCGCCCCAGCCGACCTGCGGGCCGCACGCGCAGAGGGGAAGCGCTGTGTGTGTGTGTGGTGTGTGTGTGTGTGTGTGTGTGTGTGCGCGCGCGCGCGCTCACATGGCCCCTGCAGAGGGGGGGGGGGGGTTAAGGTTCGGCCCGCAGGTGGCCGGGCTGCCCGCGCGAATGGACGCCGGGCACATGCGCGGTTTCGGGCGTGCGCTTGCAGGACCTGCACACGCTTAATTGGGCTGAGCAGGCTTGCATGGCCTGCATCGCACCTTCCCAGGTCAAGCGCGCTCGCATGGCCAGCGTCATGTAACATGACTCATGTGAGCATGGGTGACTTCTCGCTCACATGGCCTGCTTCATGCTTGCATGGCCTGCTCCATGCTTGCATGGCCGGCATCACGCTTGCATGATTGCGCAAGTATGGAAGGGGGAGACAGCAGGGGTGCATAATGCTGCTGATTAAACACAAGCCACGGCTGCAGACTGTGGCGGCGCCCACGTGCCCAGGCGCTTGCCTGCCACGAAAGCCGCACCAATAGGGTGATTGCCAATAGGTTTTGATTTTTTTCTGTGATCTGGGCATCAAACCCTCTGGCAAGAGAGCAAGGGAAGCGGATCAGGTGCAGCAGTGCTGCACAAAGGCTCTGGGGATGCCGGGGAGGTCTCAGGGAGCAGCAGGCGGCGTGTGTCTGCTGTGCGCTGCTGATACGGAAGTTTACAAGTCGGGGCGCACGCTCCTGGTCCTTAAAAATCTTGGGGATGCAGAGGGGGATGCAGAGGAGGGCTGAGGGAGCAGCAGGCTATACACGCGCTGCACGCACCATTGCGGTCATCCTCTGGGAGATCTCATAGGCTCCGCCGCTGCCTTGGGCAGCCATGGCCTCTGCCCAGCGTGGGTTCAGCAGCTTGGTCCTACACACGCAGAGGTGTGCGCGTGAGAGTGAGTGCGGGCGGGTCATGCATGCGCAGTGCGCATCATGGTGTGCTGTGCTGCGTGTGTGCATGTTAGGGTGGGTGATGCATGATGCGTTTAAGCTCAAAGGCATACATACGTGCTGCGTATTTCCATTTGTGAATGGCGTGTGGGGACGCATTTGTGTGGTCGCATGTGTACTTGTGTGTGTGTGTGCATGCCTGCATATTATGTGCATGTGCTTATGCCACGCAGGTATTACGGGCAGTGGGTGTGCCTGTAGGTGGGGAGTCGTGTTATGTGTGTGCATCATCAACTTTTAGCGCTCACGTGATCCATGCATGCGTTCGATGTGCTTTGCTGTGGTGCTGTGTGCACACAATGTGTGCTCTGCATGCAGCATGCCCTTCAGCCTGCACAGCTCTGGCCCTCCCCTTCGCATGCACTCTGCACAAAAGCTGCCACACAGCTCTTGCCACACCCACTCACCTGCGCCCTACGTGCAGCACGCCCTTCAGTCCGCACAGTTCTTGCCCCACCCACCCACCCACCTGTACTCTATGCGCAGCACGTCCTTCAGCTCTCGCGGCTTGACTTCCTTCCCAAATGCCTCCACGATTGACACGCCAGGGGCCTTGCCCCCCCGAGCTGTGGCTGCCGCCTTCTGCAGGGCACCCGTGTTAGCGTAGTACTCCTGCAGCCAACCAACACACCACGTGCGTGGCATAGGGGCGTGTGTGCGTGTACGTGTGTATGTGTGCATGCATGCACGCACGCGTGGGCGTGCTGGACAGGAATTTTTGTGCTGCACGGCTGAGTCTCTTCAACCCCACGCGCGCAAGCGCGTACGCACCTGGATGTTGGTGAGGGGCGCCTTCAGTTCCCCCATACCCCCACCCCCACACATGTGAGCACATGCGCACCTGGATGTCGGTGAGGGGCGCCTTCAGTTCCCCCATACTCCCACCCGCACACATGTGAGCGCATGCGCACCTGGATGTCGGTGAGGGGCGCCTTCAGTTCCCCCATACCCCCACCCGCACACATGTGAGCGCATGCGCACCTGGATGTCGGTGAGGGGCGCCTTCAGTTCCCCCATAACCCCCAACCCCACACATGCGTGCGCATGCGCACCTGGATGTCGGTGAGGGGCGCCTTCAGTTCCCCCATACCCCCACCCGCACACATGTGAGCATGCATGCGCACCTGGATGTCGGTGAGGCCGTACTCCACGCTGTCCACCTCCTGTACCACGCGGTCGGTCGTGGCGAGCAGCGACTGCAGCACCTCCGGCCGCGCGGCACCACGCTCTCGCCCTCGCCCGTAGCTGCGCGCCGCAGCACACACACCCACACACGCGCACACACTGCACGCGTCAGAGCCTGTGCCGGTCTGTGCCAGTGTGTTGCGGATGCAGGGCCAGTGTGGCAGACCGTGCATCAAATAGGCCACGCTCCATCACCACACTGTGCTGGCAGGCACTGCCTTCAGAGGCTCGGTGGGGAGGCCTTTTGGTGTGGCTGCTTGGGGAACAGGCTGATGCAGCTGTGGGCAGGACTGGCACTTTGTGAGGAGGGCCGAAACAATTTGTGGGCCTGTCAAGGAGTTGGGTGCGCAGTCCAGCCAGAGAGAAGGGCTGGTCAAGGAGTAGGGGGTGCACAAGCGATGGCACGACTACGCACTAGGTAGCACTCCTGCACTCTGCACACAGGTGCGTCCCATGCGGGGCCTCCCGCCTTGTGAGCGTGGTTGTTGCTCACGCATCTTGCAAGCGTGGTTGTTGCTCACGCGCACACACCTGAAGGCGTTCCTAGACACCCACGTGTCGCCCAGCTCCTCCCCGCTCTCCCAGTTGCCCGCGCCCACCCTCTCATTGACCATGCTCCCTGCAAAAGGGGCACGCGCGGTCACGTGCGCGCAAACATGCCGCCTCCAGTGAGATCCAGCTTCCAAGTGGCGGAGCAGGGAGCACAATGCAAAAGCAAACGAGGCGGCACCCTGGTGCCCAGCAACGAGGCAGCAGCCCAGCCTCATGCCTAGGTAACCAGACGGCGACTGGGTGCTCAGCAACGGGGCGGCAGCCCAGCCTCATGCCTAAGTAACCAGACGGCGACTGGGTGCTCAGCAACAGGGGATGAAAGCCTTATATGCTCCGATTGCCGTGCTACTTGGGCCAAGCGTGGCGTGAGCCCACCACACTCAGCTTTCTTGTCCATGCATCGTACATGCCAGCATGAGGCGCCCTACACACCCATTCTCTCAGGCCCGCATGATCACACAAATCAACAAGACTCCTTTGGTGTATGTGCGTGTGCGTGTTAGAGCACAACCAGTCTCAAAACAAGTGCCGTGTTGGGGACCCAAAGAGAACTTGGAAGCCGAGCTGGCACGGCCTTGTAGCCAACCATGTCACCATCAAGCCTAGCGGTTTCACATGAGGGACGTACCATAGTCGCCAGCCGGATTAGAGAAGAGGCGCGCGGCAGTGTTGTCCAACCCCTGCAATTTGGATTGCAAGGTGAAGAGTGTCGGTCAAATGATGCATGGATCATGCTTTTCCCTTTCTGGAGGTGCTCAATGGAAAGGAAGGGACGCAGTAGCTGTGTTAGTATTAGCGTAACTGCATGTTTGCAAGTCGCCAAACCAGACAGATAAATTTGCCAAAGCACGCTCATGAAAGCACTTCCCCTACCAATGTCTGTGCACACAATGATACTGTGTATAGCTAAGAACACTGCATGCACGTGCTACGCATTTTACCTCAGGCAATGGCATCTGCATAATGCGCACACGACTTATGCATACAACCATGCCTTCTTGCACATCAATATCAGCTCACACAGAGTTCACATCAACACAGACTGTGCACACCTTTGCTTGCATGCTCCTTGCATGCTTTCGCACGAAATTGAGCTCCTCTGGCTCGTCTGCAGAGGCTGCTCTCTGAAACAGGTCGTCCAGTAGCTCAACCACATTCTGCAGGATTGCACAACTTGCTCAGTGTCAGGCATCAAGTGGAGCTTTATCCGCAGCATTTGCTGTGCGGTACAAGTGTTCCATATCATCCCCATCCTGCAGCAAGATATGAAGAAATCGCAAGCAGAGAAAACGCTCCCTACATCAATTAAGGAAAAGCTCAACCCCATCTTGCAGCCTTGCTCCAGCTGCTTTATCACACTTGTCTGGAGGAGCTGCTGGTCCATCGCAACTCCTCATCCAACACTGAGGGCAATGCACCCTAGAAAGAATGTACTTGCACAAGGCATGCCACATACACTCTTTCAAACACCATCAATAATCTGGTTTGCACAGACTTGAGTTCAAATGTTGTTGCATCCTCTCACTGGACACATTCAACTCACTGTTAGTTTTGTGGATTGCATGGTCTCTGATTCTGCCGCATCCTCTCACCAACACAAAGATTGGACCACTGCTTTCTTTGCTCGTGGGTGCCTTTTGTCATTCTTGCTTAAAAATAGGCATTGAACCACACATCATATGTTATACTCTACCAGATACACTACCCACACTTTATGCATAATGCCGCTTTATCCATAATGGCATCATGCCCCATAAATCAGCACTGAGAAAACAGGGACTTGCACATCCAGATGCAGAGTTGCTAAAGATAATGGTATCTCAAAGCCCCTCCATTTAAATCTGCTCCAAAGATTGTCGCTTGCCATGGAGTGAAGCACTTGCACAGCCATGGAAATGAAGGCAATTGCTCAAGAGATGAGGCGCTAACTTCGGAACAGTGGAGCAACTGGCAGCCCACCTGGAAAGAGTCCCTGAAGATGCCGCTCATGTTGCACAGCACATCCACGCGCGGCCGCCCACCCATCTCCTGCAAGCATGGTTGCACCCCACACATGGCCAACAAGTAGAGTGCCAGCGGGACCTCGACGAGTCCACAAAAAAATGCAGAAAGTTGAAGGCTTGCAAATGCAGAAATTTGCCGACAAGAATTCGTGGACAAGGAGCTCAATCATGCTCAGTAGGGTTTCTTCATGCTCTGCTTGTGATTGCTTCCTGGTGTGCTTGCCCGTGCCTCATGTGCCCCTCCCCCCCCACTCATTTAAATCTCATTTCAATAACAAGAGGCAAGCTTGGGACCCTCTGCATGACTCCCAACAGAAGCAAGCTTGAGACCCTCTGCATGACTGCCAACAGAAGCAAGCCTCAGACCCTCTGCGTGACTGCTAACAGAAGCAAGCTCGAGACCCTCTGCATAAATGCTGACAGAAGCAAGCTTGAGACCCTCAGCATGACTGCCAACATGCTCATAAGTGCACCAAACAAGCCTGCAGCTGCAACCATATCACAAGCGTCAGCTGCCAGGCAGCACATGCTGCAACCAACTGGTTACTTCCCACACTCATACCAAATGCAAACTTGCGCGTGCCAGCTTGCCATGCCAATCTTGCGTTCCCTGCCTGGGCAAGCTCAGCACATAGTTTAAACTAACCAACTACCTCAAACACCAAGAAACACCAGCTTTGAAGCGCACACACATACGAATAAAAAAGCACAAACAAAATACACACAGGGTACCCCTTATAAGCAAACCTTTCAGGAACACAGAGATGACATGTTTTCATGCAAGAACAATGAGGCCTACCTACACGCACTAGAAAGCATGCGCAGGCAGACGCATACGCACAAGTCACACACGCCTGCAATGCCGGCACATGTGAGGCGCACTATCCGAGCCTCCAAAATGCCAACCACGCACCTCCAGGGGGATGAGCTCAAAGCGCGCTATGCGACCAGTGCCCTCCTTGACTGGCCTGCCTCCCACGAAGTGCAGCACCATGGCCACGCTCTCGCCCTGCGCAGGGTGTGCACATGTATGTGTGTGCGCGTGCGTGCTTGTGCATGCGCGTGTGTGCGTTCTTTTGTATGAACATGCTTGCATGCGTGTGAGGTATGCGCATGCATGCGTGCACACGTGTGCATGGCTGCACGCTGTTTGCCCATGTGCGTCTGCGTGAGCGTGTGCGCACGTGACCTGAGTGCAGGCAGGGCCGTGGTCTTCTTCTCACACACTTGGCATCCCCATTTTAGTGCTGCGCCTTTTGCTCTCACTGAGTGTGCATCCCCATTTCAGTGCAGCACCTTTTGCTCTCGCTGAGTGTGCATCCCCATTTTAGAGCTGCGCCATGGCCATATGCTCCTACACTCCCCAAATGTGCAGAGCTCCCCAAATCAGAGGCTCAGGTTGCCTCTGTGTCACTGAGTTCTGTGGGGTGCTCCTTAACATTGGCAGTCTCCAAGGAGGGGCAGCAGCATCCATCAGAAGGACTGCAGCTTTTTGGACAACCATTGGTCCGGTAGCAGGGCCATAGGCCCCACTGTGCGGCCATTGGCCCTGTGATACGGCCATGGGTCCTAAGATACGGCCATAGGCCCTTCAGTCAGGCCATTGGCCCTACAGTACGGCCATGGATGCTATTGGTCCTATGAAACGGCCATGAGTCCTATACTATAGCTGCCAGGGTAGCCACAGAGGGGCCTCAAGGCGAGATAGAGCAAAAGACAAGGCGAAGCCAAGGCAAGGCGAAGCCAAAGGCAAGGCAAAGCCTAGAGGCACAAGGTGACGGCAGAGGAAGCCAAGAAGGTGCCGCCGGCAGCGCTGCATGGCCCTCGCTGCGTCAACGGGGCGCTCTGGCTGAAGGCAGTAAGTATCATGGGTGCCACAAGGCTGCCACAAGGCAGTTTCATGGGTGCCACACCCTCTCTCAGAGTACATACACACCTTAGTCTTGATGGCATCCAGACCCCAAAGGTTGACGGCCACAGTCTCAGGGAATGTACCTGTGGGGGTATGCGTGGGAGGCAATCGCATTCAGAGGAGCGTTGCGCGGACCGATCATGAGGTGTGCAACGAGGTGCCTTCCATTTGGCTGCGCGCGCTGTGCCTCCGGAAGAAAGTCATCGCTTCTCAATGAATCGATCATTAGGGCAGGATCATTGGAGCAGACTTCCGTGGCCGCGTGAAATGCACAGAGCTTACCCCTTCTTTGTGTGCTGTGTGCCAATTTCAATCACCAACGCAGACGCGCGCAGGGTTATAGGGTTAACCCTAGCCCTGACCCTTGTACCCTTCACGCATGGCACACACCTCCCTTTGCTTTGGCAATCGCAAGCGACAGGCATTAGGGGGCTGCTGGCGGTGCACACCTCCCTGTGCTTCGGCAATTGCAAGCAACAGGCAGTTGGGGGCTGCTGGCGGTGCACACCTTGGTTAGCTGCAGTGTGGGAGTCCAGGATGGCTTGAGCGGCTTGCACACCCCGTGCAGTGGCGGCAGGGGAGGGCATGCGGTAGGGATCCAGCGCGTGGATGTTGCGGCCTGCAGGCAGCAGCAGGTGCAGCGCACCACAATATGTAGCCAGCAGGCAGCAGGACGCCTGGTCCTGAGCCAGAGCAGCTTGAGTGGCAAGGTATAATACAAGGTGAGCAACATGGGTGTCAAGGCCTGCAGACAGGCCCATCAAGTAGCATTGAACAGGTGGGGACAGGAGTCAAACCACCAGGTCATCGCACGCTCTCCGTCCATGCACGACCCGAGCACATACAAACCCACACAAACCCACACCAACCCGTACACACAGCACACCCCAGGATCCAACCCACCGGTGGGCAGCACGCCCACACCATCACGCAGCAGGTCGCCCCCGGCCTCTGGCAGCACATACTCCCCTCGTAGCGCGCGCAGCACACCGGTCAGCTCCTGCGGCCATCGCACACAGTATGGCACGCACACAGTATGGCATGCACGACTTGGGACTTGCAGCTGGAGTTTGCTGCATGTGACTGATGCAGCTCGTATACTTGAACATCAACAGCAGAGTGCCCTGTCCCAGCAACTCTTGCAACCCCAGTACAAGTTAGGTTTAACCGCCAGCCTGGCCGTAAGGCTGATTAATTTGTGGCTGGTCATCGCTGGCTGGAAGGCCCCAGCAACTCTTGCAACCCGAGTACAAGGCAGAAGACTTCTGAGCGCAATACGTAGATGTGGAGGCTCTGCTGCACTGCTAATGGCACGAAAGCCATCCACAGAACCAGACAGGCATTGTGAGTGCTGGAGCGCATGCGAGGAAGTCATTGCAGCAATGGCAGACAGCATTTTGACCTCCTGCTCCTGGGTGGTTTTATGTCATGCTTGGATCTGAAATACTGGCCTCTGCATGGTAGTAAGAGCAGCAGGACGCCTGGGCACTTCGAAAGCCAACAGGCCCTGACCTGCACCTTAAGTACTGCATAAGACAAAACTACAGCCACCAGGCTTTGGTGACCAAATCTTGGTGATCAAGCGCCCTGCTTGTTCTTGACTATAGCAGAGGCTCATGATGTGTACCAACCATTGTCACAGCCACCAGGGGTTGTTGGCCGAAGGGTTGGCAACCAAGCGCCTCACCTGAGTGTTCTGCGCCAGAAGGCTCCTGATCTGAACGGCCTCATCCAGCTTGGCCTCCAAGGCCGCCATCTGGGCACCTGCAGTATCAGGGTGTGCAGTATCAGGTCGCGCAGTATCAGGGCGTGCAGTATCAGGGTGTGCAGTATCAGGGCGTGCAGTATCAGGGTGTGCAGTATCAGGGCGTGCAGTATCAGGGCGTGCAGTATCAGGGCACCCTGCAGTATCAGGGCACCCTGCAGTATCAGGGCACCCTGCAGTATCAGGGCACCCTGCAGTATCAGAGGGCGTGCGCACACGTGTCTGCGTGCTAGTGCGCGCACGTCCATGTGTGCACATGTGATGACGGAAGAGGGCCCGCAAACATGTGTTTTCAGGCATGCATCCACATGCGTGATGCAGTGATCATGTTGCTGTGGAAAGCAACTAACTCTAGAGCAAGGCCACAACAGAAAGATCCCCCGGTGGGCTCATGTCATTCCAAAGCAGCATCATAGATCTGAAACACTTGCAAGCCCCTATAAAAGGATGCGCGCATGCCATGGACATACTCCACACATGTCCCTGACTGACGAGCGCGAGGCCAGGAAGCACTTCAAGCGGCCATACACGTGCAATATTGGGGCACAAATTGGGAGAGCAAGGACGTGCCTCAGTAATACTTAGGTGCAGCCCCTTCATGTTGTGTACCTTTGGGAGTGCAGCATCTATAGCATGTGAGGGACTTGCGCGATGCTGCCCACCTTTGTTGCTCAAGCATCTACTCGCCCGTGAGCCCACCTGCATCAGCTGGTGGAGAGGGGCTGCTTGCCTCTGCCTGCAAGCGGAAAGTCCTCTCCAGGCGTGCGCGTGCCGCCTCAATGCCCTCGGAGTCTGCAACAGAGCACCATCAAACGGTTTGGATACACACATGAAGGCTAGCAAGAATATGTGCCTGAAGAACGCTCGGTGGCAGCAAATTGAAGGAGCAGTCAGGGTCCAAAGCACAAGGCCTGCAACAAGCACAAGGCCTGCAAAAACATTCTTACCGGCATTCACTGCAGGTTTGGCAGCCACCAAATAGCGACTTGGATGCAAAAAGCACAGGGCACCAAAACAGCATGCACACCGCAGATGCAAAGCACAGGGGTCTGACAGCATGTACGCCGCAGATGCATTATGCACAGGGCTCCATGACAGTGTAAATGTTGCAGCACATAGCTCCATAACAGCGTGCACGCCGCAGATGCAAAATGCACAGGGCTCCAAAATAGCGTGTACGTTGCAGATGCAAAAAGTACAGGGCTCTGTTACAGCGTGCACGCTGCAGATGCAAAAAACACAGGGCTCCATGACAGCGTGTACATCGCAGATGCAAAAAGCACAGGGCTCCATGACAGCGTGCACGCTGCAGATGCAAAAAAGCACAGGGATTTATAACAGCGTGTATGTTGCAGATGCAAAGCACAGGGCTCCATGACAGCGTGTATGTTGCAGATGCAAAGCACAGGGCTCCATGACAGCGTGTATGTTGCAGATGCAAAGCACAGGGCTCGATGACAGCGTGTATGCCGCAGATGCAAAAAACATAGGCTCCATGACAGCGTGTATGCCGCAGATGCAAAAAGCACAGGGCTCCATTACAGCGTGTACACCGCAGATGCAAAGCACAGGGCTCCATGACAGCGTGTATGTTGCAGATGCAAAGCACAGGGCTCCATGACAGCGTGTATGTTGCAGATGCAAAAAAGCACAGGGCTCCATGACAGCGTGTATGTTGCAGATGCAAAGCACAGGGCTCCATGACAGCGTGTATGCCGCAGGTGCCCACCTGCCACAGCGTCTAGGGTGTCTTGGGGAAGGCTGCCATCAAAATAGGCATTCAAGTAGGATGATAGCTGACTCCTGTGCACGCAGCCAGAACACGTCGCATTACAGATAGGCACGAGCCAGTACAAGCAAGTTCAGAGCCGGCTGAACGCCAGGTGGCTGGCGTGACAAGAGACACACATGACATCTGAACACATGACATCTGAACACATGAAAGCTGAAGGCCTGGTGGCCAGCACGACGAGGAAGGGACACACATAGAGACGGACACACATAGAGACACACATAAAGAGGGACACACATAGAGAGGACACATATAGAGACAAGGAAGGGACACACATAGAGGACACACGTAGAGACAAGGAAGAGACACGCAAAGAGACGAGGAAGGGACACACATAGAGAGGACACACATGGAGACGAGGAAGGGACACATAGAGACGAGGATGGGACACACATAGAGAGGACACACATAAAGAGGGACACACATAGAGAGGACACACATAGAGACGAGGAAGGGACACACATAGAGACGGACACACATAGAGAGGACACACATAGAGACGAGGAAGGGACACACATAGAGAGGACACACAGAGACACCCACAGAGAAGACACTCTAAGAGACACACATAGAGAGGGACACATATAGAGAGGACACACAGAGACACCCATAGAGAAGACACACAAAAAGACACACATAGAGAGGGACACACATAGAGAGGACACACAGAGACACCCACAGAGAAGACACACAGAGACACACATAGAGAGGGACACATATAGAGACGAGGAAGGGACACACATAGAGGACACACGTAGAGACAAGGAAGAGACACGCAAAGAGACGAGGAAGGGACACACATAGAGAGGGACACATAGAGAGGACACACATGGAGACGAGGAAGAGACACATAGAGACGAGGATGGGGTCCTTCCCACTCGCAGATGGGGCCTCTCATGGCACCCATGGTACTTGTAAGAATTTGTAAGAATTTGTAAGAACTCTCATGGCACCCATTTGTAAGAACTCTCATGGCACCCAGTGCTTGTCAGAATTTGGGGCTCACTTTGTAGGAGGCGCACCCAGTACTTGTAAGAATTTGTAAGAATGTTGCTTTCATGACCCCTAATCCTAGGGGGCTCACTTTGTAGGAGGCGCACCCAGCACATGCAGCCCTTCACTGAACAGCCGGTTTTCAAGGACCTGCGCGCAAGGCAGACGAATGCACACACATGTGGCTTGGTTGAAGAATGGAGACAGACACGCACCTCCTGGTAGATAAAGCTGCTTGTGCATTTGTTGGCACAGGGCTTGCACGCAGAGCACCCAAGACAATGGTACCCACTCACGATAAGAGGATGCATAGATATCAGCTTGTTGGGTCTCTGGCACAAGACTTGGGCACGTGCGTCTTGTCATTAAGCACACACGCAATGGAAATTAATGCTCCTTAATCATGCACAATCACACGCATATACACTTTAAATACACACAAATCAAAGCAACCATAAGCTTACACACTCCACCACCACCACCACCACCACCACGAAGAGAGTGTTCCGCACGCTGCGCACGCACCTGCAGGTATGCATACACCTTGGAGAGGTACTCGTCAAACTCTTGCAGGTCGACCAGCCCAGCATCCTCCGGCAGCAGGCTCACCCCACTGCTGCTGCTGCTGCTGCTACTGGAGGAGGCACGGTCCCAGAGTGGCGACCCTGGCTTAGGGACAAAGGGCACATCCTCCTGGGTGCATAACAATCACAGCATGGTCGCAGCAGGGTCAGAGCAGGATTGCAGAAGGGTCACAGCATATGGTCGTGCACCAGAGCATAGCCAAGCGGACATGATCCCACTGACAATGTTTACAGGGAATGCGCCAGCACTTCAAGAATTTGGCAGAGGCGGTGCAGCCGTGGATGTTGGAGCACTGTGCGTGACGTCTTGGCTGAGGATAGGCCCCTATCCACACACACACACACACACACACACACACACACACACACACACACACTCCCTGACAGTCCCTGCCTGAAGCCACTTAGAAAAAATGATAAAGCAGCAGGCCATCCCCCTAATTGTATACCACTGCTGGGACTGCTTTGGTAACAAAGGAGGGACCCTCGAGGGGGATAACGGTCCTTCCTTTAACGGAAAGGTTACCTTTTAAGGTGCCTCAACTTGCCAGGCAGTGACAGTGCCTTAGCAGCACTGGTGGTAAGAAGCAGACAGTCAAGCATAACAGAGGCCAGTTAGGCATGCGGGACTTGCATGCTGTTGCATTCTGACACTCGCTCATGACACTCGCTCATGCAAGGCAGCACAACCCAGCAACACACTTCGCTGCCAGTGGCATTACCTAAAATAGTGTTTTTACCCTTCAAAATGTTTTTATTTTGTTAGAAAAAATCTTAAAACATTGCCCGCGCAATGTTTAGGGTAGTCAAACATGAAGATCTTCTTCAAGCAAGCATACTCTGATGGCATTCCAGCAAGCACACTCTGATGGAGCAAGCAACATTTGATACAAAAAACCAATTTCTTCAGGAGCAAACACCCATTTAAGTTCCAAAACCCCTCCCCCTCCAAATGACACAGGCACATAAACAAGCTCCGTCGCCAGTTGCGCCCCTCCCAACCCTCACAGCCCACACCTGCAGCCCTGCCAGGCGCAAATTCTCAATGATGGGAGCCACCAGCGAGGCACGCGAGCTGCCGCCTTCCCCACTGCTGCCGCCGCCAGCCCCGGCCGCCGCTGCCGCCGCCACGCCGCCGGCGCCCATGGCGGCTGCCTGAGTCGCTGCCGCCATGACTGAGCCGGTGCTGGCGCTGTGGCCGCCGTGTGAATCGGCTGCAGTGCCCTCGCTGCCGCTGGCGCTGAGACTGTTGCTATTGCTGTTGCTGTGCGCGTCCATAGGTGGGCCCCCCTCGCGCCACTCCTGGATGAGGTCCCTCAAGCTGGCTAGCTGCTTATACAGGCCTGCAAGGGGGCATACGAGTATGCAAGCGTGTGCTTGCATGTGTGCCTGCAGGCTGTTAACAGCCAGAACACAGGTGGCAGCCAGAACACAGGTGGCAGCCACGTTTTGTTTCTGCTAAATCACTCTGCTTTCGGCAGCCTCCAAACCTGATATGAGCAAGACCTGCTGCTGGCAAAGGGCACTCTGTGCCGAACCAGAGCTTACACCAAGAATGACGAACGGCGCCGCACACACATGCGCACACACACAACACACACTCGTCACCTTCTGCAAAAGGCAGACCAGGGGAGCCACTGCTGGCATGTGTGCACGACTGCAAGCCCGCAACAGACGCGCGCACACCCACACCCACACCCACACCCATACCCCCCCACTCACACATACTCTGGTGGCCACACGCACAAAGAGAGGCTCTGCTGCGCAATGCTGTGCTACATCACCTTTGTGATTGATTGGGTGCGCACACACCTGCGCGGCCGTAGGGGGGCACGTTGTGGCTGACGATGGTGCCGTAGCCTCTGCGCTTGGCCACGATGGACTCGCTAGGGTTGTTGGCGGCGTACACATACACGTTGGGCAACTCCCTGCACGGACACACACGCGCACAACACGCAGGTGCACGATTTGCTAAGCATGCAAGCTGTTGACAAGCATGCAAGCGCGGGAATGGCAGGGCTGCGCAAGTACGCACTCAAGGGACGCTCCACCAGAACATATGCTTGCCGCGGGTGCAGGGCTGGAGAGGGACCCTAGAAGCACAGCGGCACCACCTCTTGTTACACTTCTCAGGCCAACCGCCTGCCGGCATGCTGGCACGCAGGCACAGTGGGCACATGCACAAACTGTGCACACATGCAAACACACATGCACGCGCAGCTGGTCGCTCACCGTATCAGGAGGTCGCAACGTGGGCACATGCACACACTGCGCACACGCATACAGCTGGTAGCTCACCCCATCAGCACGTCGCTCCAGCTGAGGCCGTTGTTGCCCAGCGGAGAGCCCGGCAGCCACTCCACTGTGCCGTGCATGCCAAAGTGCAGCACTACATCCGTCTTGTTCTCCTGTCAGTGCAATTTTTAGCGTGGCACAGATAATTGTGTGTGTATGTCTGCGTCCATGTGTGTGCGTGCACGTGCACCTGCACGTGCACGGGTGTGCGCGTGCTTGCAAGCGCATTCGGCCACATCAGCTGCAGCACTTCGCAGCAGAAACATGGGTGTGCCGCAGGCACAGCAGTGGAACGAGGACTCCAGTTGGGCAGCGTTGGCCAAAAGCGTGCAAGTGCTGGCCAAGCATACCACTGCTGGTCAAGCATGCCAGTCTTGGCCAATTATGCCACAAGGTGTATACTCCTCTCAACACAGCCGAGGAAGACACACACGCTCCCCCCCCCTCTCTGTCTCTCTCTCTCTCTC
>LKMJ01002023.1_pt1 | contig 18422 bp, 27 predicted proteins | sample 643391 | NCBI WGS metagenome assembly LKMJ01 (sample SAMN04112250, study PRJNA286221) | soda lake metagenome | biome: soda lake; feature: Kulunda Steppe; material: water; isolation source: sample PL-Br10 brine of Picturesque Lake | place: Russia: Kulunda steppe | collected 2010-07 | reverse complement strand
GGGGGGGGGGGGGGGGCGCAGCCATGCGGCCTGCGCAGCTTGTGCAGGTCGGTTGGTTCAGTCGCAGCCCGCCACAAGCAGGCTTTGGGGTGCTTGCGCGCATGTGGCGTGGTATGCAGCACGCAAGCATGCGCGCGCTGCCGCTGGGGCAGGATGGCCAGACAGGTGCCGCGTGTGGAGGTCGGACCCGGACCATGCTCATGCTGCAGCCGTGCACGGAGTGCCCAAACAAAGGCACCCATGTGTGCTACTGCGCTGCAGCCCAATTTAGGCAATCCGCCCCGCACTACACGGCATATCATCGGGTAGAGCAAGCTGCACACGTATGACATACCCCAAACAGGGATAGTTGATCGATGCCACAACATTGATCCTCAATGTTACACATGTGTAACGATACATATCCCTATCCATTGGCAAGCGCGGTATCCAAGACGGAGCACTGCTCTTTTACAACATGCACCACGTTACAGCACGCTGCTTGGAACAGCGAGCCAGCGTCGTGCACACGGGCACATGGTGTGTCCACACGGGCACATGGTGTGTGCGCAGGGGCACATGGTGTGTGCGCAGGGGCACATGGTGTGTGCACACGGGCACATGGTGTGTGCACACGGGCACATGGTGTGTCCACACGCAGCCTGAGGGAGGATGCCAAAGGTGCGCGAGAGGACCTGGCGATCAAAAGGGGCGCACCCACCAGCGCGTGAGCCGGACACGGCCCTGGCCATCAGCGCCTTTAGCAGGGGGGTAGTGAGGCTGGAGGGCGTGGGATGCAGCGCATACAGCGCTGCCATGGCAGCGCCCGCAGCGGATTGCCTGCACAGGCAACAGCATGCACGCAGCAGCAGCGGTTGGCATTCTGGCGCGCAGCATGTTGGGGCCGCATGCACTCCTACCGCGCACGCGCTCTCAAATGCGTGCGCTTGCACCGCTGCCACACGCGCGTGGACGTGCTGGTGCGCTTGCAGATGCTGCACAATAGCATGCACGCAAGTCTGTGGAGCCGTCCAGCATGCTTGCACGTGCACATCGGCCACCACACGATAGACAACCATGCGCACGCGTACACACACAACACAACTCAACACAACACAACACAGTACAACACTCATACAAGCAGGCATACATATCAAGAACAGGGTTTGACTCACAGCCATTGCCCACACATGCCCGAGCACGTCCATCCTCACCCGTGTGCCCCACAAACCCTCATCCACACCCACCAGTTGCGCCCCAGGTGCGGGGTGACCAACACCTGCACCAGCAGCCGGCAAGCGCCCTCCACCAGGGATGAGGATGAGCATGCGCCGCTGCCGCCGGCCCCGCGCTCGATGCCCGGGCTGCCCCCAGGGACACACTCAGGCCTCTTGCCCGCACCGCCGCCGCTGGTGAGCTTCAGGGAGGCAGGCGCGAGCTCGCCGGCGGCGGAGGCGGCACGAATGTGGGGGGCCAGCGCCTTGATGGCCAGGCAGCAGTGGCGGACCACCCACGCGTCCTGCGCACGCGTGCGTGTGCGTGCGCACATCGTGTCACGCTGGGTGCAAATAAATCCTCTCCACTTATGCGTCCAGCAACGTGGCACACATGTGCTCAAGCTTGCCACGTGCACCCAACGCTCTGTAACACCCACTGCTCCTGTGGCTTGCTCCTCCATGGCTGCCTGATTGTCCCGCCTGTGGTGCCTGCTTGCTGCCCTCCTGGCCTCGCTGGTCTTATGTCTGCCCATTTTGTGGCCTGCGCTTGCGCCCCTCTGCCCGCACTTATGCCTCTTCGGTCCAAAGGTGAATGAATGCGGACAGATGGGTAACTACTTGGTGCGGCAGTGGGTGGATGCTCAGTCCGGCGGGCCAGAGGGCCGCTGTGCACGCAACAGGCAGCCACTCAGTGTCTTTGGCAGCGTCCATCACAAGGCTGCCCTTGTAAGGCATGGAGCGGCATGGAGCAACATTGAAGCAGCAATGGGGCAACATGGAGCGGCATGGAGCAGCCCAATCATGCCTGGTCAGCAACCTGCTGCTGCTCAACTTGCAAGCAACTTGCTGTGCACCCACCTAAGCCATGCACTCCCACCCCAGTCACACACGCACGCACACACCCATGCCGTCCCTGCATCCCATGCCTCGCCCCCCCACCTTGAGCACCACGGTTGCGCCCTGCAGCATCTCCAGCAGCGGCGCCACGTGCAGCCCCGCGCTGCGTACCAGGTCCGGGTTATGGGAGGCGGCCATGGCCACCAACCCGACTGCGGAGTGCAGCACCGGCGCCTCCTGCGCGTACTGCTCCTCCAGCTTTGCCCGGCTGCCCTCGTTGGTGCCCCCCACATCCGTGGTAGGGCCATGGCATGGGCTATTTGGGGGGTTGCTCCCGCCCTGAGGGCCTGCAGTGGCAGGCGCAGCTGCCGCATTGCCGCTGGGCGACAACTTTGCCAGGGCTGCCAGCTGGCGGTGCAGGGGCACCAGCGTGTTGAAGCTCTCAGACATGTACCTGCGTGGCGAGGTGGGCGTCGTGTAACGAAACCAGGCTTTCCTTGATCACCGGATCACCTCCAACTACCTAACCAACCACCAGGCTCAGGCTTCGGGCTGGATTGGGGTCAGGCCAGTTCATTAACCGGGATCGTTCCCCGGCCAGCCCATAAAAGACCCTCTTTATAGCGTTCCTTACATGTCGAGTGCTTTGCGGATCTCAGACACATACCTGCAAGTGTGGCTTGCGTGGCGAGGCGTGCGCTGTGTGCGCGGGGTGCAGCACGCTTGTTCCCCGACAGATTCCCCTCAGGGTCGGGCGCCATAACTCTCAAACACACGCAAGCAAACACGTCACACCTGATGATGTGGCTGACGACCTGCGACCTATCGATGATGTGGCTGATGACCTGATGATGTGTCACACCTGATGATGTGGCTGATGACCTGATGACCTGATGATGCGTCACACCTGATGATGTGGCTGACGACCTGCGGGCTGAGGTGGGCGCGCGCGGCGCCGCAGGCCTCCGGTGCGCACAGCCGCCGCAGAATCTCCTCCAAGGCGGCCGCCTCGCCTTGCGTGGTGTCGTGCGCGACGGCAATCACGTTCCAGGCCAGCTTGCTAGGCCCGCTAGCCCTGGCGGCATCGGCGCCCGGTGCCCGCAGCTCTGTGCATATGTGCAGAAGTGGCGGCCAATGTACTAAAGACCACTTAATGTACAGGCTGTGTGGAGCCTTGAGAGGTAGGGCGATCATCTTCCATGCTCAACGGATGCATGCATGCGCACACATATGCAAGCGCGCACGTGAGGCTCAAGAGGGGTCACGGCACGGGTGCCCGGCACAATAGCTGGCCGTGGCAGTCCTGCAGCACATGTGTGGTGTACAGCAGCTGCACTGGCCCCCCCTGGCTGGCCCCACGCTTGACCCTGACGCTCTTAGGGATTGCAGTCCTTCAGGCCTCTGCTCCTATTGCTCTTGGTGCACCTCTGGTTGGCGTCTTGAAACATGCTCCCACGAAGCTCTCAAAACCCGTAAACATCCAGACCTCATCTCCCATCCCTGCCACCATCGAGCAGCAGGGTGTCAAGGCACCCAAGGGCACATCTTTGGGTATGACAAGCACGCAGCTGAGATTGAGGCGCACACAGTGTGTGCGGGTTGAGCACAAGGTGCGCGCATGGTGCGCGCGCAGCGTGGCCGCAAGGCCAGGCACGCGCAGCCGGACTACAGTACGAGGCGCCTGGGGTGTGCCCACCTGGCCTGCTAACCAGGTACTGGTTGTAGAAGGCGTCCACCACAGCGTCGCGCACGGCCTCGTCGCGCAGAAAGATGAGGCCCCACGTGCCTCGCAGCGCACGGTCGGCGCTGGGCAGACCTTTCTGCTCAGGCACAGGCAGTGTTGTGCATGTTGTGTATGTGTGTGTATGTGTGTGCATGTTGTGTATGTGCATGTTGTGTATGTGCATGTTGTGTATGTGCGTGCATAAGCGTGCATGTGAGTGTGTGTGTGTGTAAGCACACACGTGTTTGCTATACGTGAGTATGTGTGCTTGTTTACACAAAAACAAAAGGATGCCGGCTGTGGGATGCCTCATGTATGTGTGCAGAACAGGCAGGCCCTTCCTGGGGTTGTGTAGCTTGGCACACAGCTGTCAGCATGAAAACATGCACCTTCACGCACTTACACACAGCCCCTGCTCAGACCCCTAATGCACCAGAGCACACCCACACCCACCGCCTTCTCCACAGTCCTACGCACAAACAGGCTTTGCACACGCACACATACATGCGCGCACACACATACACAAACACACGTGGCCGCACAAACACACACACTTGCACACACGCCTGCCCGCACCTCTTTCCACAGCGTGATCAGGTGAATGGCGTCCTTGATGTTGCCGGCATCGTGCACCGTCAGCAGCTTGCGCACCTCTACCTCCGAAGCCTCAATGATCCTGTGGCCCAAGGGACATGTGCGAGAGCAGATGTATGTGGGAGTGTGCATGGTGTGCAGGCCAGTGGTTGTGTGCCCCTCCGCCTCTAACGCCTCCAGAGGCCCAGGAGCAAAAGCAATTGAGGGTGGCACGTGTGTGTGTGCATGTGTGCATGTGTGCATGTGTGTACAAGCCTGTGGGATCCAAACGAGGAGGAGCAGCATCACACACAAACATAAAAACAAAAACACTCGGAGGGAAGAGAGAGATGGAGAAGGGGATGGGGAGAGGGAGGCAGGGAGCTGAAGCAAGCCACGAACGCAATCACCCTCATGGAGCCCCAGCGCGCAGACAGACACAGGGCATGCCAGGCCACACCAGCCGCACAGCAGGCGCCTGCCACTCCATGTTATGGCATTGAAGGCAAGGTCCGCGTGCCCTTGTACAACAAGCGGGCCCTTGTGCCCTTGTGCCCTTGTGCCCTTGTGCAACGAGCGGCCCTTATGCCGCGTGCCCTTGTGCAACGAGCGGGCAGTGGAGCGCGAAAGTGTGCAGAAACAGTGAGCTAGCTGGCAGGCTGTGTGCATGCACTTGACGCACCTGCATGCGCCTGATGCGCAGAAAAAAGGTGCTAGAAACCTCTTTGTGTGTGCTTGATGCCTGGCTGCAATGGCAGCTAGATGTACTTGCACACACCAGCGCACCTGATGAACTCGATCCCAGACTTCATGTTGGCAATCAGTGTGCGCAGGACCATGCGGTTGTTGGAGATCTGAGGCGCGCCTGAGGTGTAGGGGAGGCACACACGAGCAGGCTTAAGGGTTGAGCAAAGGGCGACAAAGATTTGAAAGAAAGGGGCGAGGCGCAGCTGCTGCACGCCAGCACACCACAGAGGGGCAGCCGTCCTGTCACCTCATCCATTCTTCACCGGCGCTCGAATTACGCCAGCCTGGAGGGGCAGCGCTTTCATGGTTGCCCAAGCACACATTCCTGCACGCTAAGCTCCCTGCACGGCACCCTTGCTCACCCTGTGACTGTGTCTGGGTCGGCCGCAGCAGATCATCCACGCCCTGGCTGCCCTCGCCCTCCCCTGCAGCACCGTCATCTCCAGCTTCAGCAGGCGCACCCCCACGCGCCCCATCATCCGGCCCTGCTGCCGCTGCCGCTGCATTGGCATCTGCAGCGGCTTCATTGCGTGCACGCTCCTCGCCCACCTACACTTGCAAGCACGCACCGCAGCATCCACACACAGGCCGCAGTGCAGGGCGCGCGCTCCTCAACATCCCGTAGAGCAGGCAGGCAATACGACACACATACACAGGCTTTCATGACGCTGTGCATGCACACGGTGCGTGGCCCTCTGCACGCATGCGCTTCATTTGAAACGGATGCTGGGCAGCAAGAGGCGTGCAGGGTGCATACTTTTGCATGCTCTCTGCGTCTGCCTCCCATGCTGTCTTGGGTGCACAGAGCGCATGGGGGACCCAATGCTGACGGCAATGCACGGCCATTGGCCTCCAATTGTGCAAATGCTGAGCAATTTGCCAATTCAGGGTCTGTGGGATGGAATGCTGATGGCAATGCACGCCTGTGGGCCTCCTCTTCTGGCATTGCCAAGCAATTTTCCAATAAAGGGTCTGTAGGTTGGTGCCTGTCCGCGCCTGTCCGCGCCTGCACGCTTGATTGGCCAGCTTCGGGACTTTGCGCCTGCACAGTTGCACCCAACGCCCTTACATATCCACACCCGGCTGCGCACGCAGCAGAGGGCGCATGCATGCTTCATGCCTCAAGGCCATCTGTGCCCCAGCGCACCCATGCCATGCCCCAAAGCGCCCCATGTGCACAGGCAGCACGCGCATGCACGCGCTCACCTGCAGCGCACCCCCTTGGCCCCATGCGGCGCCTTCGTGCGCCTGCTCAGCGTTGTCCTCCTCTCCCTCAGGGGCCGGGCCCAAAGCCTGCAGGGGGCGGTGGCAGCTACAGCTCGGGGCACGACAGCGGCAGCTAGGGGCAGCAGGAGCCGTTGTTCGCAGCTGCTGGCAGTGCAAAAGCAAGAGCAGCTTGTGGCAGCAGCAGCAGCAGCAGCAGCAGCAGCAGCGACGCCCTTCAGATGGCGGCAGCAGCGTCTGGGTGTGCAGTCATCGGTTCTGCCATTCCTGCCTTAAGGATTCAGGTGCAGAAGGTGCTTGTTTTGGGTACAGCAGGTGCTTGTTTCGGGTGCCAGAACAGCAGCCACACGCGCAGCAGGTGCTTGTTTCAGGTGCCCTAACAGCAGCCACATGCGCAGCAGGTCATTGCTTGGGGTGCCACAGCCAAGGGCCAGGACAAAGCGGGTGGCAGTGCCCTCGGGCCTGCAGCACAGAAGGCGTGCACTGAGCAGACAGATCATGTGGCAGTGCCCTCAGGCCTCCTGCACAGGAGCCGTGCCCTGTGCATGCCCTACTTCCTCGTGCACAAAAAAACACAGCCCAAGAACTCAGAACACCCATGCACACACCCATGCATGCGCACAGGCACACACACATCAACGTTTCAGTCGAAACACGCACATGCACACACACACACACCTGCAGGTTCTGCTCGAGGTCTCTCAGCGTGCCTTGCAGCTTCTCCGCGTCCAGCTCGGCGCCAAAGGGGGAGTGCCTGGTCAGACAGGCGCGCGCGTGCGCAGCATGCCCGACATTGCTTATCAGCCATGCTAACCCTAACCCTAACCCTTACTCTGGTCACATTGCTGAGCACCCTGCTGAGCACCCACTGATGAGCACCCTAATGAGCACCCACTGCTGAGCACCCTAATGAGCTCCCTGAGCTGCATGCAAGGGTAAGAGCTACTTTTGGTGCACCTGTGGACCCACTGCAAGTTAAAAATTATTTATGCCCACTAGCGCATGCACACAAACACACCCACCCACACCCACACCCACACCCACACCCACACCCACAGACTCATGCATCCTAATTCCGCACAGATTTACACACCCATGCAAATATGTCTTGCGCTCCTCCTTCTGCACAGCACACAAGCGCAGGGGGGCAGTGGCTTGTTGCGCATGTGGCAGAGGGCTATGCACTCACTCGACCATGACCTGGTACAGCTGCAGGGCGGCCTTCACCACAGTTGTTTTGCCGTCCAGGAGACGCTTCTGCACTGCCTGCAGCAGAGCAAGAGTGGAGAGAGTGCCGGCGCTTGTCACCAACACATCCTGCTCCCTATGCTGCTCCCTACTTTGTCTGCAGAGAGTCAAGGCCACAAGGTGGCGGGCGGCAGCGCACCCTCCTGGCCAGTATGTCAGCAGCAGCAGCAGCAGCAGCAGCAGCAGCAGCAGCGCAGACCTTGAGCAGCTCCGGCCAGTAGGGCAGCGGCAGCTTGTCCTCCACCACCAGCATGCTCCAAGCCTTCAGGGTTTTGGTCCTGCAGGCAACACAGCAGGGCAGCCGGTGCATGCTGGCTGCTGGATCAATGCCGTTGTCAACACCAAGTGCAGCATCGACATCAGGCCTCGGTCCTACACGCAGCACAGTGGGGTGGGGCCAGGCAGTGGCAGCTTCACAAAAGCCCTCGTATGCACAAAGCCTGACACCTCCCATGCTTGGTCACTGCCACCAGAAGTGCTCTCCATCATCCACGGAGCCACGCGTGCATGCATGCACGTGTGCGCCCACACACACAAACACACAAACATCCACACTCTCATGCACACAGGCGCGCACCGCACGCGTGCCGATGTGTCCAGCAGCCGCATTAGCAGCTCCAGCAGGCACTGCCGCTTGGTGGTGATGCGCGCGGTCTGGCTCCTGCCCAGCGCGCCCTCGTCCTGCGCGGAGGGTGAGCCACACGTGCACACAAACACATACACACACATGGCAGGGGCAGTGTTGTTATGCACAGCGTGGTTATGCACAGCTTAGTTATGCGCAGTGCAGTTATGCACAGCACTGTCATGCGCAGTGCAGTTGCGCACAACGTATTTACAGACGCAGCTGGGGCAGCGTAGCTTTTGCACATGACAAATACCATCAGAGCAAACTCCACTGCACACCACCATACAAATGCAACAGGGCTGGTGCAGCCCAACAGGTACACGGGCAAGCAAAGGAAAGCAGCACAGCGTGCATTGCGCAACATGCAAAGAGCCAGCGCAAGCAGAGGGCTGCATGCAGGAGGAATGGCGCTTGGCCCCCCATGTAGCCTGCCATGTAGCCATGTCACCATGCAGTCATGTGGCCATATAGCCTGCCATGTAGCCATGTCACCATGCAGTCATGTGGCCATATAGCCTGCCTGCCGGGCCTACAGCACAGCCCCTCTACCATAGGGGTGCTCTGCAGCCCACGGCCATGCGCATAGTACTGCGCAGCGCATGAAACTTCAGTGCACAAGGACCCATGCACTGATGCACCGTCTGAATGGGAAGGTCTCAGCGACTAGCGCGCTTGAGATGTTGGCTGAAACGATGCACATCCTTGCCCAGGGCAAAGGCGGCATTCAAGACGGGGATCTTCTTTTGAGAATTGGCCCACGCACCGCCTGCGAGAAGACTTCTGCCACCAGCGCGCCCAGGATGTGGACAATAGCACAGCGGATGGACTCGTTGCCGCAAGCGAGGTAGGGCACCAGCAGGGGCAGCTGGCTTGCGACGGTCTGTGCGTGAGGCCGCAAGCAAGGAGGCAGGGAACGAGAGAGGGGGTTCACCATGTGTTTCAGTCTGAGAGAGGATCAGGCATCTGAAAATCAGGAGTCTAAGGTTCAGGAATCTCAGAATCAGGAGTCTTGCAGGCTGAGGATCACAGGAATGAGGACCAGGAGTATGTCAGTCTGAGGGTCAGGAGTGTGAGCAGCTGCACACGCTTCGTCCGTTGTAAACCCACATGCACAGTGGGCAGCATGCACATGCTCTAACACGCGCCCATGCTCCTGCGCACACTTTGGCCAGGCTGTGCACATGCAAACAACCTGGCGCGTAGATGGCGCCGGGCACCCATGCGTGTGCGTGTGAGCACACCTTGGCCAGGCTGGGCGACTCCGCCATGCACACGAGCATGTCGCCTAGGTGCTTGACGCCTGGGTGCTTCTCGGGCTCCTTGTCATACATCTCGGGGGAGGTGTGGGTGAACTCGCAGATGATCTGCTCCGCCTGCACAGAGGGCGCACACAGCAGCGGCGTGCAGGCCGGCACTGCATTCCATCAGCAGCACCCTGCTGCACTGCGCGAGGGAGGAGCACGTGGGCACGCTAATGACCTGCTTTGCACCTCCACACAGCACATGCGTAGCAGCGGCTCCAAGCAAGTAGGAAAAGAGCTAAACATCGCTCCATTGTGTTCCAACAGCGGCCAAGAGCTGCTGTGAAGCACAGCGCCACACAACGCTGCAAACACCACGCTACACAATATGCTGTGTGGCACAACATATGGCGCTTTGTTATGTCCTGACAGCAGCCGAGTGCTGCTATGAGTGCTGCTATGAGTTGCGACGCAGCCGAGTGTTGCTATGCCTGACAGCAGCAGAGTGCTGCAACGAGTTGCAACGCAGAGTGTGTGCACCCTCACCAGCCTAGGGAACTGGTAAGCCTCGTACGCACGGATGGCCACATGCGCTGCAACCTCTGCCGCATGCTCCATGCGCCGGCAGGCAGCCACCAGCGTCTCTGCAACGCTGGCCTGCACAGAGCGACGGGCATTGCATGCATGCAAGCTTGTCAGAGGGGTATGCTCACACAATTGCACACGTTCTACTCACGCCTGCCCTGGTTCGTGCGTTGACGCCTATGGCGGTGTGTGACACAAAAACCAGGGATTTGCCAGCCACAGGGAGGCAGTGCTACGACAACAGCGGCACCAGCGCACCGCGGCAGAATTTGCACATCTGTTGCCATGCTGATGCTCTGCTGCAACGCCCATGCTGGCATTGGCCAGCAAGTTAGCAAGCATTTATGGCAGGCCGGCAGAAGAAAAAGGGCGCCATTGATCAGGCATGCAGGCGCGCTTGGAAAAACGGCCAGGTAAGCAGGCAGTCAGGCAAGGCAGGCAGGCTGGCAGGCAGGCAAGGCAAGCAGGTAGGCAAGGCAAGGCAAACAGGCAGGCAGGCAGAGGCAGGCAGACAGACAGGAAGGCAGGCACGCATGGCAGACTGGCAAGGCAGGCAGGCAGGCGTAGTTGCATGTGAGGCAAGGCACGGACGTGGGAAAAGGCTGGTAGGCCGGCGCTGCCTGCGCCCGCTCAGCTCACCAGCTTGTCGTGGTCCTTGGCGGACAGGATAAGCAACTCCGTGGCGCCCGCTTTGCTCTCGCGGCTCTTCATGGCGTCTGGGGACTCCACAGCCCGTGCCGCCTGGGGTTGGGGTGGGGTGGCATGTTCATCAAATGGATCACCCTTCGCCACTTGCTCTTCCCAAATCCCAGGCACAACGGCGCCATCAGCAGTGGCAATGCAGCGCACAAGATCCGTGCTGGTCCAGAAAAGGGCGCAGCTCAGCACACGACGTAAGCGCCTTGACAGACCCACAAGCTCCGGCGCGCTGGACGACAGCAGCACATGATGGTGCTGTGCGTGTGCCACAACCCCAGCCAAGGCACGCTGACCCTTTGGGTGCACAGCGCACCACGGCCACAACCGCCCAGGGCAGCTCCGCACACGCCATGAGCGCCCTGAAAGAGCCACGAGCGCACTGTCTGCCTCCCCTGCCCCCGAGCGTACTCGTCAGGTAGCACAAAAGCATGCAGCCAGCCCCGCAGCTGCACTTTGGGTGTGCTGCCTCACATGCACCTCAGCTCCATGATTGCGAAGGGTAAATCAGCGCGTATTGCATGGTGAGGGCAGACCCCATGCGCGTGTTGAGGCTTGGCTCCTCTGCCAAACGCACAAAATGAAGAGGCTCACCCCCTTGCCGACATGCAAAATGAAGAGGGTCAGCCTTTCAGCCAAACGCACAAAATGTAGGGTGTTAACCCCTTTCCAAACGTACAAATGGAAAGGTTCGCCCCCTTGCCAACGTGCAAAATGGAGAGGTTTGGCGCCTGAATTGTCTTCAACGTGATGCAGCCCGATCTTTGAGGTGCCTGCCATATCATGAGGGCCGACCGTCCCACGCACCATTTGGATGCAGGACACGCACCGTTTGGATGCAGGACACGCACACCACTCGAATGCAGGTCACGCACCATTTGGATGCAAGACACGCACACCACTCGAATGCAGGACACACACCATTTGGATGCAGGACACGCACACCACTCGAATGCAGGTCACACACCATTTGGATGCAGGACACGCACACCACTCGAATGCAGGACACACACCATTTGGATGCAGGGCACACACCACTCAAATGCAAGTCATGCACCATTTGGATGCAGGACACACACCACTCAAATTCAAGTCACGCACCATTTGGATGCAGGACGCACACCGCTCAGATGCAAGGCACGCACCATTTGGATGCAGGACGCACACCGCTCAGATGCAGGACACGCACCATGTAGATGCAGGACGCACACCACTTGAACGCAGGTCACGCACCATGTGGATGCAGGTCGACACCAGGCGGTGCTTCTCGTGCTCTGCAGGGTAAAGAAGGCTAAGCTCCACCGCCAGCAGCTTGGCCATGGCACGGAGAGCGCGCTCCCTGCAGGCGTGCGCGCACACGTTTCCACATGCACAGCGCATGAATATGCGCGTAATATGCGCGGAAAATTGCAGTGCATGGGCTTGCACACAGGCGCATGAGCTCCACTGCTGCCTGTGAGGCGCAGCTTATGCAAGGAGGGCCGGATGCGCATGCAGGAAGAAGTTTGTGAGTGCAGGCATGCCAACCTGTGACTGATGGATGGAACCAGGGCTACACACCAACAAACAACAAAAGCAGGGCATGCAGCTTACCACTGACTTTTTAAAAGTAGTTAAAGCCCACGCCGCCAATGCCCTGTGATGTGCAGCAGGTTCCCCAGCACACAAAGCTGCATGCGTGCCCCCCACCTCCCTTTCCCCCCTGTACGCTACCCCCTTTTCTGGGCCATAGTCAATCCTCAGCCCAGACGCGCCACAACAAGGACCACACACCACGTCCCGGTATCAAGGTTCCAGGAAAAGCCGCCATAGTATTTGCCATAGTATACCCTGACGCCAAGAAATTGCAACACACCAGGCCTCACTACCCCTGATCCTGCCAAACACACGCAAACACACACAATTTGGCCCCCCACCAACAAGACATGCCTTTCTCCACAGACCTGCAGCGTGCCAGGTCCCACGCTCCCTCCGCAGCGCCAGCCTTCTTGCCTGCCCCGCCTGGCTTGCGCCCCCTTGCCCCTTTCTTGCCTGCAAGCCATGCGCAAGGTGCAAGCATGCAGGGCCCTCAGCGCAGTATTTGCCAGTACCAGAGGCATTGAGATGGGCTAACATATCTGTGTTTTGCACACCAACGTCACAAAAGCCTTGGTCCAGGTGCCCTGGACTTACGTCCTGGGGACGGGCACAAATGCTTGCAATGCCATGGATGCAACGGAGGGTTAGATGCGCAGCGCGCAACTCAGCGTAAGAAGCGAGCAATATCACACGCATACACACGCATGCACGATAGCCCGCTCACAGCCTAGAGTTGTGACTGACTTGGCGTCAACAACATAGCCCTGCAGGCGCCTGCTTGCAACGTGCACATGCGACCCCGCACCGACAATCTGTTGTAAGCATGTCTGGGCCACGCACCCGCGTCTGCTTGGCGCTGCTCCTGGTCATCTCTGGCGCCTGCCGCCTCTGCTTGCAATAGAATCCAGTTGAGGTAGAAGACGTGCAGCTGCGCAGAGTGGCGGTGGTGTAATGCAGCAAAGCAGGTGTGACTTCCCACGAGCTGGGCTGTGCCGAACTTGCAAAAAACACCAGCGTTCCAGGTGCTCTGCTCCTGCCTAGTCCCTTGTCAAAAGCTTGCAGGCACACAGGCAACCACCCTGTCCCCCTGCTGTTCCCTGGCCACAGCACAGGCGGCATGGAACATGGATCCACGCTAGGAGACGAGTACAGCAGCACTCCCCTAGCGCCCAAAGTGGTCCAGGGATGGCCTTGGCACTACAACGGCTGGTGCTGCGACAGCCGACAAGCTAGCTCGAGGGATCAGGCTGCAGGAGTGCCTAGGCAACACAGCTGCACCCGCGCAGACAGTGGCGCTTGCTGCACATAGGCCGCCAGCGGGCCCTGGCAGCACGAGCAGGGCATGCATCGCAGACGGGCACCCATGCGCACTGCACGAGCCTCGCACGTGCTGAGAGGCACATGTCTTGCCAGGCGCCTCAGAGCGCCCACGATGGGCCCATCACTGCACCACAGGAGGTAGGCAATGCTTATCCTTGCGCATACACACAAACACACAACACACACTTGCGCCTGCGTGTGGTGGACGCCCCACCCCCCCAGGGCCAGCGGGCCTTTGGCTCCTAGAGGACAGCGCCCAGCACCTGCCGTGTGTGCGTGCATGCAGCACACCTGGATCGCGCTGCGGTGTTGTGCCACCGCAGGGTCAGAGCAGCTGCACTGGTCTTGGACCAGGCTCTGAATGGACATCGCCAGCTCCCCTAGGTTGGTGCTCAGGATGTCCACAAGCTTGGCCTTGTCCTTGGGGCCCACATAATCAAATGCCCTGCGTCACCATGTCAGTTCCGGTGTCAAGTTTGACCCCTGCTGCGCCAGGCCAAGCACGCAGAATTAGAGGGATTTAAATCCGGTGTCAAGTTTGACCCCTGCTGCGCCAGGCCAAGCACGCAGAATTAGAGAGATTTAAATGCACACACACACACACATTCACAAGAATGCCATGTCGGTAACCTGCCGCCAACAACCTTCAGCAGCGCTATCAACGGCTGTGCAAGAGTTAGCTATGCTCACACTGCCTCTTCACACATGTGCCACGGGCTGTTTCCCTTTGGCTTGAAGTTGTACTTGCGAGCGCCACCTGCGCCCTATTGCTGATTTTGCGCCTGTTTGGACATGCAAATGGCTGCGGTGGGGCGCGCTGCAAAAGATGCAAATTTAGCAGGTCAAACATGTCGTGATCCATGGTGTCGAGAGTTGAGCAGGGATTGTAACTCACTTGACCGTGTAGTGTAAGTTGTCAAAGCACTCCTGGTTGGCTGTGACGTGCAAGGGGTCATTGCCATCCAGCTGAAAGAAGAGTTCTGCAGGCAGATCCATAAATATGTTCTCATACTTTGGCTGATTATATCCTCATACATGAGGCATAGCAGGTTCTGGTAGACAAGCCAGCAAGGAACTTCAATAAAAACAAGGCAGTTACATACAATGGGGCAGCATCACACAGCAAATTCATGTCTTCAGCCTCATAGACAGACAAAAAATTCAGAAATGCACATAAGTCTCAGTCTGCAAAATTTTGGAATGCACGACGAGCTCACCTTGGGCCCTGCTTGCAACCTCATCCTCAGCGGACAAGGATGCTGGGTCCAATGCACTGAACACACAAAGCCCATCACCACCATCTATTTCTAGATCTTCCGGTTTTTGGGGAATCCTGGGAAACAATATTCGATCGGGCAGCATCCATGAGCAGGAAGCGTGCATGCCGGTGATGGTGCAGCATTGACCAGGCGTCTTCCCCTAACTTCTTGCTACAGCATGTGTAGTAAAACAATTATCCAGCCTCTGTTTTATGCATACTCACTGGAATTGGCGCATGGCCAGGCCCTGTAGCCCACGGTCAACGGTCACTCATCCATCAGCTCAAGGCTAGTCCGTATTCGTGAAGCGTTACGAAGAGAAACCTTTAATTAAATCGTGAGTACGGAGCACACTGTGAAAAATCTTATACGAGGTGGCTGATGACCCCACACCTCGTCTGAATCAAATTTGCATTTTCATCTACATATCATCTTTTAGCATGGCAACGCAGCTGTGTCATCTCAATCAAGATGTCCTCGGCATCGTGCTAGGGTATGTGCTTGCACCCTGAAGCAAACATCAGCTGCAATATTGCTCTCCACTGTTAAGCTTTCCTTAATCAATTCCTCCTGGGCATGGCTCAACGCAGGCAACTCACCCCAACGGAGCTCGCTGCCCTGTCCTGCGTGGTAAGCGCTGTCGTAGGACGCCCACTTTTGCATTTTGCGTCGTATTTGTAGATGAAATGTGTTGTTGATGCGATGTGCCTAGTGTACGCCCAGAATAACCAAACTGTTACAAGTTACGCTAACCCCCCTCTCTCTCTCCCTGTCTTTCCCTCTCTCTCTCTCTCTCTCTCTCTCTCTCTCTCTTCCTCTCTCTATATCTCCCTCTGTATCTTCCTTTGCTTTGCCACATTCTCTGTCATGCCTGTGCATTGTGGATAATGTGCACAGAACAAGGAGTTCAACGCTTGCATTAGAAAGCTGGGCGTCTGGGAAGGCTTGGTTCGAGCAGCGTGGAGATATGGGGGTTCAGCATCGGCCCCTTGCCTTGCAAAATACAATGGTGACTGGAGGTCTATGTATTGGTAAGTCTCTTTCAGCGTTTTCAAGCCTTGCGCATTTTGAGACAAAAGAACGATTCCTGCCTTAGCGCAGCACAGTTTGTCCTTCCCCATTGATGCTGCTTGCAATCATCCATGCTTAAGCTCACATGAGCAAACAGACTCATGCACACACAAACTCACGAACATACAAGCAAGCACGGCACGAGAAAACAAGCATTGAAGCGTGCATGAACTCACGCATGGACTTGCACTCACATGGATATGCTTCACATGGGCACACATGAGTAGGCACACTCCAGCTGCTATCTTACTGATGTATCAGTACATGAAAGCTTCCGCATAAACCCTCAGACCTCACACTCCTCATCTTGCAGCTCCCGAATGGCACTGCCTCGGTCATTCACACTGGCCTGTGACATCGTGGGCACAAAAACTAGTGCCATCCAAAAAGAAAGCAATGATCTCGGGGGCAGGCTGCCGGGATTCATGCTGACAGAGGCCTTTGAAAAGGTGAGCTGCTAGGAAGCTTCTTAAGACACCAGCAAGGTGTGAGCCCACTGCTTGAGCTCCATTTTGTGACCAGCAAGGAGGCAAGTGGGTGATGGGCTGGCTCATTCTGTTCAACATGTCCTTTCGATGACCTTCGCCCTACTTCAAAAGTGAATGATTACTGGGGAGACGCCCAAGGAGATCACACTTTCATTGCACCGCTTTTCCTCCGTGTCACACCTGTGCTATTTATCTCGGGTGTCCCTCTAGCAAGCAGAACCCCCTGTTAAGGCTCATGCTCACGCGCTGCTGATTGCACAGGTGGCAAGGGCAATTGCAAGCGTGAGCAGGCAAGTGAAAGAGGCTGCCTCGAGCCCCCTCACATCAGCCAGGGCTATCATTCGCAGCCGAGAGCTGGCCTTGTGCAAGCAGCACGTGGCTTGGTGGCTGCATGAGGCACCTCAGGTGTGATTGCAAATTTGCAAGTTAAAGGGCTGTGTTTGTGAGTGTCCTCTATTGTGTGGATGAGGAAAGTGCACAGATATAGCAGAAAATCTAGCACTCCAACACCCGCATACAGTGTGCATGTGTTCATACTTGGTTGCGAGTGCGTGGCTTGTGCCTGCTAGATAGTGTAATCACTGCATGCATAACTAGAGAACCCCGCTGCGATGACTCAATGCTGCAGAACTGCCCTGCTAGCTCACGCTGGCACAAAGGCAAGGGCATGCAGCGGCAGTGTAGTGAGTGTGGAGTGCAGCTGGCCAGGGCCGCGCAGGTCCACCATTTCACCATGCTGGTAGCTGCATTGGTTCCAAGGCCGCGCACAGCAGCGACTGGGTGCCTCGCTGCTGCGTTGTGGTGAACAGGTCGTCGTGGCCTTCGCCCGGGAGGCACGCCAGGTTCAACAGGCATGTCAGAGCGGCCACCCCAGCCGCGCATCAGGCGTGGAGTGGCAGCGCCAGGCGCTGGCGTTCTGCCTGGGGCTGGCCCTGGAGGGTGCGCACCCCTCCATTGGGAGCCGCCTGGAGAGGTGCGGAGAGGCAAGCAGCGCACTCCTCAGGCCAGTGAGCCGGCATTTGTGGTGTGCGCTGTGGAGCATCGGGGCGTGAAGGATGTGCATTTCCTGCGGGTCAGGGCAGCTTCTGATTCCGAGCCCCAGCAGAGTGAGGACTCTTTCTGGGACTCAGTCCACTTATGCCTTTCACACACTGGCCTACCACAACCAACCTACAGGTGTGCTCATTCAGTCCAAGCATGATTTGCAGATTGTTTGGGTCCAGAGCTCTCTGGCTGCTTGTCTCGAGCCAGAACGCTGTGGAAGGCCATGGCGGTCCGTGAGGCGCGCCTGCTAGTATCCCTTGCAGGCATGAGGGTGCTGTAGAGGAAGGAGGGCCTTTCCCTCCATGACAGCCACCATCATCGCTGAGGTTTTTGTGCAGCACATCACTCACAAATGCTTAAACAACGATTCCATTTGTTTTGTGCACAGGGAGCTGGGGCAGCTTGACCTAGAGGCCTCAAGGGAAGGAAAGGAAAGCAGGGCTGCATGCATGTTTGAGCTCTGACTACTTCGTTTTACTTTAGCACACCTTGAATATGCATATGGAGTCCATACAATGACAAATCCACAGGCAATGCCTGTCAGACACACCAGATGCCAGTCGTACTTTTATTTTTGTTACACGCTGCATGCAACGGATTTGATCACACGGTATTTTTTGTGAATGAGAGTGCATTCGTGACCTGTTCATACATTTTCCGGTGTACTTGGTGACACGTTATGGTTTTTTGACAAGCATAAAGCTGGATGGTAGCAGCTGCGAGCAGAAAATGCTCCCTGAGGATGCGGATCTGTGACTTCATGCGCCTGCAAACAGGCTCATGGATATAGCTCAATGCCCACGTACAGCCACCTGGGTAAGGTAGAATCAGGGTTGGGTCATGCCTCCATTTGCCCAGACCAATGCGCGTATGATACGAACAATTCGCGTATTCAACGTCAATGCGTCCGCATTTAGGGGTCATTTTTGAGGGTAGTGGTTAGGGGGGGTAGAGGAGGGCCTGT
>LKMJ01002021.1_pt1 | contig 18436 bp, 27 predicted proteins | sample 643391 | NCBI WGS metagenome assembly LKMJ01 (sample SAMN04112250, study PRJNA286221) | soda lake metagenome | biome: soda lake; feature: Kulunda Steppe; material: water; isolation source: sample PL-Br10 brine of Picturesque Lake | place: Russia: Kulunda steppe | collected 2010-07 | reverse complement strand
GGGGGGGGTAGGGAAGTATAAGGGTATCAGAGACTCCGCAGTCTCATCGCGGGTAACCTATAGTATGCTTGGTGTACACTGTCCTTGTCTGCAGCCAGTCCACACACCTTATTAGTCATGGTCATGCTGCAAGTCTATTTGGCATGCAGCACTCTCAGCGTGACAGCGGCCACATTAGATAATAGTCCGACAGATTTGGAAGGAACAAAGGCTGCAGACTATAGTCTGATGAATAAGCAAATGAGCCAGGAGGCTCAACATCCTCGAGCTGAGCTTGCAAATGAATGATAGCTGGGCGGGCTCTGACTAGTGCCTCAGGCAAAAATGGAATGAATTCTTATGTCATAATGACACTAACATGACCTGAATGCTTCTTATGAATGTTCCTTGCATTCATGTCAGTGGATGCGATTGGGATTTGTCATGGGGGTTGAGATAACACTACTGGTCACTGGGGAAACAGTGTCTTATGTACAACAAAGAACGAAGCTTTGCGAAGCTACTGAAACAACCGGCAGGGCATGGCCAGGACTCCCTAAGATGCAGTGCCTCATCTTCACTGTGCAGCAGGATGCGGCTGTCACTGGAGTAAGCAGCATCCGCAAAATTCCTCCTTTTTTGCTTTGGAGGCTGGGGGCTTGCTTGATGCGCCTTGCTTCTGGGGCAGGTGCGAGGTTGGTGTGCTAACCTGCTCGGCCTGATCTCCCCTTCCATTCTCTGTGGTTATCTGCTCCTCTTGTCCCTGCTGCAATTTCACTTTCACCTGCAATGACGAACAGGCCACAGGGAAACTCAGCTCGTGCTGAAGTCCCGAGATCATGGATTCTGGACACAAATAAGAGCAGAAGGAAATGATTTTGCTTAGTATAAACTTTCTGAAAACATGCATTGGTAAGTGGTGGTCTGTGGGCAATTACCTGCTCAGGGTGCACACTGGGTGCTTGCTGACCCTGCGTGAAACTACTCATTCGGCTCCATCCACTGTAGCAACTTGCAAAATCCTCATCTGGATCCTCAAATCCATCCTTCACATCCTGTGCATGCATGCAATACCGGCACCCATGGGTGCCTTGGATTTTCCAACAGAGGAGAACAAACAAGCCCTCAACTTCTTGCCCATCCTCAAACAGCCTTTCTCTACAAAGCTACTCATTTCCTCTCACCTCAGGCTGCTGCTGCTGTGCCATGCTTCAGAAAATGTGTATGGGTCCGCATGCACTTCCAAAATAAAAAATATCTTAAAATGTGAGAGGGCTAGGAACTTTGGCTTTCCACGGTTGCTACAGGCCGAATGATATGATTTTGAGACTGATTATGACTCTCGCTCGAAGAAAAGCTGTTGGCGTTGAATCAAGGGAGATGCAAACTTAAAAATCAAATTGGAAGGGCTCTGTTCCAAGACCATCGTCCTGGCAAGGTTGCTTGCTATTCACTGTAGTCCCGACATCCTACAGGCGCTGCCAGTTGCTATGGACGCAGCTTGTAAACGCACGCTTGCACAAACGCACATAGGCACCCAGGCACGCAAACGCAAATGCAAACACAGACACCATGCATTGGGTGAAATGTTAGGTTACATAGTGGTACATTCCAAATGAGAGCAGCTCAGGCCCCAAGAATGAAACGAGTACACCAGCAGGAGTAACCCTGTCGGCATGATCGAGGGAGGTTAGGTAAGGTTACATAGCTGTATCCGCCGAACAAGGGCAGCTTAGCTGAAGCCTAAACAACCTGAACCAAAACTACTTTGAATGCGCTCATAGCAGAAGAAAGGTAGTGTCTGAAAGGCAGAGGTTTTTGGAGAATAGTAGTCACAGTTCACGAGCACGCAGAGACAAGATCAAGGCAAAGGATGGTGAAGAGATCAAAAAGATCAAGGCTTGCTGACTAGCTGCTTCAACCAACCAGCCGCCAGAGCGCTCGCATGTGTGATTGAGGGAGAGGCTCACAGCTGGTGCAAGCACCATGCAAACCCCCACCGTCATACAGGGAAGTTGAGCGTCAGCAAGGGTCAGGAAGGTAATGAGATTGCCTACGCTTCCCCTCAATCCTGGATTTATCAAGAGACTCCCCTACTCCAGGCCACTTGGAATCTTCGTATCATAGCAGTCTGGGACACAGCTGCGTGGCTTCACCTAAATAAACACACTCCTACATGGCTGCAAAGTCTTGCTTGTAACATTGCTGAAGCAAATTGGTACCTCAACAACTGTGCTAACCATCCTATATGTAACGCTAGGCACGCTGAGACAGCACCTGGTCTCAAGAAATTTGAGAAACCTCACTCAGACAAATGTTAACTTCCATGTGCTTCAACAAGTTTACAAGTTTACAAGTTTAAGTTTGACCTTCAGCCAGGTAGTTTGACTGATCAGGTTGCTGGTGAACACCAGCCATCAAAAAAACATCCATAAGCTCTGAAATAAAACGATTGGAATCATTAGTTTGTTGCTGGAAAAAATTGACATCTTCAGAACAAGCTTGAGAGAAATAAAAAGCTCCAGTCTGATTGACAGTAATTTTGTGACAGTAACATGTGCTCCAACAGACCTGCTTCGGGTGAAGTGGCCACCCTTTCCCATCATTCCAAACCGGGACTCACACTAAGAATTACTGACTGGAAATTCTGGACCTACACGGATGGTAGCTGCCATATCCAAGAAGGCAAAACATTCACTGAGGTAGGTGTCTACCACCCCAGTATGGGCAAATCTAGTTTGGTTGAACCTTATGGTGCTGGTATAACCAACACCATAGGGAGAGCAGAACTGGCAGCTATATCTGCTGCAATTGCACACGGTCAAAATTATATTGCCACAGACAGCCTTGCACCATTCCATCAAATTAGGAAACAAGTGTTGTACCCAGAGAAGCACCGTCACCATGTCCAAGGAGACATTTTCAAACTTCTTTCTAATACTTTCTGCAACTCTCAATCCCACATCTTCCATTAAAAAGTAAGATCTCATGCCGGAACTGCCGGAAACTTTCATTCATTAACTGAATGTGCAGATGCCCTTGCAAAATACCAAGCCTGCCATGGAAACAGCCTCCCAGCTGAAACGACCATCCGCACCGCTGGCCCTGGTGGCAATCCCTTCTTCGATATTAGCTGGTTAGCTGTTGAAGAAGTTAATCAGCAAGAATCTGGCAATGAAGCTTCCCAAAGCGGCCCTAGATACACTTCCAAATCTCCAAGCCGCAATAATATCCCACATGCACTCGAACCATAAACTGGGTTATGCCAGCTCAAAAACAGGGTACTACTCCTATTACCAGAGTTTGCTTCCACACGTCCACAAAGGCATTTGCAACGCTTTTAGGAACATGTCCAAACTCTCTCTCCAAATAAAGCGCAATATCTTCCTCTACTGTACAGGCGCCCTTCTCAATCAGAAACACGCTGTCCGCTTTAAAATGTCCACCAGCCTTTAAAGTCCGCTCTGTCAGCAAGCAGATAGTGCACTCCATGTTCTCTTAGGGTGTCAACATACAATCATCTTGGGTATGATCACTGAACGCCATAATGTTGCCTGCTGGCTCATCATGAAAGCCATCAGCAAAGGCTCTCTGGCAGGTTGTTTGGTCCATTCGGATGCCGGCAGGTTGTTTGGCCCAACAAAAACTTCAATTTCTGATCATGCTGGTAAAAGGACAATACCCAGCTGGCTTTTTGATGCTCGTTTATCTGCTTGAGATAGACTCACCCCTAGTCGCCCTGATGCCATTTTGGCACCCCTTACCTAATGGAAATTTTAAATCGCCAACCACTCCTCATTTGTATCAGGTGTCACGCCCACGACAACCCAGTGGAGATGTACATAGAGCTCACGAGCTCAATGTCAGCAAGAGGGATACACGCCTCGTTGAGGTTGAGTACTGTGAAGATACACGGCCTGGACACCAATTGGAGGCCTCTAGAAAACAACATGAGATTCTTTGTAAGCGCTTGAAGGCCAAGAAAGTTAACCTTCACACCATTCTTCTTGGTGTGAAGGCTATCTATACCTCACACACTTCCATCTTAACTACCTCACACACAATCATCTTAAAGAGCTCGGCCTCGATACACAAAAAGCCCATAAGACTGCTCTTAAACAACAAGCTCACTCTATGCTTTATGCACACAAACTGACAACAACTGGACGCGCTCTTGAAAATTCGGTCGCTCTCAAGGTCTTGGAGCAGGGGGCGGCTTGTCATCTCCATATCCTCATTAGTTCTTCCTTTTTCCAGGTGAAGGAGCTCAAGGCTCCTTGGGCCAATATGTCTCCTTTTCCTTAATTGATGTAGGAATTGTTTTCACTGCCTATGTTTCTTTTCAGCAGGGTTTATGTGTCATCAAAGTATTTGACTTCAACAAGGTGCACATCTCAGCAGTAAGGGTGTCAAGCCTGAATACTACTTTGATGGCCATCCTGATCAGGCAACTTACAGGTAAGGAAAAAGAATGGACAATGCCAACCATTTAGGGATAAAGAATGAAAAGGAAAACTGGGTAGGCAGTGTAGCACTCCCTTCATCAAATAAGGGTTCAATGTAAGTTTTTACTTAAAGGCTCACTTTGTGCATTGTGCTCACAAACTGACTACAAGACGCGCACTTGAACAAACAAAATGCTCCCGAGGCCTTGGTCTGGAGCAGAGGGCTGCCAGCCACCCTCCAGATCCTCACTATTTATTTTTACCATTGGTAAAGGACTCACGCACTCCGGGCCAGTGTGTCTCCTTTTCCTTTATTGAAGCAGGAAGTGTCTTGCTGCCTGCATAGTTCTCTCTTCTTTTCTAGAGGGCTGGTCACCTCAAGCTTCAGCCTCGGGCTAACTTAAAGACGGGCCCTTGAAGACGTATAGGACTTCTGACTTCTTGCGCGGGACTGCAGGGCTGCAGTGCAACACATACACACAAAGCTTCTTGCAGGGGCATCCTATTTGTTACTCAGTTTCACCCCTGATCTGAGGTTAAAGGTGAGGGAAGTGTGGAGGAACATTGCTGATATGAATCCTCAGGAAAGCAACGGCAAAGTTGCAACTCATCATCCTTTGTTGACATCTCCCCTCCTAAATCTTTATCTGATTCACACACTCGTGTTAGGAACGGGGGTTGCTCTTTGTAGCTCGACCTCACTAAGCATATCATGAGGAATATGAGCAAGTTTTGTCTGCACACACTCTCTCACAGTGGAAATCTTCCTTCCGATGGAAATGGAAATTCTGACAGGTGCTCTCGTGCTCTGTGCATAAAGCAGTGTATGTTCTTTTTAACTGTTAAGACTTCAAGTTGTTTGTGTGCTCTCTTGGGAGTATTCGTTCTTTTTCCTCCCTTCTTGCCAGTCATTTTCTGTGGAGGCCCTGTATAATTGCGCGCCTCGCCTGTTCAGACAGTCTATAATTTCTTTTCTCAATGGAATCACTTTGCTATTTAATTTCAGACATTATGGATTACTTTTTGGCTGATGATGACCACCCACAAACCAAAGAGCCTAACGGCCAGGCTGGCAGTTATCCTTAACTTGTCAGCTAACTACAGGGTTAGCTCAGATGGCATTAATAGATGGTCCCCATCATTCCATCCCTGAGCAATCGCGGCCCTTGTCCAGTACTCAAAGCTGAGTCAGCTGCCCTGGCCCAGACCCTGGACCTGGTAAAACATGGCATCCTTCGCTTATGTATACGTTTATATCATAGCTGGCACACTGCGTTCCCACATGGTCTCTTTCCCCTTTTGTGCTGAAACAAATGGTGGCATGTATGAAGGAAGGGGCACATGCCCAGTGCAAGCGCCTGATAAATGAGTAATTTGAAATGGTTGTTGCACAGCTCCTGCTTTGAAACAGTGAGGCTTGTATTTGTACTCCCCACTTCGTAATCGTTATGATCCTTGTACTCCCTACTTTGGTGAACGCCCATTGCAGCTGCACCACAAAACAGCAGACCCTGAAGCCCTTGTTGACTCTTGCTCAAACAGAAGCTTGCCAAAATGGCCTATTGAACCTAACTATAAAAATGCCAATAATAATCAATTAAGAAGCAACAGATAAAATGAATGTAAAAGCTATTCACACACAAAAATTCAAGCTAGACACAAATAGAGACCATAAGACTTGAAACGGAATGTACACCTAGGTAGTTTTCCAAACCAACAAAGTTGAACCATGCAGGCCGAATCGGCATTTGGACAGAAGCTGTCGTGAGTGCCACATACAACCTCGAGCTTCAAGCCCATGAGCAAAGGAGCCCCGAGCAAGTAAGGAGCGCCATGCCTAGATACTCATCACTGTCTCAAGACAAGGCTTGAATGGGATGCGCACATGCAGGAGTTGAAGATATGTCATGTGCAAGCACATGAGCTTTGCACTGACCAGGTCGCACACGCTATAACGAACATCCGGAATTCATACATACTAAGTGACAGTTATCTCAGTCAACACTCTCCTGGCAGTCAAAAGTGCGCTTTGAAAACCACAATGTTCACTTGATTCAGGCCAACATGTGCTCTTAAGCAATTCAGTATGCCAACTTGCTAGCCTTCTCACGAAGAGGTCAGCAGTGGCTCTGGTCACTTGTCTCACCTTCTCAGGCTTTTAAGGGTGCTGAGTACGTTGCTTGTGTGCGACTCTTCACCTGCCAGCGTGTGTGCATAAAGGGGGCTCTTGGCAGTAGGTCATTTTTCCAGGCACTTGTAATCAAGCTATTTTACATGCAAGGCAAACAACTTTAGGCGTGTCTTGGACACCAGGACTAAGGCTCAAAAGAGCGGACAATTGCGCTGCTCAGCAAAGTGGCAGGGGCTCAGCACAAAGCAGCAGCATGGCATTTCCAGTGCTCACCGTTGTTCACCGTGATGTTGGCATACATCATCTGCGAAAATTCTTCGTAGTCTATCTTTCCATCTGAGTTCTTGTCCACCTGGCGCGCAAGAAGCATTGCCAGTACCTTTCCTTGCTGAGGCAGCCGCGCTTGTGTACATGAGATCACTGCCATAAGACTGAGTGAAGGACTGGCATAAGAGCAAGCTGATTCCGGTACACACCAGGAAGTAGGATGGCCATCATGGAAGGTTTGCAGACAGCGCACCTGATCCATGATATCCTCCAAGTCCAGCATGTCACAACCCCCATGCTTTTTGAGCACTGCAATCTGCATGAGCGCCATGGGGTCAAACAATTCTGCTTGGGCAACTTGAGAACATGAGTCGAGCGAATGGCTTGCGAGAAAAGTCCTTTTGCTGACTTGAGAACATGAGTCAAGCAATTGGCTTGCAAGATAAGTCCTTTTGCAGACCCAAGCAGAGCTTGCGTGAACACTGCAAAAATGCATGTGATCGCTCTTTACTGACAGCACATGCCAGTTGCCTAGGGCAGAGTACAAAACGCATGCTTGCACTATTGCACTGAATACTGAAGACCCTCACACGCTGTGTATGCATGTTGGGCACCTAATTCACGAGATGAATTGCTGTGTAAAGGAAGCTGCAAGGCCTGCATCTTGTAAACGCGCGACTCTATGACTGTGCATTGCACCAGCTGAGCACCAATTAGTTCTCCCAAAGCACACACACACAGGGCAGATCACAGCCACCTACTGTACTTACAAATACATCACTTGTGATCGTGGAGTCTGCAATCTTACAGGTGTATGTGAGGCAGCCCATTTAAGCAACTCAGAGCCTCGACCTTGGAGGCGCCAGGCTCATTCTTTCCCTCACGCACCAGCTCATTTGGCTCAATGTAGCCAGAGTTATCCGTGTCAAGGATTTGGAATGCCTGGAAAACTTTATCTTCCTGCCCAACGAGGAGAAGTAGGTACAGGGTTGGTGTGGAGCAGACTTAACAAACGAGCACCATATCCTTTGACAAATGAGATCCATGGATAAGATGCCTCAAGCAGCATTTGTTCAATCAAGCCAGCAACGAAGCTTTGCTCCAAGGCTTTGCAATGAGTGGAACTCTGCAGCAGCAGGAGCAATCCCGTTGGCAGGCACGCTGGCAGTGAACCTGCTTGCAACTGTGACCATCATTCCCTGCCAAGCTTGGGCCTTCACATGCTTCGCGCACCTTTATAATCTTGCTCTCGTGTGTTGTGGCAGCTATGAACTCCTTGTAGTCAATTGTCCTGTCACGGTTCAGGTCAGATCCTGAGATCTGCGCCAGGGCAAGCAAAGCGATATGTTTCGCAACAAACAAGAGATCAGTTTCCAACACTGCTTCTTGCATCAAAGCAGGGCTAGTCGAAGGCTTGTCAGGCAGGTGCTTGGAGCTCAGAGTCAAGGGGCCCGTATCTCAAAAGGTCTGCGTCGTCCCCTTCGCATCCTCCTCAATTCTGTATCTGTACAGCATCCTCTTGCGGCACGTTAATGCTGCACAAACAGCACCATGGGCATGTGTAGGCACAAGGTGCACTTACCAGCTGCAAAATCTCTTGCAATCCAAGAGTGACCCCTCTGCAAAATACCTTGCGATACAAGGTGCACTTACCAGCTGCGAGATCTCTTGCGATCCAAGAGTGAACCCCTTGGAGTCAAGGGCTTGTTGCAGCTCACCAACAGTGATGTGCCCAGACTTGTCCACTGCAAGAAAATTCACGTGCGCAGAACCAAAAAATGAGCGTTGCAGGCGCAGAACAGATGCGTGCACCGTGAGAGTTGTGAGTGCATGCGCCTCGGCATGCTAACGTGCATATGCTTACGTACGACATCAAGTCCAGATTCATGCAAATGTTTGCCGGTGGGAGTGACCAAGAGGCCTGTGCATTGTTCGCTTCCTTTGTATCAAACACAAGCCACAGTCACACATGGGTGGCCGTCAACAGAAACTGGGTCAAAGAAGCAGAGACACTGCACATCCTGAAGCAGGAGTGTGTCAGAGGTTTTTGAGACTCAGTCCGGGAGCGGGACTCACACTGATGGACACGCAGCTTGTGAAAAGGCAAACACCGAGGAGCAAAGCATGCCCCAACTTGTAAGATTGCCATCTTGAAGCCCAGCTGAGCCACAGGGCTGCCCAGCGCACATTATCCCAGGAAAAGTCCTGCTCATCCAGACCTCCTGCATCCTGAACCCACCATCAAAGGACCGGAACATCTCCCGCAGGCCCTGCAAGCCACAAAGGCGTGCAAGCAGCAAGTAAGGCAGCGCAGGCAATGGGTCAGGTGTGCAAGGAATGGGTGTGCAAGCAATGGGTCACGCAGCGCAGGCGTCACTGCATGCGTATGTGCTGTGGCTATCTCTCTCTCTCTCTCTCTCTCTCTCTCTCTCTCTCTCTGTGGGCCTTTGGCACAGGCTATGTGCTTAGAAACCTTACACCGTGAAGGGGAGCGCGTGCCCATGCCTGCCCGTTTCCTCATGTGATGCTTTGCATACAGCAAGCAGCTGACAGGCACCTGCAAAGCTGTGGAGGTGGTAGTGCTTTCATTGCAGAAGGCGGGCAGGCTTGCATTGCGCAGCACCGGCGTACCATGCGTTACCGGCGCACCACGTGCAGCTTGCACCTCGCCTCAATGTTGCGGTTGACCCACCTGAACCTCAATTTCGGGCAGTAAGCCTGCAATAATCCGGCATGCTTCTTTCTTGAGCTTATTCTGCCGTGCAAAGGCCTGCGGCAACGGTTCAAAGGCGCTTCCTTTCACAGCTGGCACTACAATGTTCACAGGAAAACTTCTCAGCGTAGAGGGGAGAACCTCTGTGTGACATGGAGCCTTGCACACATTCAAGATGCTGCAACTAGCCGGACAAGCCTGCACAGAGCAGGTGAGTGCCCTAAAGTTCGTTCTTTTGCGATAGCAGCACCGGCACCGGCACCAGCAGAACCATCACCATTGTCACCACCACCATCACCAAGCCACTAGCAGGTGCAGCAGCTGTAGCTGGATGCCAAGCGTGCAGTATCGGGGTTACCACTGGCAACTCAAGAAGGGGGAGCAAGCACCTACCCCAAGGCGCTTGATGACCTCAAACTGGATGGGCGCGCTTGTTGCCACACCATCTGGCAGGACCCAAGGGTCACTGAGTACCTCCTGTGCCGTCATGCGCCTGCGCATGCACATTGAGGCAGATGCACAAGAAGACAGGGTGCACATGGTGACAGTGTGTACATGACGACAGGATGCACAGGGAGGGCAACAGTGTGCACATGACGACGACAGGGTGCACTGCACAAGACAACAGGGTGCACATGGGGACAGGGTGCACATGGTGACAGGGTGTACATGGTGAGAGGGTGCACATGGTGACAGGGTGCACAAGATGACAGGGTGCACATGGTGAGAGGGTGCACATGGTGACAGGGTGCACATGGTGAGAGGGTGCACATGGAGACAGGGCAGCTGTCACAGAGCGCCAGGCCCTCCTCAAGTCCAGGAGCCTGTGCCAATGATTGCTCTCTGTGCTTGAATCTTAGTGTAGAGTGTTGTTGGTCATTGCTCCATCAAGCGCAGAGAGCAGTCAACGTGTCGCCCACCCATTGAGCAGCTCAGCTCTGTGCCAGGATGCCCTGGCAACCGATGCACTGCGCACTCGTTTGCTGCTGCTGCTGCTGCTGCCGTGAGTATGATACTGAGTGGAGGGCACAGGCTTGCAGTGCTTTGCTTGCAGGCCTGCACAGGGTGTGCTGGGCTCTTGGTGGTGCCAGCAGAGCCTAGGCATCTCCTTATTGAACCCGCTCTGCAGGGTCCTGCACAAGGAGCCTGGTGCACCTCTTCCCTGAACTCACTTTGCAGGGTCCCGCACAAGGAGCCGAGACACCAAGTCCTTTGCAGGAGCGCTGATACTTGGCCATGGCCCTACAGACTCCATGTCCAGCTCCTTGTGCAAAATCTCGTTGAAGATGGCGTCCTCGTCTTTGCCGTAAAACGGGGGGCTGCCTGTGAGCGAGGGTCCGAGGGAGGGCGCCCCATGTATGCACAAGCTTGCTCACTTGCTGAAACAACGCATGCAGCATGCACAAGCTTGCTCACTTGCTGAAACAACGTTGGCAGGTCTCAATGAGGAGCGCTCAAGCCACCACAATGGCCTCGCACTTCATGCTGCCGGGGCAGCTTGATTGGATAATGAGGTCGCACCTAAACAATTCCTAAAGAGTCTGATAAACGGGAACTAGCAGCAAGAGCAGGGCACGCGTGTAATGCACACTGCGCATCTGTGCCCTCCCCTCCTTCGGCACTCCATAATCAACCAGCTTGGAGCAACACTATTTTGCGCCCTGCAACTTGGACAGAGGAGTCCTGGCCAGCCCTGGAATGACAAGGCTCACTGCCCCAGCAGTCATCTTGGAGAACCTTGCACTCATACCAGACAAGAGGATGTAGAGCACCACCCCAAGGCTCCAGATGTCTGCTTCTTTGCCATAATTGTAGTTGATGACTTCTGGGGCCACCTGGGAGCACAAACAATGGGGCGGAGTCTAACAGACAAACAGGCAAGCCAGCAGGCAGACCCCACAAAGCCATCATATGGAGCCACCTCAGGCAAGGACAGTCCTGCGCCCAAACCCCAAGCACTCACATAGTAGGCAGACCCCACAAGGTCAGTGAAGCGTTGACCCTCCGCGAAGAAAGTGCTCAGGCCTGCAAGGCATGTGGTGCAGCGCCACCTCCGGCTCGGCGTCACATGACGTGTGCCACCTGGCGATGCCAAAACCCCCAGAAAACGTGCTGCCCCAAGGCTTGCCGGCACTCCTTGCCGGCTGCTACTTTTTAGTGGCTGCGGACACAGCCCTGTTGTCTGAGAAAATTTGTCTCATAGCTGGAGGTCCATCCCCCCGTTTCCCCACCCCTGCTGGCCCAGATGGCCTACGTTGCGTGACATCTCTTCAGGGCCCTCCGTCTCAGGGCTCGCTGGCTGAGTTAGGTAGAGAAACAAAGCGCGTAGCCGGAATGGGGAGTGACCCCGAGAGCGCGGAGCTGGCTGAAATCGACCCTACCACACGTTGGACGCAGGCTTAGGGTGCACATGCTGCGCAGCCCACATGCAGTCGCTAATGCGCAGGGGCACAAGCGCAGTGCGTGTCTCAATGAAGCCTGAGCTGTTCAAACTCACCGAAGTCCGAGCAGATGACCTGCATGGGTAACAGGGCAGGTGAGGCTCAGCAAGAGGGTGCTTCCGTGGGTGCGAGGCTGCAAGTAGCCTGGGGTGCATGCGCTGCAAACAAAGCTGACAAGAAGCAGAAGATGAGCAGAGTGAGATAGATCACAAGTGGATCGACTAGAGACAAACCAACCAACCCTGACAGCTGAGCAGCGTCGCAAAGCATGCTTGTTGCACGCGGAATTTTCTCACTCACCTGGGCATCTGGAGAACTGTCGGCCAGTAGAAAGTTTTCCGGCTGCAAAGGCACAGAAGCAGGCAGGCATTGCACACCTGATTGTGCATGGCTATGGGGGCAGCGGACACAAAAACACTTTTCATAACAGTAGCACCTCTATGCAACTGGGACGTACTAATTGAAGCGCCACAAACACAAACAGTATGCTGCCTACCAAATGCCTGGCAATGCTCTGTGAACATGAGCAGAGGAGCATTGAGTTGCACAGGACGCCTTAATGGAGAGCAGGCGCACCTTCAGGTCTCTGTGTATTACACCCCTGAAACACGAAAAGAGAAGCAGCATTGAAGCGACGTCATCAATCCAGAGCAAAGAGAGATTGCGCACATTTAAAGGAAAGAAATGACCACTAGAATGCTGCCAAGCCTAATGCAAGGGTTTTTCTCGTAGCCCAGGCAATGTGCCCAAACTATCCTGGACGTCCAGAGTCTAGGCAGTTGGTGATGGTGCTGAGTCTAGGCACTTTGGGATGGTGCTGGCCATGGCTGGAACTGTAAAGGGTTGGATCAGGGAGCCAAATCCACAGGTAATTGTCCCCCTGACAGAGGCTTTCAAGTGCCAATTGTGAGTGGCCGCGTTGGCCATACCCCAGAAATTCTGGGGCATTCGGGCCAGAATGCAAGTCAAAGCCCGGCAAGCTGGGATGCTGCAGCAGAGACAGCAGCATGCTCTTGCATGAGCAAAAGGCGTGCCCACTTACATGTTGTGGCAGTGCAGGATGACATCCACCATAGTACGGAACGCGGCTGCAGCATCCTTCTCGCTGTAGCGGTGGCGCATCACAATGCGGTCAAACAGCTCGCCTCCTTGCGCCAACTTTGATGCGCACGCACACAGGCACAGGGCATCGTGCTGGAATGAGGGCATGCACGGCAAGTTCACAAGGCAGAGACTGCAGCGAGCGGTATACATACTTGTGGGAGCAGTGGTTCCTCAGATAGTGTGTGTCTTTGTGTGTGACATGTGTGAAGTGTGCATGCGGAACGCAAGGCACACCCACACGCTCAAGAACTGCTGTAACAGCAGCAGCAGCAGCAGCTAGCAGGGGGTGTAGCATAAGCCAAGACCCTCCTGAATGCCAAAAGCCAGAGACCTGCAGAAGACCTACTTGCATGATGATGTGGACGTAATGCTTGTCCTCGTAGACGCCATGGATTTGGGCAAGGGCTGGGTGCCCAACCAAGTGATGCAGAATCGCCACTTCCCTGCGACCAAGCATGTGCAAGCATGTGCAAGCATGTGCAAGTGCCCCACTCAGACCATGACGCTCCCCGAGCCAGGGCCAATGCATTTCGATTGCCGCAAAGCCCACACCCAGTCTGATCAGCTCCAAGCTTGATCCGCATGCTTGACTGCAAAGCCTGCCTAGCAGTCATGCACCACGGCCGGACAGTGCCGACGATGCAATGCTGGGAAAGCGATGATGCAATGCCGGGAAAGCAAGTGCAAGCAATGCTGGGAAAGCAAGTGCATGCAATTCTTGCATAGCAAGCAGTCAACAAGGAAGATGATAGTCCCGCTGGCTGCGTCCCCTGCCCACCTGCGCACATCGTCCACCTCCTCCTGGGTGAGCAACTTCCTTTTTGCGATGCTCTTCACTGCCACCTGCTCCCCTGTCTTTCTGTGAGTTGCCTGCCTCACCGTCCCAAACTGGCCCTTCCCCAGGATCTTGCCCTGCCTCTCCGGCCCAAAGTCATAGTGCTCCCTCACATCAGAGGGCACACCTTGCAGGACCTTCAGCTTCACATGCGCCCTGTCAGTAGGTGCCTGTGCGGTCATGGGCATGCATACTCCTCTTCTCTCCATCAACAGCCACAGTAGCTCAATAGTGGGGAAAAAAGGAGGGTGGGAGGGATGCTGGCATGAGCTTCTGCACTAATCTGGCATGATTGTCTCGTCTCATGTTGCACAATCTAACGTGCAGCCTACGATAGCGAAATGTCTGCTCCACATGGCGTGCTGCAAATGGATGGTACACATGTACTTACCAAGGAGGGTCCACTAAGAGGAACTTGCAAGGCGTCATTGGCTTGGCCCGTGCTAACTGGCTTGTCTTTCACAGGCATGTTGGGCGGTTGGGTGTTGTGAGCACCATTTTGGGCAGAGGCTCCAGGCAGGCCACCCTTGGAGATGACAGCAGCATCCTTTGAAGCTACCTTGGCTGGGGGTGGTGCTGGCTTTGAGGCACCAGCAGTGCTGCTCCCTGAGCATGCATTCCCCATATTCTGACCTTAGAGCAGGTGCATTTCACAAACTGAACCCTCTTACTAAAAATGCGAAATATCTTTTAGGTTACTGCACTCATTTTTCTTTCATTTTAAGCCGGTCACGTTGAAAATTAAGTTTCGTCAAAAGGACATTTCTGTGCCTGCCCCGCATTTGGGTTTTATCATCTTACAGTCTCGGTTGTCTTTGGCAGGTCTTCTGTCCTCTTCTAATTGCTTAGCGGAATCCTCTTCCCAACTTATTGATGATACCGTGGCTGATAGAAATTATACTGGAGATGCTGAAGCTTTTTATTTTGTTCCCTCTTTGGCAGATACAGCTGTGTAACCTAACCTTTTTTATTTTGACAACGTTGTTAACATGCAATGTTAGGTTGACTGCTGCTGAGGATGTGACCTAGTTTCTCTTGAAGCAGACGCTTCTTTTTATTACTGAGATATCATCTGGTCTTAACCCATCCAAGGATTTAAAAAATATGCCTGGATCAAGTCCAAGCTTTTCCCCCATTGCTCACCTGTTCAACCAGGACGATACAAGACCAAGGTAGGCCAATCGTTGCACCTAAACTAGTCTCGGCATTGCAAGAGCACCAGCGAATTCCTTCAATGTGCACAGAAAAGGATACGTAGGATTTTTCCTGCACAAACTATTGCTTTCTATGAGCAGCACCTCAGATGGGAAGTCGATTATCCACCCTCGCAACCTGTGGGTTCGGGGTTCGAACCTCACTGGAGGCCAAAACCGGCTAAGCTGCCCTCGTTCGGCAGATACAGCCTTGAAACCTTACCTTACCTTACCTTTCTATGAGCAGGCTAGCAGTTACAATTCTTGACTGAACGCCTTATCCTTGCAATCCGTGTACTCCTTGTAAAGGATTCCTACGAGCAGCACTGCACCCCACTATTTTTTGGAAAACATGTGGCGAATGGCCATGACTTGAGCTATACTGGCAAAAACAAGCATGCTTGCCCGCAAAATTGCGTACCACAAAACTTTGCTATTTGTGCTTTCAACAGTCTTGCGATGGCTGCGCTCTCGCCAGTATAGGTAGGTCTGCGTGGTACGCAGCTGCTGCAACTGGGCGTCCACCTGGTCAACTGCAGCAAACAGTTGAGATAGGGACAGAAGGGTGGGCATCTGGACCAGGGCTCACATCGAATCCCAGGGGACACGAGATGGCGTGATTATACCAGCAACCAGGCAAAACCACAGCCAGGGAGCAGAACAACAGTCATTCGGCTCTCCAAAATCAAAGACATCAAACATGGCCGATTGCTCGGAAAATTGACAGCCAGCTAAGTCATTGCTTCGCACCACCGATCTTCCTGTGCAGCCTCACTTAACGAGGCTGCACCACCATGTCCAGATATTCCAAGCCTAGCCATCCTCTCTGCCCAAACTCCAACCCAGCGACCCCCCCAATTCATCACGCAAGATGCGAGTCAGAGTCAGCGGCGGTCAACCATCACCAAGGCCATGGTGCTGAGCAAGAGATGCTGGAGGGAATTATACTATGGTGGCAATGAATAACATGAAGGACAACTGCGTGCAACAGCTCTTTGCCATGGCCTGTGTGTTCCGGCTTTTATACTTATAATTCTGCACAAAGAAGCGCGCACCAGGCCTTGCGGCTGTCCGCACCTGCATGCCACAGGCCCTTGGTGTCGAGCTCTTTGGCGTGGTTGGCGCTATTGTCAACGTGACCCACATGGAGGTCCCACATCACTGTGTCCCCACTCGAGCCCCAGCCACCATGCAAGGCTTTAGCCACAGACAGGCAGAATTTGTAGCGCCCGCTCTCGTACGGAACAACGTAGAATTTGCCCTCTGTCTGGTACTTGATACTATGCGCCTGTGCGAGGGGTGCAAGAACACAAATCGACTTGCGCTTGTGGAGATTGTGGCTGATTTGAAGCAAGAAATTGCATACGGAAAGGGCTGCTCCTCAGCCTTACAGTCAAATGTGCACACTATAAAGATAGCAACAAGCTTTTTTAAGCATTTGGAAAGCCCCAGACACCTGTCATACCTGGAGAAGCCTAATATCCTGACGCTGATAATGAAGCATATCCATCTTCTAACCCCCGATTCTAACAACATATGTTAGGGCCCAGCAGTCACAATCACAACCATGAAAGCTTGGCAAGTTTTGGTTAAGGGTTACCCTCAGATGCAGGGCGCATTCCTCCTGGGCGGCACAATAATATGTCTGAAGAGGCACCATTCTAGATTATGTGCTGTTTATGGAAGTGCACTAACGTAAAAGAATCATTCTAGTATTGATGCATCTTGCAAGCTATCAAGACGCGCCCAGCCTAGCACCCACCAACGTTCCAGAAGGAGCAGTTATGGCTAGGTCGTACTCAGTCTGCGCACACACAAGGTAGTTGGATGGAGTTGATGACAGCTTAAACATTGCGCACAGAGCGCAAGGAACTCAATCTAAGCGTTCAGGGACACCATCAGAGGCATTGACTATAAAACCCACCTGCCTCCCGTACGCATCTGGCATGGACACAAACGAGCCATGGACAGGCTCATACATACGCACAGCATGTGTCATGCACTCCTGTTGCTTGAACCTGAGCTTGATTGCCCTGCATAAGGGCGCCCAGCAGGAGAGGCCAGCTTCAGATTCACATCGCAAGCCTGATTCCCATGTGATTTTGAACTTGAACACGCATAGTAGCTGATTAAAGAGCCCCGATATTTCAAACTTGTACATGCACAACGGGCACTCTTGTTCAAACAAGAGGGCCAGCTCCACCAGGATATGAGGAGCCCTTGGGTTAGGTGCAGATCCTGAGCGTTTGTTGAGCTGATGACTGGCACTTTGACTTAGTCGACATGTGAGCCTACTCACCCACAGGGAGAGCAACATGCCCACACAAGCAGCAGCACCAGGCACTTGACCAGACCTCTCATGTTCATTATGAATCCATTCCTGTTAAGTGCAATTATTTCCTGTGCGGAACTGATCCGAGGAGTGGATCAATCACTAGATGACTGGGGCTCACCATCATTGGGGATAAGAAATATTATTATTAGGCCATGGATCCTACGAGTGGTCAGCCCCGTAAGCGCGCCAAATGGGACACCCCACCCCCCGAGGTTGCAGCGCCTCCCCCCGGAGGAGTTAATGCTATGGTTGCTGCAGCTCAGCAGGCCGCCCAGGCAGCAGCTGCTGCGGCCCAGCAGCAGCGGGGGGCGGTGCTGCCAGGCACCAACCTTCCAGGCTTCCATGCAGCAGGGCACGCCCCTGCTCCCCCGCCTGCCCCTGTGCCCACCCCTCAGAATCCAAACATGTCAGCTGATGCCATTGCTCGAGCCCGGGAGGTTGCTGCAAAGCTTGTGCAGGTAAGGCCACTTGGCCCATCAGGCCAGGTGATCTTTGCAGCCTGAGCCAATTTTGCAGCCTTCGGGCATCAGTCAAGCAAAGCATGCATGTCTCATCAGGTCTACCTGCCTGTACATCTTGTGTGTAGGCTAAGACAGCACCTGCTGGTGTGGCTGGTGTAGCGCTTGCCAGCGAGCACGAGCGGGATGTGATCATCAACGACGCCCCGCAGCACCTGCGTGCGCACCTCCTCAAGCGCACCACCCAGGAGGACATTGAGCGGCGCACAGGCACCATTATTGCTGTCAAAGGTCGCTACTATGCACCGGGCCAGCCACAGGATCCTAAGGAGAAGCCCATCCATCTGAATATCCGCCCGGGCGCACAGCAGGTGGGCAGCGGGCTTGACCCTTGAAGGTGGTTGCTGGGGCTGTCAGGAAGAGTGTACTGACATTCTTCCTGCAGGAATCTTCTCTTGCTGTAAGCTTGTGCACGCACACCTGTCTACCCTGCAACTGCCCTTCTCTTCACCTGCACCCGCGCCCCCCCCCCCCC
>LKMJ01002020.1_pt1 | contig 18436 bp, 24 predicted proteins | sample 643391 | NCBI WGS metagenome assembly LKMJ01 (sample SAMN04112250, study PRJNA286221) | soda lake metagenome | biome: soda lake; feature: Kulunda Steppe; material: water; isolation source: sample PL-Br10 brine of Picturesque Lake | place: Russia: Kulunda steppe | collected 2010-07 | reverse complement strand
CGAGTACGAAACACTGGTTGAGAGTATGGATGATGTCGTGTTTATGCTCAACGCTGATGGTGACGTGACGTTCGTGAACGAGAGGTTCGAGGATTTCACGGGGTACTCGGCAGATCAGGCACTTGGTGACCCGGCGAAAGTGATGACCGGGTTAGGGATGGTTGACGAGGAAGAACTCGATGTTTATATGGGGAAAGTTGAGGAGGTGCTGGCCGGCGAATCAAAAAGCGCACGTCACATCCTCGAACTGTGTGTTCAGGATGGTGAGGAGATCGTATCCGACATCCGACTCTCCAGAGTCGATGACGAAGGCGGCAGGGCACTTGGGGCGGTCGCTGTCGCGCGCGATATCACCGAGCAAAAGGAGCGAGAGCGGGAACTCGCACACTACCAAGCGATCGTTGAAACAGCACCAGTCGGCCTGTTCACTGTCGATGAGGAAGCGCGGATTACGTGGTCGAACGACATCTTCGCTGACAACCTCGAGAAACCGATGGAGGAGGTCGTCGGGATGCCGTTCATCGAACTGGTGACCGAAGGGTACTTCGACGAGTCGGTAGTCACAGAGTACCTGGACGAACTTCCGAAGATGCTCTCGTCTGATCACGACTACGACACGTTCGTTCGAAAAGAACGGTTCTACACACCGGAAGGGGAGACGCGAATTTACGACGGGCGAACCGCACTCCTGCCGCTTGATGACGGTGAGTTCCAGGGAACCGTCAACGCCTTCCGCGACATCACCGCCAGGGAACGCTACGAGAGCGAACTTGAACGGCAAAACGACCGTCTTGAAGAGTTTGCTAACATCGTCACGCACGACCTTCGTAACCCGATCAACGCTGCGCAGGGCCACCTCGAACTTTACCAGGATAAAGGCAAAGAGAAGAACCTGGAACACGCTGTTGAAGCGGTCGATCGGATGGAGGAACTGATTGACGGGTTGTACGAACTGGTCAAGAAAGGACAGTCCATCTCCACGACCGAAACCGTTGATATCGCCGACGAGTTCCGGCGGGCTTGGGCAACGGTCGAGACGCAAGGTACGGCGTTCGAGGTTGAGTCCACCACGCAGATTGAGGCTGATTCTTATCGCCTTCGGCAAGTGTTTGAGAACCTGATCAGGAATGCCGTCGACCACGGCGGTGGCGATGTCACGGTTCGCGTCGGCGTTCTCAAGGATGGAAGTGGCCTCTACGTGGAGGATACCGGAGAAGGGATCCCCGACGCACACGTCGATGACCTGTTCGAAATGGGCGTGACGTCAGATCAAGACGGAACCGGGTTCGGATTGGCGATTGTTGAGCAAGTCGTCGAAGCTCACGGGTGGGAGGTTAAGGTCGCGAACCCCGAGAAAGCGCGGTTCGAATTTCTGTGGGACGACACAGTAGACTGAAGCCTTCGCTACACGGGATGTGTTGCGAGAAAGAACCTCCAAGGGGCCGGGCATTGGGGGGTCTCCGGCCCCAATCAGGGGTCACGATTCGGCCAGTTTCGGTGTCTGCGTGGTAACCGCATACGTCCCTAACAACGCAAGCAACTTAAATATAATAATGCTGGAAGAGGCGCAGCTTGTCGACGCGAAAATTTCACTCTGTTGAATTGCATTTCGGAATTTGAGAGAAACGTTCAGCAGTGGACAAACGCGACGAACCAGTGGTTGGAAAGTGTGAAAGTGGAAGAAAGGGCCATCCCGGAGACCCCCATCGCCGGGATGGCCGCTACCGAAACTGGCACCGTAAACCCGATGTGATCGAGTTGACGCGACCCCCGCGACAGGGCTACTCCCCTGGGGGGCCAAATGTTCGTAGGCGCGACTATCAATTAAAGATCTGCGCTGAGGCGCTGCAAGGCGTGTAGCGCCGAGATACGCTCCTTAGAAGATTTTGGCGCTTTCTTCAAACCAGGATAAACGCCGAACAATTGCAAGATGTTCATTTGTTTGGACTGTTGAACGGCGACTGTCGTCGCTGCTGTTGTGTACAGGATGTCTGCAAAAGAACCGTCTCAATCCAGGCGGGTAGGTGGGGGTCGGCCCGGATTGGTGGGGGGTCGCGTCGTTGCCAGTTTCCGCAGTTTGTCCGCGTTCCAAAGTATGTGGGTGTCGTACTTAAATGTACTATTGGACAGGAAAGAAATGGGCTGCCAAGTAGTGGGCAAAACCCAGGCGCTGCTTGCGGTCTCTAGTCTGTTAGCTAAATGATAGATATGTGAGAACCAGCATCACATCTGACACGAACGCCTCTTTCGCGTACCAAAGGGTGACGTAACGGTGATGGCTAGCCGGACAATTCCAATCGAGCCGTCAACCAACCGCCTCAAAATCAGGCTACGCGACAACCGCCTCGATTCTTCTGTGTATTGTTGTTCAAAACGAAAAGACCCGAGGCCGACCCGGGCGTAGAAGCACCCGGTGCCAACCCGTTCGGAATCGTCAATCCACCCCGAACACGTCCAACCGAACGAACGGCGGACAAATCCAATCACGGCGACCCCCATCGCCGCGACGGACAAAGATGTGGATTGTGTTTGCAGATACCGAGACGCGACCCCCTCACAGGCTCGTTTCCCGTTTGGGGGTGAATGTTAGTTAGACCGGTTATCAAATAAATGTCGGCGCTGGTTGCTGCCGAAGAATACATGTTTTCCGAAAGTTTCCGAAACTGGTGCAGAATACAACTCACCGTTGAGATCAAAGTGTTGGATTTTGCTTGTCGTGGTGGTGGACTTCCACTAGTACCACTGAGATTCAACAGGGCCGCCACCGAACATCCGTATCCGTGTGAAAAGGTCGGGGCAACAAGGAAAGTGAGAGAAATGGGGGTCAAACCGCAGGGGGTCGCGTCTTACACCGTGGTTGTTCACCACGGTTGTACGAGTTACTAACGGTTACTGGCGCTTAAAAGTAACCAAATGTTTCTCGTGGTGCAGCCCGTGCAAACATCCAGTTCTTGGCGCAAGGTCAGATTCGTTTGCGGCGAATGCCGATGCACAAGAAACCAAACCAGACACGGAACACACACTCTTCGATTGCAACTTGCGGAAGAAAGGGCCACCTGGAGACCCCCATCTCCAAGATGGCCACAACCGAAACTGGCACAGTAACTCGATATAATCGAGTTGACGCGACCCCCGTGTAGGGACAATCTCCCTCGGGGTGCCACCTGATGATAACACCGCCTTATAATTAAATGTCGGCGCTGGGGCGCTGCCAGGCCTTCTACCTCCTCTTTTGGTGGGTTGGAGAGGTGATACGAGCGTCTGAAGAGTGTTCACCGACCGTTGTACTGTTCCACTTCTGCGTAGAGATCGCCGGCGGTTTGTTCTGCTGTCAACTGCTCTCCGCGTTCGATTCCGGCGTCGTTGTTGCGTCCATACCGGTAGAGTTCCGGGTGTGCGATAGCAGCGTTGAACGCTCCGGTACGGTTGATCAAGCGTTCCAGTAGCGATTCGAGGGCAATTGGGACGGAAAGGCAAAGGGAAAACCACCCGATGAGGAATCCAACGAAGATGGTTGGCTCGGGTGCGAAAGAAGTGAAAGCGGCGAGGTGGATGGGAAGCGTACCGACGGCACCGGCAATGAGCAACGCGGGAGTGGCGAGGGTTTCCTTGAGGTGCTTCAACCGTTGTGCCTTACGGACGGCACGATCCTCATCGATTGAAGTGCGCTGACCGTGGATCCGAGCTTTCCGTTTCGCGTCCAGGGAAGAAATAGCGCGTTCGACTTTTGATGCGGTATCGCGCGTGTTGCCACGGCAAATGTCACCACTGACGAGTTCGTGTTCGCGATCGCATCGCGTGCAGGCGTGCGTATCGTCGGTGACTGTGAGTGGAAAGGTTCGCTTGACCTCGTTCTGGGCGTCGCACCACGGACAGTGGTAGGAGAGTTCGAAGCCGGTGACGAGCGCACCGTTGTCGATCGCGTCATCGGTGGATGCGTATCGCTCATCGTCAGCTGCGGTGAACGAGACCGTGGGGCTGTCGAGGTCTGTCGTTGCCTTCACTGGCCGTGTGTGGGGGCGGGGTCGTGAAAGCGGCTGCGCATCTGTTGTGCGTTTGCGATGTTGGCCCCTCCACAACCACAAGTATTAAGTTGCTATGTTCCGATGGTTGTGGTAAGAAGATGACCGCGACTACCTTCCCAACGGACGCAAACTGCACGGTCGAAGAAGCCGTGCTGAAGGGAGAATCCGCCTTCGACGACGAACACTTCGAGTACGTCGGACAGGCGGGCCACCCCAACTCCGTCCTCTACGCTAGTCTGAACGCCCTCGAAGAACGCCTCAACGGCGACGGCCCCGAAGTCGAAGCCGTCAACGTCGGTGACGCCGGCGACCTCGACGGTGGCACCGCCACTGCCCTCCTCCGCCACAAGTTCGGCGTCGACGACGCGCCGTGCTTCGAGTCCGAAGAAGAACTGATGGACGCCCTGTTCAACGCCGAGTACGCGGGCGGCCTGGTCGCCCTCCCGGCGAGCCACCGTGACTACTACCCGGATCCTGCCGAAGTGCTGGAGAAGGCTCTCGACGTGCTGGAGGAGCAGAACGCGACGGACATTCCGGTGTACTTCACCGACCTCGGCCCGAACGAGTCCAACCTCGACGAATACGTCGAACTGTTCGAGCGGGAGAACCCCGTCCTCGTCCGCGACCACCACAACACGTTCGATGAGGCGATGGAAGCCGCCGACGAGTACGTTCACGACGACTCCAAGTGCGCCGCCGAGATCGTCCTGGAAACCGACCACCCCGAGGCCCCAGAACACCTCTGCGACCTCGTGGAAGTCGCCCGCGTCCGCGACCTCTGGCTGGACGACCACCCGCGGTTCGCTGAGTACGCTGTTTACGGCGACGCTCACTTTGGCCTCGGCGACGCCGCTTTCGAGCGGCTCGCGGCGGCTCACGGAGCGAACATCGTGGACGTGCCGGGCGTTGGAGACGAACTGCGCGCGCAGGCCGGTGTCAAGGAAGCGAAGATTGCCTACGCTGTCGAGAACGCACGGTTCGCCGAAATCGGCGACGTGACGCTCGCGGTGGCGATGGGCCAGGTCTACACTAGCGAGGTGGGCCGTCGGTTGTACAGTGGCGAGGCCGATGAGACGGCTGACATTGCCATCATCGTCAAGCCGAGTGGTGACGTGAGCGTGCGAACGCCTGACCGATTCCCGCACGCCTTCGACGTGGCGAACGCCCTCGGTGGCGGCGGTCACGACTGCGCGGCTGGCTTCGGCACGGACGCGCCCGCTGGTGCGTCGCTGGAGGAGACGGCGATGTTCGCCGCGGACGACGTAACGCGCGTTCTGCGCGAGGAGGTCGGCGTCTAATGCCGTCCGCTACGACCGACCGTGTGACCGTTGTTCGGGAGGCGTTCGAGAACGCCGAAGACGTTAGCGGAGTGAGCGACCACCGCTTCAACAACGCTGACTTCCGTGCGGTCGTTTACCCGACGAACCCGTGTGAGGGAATCGGATTCGACCGCCTCCGCGAGGAGACGGGCGTGGACTTCGATGTGTCGGGTATCTCCTTCACCGACAACGGGGCCGTCGCCGCTTCCATCCGCGTCCCCGAATAGCCCCTCCGACCCCCACACAGCAGACAACCGCAACACTGCGCACGTCGATCGCCCGCGGCTGTTTTCCGCTCGCTGAACGAAGGAGCAAGCAGTGCGAACGAACGCCGTCTATCACGGTGACTGCGTTGATGAACTAGGGGAACTCCCCGACGACTCCGTCGACCTCGTCATCGCCGACCCGCCGTACAACCTTAGCGGCGATGCGTCGGAGACGGGGTGGGACGAGAAGGATTGGGAACAGTTCGACGAGGATTGGGACGCCGCGCCGTGGGCCGAGTACGAACGGTTCACCCGCGAGTGGATCCGAGAAGTCGCCAGGGTGACGAAGCCCACCGGGAGCGCGTGGGTGTTCGGCAGTTACCACAACACGCCGTTCATCAACCTCGCAATCCGTGAACACGGCGAGATACTCAACGAAGTGATTTGGGCCAAGCGCAACGCCTTCCCGAATATCCGCGGCCGACGCCTCACCGCGAGCCACGAGACAATTCTCTGGGGGCACTTCGCTGACGATCGCGAGTACACGTTCAATTACGAAACATCGAAGCAAGTGTGCGGCAACCGTAGCTCGTTCCGCGACACTGGCAAGCAACTCCGGTCGGTGTGGGACATCCCGACGACGAAATGCGCTATCGAGCAAGAACACTCCCACCCCGCGCAGAAACCACTGTCCGTCCTCGACCGCATCATCCACATCGCCTCAGATGAAGGTGATGTCGTATTGGATCCGTTCGCCGGCTCCGGTGCAACGCTCGCCGCGGCGAATATGAACGGTCGGGAGTGGGTCGGTATCGAAAGAGACGACGAGTACGCCGCCCTTGCGGAGGAGTACGCGACCGCAGTGTCGGAACGCCCCGACGGCCTCCCGTCCAGTCCGACGACTCAATCTGCGAGCCTGGACGACTTTTCAACGTAATTCTTGGAGCAGTTCCATCCAGATGATGACGACGGAAGCGAGGAAGGCGAAACCAGCAACCGCGAACCCTCCAATGGCTACGATTGAGAGTGCATCGACAGCCACGTATGCAACCGCTGCAATCAACGCGCTCACGACGAGAAACGCTACACCGATGCGCTGAATTCGCGGACGGATCCGCACCGCCCGCTCGACCACCCTGGACGTCCACCCCGTGCGGATGTCGGTTCCGTTCGTCGGCATACCGTCACGATGATCGACAACCACTGTAAGTGTTGGTGTTCAAGAAGGAACGACGAGTCACATTGCAAAAGAAAGGAAGTGGACGGGAACTACAACTCGTCGGTGTAGGAGTGGATGTTACCGATCTCTTTCGACGCGCCCGTTTCGTCGTTCTCGAGAGAGATGTTCACGTTGATGTGTTCGCCGCGGTCATCCGTCTCGAGGCCGCCAACACGTTCACGCAGGAAGTTCAGTGTCTCGTCGTCACCAACCTCGTTCACGATCGTTCTGTTTCCTTCAGTGTGTGACGGCGGGGCTCCGAAGCTGTCGTCCACCGGTTCCATATCGAAGATGTCGTCGTTCATCTGTTCTTTCCTCCGGGCGATTCATCGCCCACCTGGTACCACAGCAACAGGCCTCTTAGAGCTAAAACGCTCTCAGAGTGAACGTCAGGTTGTGCAACAGGTGTCCTCTCGCGTTGGGTGTGCCCCCGAAAGTTAAGCTGTTCAGTGTCGTGTGTGATCGTATGACAGCGGAAATCAAACCGATCAGAACGCACGGCCCAAACGGCGAAACGGCCCCTGAAGCGGGTCGGATGGCGGAAGTACTTCGTGACGCTGGCGTCGAAGCCCGTTCGTTGAAGAGCGGCGATCAAGCTCTGTACGTTGCTGACGCCGACCTTGACGGCGAAGTCAGACGGTTTCTCCACGATTCCCACTACACCGAAGGCTTGCCAGGGGAACTCTCCGACACGGACGCATACACCGGATTCAAACCGAAAGCGGGACGGCACCCAGACAAACGGTAGCTCGTCGGACGGTACTCCAGGTGGGGAGTTCAGCTTTCGTCGGGAGTCGAATACACGAACAGAACATCTCCCGGTTCGATATACTCTTCCTCTCCATCGTCGGTGAATACGGCGAAGCCACTCCCACGGAGGTTGTCGTACGCACGCCAATCGACCGCGGTCAGGGTGCGATCGGCGCGGCCGCGTTTTTCTTCAACGATCACAACCTCCTCGGAGGAGATTCCCTCGAGGTGGTCTTCGAGGGCGTGGTACTCACCGTCGGCGAAATCGACGGCTCCGAGGTGCGATTCGAGGACGCGGCGGCAGGAACCGCAGAGATTGTAATTGCGTAGATCGCGGATCCGCCACCAATCAGTGACGGGAGTGATCGGCGGGTTGTCGCTGTACTGGCATTTGTGCAGTACGTGCGAGGAGGCGTTTCCGCAAGCGGCTTCCCCGTCAATCAGGATGTGGTTCGTACTCTCGGCTTTGGTGGTGATCCAAACTCCCGGATAGGCCTTTGAGAGGTCTTTTCGCGGCGCCTCCGGCATCTCGTGTTCGACGGGTGCCGGACGAACATCTGGAGTGTCCATTACCCACACCAAACCGCCACTGTATTATAATACTTGTGGTTAACTTCAGTGATCGCTACGTTTCCAGTTCGACTCCGTCGTTGTGGTTGACCGAATCATCGAGCGCGATGTGAGTTTTGCTCTCGTGGACGAGGAGGGCGCCCTCGCGGTGGACGCCGCTGACGCTGTACTTGATTCGGCGGTAATCGTCGTCGTTCAGGAACAGGACGGTGCCTTGGTTCTCCGGTCGGTCACCGGCGAGCGGAGATTCCCACTTCTGTCTCCACCGCTCATCGACCAGGGTAACGGACGGAAGGTGGTCGTACTGGCACGTCTTCACCTCCGCGTCTCGGAGCCGTTCGAAGTCCTCATCATCCATCACGACAACGCGCTCGTAACCGCTCGGTTCTCCGTCCGTCATTGAGCCGTCTCCCCTTCCCGAGGCTGGTTGTCGTGGCGTTCTCGTCGAGCGCGGAAGTTGACGCCGGCGAGGCGTCTCCACGCGATTGCGCGCCCGCCACGCGTGTACTCGTTACGGTCGTTGTCGCTGCCCTCGTGATCTGTGTCACCCATATATGCTTCTCGTACGCCATCCAACATAATTCTTCACAATCCGGAGACATCGCGTGCTGCGCCCCAGAGAAGCCGAAATTGGGGTTAGGCAGAATCGCCAACCGCGATTTCGGCGGCACCAAGTACCCGCTTGTGTTTGAGCAGAAGTCCGTTGCAGGTGTGGGTTGTTCGCAGAAGGGCTTCCACCCCACAATTAATCCACAAGTATTAAGTAAACACTCGGTGATGGTTCTGGTATGTCAACGGATCTCCGCGACCTCCACGAGGCCCTGGTCGAGTACGGGTTTCGCAACTTCGTGACCCACGACCCCGAGTTCATAGCCCGAAACGGCATCAGATACTGGGTGTCGCTCGACACGGACAGCCTCCGCGAAACCGATCGCCGGCGAGAGCTGATCGACGATGAGATCGGTATCCCCAACCGCGTAACGTGGAACGGCGAAACTCACCGCTTCACCCTCCGCGTCGACAGCATCCGCGAACGCGTCTCGATGCACATCCTTGACAACCGCACGCAGATACACGGCAGGAGCTACTCGCACGAGTACTGCTTCGAGCGTGCGGACATCGCCCGTGTTCTCGCCGAAAACAACCTCAAGTGGATCGACTCGAAGATTGCCGACTGCAACGAATGCGGACTGCGGTGCCCGTCCAGCCTCCCCACGAAGGGGCTGGTCGCCGCCGACGGAGACGGCGACTCGGAACAGGTCTGCGTACGGTGTGCGCTCGCTGAGATTGGCGAGAGCGACATCCTTGACGGAATCGAGTCGGGCATCGCCGAGCGCGTCGTCGCCGACCGAAGCGGGATGAGTTCCGGGCGTCTCAAACGGGTGCCGAACGCGCTCTACGGCCACAAGACCGAGTTGAAGGAAGCGTTCCGCGACGGCGATGTGCCGTTGTGGACGTACAACAACGTCGATGACTGGAAGTGGTCGGCGCGGCGTAGGGAGTGGAAGGACGCGAAGCGACGCGCGGGTAACACGCCGTACGGCAACACTGCCGCCGTGTTCCGTGTTGCTGTTGATGAGGACGAAACGTTCCATAGTGGAAATTTGAGAAAGCGTACGAAGACGCAACCGGCGACGGTGCCGGACGGGATTGCCGAACGGTGTCGCAAGTTTGCCGAAGCCGAGGGCCGTCGGGCGGGGAAATGGTGGTTCGTCGTCGAACTCGGGCCTCGTGGCGGAGTGGACGACCTCTGTGTCGTCGCGGAGTTTTGAGGCTCCGAAGCCGTTCTCGTGTGTGCATTGCCGGCGACCGCTACTGAATTAAGCACAAGTATTAACTAAGCACGTTCTGTTTGTTGTAGTATGAGCGTTACCGAGACCGGCAACGACGCTAACCCCATCTCGATGGCCCATCTGCAAGAGCGCGACGACCGCCTGTTCACTCTCCCCGACGAGGAACTCGCCGAAGGGGACACCGTTGTCGTCCGCTACGAGGACGACGAGACGGGCGACGAGCGTACTGTCCGCGGCGAGATCCGCTCGGGTGGCCAGCGAACCGTCCCTGTTAGCGGCCGAATGAAGGGGCACGCCCTGTTCCTCGCCGTCGCTGGCGTCGACGCGGACTTGGTGAACGTTCGCACCGACCGCTACGACGGCCACAACGCCCCCGTCTGGACGGCGGGCTACCCGAAGTCCCCTGACCAGGAGTTGTACGGCGAGAACGCCCGCGTGTACAGCGAGGAGTTCTGGAACCGCAAGGAAGCCGAGCAGGCGGCACACCTCTAAGGTGGTTGCAATGATGCGAGAACTCAAACGCGAACTTCGTCCGCTCCGTCACTCCGTCTGGTTGCCGTTTCTTGCCGTTGGCATCTGCCTTGCCGCGGCGATGGTGAACTACTCCGACGGTGCCTACGAGGTTGCGGCTCTGACCGGGTTGATGGCCGCTGACATCATCAGATGAACTGCGGGAACCTGACGGCCTACTAGAAACTCGCTTTTGGCAGTCGGGAAACTGAACCTTTTCGCTACTTGTCTCGCCGGTTTTCGAATTGGAGCACGTCGTCCGGATCAACCGCGCATCCGCCGCGGTCAAGTTCATCATCGAGAGTGACGCCGCCGACGTACTCGGTTCGGATCCGCCCGCAATCGTCGACCTTGATTTCGTCTCGGGCGCCAGGCCCAGGCGGGTCGTAGTTGATGTCCGCCTCCACGTTCACAATCGTCTCCGAGTCCTCCATCGTAACGAAAATGCTCCCGGTTATGCCCGTGTCCGGGTGTTCGTATGTGAAGGAGACGCCGTAGCGATCGCCAGCAATCTTCGAAACGTTCCGATCTATCAGTTCCAGGCCGCGCAGTCGCGTCAGGTAGTTGCGGATCAGTTCACACTCCCGGTGGACAGCCGCCGCCTCAATGAACCGGTTAGAATCGTTGCGAGTCTGCTCGTCGGCTCCCATACCACGTTGTAGTGGCTCCAGTAGTTGAAAGCGGTGGCGTGTCGGCCTTCCATTGGCAGCCCGAACTGAACGCTTAACCACCGCCCGAACCGACGATGGATTACGCAAATGATATCGGATTTCGGCCTGGATGATGTCGAAGACATAGACGACCTATCGCGCGAACATCGCCAGCAGATCGAAGTAGTGATCGATCATTTCGACCTTGACTTCGAGACACCAGAGGAGTTCGCTGAGATTGCTCTTAACACTCGCAAGGCCATTGAGGAACGCGTCGAAGAGGATTCCGCCGCTGACGTGTCAGTCGATACCGACGGCCACTCCGATTCGGAAGGCATCCTGGTCGAGGGCGACTACACGGAGGAATACGGTACTGAATCAGTCAACGTAGAGGTTGAAGTGACGCCGGCGAACGCGTTCGAAGGCTCCATCCAATTCGATTACGGCGAGGAGTTCCTCGAAATCGCCGAGGAGAACGGGTTCCCGCCAGAGATTCTCGAATCGCCCGGTGAGGGAGCCGAGGTCGTCGCCCGTTCGGGTGACTATCCGGTTCGTGTCGTGCAGAGTGTTGAAGATGTCTCCAAGGAACGGGTCACCGTCATCGTCCAGCAGGCGGCGAGCGTCGGTGATATGTTCGGCCTCACGGTCGAGAGTCGGACGCACTTCGTCGAGGGTGCCGGTGAGATCGATACCGATGCTGCGGAGATTGACATCGGAGGAGGCGAGTTGAGTGTGTTCCTCCCCCGAAGGTGACACCAACAGAACCAAAAGTATTAAATCACACCATACGAGTTGGTTAGGTATGGACGACCGAAGCTCGGCAGAAGCTGCAGAACCGGGTGCGTACTCCGACATCTCCCCGTTCGTACGGCTATTCAGCCACCCGGTTGCCGCCGAAACTGCCAGGGTGCTACTCGTGGATGGCCCCAGTTCCCCCGACGAGATCGCTGACCGGACGAGCGAACCCGAACAGGGAGTTCACGAGGTCTTGGCCGCACTCGATGAGGCCGACATCGCACGCAATGAACAGGGCCGCTACGCGTTCGATGGCGCGGAAGATGTCGAAACCGAACTCACCACCGTCATCGACTCCCTCCCCCGGAACGACATCAAGTACACCGACGTTCTCGGCGACGAAACCGCGGTTCGCGTGATCGACGCGCTGCTCCGCAAGCACTACGTGGGCTGTACCGTGGAAATGATCGCTAAGATGACCGACGAACACCCGGCGGAGATTGACGAGGTCGTCACCGCGTTCGCCGACGCGGGCCTCCTGACCACCCCCGACGAACACCCGGCGGAGGTGGACATCATCAAGGACGGTGCGGCTGACGCTGATAACTGTGCGTACGTCGTCGATGTCGATGACGAAACGGTCTGCGCTCTCGGACGGTTGCAGACCGAACTGTTGGGAAGAGGACACAAGCTTCCTTCCCCGTTCTGACTGTCGGTTCGATCGCTCGCGCTACTGCACGTCTTCGAGTTTCCACTCACCGCAGTCGCTTTCCAGGCGATTCACTTCGTCGATTCGAGCTCGACTGACACACGCGATGCACTCGTCGCCTTCCAACGAGACGGCATCCAGTGCTTCCTTCCCAACATCCTCCAATTCGCCTACTGCGTTCTTCTCGTACGTCCACTCGGCGTTACGTTCCGGGTCGCGGATCCATATCCTGTCAGCGGTCGCCTCGAACTCGCAGGTTACGACTTCGAATTCGCGTTCACCGCTCGCTTGCGCATACACGTCGCTCAGGTCAACTGCTTGGAACGCTTCCGCTGACTGCTCATACCGTGCGAACCACAGCGTCCCCATCATCCCCGCCGCGGCGAGTGCGAGCAACCCAGGGTGAAAGAACGCTCCGGGGACGATTGACGCGAACATCAACGAGAGGATGAGCCACTCGTTGTTGAGCAGACGTTCAAGGGAGTCGGGTAGTCGACGCCGAATGGATGTCATCGGCCCGTACCAGATCGTCTCAGACGAGCCGGAGGCGAACTTGAACGGCAACTCAGCGGGCGGGTCGCCACCACCTGGGAGGGCGTCTTTCGCGTCGTCCTCGGTGCGGTACAAGCCGGGGATGAACGTTCGACGTTTCCCGGCATACGTCAGTACGACGAGTGGGAGGTACGCTTTCTCGTTGTCCCTGAGCTTGACGGCCTGGTCGAACGCTTGCTGAATGCCGTTGTAGTCGTAGAGGTCGATGTCGAACTCGATGTTTCCTTTTGAGAGATGGAACTTGGTCGACTCGAGGTGTTCGCAGTCGAACTCGAGGACGAGGGCATCCACCACGTCGGCGGTCTGAACGTGGTTCTTCGCTCGCTCTATCGCTTGCTGCGTCTCCTTCTCCGTAGGCACTTCCGGGGCGGAGGTCGTTGGTTCGACTACCCGTTCCGCTTCCATTGACCGCCGATTGCGCGTTCTCGGCCTTAAACTTCAGAGCGGGCATACTCGCGGAGTGCGTCGGCTACTGCGACTGAAGCGCGTCGGTGGCTGCCACGACGTCCTCTCCTGAGGGCACCCCAAACCACCCAACAACCACAAGTATTAATATGGTACTGTTGGATGGTTTTGGTATGAGCGTCCGCGTCCCAACGGAACGTCACGACCGGCGCAGTGCCTACGGAATCGGCCGCACCACCCTCGCGGTCGCGGGGGCCATCGCCCTCATCGCCATCAACATCGCGCTGATGATGGTCATCGCTCCGACCGCCGCCGCGGATCTGGTCATCTGGTCGTACGAGGCCGCGCCCTTCTCCCCCTGGCCCGGCTTCATCATTATGTCTGCGCTTCTCAGCGTCGGCCGCCTTGTCTCCTACACCAGCCTTGGGTACGACGCGTTCGACCCGGAGGACACCGCTTTCGTCGGCGACATCAACCCCAAACTCGCCGTCGCGGGCGTCATCACCACGATGCTCGCGTTCGGTCTGTTCGGCGGCGCCGCTCTCTCCATCGTCCCGCCAGAGTACCGAGTCACCGTCGTCGCGATCAGCGTCGCCATCACCGCCGCGGTCGCTTTCCTCGTCGGCGGCCTCGAACTTATCACCGAACGTACGCTCGCCCCACACGGCCGTCTCCTGATGGCCGGCGGGATGGGCATCGGCATTGCCGCGCTCGTTGTCGGCTACGTGTTCGATACGCTCGGCGCGCCGTTCGCGGAGTGGATCTACCTGGCGGCGTTCGCGTTCATCGTCCTCGGGTGGCTCGGCGATCTCGTTCACGAAATCTGTGTGCTGACACGCGACGACCGCCCTGTCCTGGTCAACTCCTACGGACTGTACGCTGCCGTCACGGGCTTCCTCGTCCACATCATCTGGATCGTCGCTCGCGCTTACGCCGAGGAGAACTAGCTCACGGAACCTCTTTTTGAACAGATTTTCGTCGCACAATTGCACCACTGAGCGGCGAACGACGGAGGGAGAAAACTACTGCTTGTGGTCGTCGTTCCGAACCACGTCGAAGCAGTCGGCGGTCACGGCCCGTCGCGCTCGCCGACGCATTTCGGGGGCGATGGTGGAACGGTGCCCGTAGACGCGCTTGACGTACTCGTCGGGATCGACATCCTCGCCGAACAACCGAGCGGTCAGCAGTTCGTGATCGGCTCTGCCGTCGCCGACAAACAATCCGATGTCCCGCGCGTTGAGTTCCGCCACAAGTTCGGGAATAGGGTCAACGAACGAGACGCGGCGAACGTTCTCCGTGGGAACGGCCCCACGCTTCGCGCACGTCCCCTTGGTGGTGAGCGACCGTTGCCAGTGGGGTTTGAACATCTCCAATTCGTCGCGGATTCGCCGTGTCCGCTCTTCGAACTCGACGGGGCCGGGTGGCAGTTCCAGACCGTCGGGTTTCTCGATGTCACCGCCGCGTAACGCCCACTCGATGTAGTCCTCGTCGGGGTACAAGTCGGGTTCGTCGGGCTGGTCAACCTCCACGATCGCGAACCTGCTGTCATCATCGGGGCGGTTCTTCAGGCCGTAGTACGGGCCGAAAACACTGGTCAGGTAAACGTAACCAGGTGCGCTTTCGAGGTCGCGGTATGCCCAATTCGACTCGCCGGTCTCCTGGCGCGGCTTCAGTCCGTCGTGAAGGATCCGGCGGGCGTGCGCCGCGGTCGTCCCGTGGTAGAGGTACTCGCCGTCGCTCATTGCGGGTCACCACTCGTCTCGCTGCGGAGTGTGGTCACGTGTCGACGGGTTCGCCGTCGATGAGAAGGTCGTCGGGGAGGTCGATGTCGGACTTGGGGAGGTCAAGGGCGGTGACGTTCCCCTCGAACACGAGGCCGTTGTCCAGTTCGATCTCGAAGACGACGCGGTCGTTGTCCTGGTCGAGATAGGTCAACCGTTCGACGGTCGCGCCTTCGATGTCGTCGACAGGGTAGACCTCGGCGATGGTGCGGTTCTCTCCGGTCATACTCCAACCGACCACACCCACCATCTTAAAACTAACCCTTCATCGCGTGTTGGCGTTGGAGTCCCCGATTCCTCGTGGTCTCCCGTCGCCTCATCAGCGGTCGAGGCGGATACCCCGACCGCAAGGGTCGGGGTTGTTGACCGCTAAGGCCTTGATCAAGGCCGCGTTCAAAAGGTAGCACCACGTTCACACCGTGCGTTCACGCCGCGGCAATCGCGAACACAACGATGGCGAGACACTTCGCAACGATAGCAGTGGCTGCGATCAGTTCCATCTTGTTCTCGGCGCACCAATTCCGAACGGTCTCTTTCGTCGGTGGTGACGGCATCGAGACCTGCGGACGGGAGAACGACCGTCGCCGTGAACGCGTTCGCGAAACCGTTTCGGTTTCGTCTTCTGTCCCCGACGTACGTTCAGCACTCTCAGTGGCCGAAAGTCGAGACTCGTCGATTACCCATCCACGACGGTCATCGAACCTCGCTGGGACTCTCTGCCCCGCGATGTCGTCCAGGTTGAGCGGGGAGACGCCAATGCCATCGAGGAACTCGACGAACTTCGGACACTCCTTCAAGGATCCGCGTTCGGGGGCGTCGAAACGTCGAGTGTGAGTCTCGTCGCCGTGCGGCGTCCGCATCTCTACAACGATCCTATCGCTGTCACTAGTGAGGCGTGTGACGACCAGTTCAGACTGCTCGTCATTCATATACGCCTCCTCGATCCGCTCCTTCACGTCGCTGGAGACATCCCCGTTGATTTCCCACTTCAATGTCGCTTCGAGGAGTCTCCGTCTCGCTCTCGACCCCCTCACGGTCGGTCTCAATAGTGGTTTGACTGCCCATTTCCGCTTGCCACACCCTTTCTCGTGGATGCGAATAAGGGTTGGAATTCCGCCTGCGGCGCCGACCGTCACCGGTTCGCCGGAGGGACTTTTCCGACTCACGCTCGGACGCGTCCGGTAATGCTTGACACTCGTCTCCTGCTGAAGGGACTGGTCGCACTCATCGTCCTGGGCCTCGTCGGTTACTTCGCACTCGAACTCGCGTCGATCGTGTACGAGAGTTTCATAGGGATTTGGTAGTCCCCTGCAGAACCAAACCACCAGCACCCGCAACCTTCAAACCGGATGCGGGCACATCTACCATCAGTGATCAACCGTGAGCGACCGTTCCGTTTAGGCTAGACACCCGGCGGCCCCGGGGCGTCTAGCCACCAGAACGGGCACCAATCAAGGTGCTGAAGGAAGTACGCGGACGCGATATGAATCAGACCGCGAAGCGCGCAAGCGTGAGCCGAGCGCCCCACGTCGGGGGCGTCGAGGTACTCAGCCTGATGGCGTTCGCGGAAACGCGAGTTCGACTCTCGCACGTTCTATCTCGACATCGGCACACGACCGCACAGACACGCCTCTCGCCACTTTCTCACCGCGCCACCCCAACGGACACTTCCGAGTAGAAACCACCGCTCGTCGTAGAGCAGGGCGGTCAGAACGGCCACAGTTCGTTCATAACCCATTGACCACTCCTGACTACCACTTGCATCGTGAGGATGAACAGCAGACCGAGCACGCCGAAGAACGTGATCAAGACCAAGCCCCATCCGATGAACCCGAGGATATGGAACACACCGGTAAGGAGCAGTCCTGCAGATTCGATGGTTGCACCCTCGACATACGGGATGACGTGAGCCATCTCATCGCCACTTGACTCGGCGGTATCACCGACCGGATATGCCGCGGCGATATACGTACCGTACACCGCCCATGCGGCTACAGGTGCGATGAGTCCGCCCTTGGCGGCGCGCGTGAGTTGGTCAGGTTCGATAAGTGATTGGCGTCGCGTCCACCACCAGGCCTGGTAGAGAGCCAGACCACCACGATTGGTCGTCGACGGGATGTGAAGGTCGTACTCCTCCTCGTCCTCTCTCCACACGACAGGGACGCGTTCGCCCTGCAAGTCAGACACCCTGCCAGGTTCGACATCGCACAGAGTGGAGAGGCGAACGAGTTCCTCGTCTGCATCTTCGAGGTCGTCCGGCGCGTCTATTCGGTCGGTTTCCGTATCACCACCTTCAACGAAGAACTCGACTTCAAGACTGCTACCTCCTCCAATTTCTCGAACTGACCGAATCGTACCGACGGCTCGCTTCCCACGGGGCTCAGATTCGACCTGTGGTTCGGTGTCATCCCACGCATCGTCCTCGTCGATGTCTGCCGTCGCGTGTTGCTCCAGTAATTTTTCCTCCAACTCGAGCATCTCTTCGATGCGTTCTTCGTCCGGGTCGCGGTACTCTGTGGCCTCGGCGTTCACGTCTCTGTTTGGGTCGATCAACGACCAAAAGCGTTCGTTACGCGGCTGCTTCGCCCGCTCGGAGACGGAGGGAGTTCAGAACGGCCAGAAGTGCTTATCGATCTGTTCGATTGTGATCAACGCGCCGAGGAGAAGCGCGAACAGCGCGGTAACGGTGTTCGCTGAAAGCGCAAGAAATCCGCCCCAAGAGCAGCTTGACCCTGGACTGTGGTGGTTGCGCGGAGCGTTGCGTAGCGGTGGTCATTCGGTTCAGAATTGTTTCGCGGGCGGCAAAAGCGTTCCAGTGGACAACACCGCGGTGGAAGCGTTGAACCCGTGGGCAGATCACTCGATGAGGTCAAGCAACCGTCGAGGGGCGAACGTGATGGCGAGCAGCAAAATCAATCCGGTGATGACCGTGAGGACGCCAACGCCTTCGATGACGGCTTGAGTGGGAATCGGCGTCAGTACCAACATACTCGCGAGCAGGACGGAAGCACCTACAATCCCGGCGGTGGCGTTCCGAGGGGTGACGGAGGGATGGCGGTGCATACCAACTGATTATGCTCCGGTAGTGGTTGTAGGTTCGCTCGGGCAGCGCACGGATCGAGCGTTTCGATCCCAACGGCGCAAGAGCGGTGCTTCTGGATGGTTGGTAGGGGGGTGGAAAAGTATCGGGCCGTGGGGGATCGGCCCGAGGG
>LKMJ01002019.1_pt1 | contig 18441 bp, 16 predicted proteins | sample 643391 | NCBI WGS metagenome assembly LKMJ01 (sample SAMN04112250, study PRJNA286221) | soda lake metagenome | biome: soda lake; feature: Kulunda Steppe; material: water; isolation source: sample PL-Br10 brine of Picturesque Lake | place: Russia: Kulunda steppe | collected 2010-07 | reverse complement strand
TCTGGCGCGACTTTGCCTGGCATCTGGCCTGGCACACCCCGCATATCACCGAACGCAACTGGCGCAGCGAATGGGCGGATTTCCCCTGGCGCGACGACAATGCCGACGCCGAGCGCTGGCGGCAGGGGCGCACCGGGGTCGCCGTGGTGGATGCCGCGATGCGCGAGATGTATGTCACCGGGCGGATGCACAACCGCGCGCGCATGATCGTCGCGTCCTACCTGACCAAGCATCTGCTGACGCACTGGAAGATCGGGCTCGACTGGTTCGCGGACTGCCTGATCGACTGGGACCCGGCGTCGAACGCGCTGGGCTGGCAATGGGCGGCCGGTTCGGGCCCGGACGCCGCGCCCTATTTCCGCATCTTCAACCCCGAGACCCAGGCGCAGAAATTCGATCCCGACGCCGCCTATCGCCGCCGCTGGGTGGCGGAGCTCTCAGATACCCCGCCCGCCACGGCGCTGTCCTACTTCGACGCGATCCCGCGCAGCTGGGGTCTGGCGCCCGATGCCGCCTATCCGGAGCCTGCGATCGGGCTGAAGGTGGGGCGCGAACGCGCCCTTGCGGCTTATCACGCCAGCCGCGCGTGAAACTTCCGCGCCCCTGAGGTGTATGATATAAAAGCATTCGTAAAGGACGATCCGCATGACGATCCACACCACCACCGATGGCCAGCGCGATCTGCCGCGCTACTTCGCGCGGGCCTTCGCGATGGCACGGGGCCTGCGGCGCGGGCGGCTCGACATGGTGCTGCCCGATGGGCGGCGCTTTCGCGTCGAGGGGGCGGCGCCGGGGCCGGTGGCGGAGTTTCACATCGCCGACCCGGATCTCTTCGCGCGGCTCATCCGTGAGGGCGATATCGGGTTTTGCGACGCCTATCTAGAAGGCGGCTGGTCCACGCCGGACCTGCAGGCCTTCATGGATCTGCTCAATGCCGGCAACGACGCGGTCTATGACGGGTTTCCCGGCATGGGGCTGGTGCAGGCTTTCGAGCGCGCGCGCCACTGGCTGCGGTCCAACTCCCGGCGGCAGGCGCAGCGCAACATCGCGCATCACTATGACCTCGGCAATGATTTCTACCGGCTGTGGCTCGACGAGACGATGACCTACTCCTCGGCGCTGTTTCGCTCCGGGCAGGAGCCGCTCGAGCGCGCCCAGACGGCGAAATACGCCGCGCTCATCGACCGCCTCGGGGTAAAGCCGGGCGATCACGTCCTCGAGATCGGCTGCGGCTGGGGCGGCTTTGCCGAATATGCCGCCCGCGAGCGCGGCCTGCGGGTGACCGCGATCACCATCAGCCGCGCGCAGCACGCCTACGCCACCGAACGCATGCGCGCGGCCGGGGTGGCGGACCGGGTCGATCTTCGGCTCGAGGATTACCGCGACACGTCGGGCGAATACGATGCCATCGCCTCGATCGAGATGTTCGAGGCCGTCGGCGAGGCCTATTGGCCGACCTTCTTCGAGACCCTGCGCGCGCGGCTCAAGCCGGGGCGCTCGGCCGCGCTGCAGATCATCACCATCGCCGAGGAGCGCCGCGCCGTCTATCGCCGCGGCATCGATTTCATCCAGAAATACATCTTCCCCGGCGGCATGCTGCCCAGCCCGGCGGATCTGGCGCGCGAGGCCGCGCGGGCGGGGCTGGCCTGGCAGGGCTCGGCGGAGTTCGGCGAAAGCTACAGCCAGACCCTGCGGCGCTGGCATCTCAGCTTCAACGAGCGCTGGGACGAGATCGCCGCGCTCGGCTTCGATGACCGCTTTCGCCGGATGTGGGATTTCTACCTGACCTCTTGCGCGGCGGCGTTCCATACCGGTAACTGTGACGTCACTCAGGTCACCCTGAGCCGTCCGAGCTGAGCCATGCCCCCGACGCCGCGCTGACATGCCCGAGCTTTTCCTTTACGGCACGCTGCTGCACGCGCCGCTGCTCGCCGAGGTTGCGGGCACGCGGCCCGAAATGCGCCCCGCCGTGCTGCACGACCACGCGGCCTACTGGGCGGCCGATGACGACTATCCGCTGGTGCGCGCGGAGCCGGGCGCGCGGCTCGAGGGGGCGGTGATCAGCGTCGACGCGACCGCGCATGCGCGGATCGACTATTACGAGGGCGGTTTCGGCTACGAGACCTGCGCGCGCGATGTCGAGACCGCCGAGGGCACGGTGCGCGCGCTGGTCTATTTCCCGCCAGCGGACGGCACCGAGCCGGGCGCGCCCTGGTCGGTGAGCGATTGGGCGGCGGACTGGGGGGAGGTCTCGGTGCATGCCGCGCGCGAGATGATGGCGCATTTCGGGCAGCGCGCGGCGCACGATGTCGCGGACCGGTATGTCGCGATCCTAAGCCGAGTCGGCTCGAAGCTGCGCGCGCGTGCGCCGGCGCCGGCCACCCTGCGCCGCGCGCCCGCGCCGGGCGATGTGGAATGCGACGCCCTGCGCGAGCCCTATGCCAATTACTTTTCCGTCGAGGAGGCGGATCTGCGCTTTCGCCGCTTCGATGGCGCGATGAGCCGGACCGTCACCCGCGCGAGCTTCATCGCCACCGACGCGGTGACGGTGCTGCCCTATGACCCGCGCCGCGATCGCGTCATGGTGATCGAGCAGTTCCGCCCCGGCCCCTGGTCGCGCGGCGATTCCAATCCCTGGTCGCTCGAGCCCATCGCCGGGCGCGTCGATGGAGGCGAGGGCCCCGAGACCGCCGCGCGGCGCGAGGCGGCAGAGGAGGCGGGGCTGGCGCTGCGCCGGCTCGTTCCGATCGGGGACTATTACCCGAGCCCAGGCGCGGTGACGGAATTTCTCTACTCCTTTGTCGCGCTCGCGGATCTGCCGGACTCCGCCGCGGGCCTTGGCGGCGTTGCGGCGGAGACGGAGGATATCCGCGCGCATGTGATCCCCTTCGCGCAGCTGATGGATCTTCTGGCGAGCGGGGAGGCGCGCAACGGCCCGCTGATCCTGTCGGCGCTCTGGCTCGCGCGCCAGCGCTCGGCATTGCGCGACGCTTGAGTTCGCGCGGTGGCGCGCCTATCAGGGGCGCAAAGGAGAGGGCTTCTCATGCGCATCTGCAAGGACCTGCCCGACGCGGTCGGGAACACGCCGCTGATCCGGCTGAATGCCGCGAGCGCGGCGACCGGCTGCGAAATCTATGGCAAGGCGGAGTTTCTCAACCCCGGCCAGTCCGTGAAGGACCGCGCCGCGCTCTACATCATCCGCGACGCGATGGAGCGTGGGGTTCTGGAGCCGGGCGGCACCATCGTGGAGGGCACCGCGGGCAATACCGGCATCGGCCTTGCGCTTGTCGGCGCGGCGATGGGGTTCAAGACCGTCATCGTGATCCCCGAGACCCAGAGCCAGGAGAAGAAGGACATGCTGCGCCTCGCGGGAGCGGAGCTCGTCGAGGTGCCAGCCGCGCCCTATCGCAACCCCAACAACTATGTGCGCTACTCGGGCCGCCTCGCAGAGGCGCTCGCGGCCACCGAGCCGCATGGCGCCGTCTGGGCCAATCAGTTCGACAATGTCGCCAACCGGCGCGCGCATCTCGAGACGACGGGACCGGAGATCCGCGAGCAGACCGGCGGGCGCGTGGACGGCTTTTGCTGCGCGGTGGGCTCGGGCGGCACGATCGCGGGGGTGGCCGAGGCGCTGCAGCCGCACGGCGTGAAGATCGGCCTTGCCGATCCCGAGGGCGCGGCGCTTTACAGCTACTACACCACCGGCGAGCTCAAGGCCGAGGGCAGCTCGATCTCCGAGGGCATCGGGCAGGGGCGCGTGACCGCCAATCTCGAGGGGTTCACCCCGGATTTCGCCTGGCGCATCCCCGACAGCGAGGCGTTGCCGATCGTGTTCGACCTGCTGGCCGATGAGGGGCTGTGCATGGGCGGCTCGACGGGGATCAACATCGCCGGCGCGATCCGCATGGCGCGCGAGATGGGGCCCGGGCACACCATCGTGACGATCCTGTGCGACTACGGCCAGCGCTACCAGTCCAAGCTCTACAACCCGGAGTTCCTGCGCGAGAAGGGCCTGCCCGTGCCGGGCTGGCTGGATGGGCCGGCGCGCGCGCTGCCCGCGGTGTTCGAGGACTGAGATGACGATGCGCGGCCTCGTCGCGGGGCTCCTGGTCGCCATGATGGTGAGTCTGGGCGCGGCGGCGCCGGAGCCGGCCGCGGCGCAGCCCGCGGTGCCGCGGCAGGCCGAGCCGGTCGATTATGCCGGCTGGGAGGCGCTTGCGCGGCGCACCGAGGCCGCGCTCGAATCCGGGACTGCGGCGGATCACGCGCTCGAGGAGCTGCGCGCGCGGGTGGCCGAGAAGCGCGGGCGCTTCCTTCAGGAACAGGACGCCAATCGCGCCCGCATCCAGACGGTGCGCAACCAGCTCGAAGCGCTGGGGCCGCCGCCGGAGGATGACCGGCCCGAGGCCGAAGATATCTCCGAACGGCGCGCCGAGCTGGAGGAGCAGCTTGCACGGCTGCGCGCGCCGTCGGTTCAGGCCGAGGAGGCGTTCCGCCGCGCCGACGGGCTGATCCGCGAGATCGACAATCAGCGCCGCGAACGCCAGGCCGACGCGCTGATGCAGCTCTGGCCGTCGCCGGTGAACCCGGCCAACTGGGACGACGGCGTACGCGCCGCGGGCGACGCGGTGAGCACGCTGTGGCGCGAGGTCCGGGTCAACTGGCAGACCAGCGACCGTCGCGCGCGGCTGAACGACAACCTGCCGCTGATCGCGGTCTACGCGCTGATCGCGTCGTCGCTGCTGTTGCGCGGGCGCTTCTGGGCGGCGCAGCTCGCCATCTGGACGAATGAACGGCTCAAGGCGCGGCGCTCGCGCCAGGCGGCCTGGCTCTTGATCTCGACGGGCAATGTGATCCTGCCGGTGCTGGGCATCATCGCGCTCGTTCAGGGGCTCAACGCGAGCGGGATGCTCGGCGTGCGCGGCACCGCGGCGGTGGGCGCGCTGCCGCAGGCGGGGTTCGCGTATTTCGCGGCGTACTGGCTCGGCCAGCGGGTCTTTGCGCGTACCGAACGCGGCGCGGCGGTGCTGGAACTCTCCGACGAGCGGCTGCGCGAAGGCCGGCTTCACAGCTCGCTTCTCGGTCTGGCACTCGCCCTCGAGATCCTGCGCATCGGCGTGTTCGGCCCCGCCGCGCTCTCCGCCGCTGCCAACAGCGTGCTGCAGTTCCCGATCATCGCGATGGCGGGCATCATCGTGCTGCGCATGGGCCAGGTGATCGGCCGGCACGCGCCCGAATACGCCGACGAGGAGGCCGGGCCGAGCTATTTCGACCGGCTCGTGCGCATCGGCGGGCGGCTGATCATGGCGTTCGGGGCCGGGGCGATCCTGCTTGCGGCGGTGGGCTACGTGGCGGCGGCGAATGCGGTGATCTGGCCGGCGCTGATGTCGCTGGCGCTGATCGGGCTTCTGCTTGTGGTGCAGATGATCACGAGCGATCTCTACGCGCTCTTCATGGGCTATGACACCGGCGAAGAGGCGCTGGTGCCGGTGCTGATCGGCTTCGTGCTCACGGTGCTGGCGCTGCCGCTCGCGGCGGTGATCTGGGGGGTGCCGGAGTCGGCGCTGCGCGAGCTCTGGACCCGCTTTCGCGAGGGGTTCGAACTCGGCGACGCGCGCATATCGCCGAGCGATCTGGTCACCTTCGCGGTCGTATTCGGCGCGATCTATGTGCTCACGCGCCTGCTTCAGGGCACGCTGCGCAGCTCGATCCTGCCCAAGACCGAAATCGACCGCGGCGGCCAGACCGCGATCGTCGCGGGCACCGGCTATATCGGGATCTTCCTCGCCGCGCTCATCGCCATCACCAGCGCGGGGATCGACCTGTCCACGCTCGCGATCGTGGCTGGGGCGCTTTCGGTGGGGATCGGCTTCGGGCTGCAGAACATCGTGTCGAACTTCGTCTCCGGCGTCATCCTGCTGATCGAGCGGCCGGTATCGGAGGGCGACTGGATCGAGGTCGGCGGCACGATGGGCATCGTGCGCACGATTTCGGTGCGCTCCACCGTGATCGAGACCTTCGATCGCACCGACGTGATCGTGCCCAATGCGGACCTCATCTCCGGGGCGGTGACGAACTGGACGCGGCTCAACCTGACCGGGCGGCTGACCGTCAAGGTTCGCGTCGCCTTTAGCAGCGACACGCACAAGGTCGCGCGGATCCTCTACGAGGTCGCCGAGGATCAGCCTCTCGCCGTGATCAATCCGGCGCCCGCCGTGCATTTTCGCGGCTTCGGCGATGACGGGCTCGAATTCGAGATCCGCATCGTGCTGCGCGACATCACCTTCGTGCTTGACGTGCATTCCGACGTGAATCACGCGATCGCCAAGCGCTTCGCCGAGGAGGGCATCGAGATCCCCTTCGCGCAGCGCGACCTGTGGTTGCGCAACCCGGAGCTGCTGCCCGGGGCCAATGCGCCGCGACGCCCGTCCGAGCCGCGTCCGGAAGCCCCGGCGAGCGGCGACGAGGCCCCGCGCGGGCGCCCTTCGCGCGGGGACATGGAGGATTTCGCCGCCGATTTCGGTGGTGATGGATCAGCGGAGGGAGACACTTGACCCGAGCACTCTATCGCGATGACCCGTATGCGCGCAGCGCCGAAACCACCGTCGCGGCGCACACCGAAGCCGGCGTGATTTGCGCGGCGAGCCTGTTCTACCCCGCCGGCGGCGGCCAGCCCGGTGATTCGGGGCAGCTCGAATGGGCGGGCGGCGCCATCGAGATCGTTGATGCCGTGAAGGGGCCGGATGACAGCGTCGTGCTCGTCCCCGCCCAGGGCGCGGCATTGCCACCCGAGGGCGCGGCGGTCGTGCAGCGGCTCGACTGGGCGCGGCGCCACGCGCATATGCGCGTGCACACCGCGCTGCATCTGCTGTCGGTGGTGCTGCCGCTGCCTGTGACGGGTGGGCAGATAGGCGCGGGCAAGGGGCGGCTCGATTTCGACATGCCCGAGGCGCCCGAGGACAAGGCCGCGCTCGAGGCAGCACTCGCCGCGCTGGTGGCGCGCGATCTGCCCGTGAGCGAGGACTGGATCACCGACGAGGAGCTCGCCGCGCAGCCGCAGATGGTCAAGACCATGTCGGTCGCGCCGCCGAGCGGGCAGGGGCAGGTGCGGCTCATCCGGATCGGGGAGGGGGCGGATCAGGTCGATCTGCAGCCCTGTGGCGGCACCCATGTCGCGCGCACCGGCGAGATCGGTGCGCTGCGGCTGGGCAAAGTCGAGAAGAAGGGACGCCAGAACCGGCGCGTGACGCTGCATCTCGCTGACTGAAGGCCCGGCTCAGGCGGCGGACTGGCGATCGACCTCGGCGTCGCTGCGGCGCGGGTGAGTGGTGGGGGGCATTTCCGACTCGGGCAGCCCCTCGCGCGACAGCAGGATCGCCACCGGGCGCAGCTGCGGGATATGCGAGCATATGATCATCACCGCGACCATGATCGGCACCGCGAGGAACATCCCCGGCACACCCCAGATCGCACCCCAGAACGCCAGCGAGATGATGATCCCGAACGAGGACAACCGCAGCGCCTTGCCCATCAGCATCGGGTCGATGACATTGCCGAGCATGAACTGGATCATCCCCGTCATCACGAAGATCAGCACCGCGACGGAGGGGTCCTCGACCTGAATGTAGGCCACCAGCGACACCGCGAGCGTCGCGACGATCGAGCCGACATTGGGCAGGTAGTTGAGCACGAAGGTCAGGATCCCCATCGCCGCGGCGAATTCGAGCCCGAACGAACTCATCACGATATAGACCAGCGTCCCGGTCACCGCGCTCACGGCGGTCTTGACGAGCAGGTAGTGGTTCACGCGCCGGATGATCGAGGCGATGATCCGGCCGACCCGCTCGGCCTGGACCTCGTCGCCGAGCAGGTTGACGAGCTTGGTCGAGAACCAAACGCGTTCGGCGAACAGGAAACCCACGAACAGAATCACCAGCACCGTCGCCGAGAGCAGGTTGCCCGCCTGTCCGGCCGCGGTGCGCAGATAGCCCGAGAACTCGATCGTCTGCATCGAGGCGAGCACGGCCTCCTCGACGTCCTCGCCCATCCAGGCAAACATCGCCGCGACGGCTTGCTGGGCCTGCTCGGTGTAGGTCAGCGCCGTGCTGAGCACCGCGTTGACCTGCGCGACGACGATGCCTGAAAGCATCAAGAGCGCGGACGCGATGATCAGGACGGCGAGCACGCTCGCCACCCAGTTCGTCACGCGCACACTGCCCATCCGCAGCCGCGCGATGGAATTGATGGCGTCGGCGGTCAGGCTGAACAGGATAATCGCGATGGCGAGCGAAATCAGCAGGAACTTCGCCTGCACGAGCAGGAACAGCACGATCGCAAAGGCGATGATGCCCAGCAGCCAGGTCTGGAGACGGAATTTTTCTCCGAAGCTCAACCGCGACGGGCCGGCTGGTTCGGGCGGGATGTCGTGCTCCATGGCGGGCCCTGCTCGCTTCGCGTCCGGGCGGGTCCCATACTAAGGACCTGAATCTCTCGACGCAGTGTAAGCCCGCGCGCGCGGGCTCGCAAGCGGCGCGCGGCCGAGCAGTGGGCAGCTCTCGGTGTCGTGTCGCTCAGCTTCCCCAGCTGCGGACATTGCCGCAATCGAGATGCACGAAATTGGAGCGCGAGTAGCGCCCGACACCGCCGACATTGCACGCTTGGGCGGCGCGCGCGATCTGGTTCACGCTGCGCGACTGCAGGCGGATATCCGCCGCCTCGCCCGTCAGGTGCAGCGAATTCTGCGCGACATTGCCGGACCGGCTGGCGAGCAGCCGATTGGTGCGCTGCGAGCGAAAGCCCGAGAGCAGCATGTAGGGCTCATCAACCTCGACGAGATTGTGCACCGCGGCGAGGAAATCGACCGCGCGCGGATCGATCGCCTTGACGGCATCGTCGCGCCAGTCGCGCATGAAGTAGGTGATCTCCTGCAGCGCCTCGGGGATATATTCACCCTGCACCCAGTAGATAGTGTCGATGCTTTCCCCGGTGCGCTCGGAATACATCTGCAGCCGGCGGGCATCTGCCGAGCGGCTGCGCAGGAAGCTGAAGGCATTGGCGTAGCTAGGAGCGGCGGCAACGGCCGTGGCCGCGAATGCGCCGAGCAAGCCCCGCCGCGAAAGGAGCGTCGATGTGGAGCCGGTCATCAGATTGTCTCTGTCCCTTTTCTGCCGCCACGTGCCGCATTCTTGCGGTCTTGCGGACGTTGTTTCGCCTCGTTCACCTGCCCATCGGGGACGAACGTGACTTTAGTGCCACATTGACGTCGAAAAAAGCAAGCTGGAGCTTCGCCGGGGGCCGTTCCTGCACCAATATCGGCGAAATCTTGCTGAAAGCCTTATGCAGGTCTGCGCTGACGTGGCATAAAGGCTCTCTTGCGAGCGCGTCGGGTTCGAGCTGCCGGGCCATGCGATGTCACCGCCGGAGGCGGATTTGAGATGGGGGATTGCCATGAAGCAGATGATACCGAGAGCATTCGGGCGCCGATCGATGCGCGCCGCGCTGGCGGGGGCCGCGTTGCTCGTCGCCGTGCCGGCCGCGGCGCAGGAGAGCATGGCCTACAGGCTCGCCCTCGCCGAGAAGGCGTCTGACGACAGCGTCCTCGCCGACTTCTACCGCGACCGGGACTATGCGCCGCTCTGGACCGGAGAGGACGGCGCCGATCGGCGCGAGGCGCTGCTCACGGCCCTCGACGGCGCGCAGGCGCATGGCTTGCCCACCGCGCGCTATGACGCGGACACTCTGCGCGCGGCGCTGCGGGATGTCGGGAGCGAACAGGCGCGCGGCATGGTCGAGGGGCAGCTGAGCCGCGCGCTCGTGGACTATGCGCGCGATATCTCCAGCGGGGTGGTCGAGCCGCGCTCGGTCAGTTCGAACATCCGCCGCGACGTCGAGCGCCCCGATGCGCGCGATGTGCTCGACACGTTCGAGGAGGGGCCGCCCGGGGCGGTCCTGCGTGATCTGACGCCGTCGCATCCCGAATACGCGCGGCTGTTTCGCGCCTCCCGCCAGCTCGAGGCACAGATCGCGGGCGGCGGCTGGGGGCCGCAGGTCTCCGCGTCGCGACTTTCCCCCGGCGACAGCGGCGACGCCGTGGTCGCGCTGCGCGACCGGCTGATCGCGATGGGCTACCTTGATCGCAGCGCCTCGGCCGAATACGACGGCGCGATTCAGGCGGCGGTGCAGAGCTTCCAGCGCCGCCATGCGCTGGACCCTGACGGGATCGCGGGCGCGGACACGCTCGCGGCGATCAATGTCGCGCCCGAGGAGCGCCTGCGCGCCGTCCGCGTCGCGATGGAGCGCGAGCGTTGGCTCAGTTCGGATCGCGGCGCGCGCCATATCTGGGTCAACCTGACGGATTTCTCGTCGCGCATCGTCGATCACGACGAGATCACCCTCGAGACGAGTTCCATCGTCGGAGAGCGCGCGGGCAACCGCCAGACCCCCGAATTCTCGGAGGACATGACCTATCTCGAGATCAACCCGGACTGGACCGTGCCGCGCTCGATGATCGCGCGCGACTACCTGCCCGGGCTGCAGGCCAATCCCTACGCACACCCGCAGTTCGAGGTCGTCGATCGCAACGGCCGCGTCATCGATCGCGGCAGCGTCAACTTCGCGCAGTACAACGCCCGAACCTTCCCGTTCAACCTGCGCCAGCCGCCGGGGCCGAACAACGCGCTCGGCCGGGTCAAGTTCATGTTCCCCAACCCCTATGCGATCTACCTGCATGACACGCCCGACCAGGGGCTGTTCAACACCCGGGTGCGCGCGCATTCGAATGGCTGCGTGCGTCTCGAGGATCCGTTCGAATTTGCCTATGAGCTGCTCGGGGCGCAGGAGAGCGACCCGCAGGCGCGGTTTCACAGCGTGCTGGACTCCGGCCAGCAGAAGCGGGTCTTTCTCGACGATCCGGTTCCGGTGCATCTCGTCTACCGGACGGCCTTCACGGACAAGCGCGGTGCGCTGAATTTCCGCGAGGACGTTTATGGGCGCGATGCCGCGGTTCACGATGCGATGCGCGATGCGGGGGTGGAATCGCTCGACATTGGCAGCTAAGCGGATCGGGCACCCGATCGTTGGAGCCCGAATGCCGCACCGTCTGAGCGATATCGCCGCCGCGCTCGGCGCCCGAGTGGAGGGCGACGGAACGCTGATCATCGCGGGCGCGCGCGAGCCGGCCGCGGCGGGTGCCGACGATCTCGCCCTCGCGCTGGAGCCCAAATACGCGGACGGGCTGGCGCGCGGGGCTGCGCGCGCGGCGCTGATGTGGGAGGGGGCGGACTGGCGCGCGCACGGGCTCGCCGCGGCGCTCTTCGTAGCGCGGCCGCGCTACGCGATGGCCGGGGTGACGCGGATGCTCGATCCCGGCCCCGACATCGCGCCGGGCATCCACCCCAGCGCAGTGATCGCGTCCGACGCGGAAATCGGCGGCGACGCCGCGATCGGCCCCTTGGTCGTGATCGGGTCGGGGGTGCGCATCGGTGCCGGCGCGCGGATCGGCGCGCATGCGAGCATCGCCGCAGGCAGCGAGATCGGCGACGGGCTGCTTTTGCATGCAGGGGCGCGGATCGGTCCGCGGGTGCGCATCGGGGCGCGCTTCATCGGGCATTCCGGCTCGGTCGTGGGGGCTGACGGCTTTTCCTTCGTGACCCCCGACAAATCGGGCGTCGAGGAGGTGCGCGAAACCCTTGGCCGGCGCGCCGCGACCCAGGACTCCGGCTGGACCCGGATCCACAGCCTCGGCGCCGTCGCGATCGGTGACGATGTCGAACTCGGCGCCAATTCCTGCATCGACCGCGGGACCGTGCGCGACACCGTCGTGGGATCGGGAACCAAGATCGACAACCTGATCCAGATCGGGCACAATGTCGTTATCGGACAGGATTGCATGCTGTGCGGCCAGTCGGGCGTGGCCGGGTCGGCGCGGGTCGGCGACCGCGTCGTTGTGGGCGGAAAATCCGCGATCAATGACAACATATTCGTCGGCGACGACGTCATCATCGGTGGCGGCACGAATGTCTACACCAACGCCCCGGCGGGGCGGGTGCTGCTCGGCTCGCCCGCCGTGGAGATGTCGCGCCAGCTCGAGATCAACCGCGCGATCCGGCGCCTTCCGCGCCTCCTCAAACAGGTGGCCGAGCTTCACAAAGCTGTTTCAAAGCGCGCCGATAACGATTAAGTCGGGGTCGAGAGTCGGGAGTGAAGTATGTCGGACGCCGTGCGCGAAAAGGTGATCGCGATCATTGCCGAGCAGGCGGTGCTTGACGTTTCGGATGTACGCATGGACGCGTCGCTCGAGGAGCTCGGCATCGACAGTCTCGGCCTCGTCGAGGCGATCTTCGCCATCGAGGAGACTTTCGACATTTCCGTGCCGTTCAACGCGAACGATCCTTCGGAGACTGATTTCGACATTTCATCGGTTGCGGCTATCGTGACCGCCGTTGAGCAGCTCGTGGCCGACCAGAAGGAATGAAGCGTGTCGTCATAACCGGATCGGGCACGATCAACGCGCTCGCCTGGGATGTGCCGGGGACGCTGGCGGCATTCCGGGAGGGCCGTTGTGGCATCACCGAGCTCGACTTTCGCGATGTGGAACGGCTCTCGATCCGGATCGGCGGACAGGTCCATGGTTGGGACGGGTCAGCGCATTTCGACCGGCAGCAGCTCACGCTCTATGACCGCTTCACGCAGTTCACACTGCATGCCGCCCGCCAGGCGATCCAGGAGGCGGGGCTGAGTTTCTCCGGCGAGCTCGCCGAGCGCTCCGGCGTCGTGCTCGGCACCGCGGCGGGCGGCGTGACGACCTGGGACGACAACTACCGCACAGTCTACGAGGCCGGAAAGAACCGCGTTCATCCCTTCGTTGTGCCCCGCCTGATGAATAATGCGGCCGCAAGCCATGTCTCGATGCAGTATAACCTGCTCGGGCCGAGCTACACCGTGGCCACGGCATGCTCGTCGTCGAACCATGCGATGGGGCAGGCCTTCCAGATGGTGCGCGCGGGCATGAGCGAGGTGATGGTCACCGGCGGCTCGGAGTCGATGCTGTGCTTCGGGGGGGTGAAGGCCTGGGAGGGGCTGCGCGTCATGTCGCGCGATGCCTGCCGGCCGTTCTCGGCCAATCGCAACGGTATGGTTCAGGGCGAGGGCGCGGCGGTCTTCGTGTTCGAGGAATACGAGCATGCGCGCGCGCGCGGCGCGGCGATCCTCGCCGAGGTGGTCGGTTTCGGGATGACATCGGACGGCGCCGACATCGTGATGCCCACCGCCGACGGCGCGGCGCGCGCGATGCGCGGCGCGCTGCGCGATGGCGCGATCACCCCCGACGCTGTCGGCTACATCAACGCGCACGGAACCGGCACGGCGGCCAATGACCGGACCGAATGCGCCGCGGTGCGCACGGTCTTCGGCGATCATGCCGATCACCTGATGGTCTCGTCGACGAAGTCGATGCATGGCCACATCATCGGGGGCACCGGCGCGGTCGAGCTTCTGGCGTGCATCATGGCGTTGCGCGACGGGGTGGTGGCGCCGACGGTCGGCTACGAGGTGCCCGACCCGGCCTGCGATCTCGATGTCGTGCCCAACACCGCGCGCGACGCGTCGGTCGACGTCGCGCTGTCGAACGCCTTTGCATTCGGCGGGTTCAACGCGGTCCTCGCGCTGCGCCGGGTCTGAAGGGCGGCGCCCGGGGGGGGCGCCGCCGCGGGCCGGCCGCCTCAGTCCTGCAGGCCCAGCCCGTCCTGCTCGGGGGCCTCCGGTTCCGGGGCCTCCTGCTCGGGCATCTCCTCGGCGGGCATCTCCTGCGGGCCCTCGCCGGGTTCGAGCGAGTTGAAGGCCGCCGTGAACCCGATCAGCGAGATCGCCAGGTCGACGTCCTGATCCGGCGCGGCGGCTGGGACGATGCGCATGTTGACCTCGACCCCGGCCTTGAGCGCCTCGACCTCCTCCTCGGTGAAGCCGACCCGCGAGACACAGCCGGCCGCGCTGCACCAGGTGAAGGGGTAACGCTGCGACTCCCCGCCATCGATGCTCAGCGTGATCTGCTCGGGCAGGAGCGTCTCCAGCGGGGTGACGATCGTCGCGCCTGCGGCGACCTGCTGGCCGGGCGGCAGCGGCACGAGGCTGATCTCGGCGACGGGGAAGCCCTCCTCATCCTCGATCAGCTGATACATTTCGCACGGATCCTGCTGATCCGAGGCGCGGAAACAGCGGCGCTGCCAGTCGTCGAACTCCTCGTCGATATAGTCTGCGCCGTCATCGTCCTCGCCGGGCGCCTCGAGCGCGCCGGCCTCGGGCTCGTCACCATTGTCGTCCTGCGCGAGCGCGGGGAAGGCGAGGCCGGCCGCGAGCGCGACTGCGAGAGCTCTGGTCAGATCGGGCATGGGCATGTGTCCTGTGTCAATTGGTCCGAGACGCGGATGGCCTAGCACGCCGCCCGCGCCCTGTCAGCCGCAAAGCCGTGCCGGGCGGGACGCGCCGGGCTTCCGGCGGGAAGCTGCGCGCTGTGGGGCCGGAATGGAAAAAGGGCCCGCAGGCCCTTTAACTCTTTCTCCCTGCCGGACTGGCCGACTTATGGTGCGCAAATTACGGTGCGGGCGGGGCCCGGTCAACGGACGATTTGTCAATACACGCGGTGATTGAAGGCAGAAAGCCGCCGGCGCGCAAGCGCAGGGGGCCGCCGCGGCGTTGCCGGTCCATCGTCATGCGCCAAGGTCGCCGCGGCGCGCCGTTCGGCTCAGACCGGGCGCACCAGCAGGCTCGTGATCCGGTTCACCTCTCGGCCCACCACTTCGAAGCGAAAGCCGTGGAAATGAAACACCTGGCCTTCGGCGGGGATCGTCTGTGCCTCGTGGATCACGAGCCCGGCCACGGTGTTGGCGACATCGTCGGGCAGCGACCAGTCCGTCGCGCGGTTGAAGTCGCGGATCGTCATCGCCCCGTCCACGATCACGTCGCCGGTCCCGGTGCGCTCGAGCCCCGGCTCGGCGTGGGTGTCGAACTCGTCCTCGATCTCGCCGACGATTTCCTCGAGAATGTCCTCGAGCGTGATCAGCCCGTGCAGCGCGCCGTATTCGTCCACCACGAGCGCGAAATGCGTGCGCCGGTGCAGGAACTGGCGCATCTGCTCGTCGAGCGCGGTGGTTTCGGGCACGAAATAGGCCGGCCGCGCCACGCGCATCACGTCGAGCCGCGCGACCACGTCGAAGCGGCCCTCGCCCTCCTCCAGGATCAGCCGGTGCACCTCGCGCATCAGGTCGCGGGTGTGCAGCACGCCGATGACGTTCTCGGGGTCGTCCTTGTAGGCGGGCAGGCGGGTATGGGACGAATCGAGGCACTGCACCACGATCTCCTCGGGCGGCGCGTCGGCATCGACCATCTCGATCTGGCTGCGATGGCGCATCACCTCCTCGACGGTGCGGTCCGACAGGTCGAGCGCGCCGAGAAGCCGGTCGCGATCCTCCTTCTCGACCATCCCGACGGAGTGCCCGAGCGCCAGCGTTCCGGCGATTTCCTCGCGCAGGCTCAGGATGTTGCGCGTCGGATCGGTCTGCACCCCGAACAGCGACAGCATCCCGCGCACGAGCATGCGCACCGCGTTCACCACCGGCGAGAACACGATCACCACCAGCCGGATCGGCCGCGACACCAGCGACGAGGCCGTCTCCGGGTTGGTGATGGCGTAGGTCTTGGGCAGCACCTCGGCGAAGACGAGCACCAGCACCGTCATTACCAGCGTCGCGAGCGCCACCCCGGATTCGCCGAACAGCCGCGTGAACAGCGCCGTCGCCAGCGAGGCGGCAAGGATGTTGACGAGGTTGTTGCCCAGCAGCACCGAGCCGATGAGCCGCTCGTTGTCCTCGGTGATGCGCAGCGCCACCTGCGCGCCGCGCGAGCCCTTGTCGGCGCGCGCATGCAGCTTGCCGCGTGAGGAGGCGGTGAGCGCGGTCTCGCTGCCCGAGAAGAAGGCCGATAGCGCGATCAGGCCGATGATCGCGGCCACGGTGATCCAGAAGGCGGTGTCGAGCAACGGAAGGACGCTATCCATGCAGCACTTTTCGGATGCGAAATGTGCAATCTATGCGGGCGAAACGCGGCCGGATCAAGACTCGCCTTGCTCCATGCGCGCCAACGGGTGGTGTTCGAGCACGAGCGCGCGTTTGCGCGCCTCGAGCACATGCGTGTAGATTTCCGTCGAGCTCAGATCCGCATGCCCCATCATCATCTGGATCGCGCGCAGATCGGCGCCACCGGACAGCAGATGCGTCGCGAAGGCGTGGCGCAGCGTGTGCGGCGTGACGCGCGCCGGATCGATCCCGGCGTCGCGGGCGATCTCCTTGACAAGGCCGAAGAAACGATGCCGCGTCAGATGCCCCAGCTTGCCGCGCGAGGGAAACAGGAAGCGCGACTGCGCCGCCGGACCCGCATCGCGCCGGGCGAGCCAGGCCGCGAGCGCCGCGCGTGCCGGCTGCGACAGCGGCACCAGCCGCTCGCGCCCGCCCTTGCCCCGCACCATGAGCATGCGCGGATCGCCGCGCGCCGCCGCGGCGGGAAGCGCCACGAGTTCCGACACGCGCAGCCCGGTCGCATAGAGCAGCTCCATCAGCGCCGTGTTGCGCGCGCGGTCGTCCTCGGTCCGGCCGCTGCGCGCCGCCGTATCGAGCAACCGCGTGACCTGCGCCTCGTCGAGCGTGCCGGGCAGCCTGCGGTCCCGGCCCGGGCCGGGGATGGTGCGGGCCGGGTCGTCGTCGCGCCAGCCCTCCTCATGCGCGAAGCGATAAAGCTGGCGCACCGATGCGAGCCGACGCGCCCGTGTCGCGCGCGCTAACCCGGCCGCCTCGGCCTCGATCAGCCAGCCCTGGATATCGTCCCGGTTCGCCGTTTCGAGCGAGCGCCCACGCGCCAAAAGCCACTCGGCGAAGAGACCGAGATCGCGGCCGTAGCCGAGCTGCGTATTGGTCGCAGCGCCCCGCTCGGCGGCCTGTGCCTCGAGGAATGCCGAGATCCAGCGCGCGCTCATCGCGCGCCGCACCCCTCAGTTGACATCAAGCTCGATGGTCTCGCTGACCGTGCGAAGGTCGGGCGAGATATCGGCCAGATAGGCATATCCGCTCAGCGCGGCGAACCCGATGATACCGAGCACGAAGATAAGTTTGATAACGCGCAACATGCGCCCTGCCTCGTTCATTTAGGGGTGGACCGAGTGCTCCGGCCCTTGTGCCTGCCCCCTGTTCTGCCTGCGTCAAGTAGCCTATCACATCATGGCAGGGAAGGCGAAGTTTGCGTTTATAGGGGGTTTCGACGGGTGAGCGGAAGGCTGCGCAAGACGGTGGTGCTGGTGGGCATGATGGGCGCGGGCAAGACGGCTGTGGGCACGCAGCTGGCGCGGGTTCTGGGCGTGCCCTTCCGCGATTCCGATGACGAGATCGTGGCCGCCGCGAGCATGAGCGTGGCGGAAATCTTCGCGCGCGACGGTGAGGCCTTCTTTCGCCGCCGCGAGAGCGAGGTGATCGCGCGGCTGCTGCGCGGGCCGGTCGGGATCCTGTCGACAGGGGGCGGCGCATTCTTGCAGCCGCACAACCGGGAGCTGATCTCGGCTCATGGGGTGTCCGTGTGGCTGCGCGCGGATCTCGACCTGCTCTGGTCGCGGGTGCGCCATCGCACGACGCGGCCGCTCCTGAAGACCCGAAACCCCTATGAGACGCTCGCCACATTGTGCCGCGAGCGCACGCCAGCCTATGCGAAGGCCGACATCATCGTCGACTCCGAGCGCGACCAGTCCATAGATGCGATGGCGCGCAAGGTCATCGTCGCACTCGGGGCGCGCGCGGATGTCATGGAGGGCGCGAAATGACGCGAATCGACACCGTGCGGGTCGCGATCGAAGGGCGTGGCTACGATCTGAGGATCGGCCCGGGCCTGATGGCGCGGGCGGGCGAAGAGATCGCGCCGCTGCTGACGCGCCCGCGGATCGCGATCATCACCGATGCCAATGTCGCGGCGCGCCATCTCGAACCGCTGCGCGCCGCGCTCGCGCAGTCCGGGATCGACAGCACCGCGTTGACCCTGCCCGCCGGCGAATCGACCAAGGGCTGGGCGCAGCTCGAGCATGCGGTCGAGTGGCTCCTGTCCGAGCGGGTCGAGCGGCGCGACATGGTGCTAGCGCTCGGCGGCGGCGTGATCGGCGATCTCGCGGGCTTCGCCGCGGCGATCCTGCGCCGCGGGGTGCGTTTCGTGCAGGTGCCCACGACGCTGCTCGCGCAGGTCGACAGTTCCGTCGGCGGCAAGACCGGAATCAACAGCGCGCAGGGCAAGAACCTCGTCGGCGCCTTTCATCAGCCTGCGCTTGTCCTCGCTGACACCGACGCCCTCGACACGCTGCCGCCGCGCGATCTGCGCGCGGGATATGGCGAGGTGGTCAAATACGGCCTGCTCGGGGAT
>LKMJ01002018.1_pt1 | contig 18442 bp, 16 predicted proteins | sample 643391 | NCBI WGS metagenome assembly LKMJ01 (sample SAMN04112250, study PRJNA286221) | soda lake metagenome | biome: soda lake; feature: Kulunda Steppe; material: water; isolation source: sample PL-Br10 brine of Picturesque Lake | place: Russia: Kulunda steppe | collected 2010-07 | reverse complement strand
TACGCCTGTGAAAAGCAGCTTTCTAACGATTATCTCCCATCTAGGCCCTACCCATCTACTACGAGTCTCGGCGAGTCTCGGCGAGTCTCTTTGGCAGACTGGACCACCCTATTTACCCATCCTTAACCATAACCCTTGGTTCAGAAATGGGTTGAATACAAGCTGCAAGTGTTGCCTTATAAAATTCTTAGAACAGGCATGCTGAAAAGTGTGCCAGCATACGCGCATGTATGCCTGTGAGTGTAGACCGAGTGTAAACTTGCCTGGCGTGTGTCGTCGGCCCCAGCCTTGACCAGCTGCTTGTGCAAGTTGCCGTGCTGGTCATAGCACTTCACCTGAGAGCACAAGAACAAGCACGCAGAGGGGCATACAAATCAATATGGAGCTTTGGGGCAGCATGGTGCAAGTGCACGGTGCAGCGGCTGGCCCAGGAGAGCTCTGCAGTAGTATGGTGCAGGTTTCTGCCTGTCTCCTCAACAATCAGGTGTGCATCAAAGCGTTCGGCCTCCTTCTTGAATGGACAGAAGTAAGCTGCTCAGCTACTAAATTGTAGATCGGATTACATAGTAGCTCATGACATCACAAAATCCATGTGTGTTCAAAGCGACCTTATCTGAATTGCCCAGGTTGTGGGTGTGCATGCAGCAAAATCCAATCTATATAACCCCACGATCTTAGGATGCACAATGCTTAGATCACGGGTGTGCATGTAACAGAATAGCTTTTTTTAAATGCTCAGATCATGGGTGCGCATGAAGCAAAAGCCAAGCATAGCCTACAATCTTAGGGTGATTGACGCCCCCCGCGTCGACAACTTTGCTGTCTGTGGACACCATGTAAGGGATGTCGCTGTACGCGCTGGTGGGATCAATCTGCGCTTGGGCAATAGATTGAGATTGTGGTGGTCAATCAAGTAGACAAGAGGGATGCTTTCTCAATTTGCTTGATTTGTGCATTTTTCATGCATTCAATGGATTTCTTGATACCTTTGTATTTGCATGGCGAGGGTCACTGGCAACCTTTGCAATGCAATTTCTTTCCACCTTTGCATGCTCACACGTCCATGAACTATTCATCATCAGCAGGCCCGCACAAATATAACTTGACCCAAGAATATACCAAAGCTTGCAGTGTAAGAAAAGTGACACACTCAAACACCCACCCACCCACACAAACCACCCACAAACACGCACAAACAGAGTGCTACGTAACAGGGACGCTTTGACAATTGTAAATTGTGGACATAAGGTGTGTGATGCAGTATTGTTCCTTGATCTTGGTGCTAGAAAAGTGAATTCAAATTCCTGGATCACACAGTCTTAAAAGGTGTCAAACTATTCCTAAATTCTTACCGGCAGCTGGTAGCTCACAATGGCAACTTTTGTTGCGAGCTTGAGGCGCCTCCAGATGCCCTAAAAGAAAAGGAAAGCCCAGACGGTGAAAACACTCCCTGTCTCAATTTAAGAGAAAGGGGCACTGAGAACTGAGGCATAATTTTGTTTCATCACATGCTTCTCAAATGCAAGTACATTCGTGTAAGGGCAAAATTATCCACTTTGAGGAGGCGAATTAAGTGATACATCTTGGCATGTTAGGCAAAGCTAGTCAGGAAAGTTAAGTTAAGGAGTATCATGCACAGGTCACGGCACCAACAAATGCTGACATCATATACCGATCATAACAATTCAGCTGTACTTATGCCTGATTTTGAGGCATGGTCCCAGGACTCAGGATCAGATCTCACATTCTGATGCGCAGGCAGACACAATGTGAGCTTGCACTGGGGCATAAAGAGATAACAATGTGTGCAGGGGCACAGAGAGGTAAGAATGCGCACAAAAAAATGCTCAGTACCAAGTGACCGCTGCATAGTGCCTGCGGCCTCACACTTCTCACATTTGGGAAGAAAAAGGGCTGCTGCGGGGCTTCTGGGTTGTCTGGCTTGATTGCAGACAGCTCACAGTAGGCAGTGACCACTTCGTTGCACTGAGAGCATATTACAACAAAAGGGGTAATTTCGATATCAGGAAGTCTTTTCAAATAGTCCAGAGTGACAGGCATGCCTGGCAAATGTGGCAGCTGCCGTTTATACACTGCCGCGCGAGGCTATGATGCATGTGTGTGGTGCATACCGCTAAATCGACACTCAGGGCCTTGCTGTCATTTGCAGGAAAGAGATGTTGTCTTCTCTAAGACTTGGCTTCATCAATTTCCAAGCAATAGAAGGTAATGGAGGTATGTAAGAGCTGCTTCTCTTTGTGCATTCTTTTATTGCATAGAAGGTGTTGGAGGTATGTAAGAGCTTCTTCTTCTTGCGCACTATTTTAGTTATTGTACACATAAAAGGTTATAAACCAGACTGTAACTGGTGCTGAATACCCCCACAACTGAAATGGAACGCCTCCACACGTAAATGGAAGGCCAGACGACATCTTAGCAAAGCTTACGGGCAGTGATAGAGCATCCTTTTGACTGCTGGCCTTCATGAGCACTTCATTTGACATCCACTAATTTGTAAGTCACCAGATCGTCCCTTGCTATAAAAGTCGCCAAGTCGAATGAATTATTTAGCTGGTAGATGATTGTCTAATAATGTTCCAGCTATCAGTGCAGCATATAATAAGCATACTTACTATTAATCTAATTTCATCACAATCCCCATAGAAATACAAAGTAAACCATACGTGCTAAGGATACTAAGATTAAAATTGAGTATGAATCATGATCCCCCTTTCACATGAAAGCCCAAACTTGGTATTTATGGTCAAAACATTCCTCCAATGTACCTGGGAGACAATTTCACGTAGCCTCTGGGTGCCTGAATTTGCAATGTCAGTCAGCAGGCGATTGGCAGCATGCACCTGTAAGTGCAGGCAGCATTATCACAAAGCCCTTGAAATCATAATCCATGAGCAAACAGCCTCCCACATGTAAAGAATAGGTTTCAGAGAGCGTGGATGAGTCATGGGCGAAGCTGCCATCCACAGGAGATGAGTTTTCAAGCAGCACGCCACTGCTGCGCAAGAAGTGCATGCAGCTTGCGATTTAAATCTCTCACCGCAGGGAACTATCCAACGCCTCATCCTCATCAAGTGCACTAACCCTCTCAAGTGCCCCAATTCCTCAAGGGTACATTGCTGACATGCACGTCCAAATTTTAAACAATGACAGGCCAGCGCTTCGCCTCTTATTTGGCCAACACCTCCAATGCTTCAGAGTTTCAGGACATGTCCCAGCACCAGGCTTCATTGCACACTCCCTGGCCTGCAGGCATGGCGCCCACTCTCAAAGAAGCACAATAGGCAGTTCTTACATTTGCGGCAAATCCATCTTTGCACCATGCCACGTAGTCTGCATGGGCCGCATGGCTTTTACCTTGTCAAGGTCAGCATCGTGGGTGAGGAGCCCTCCTCCGGTTGCAACCTTCAGATCATAGCTGAGGTCCTGCTCCCTGACAGTACCTGCAGGCAGGGCAGGGCAACATCATTGGTTGTTGATAGAATGTCAAGTTCAAGGCGGTGGATTGCTCTGTTAGTAACTCCAAAAAGTTGAAAAAAGAACAACATGTGGCAAGACGGTGCAAAAAGGACAAGGACACGCAAGGAGTGGCAACTCAGCACCTGACCAACGACTGCACACAAGGGGAAGCGTGGCACGCAGCAAGACCCTGTTCCTTTTGGGCAGTGCGTCATAGGTTGCTTTCACAAGACAGGCTGCTGTAAAGAAGAGCCTCAAAATGGTACTGTCAGCATTCCACACCGCTTAAAGCAATGTGACCCTTATCACAGAGCCTCCTGCAAGTCCTGACTCTGCATCAGCTTAAACCTCCATCATTTCCCTATTCTGACATCTTTGATCAGATCTTTGAATGTGAGGTACACGCTGCTCAGGTTATCATAGATCAGGTGCTTGTATATGAGGGTCATGCCGTACCCACACGCACACGCACACCCACCCACCCAGTAACCAAACTCATACCCACACCCACCCATGTACGCACACCCGTGCCCGCGCATACATGTACACAAACCTGTGCACGCAACCACAAAAGCGCGCGCACACGCACATTTTCTCACACCTACTCATACAGTCACAATTGCGCACCGTTCTTCAAGGCAAAGAGTGGATATAACGCGTGATAGGGGTGATCCTGTGCCATCCGCACCAACTGCTTGGCCAGCACCTGCAAATGGTGCTGAAGCGGTCTGCCAATGCTCAAATTGCTTTGAGAGGAGTGCATAAATGCTCAGTGCACATGCAGACACATGCACTCAATGATGTGACACACCGTCTGCTGAGGATTCAGGAGCCCCTGTTTTTCCATACTGCATGCCTTTCATCATAAAATTAGTGAATGAGGATAATGCTATTGCAAGAAACATTGACCTCTTATCATTTCCATTGCTGGTTTGCATCATCAACAACACAATCTGTTCTCCCTTTACAATCGAGGCAAAATGATAAGAACCCCATGATCAAGGGCCACTGGGCATCACCCGTTGACTGCATTGTGCAAATCAAACTGGCAGTTTATAACTGCACTTGCACTAGATCTGCCATTGTGCCTCAGCCACTGCTTGCAACAAAATCCAGTTGTACAGGAGGCAAAATCCAATGCACATGCATTTTATAAATCAAAAATTTTTTTCCTTATGCCTGAAATCACATGCTGCGCCACGCAAAAAAATACCAAAAAATACGCTCAGGCAACACACCTGAAGGTTAACTTGACACACTCACAGCAAGGTGATACCTGAATCATAGGACTGTAATAACCAGCACCAGCACATGATTGAGGGCAAATTAAATAAAATGCAGGCAGATGTGCCAATGCCTTTATAAACTCTCAATGCATTACCTTCTGAAAGCCTGCTCCGTCATCCTTTGCTGATATTCGAGAGGCCATCTGCACAGTGCAGGAGGCGCCGCGATTATCTTTTTTGATGCCGCTGCCGCTGACAAATCATAGCCTGAAGTCTCAAAGCATACTATGCATAGTATGCATATTTTATGCCTTCATACTATTTCCACACAAGCATCTACAGGGATGGCACGTGCAAATGCCCTTGTACTCTTGCACATCACCAGCCACTGCCTGCTAGTGTGCCCACCTGATACACAAGCGGGATGAACTTGAAAGTAGGCAGCTCAGCAAAGGCTTCCCCAAACATCTTGTTCGCTTCAGAATTTGTGGACAGACTCAGCCATAAGGCTAGCCAACGGTACACCACATGTAGGTCAAACAGGTGGCCGGCCTGCAAGGTGGCAGCAGCACAGATGCTTAAGCGCTGGGTGACTGCATACACATCTGCGCACATCTTTAAGCCTGGCACACATAAACCAATGCTTGCAGCCTGTGCTTGTTCAATCGCACGTTGAGTCTGATTGTTGAGATATGCATGCATTGCAAACTTTAACTACAAGTGTGCACGCATGAAGTATGTGCCTTTCATTGACAGTTTTCAAGTGGGCGTACAAGCACAAGTCGGGATGCAAGTCATGGAGTGGGTGCGATCACACGCATTGCGTGAGTAAGAGCGCAGGAATTGCTGGGCACACATGAATGATATGCCCCAGTCCTTCTGGGCCCAGCCATGTTTGCAACAACATGGCTTGTTCAGCCTCTGATACTTACCTGCAGGCAGCGCTTGTAATTGGACAGCGCAATGCTCCGATAACGTTGCTCCGCATGGGCTGCCTGGCGGCGTGCCTCCTCATCAGCCTTTGCTGGTCCCTCGAGCTTTGATGCCTGGCGTACATGTTCATTTCTGACCTTGCCTTTTGTATACATGTATGCATTTACGTTTGTGTTTGTGTGCATGTGTGGGCGCAAGCATGTAAGCACGCTGGCGTCTATGTTCATGTCCAGGTGTGCGTGCGCACGTTCCTGTATGCAGGTGTATTTGCAAGCATGAGCTTGCGTGTATGTGGTTTGGGTAGCGCTGTATGTATTGTGTGCTTACAAGTGCTTGAGCGTGTTTTGCGTGCACATGAGTGTACATGCTCATGTGTGCGCGAAGAGACTGGCACCAGTGAATCCAACTGGGTGAACCCAAATGAAGGTTTCAATGACAGGCAGACAACTTACCAAGGGATCGGACATGACCTTTTTTTGTGCTCGCACACCAGCTGCTAGCTTCTTTTTTTGCTGCGAGGCATTTGGAAGGAATGTGCTGTCACTCTGATTGCTAGGAACACGGGTAGCCTAGACCTTTGTGTGTATACTTTGGACAAAACATATTGAAACAGAACATGCATGAAGAGACGTGCTGTTATCGCACACCACCTTAATACAAAAGATGCTTTGTGTGTGCACTACATCTGTCATGTAACTGGAGGGAGAAGAGCAGTTGCAGAAAATGCTCAGCACACTGGAAAGCTTGCGGTTAAGATGATGCTGAAGGAGGGCATCACCTGCCAAGGTCCCCTGAGCATCTGCATAAGGCACGATGATGCTGAGCTGCCCTGCAACGAAACCAGGCTTTCCTTGATCACCAGATCACCTCCAACTACCTAACCAACCACCAGGCTCAGGCTTCAAGCTGGACTGGGGTCAGGCCAGTTCATTAACCGGGATCGTTCCCCGGCCAGCCCATAAAAGACCCTCTTTATAGCGTTCCTTACATGCCCTGAACTGAGATCAGCCACTTCATGCATCATGGCCATGGACCCTCATTGCCACCTGCCTCCATGTGCTCTGACAACTTATTGAGCAGTAAGATAAGCCTCCATGTGCATTTGTATTGCTGCCAACATTGGCATCTGATACTCCAAGAAGACTCCAGATGATCCAGGTGGGTTGCTGTAACTTTTCTAGTTCCCTGAGAGATTCCCATGCTTCATGGTGTCATGATTAACATCATTATCTTTTATGTCACTCCGCAAAGCTAAAACACGCAATCTTTGCTGTAGCAGCTGGTGCATTTCTACCTGGGTGGTGCCTCCCTGGCTCAATACTCAACTCGAATCTATCCACAACGACTGAGCCTCAAATTTCTCAGGCATCCTTACATTTTTACCATGCAAGCAGGCCCATGTGTAAGAGCTTAAGTTTGCAAGTAACAAGTTTACAATTTAGGATTAACCGCCAGCCAGGTCATGAGGCTGCTTGGTTTGTTGCTGGTCTTTGCCAGCCAGAAAGTAATCCATAATGTCTGAGATGAATTGGTGTGAAAATGCTGTTGAGAGAGGCAATCAAAGATAGTCTGACTAGACAAGGCACTGCAGAGCATGATTCACCCCACAATCCACCCCAAACACACAAAAATAGCATTTCAACAAATTTAGATGCTCATCAAGTCAGCTTGCAAGTGCTTGGCTTTGCTATGGCCACACAGAACAGGCAAGATGGAGTGATGTGTATGCCTTGCACCAAAGGACGCTCTGTCACCTTTTGGCCGCCCTGACCTGGCCTGTGCAAATTATGATAGGCTGTAAGCACTAAAAGGCAACGCTCGCAGGCAGGCACCCACCTCGATGATTTTGCCATAGGTTTTGTACTCTGGCGTGTTACGCTGCGCAATGAGCTCCTCGCACCGCGCATCCGCAAAGGAGGCCAGACGGAAGAAGACTTTGCATGCTGATGCACTGCCAGAAGGGGAGCCGATGTTTGAGGGGGGGGCCTGCACAGGATCCCGGTCATAAAAAGGAGTGCATGTCATCCAGCGGTACCTCTGGGTCTATTGGGCTTGTGGTGTTTCCATTGAGTTTGCAGAGCTTGTGAGTTGTATTGTAATGCTTGTGGTGTTTCCATTGAGTTTGCAGAGCTTGTGAGTTGTATTGTAATGCTTGTGGTGTCTCCATTGGGCAAACGGGGCTCGTGGGTTGTATGGTAATGCATGTTTTGTGTATGTGCCTGCACAAAATCCTGGTGTGTACAGGTGCATGTGCGCTCGCACCTGAGGGTTCCAGCCAGGCAGTGTGTGGGCGCGCATAACTGCAGTGCCTGCGTCAGTCTCTGCTGTGGGCAGAGAGGATGGCAGAGAAGCTCTCCAGGTAGACAGCTGCTCACTGGCAAGCTGCAGGTAGGGAGGCGCGCATATGGGGACGGAGAGGGTGGATGGCGCCTGTCTGGTGCAGCAGCATGGCGTTGTGCCTTGTTTGCTAGTGAACAGTGGCATATTTGAGGAGGAGCTGCTCATTGCAGTCCCACAGGGGGGTTGAGGTGAATGGTGGATGGGGGCCTGTCCCTTCAATTGAAGGCCGACAGGGAAAGGTGGGGAATCAGGGAGTGCATGTGCGGGCGTGTTGTGCACGGGCCGATGCACACACCCCATGGTCTCAACAGTACATCCCCTTACAAAATCAAGCAGAAAGGGAGTCGATCAAGCTTGGACTGGATGTGTGGGGCAGATCTCTCCTGTTGTGCCATGAGGTAGGGCCAGGGCATGAGCAATTTGCATCAGGCCAAGCGCTGGTCAGTACTTGTCTACTCTAGCAGGGACATCCTCGCTCCCTGAGAATCTATCCTGCATTCATCCTCCCGTCACAGTGCCAGGGAAAGCTAAAGAACATGAAATGCTGACCTGCTGATCAGCATACCTGTGCAGCTTGCGTCATTAAGGCTAGCACGCTGTCCTGCGCACCGGAGCCCAGCTCCTCCAGCTGCGCCTGGGCGCCCCACTTCCCAGCCAAGGAGAGCGCAGCAGCCAGCTGCAGCGGATTTGGGGGCAGCAAAGACGCAGCAGCATGCAGAGGCATCGGGGTGGTGGGGACGACCTGAGCACCTGCATGAACGGGTCCAGCAGCAAGAAGGGGCCCAGGGACCTGATATTGGCACATTCATGTAGCAGCACGCAGGGACATTTGGGAGGTGGATGCAACCTGAGTGCCTCTGCACACAGACAAATTATAGTTAAGATAAGGATGTAGCATGCTCGCGGCTGGAGAGCGGTAGCTAGAACAAATGGCACACATGACTGCAAAAGGCACATGAACATCGATCTATTATAAGAGAGGGATGATAAGCTTGAGTGGCACATAAGGTCACAAGGCTGCTCGGCTCAAACCAGCATTAATATCCACTGTGTAATCATCCTGCTTGGCCTGATCTCGCCACAAGAGATTGCAACCCATGCTCCATGCAAGGAAACAACAGCAAGTCCGTAATGCACAAGCAGCCCCAGCAGCACAGCCAACACAAGCACTCCCCGCTTGTGTGTAAGTGATGCCCCACAGCCTTGCAAAATGCTTGTGTGCAAGTGATGCCCCACAGCCTTGCAACATGCATGGCACGCACAGGACACGCTTCCGAGCAGTCACGCATCGGAAAGCTGTGCTTCTTGATTTGAATCAAGGTTAGATCTTCTTGGATCGTTGTTGAATCAGATGGCATTCAAGCGGGCCATTGAACCAAGCCAAACAGGCGCTGAACGCCCCTTGAATCAGATGGCATCCAAATGGCCTATCGGGTTCAAGGGGACGCGTACCTGGATGGATATTGAATTAATTTTTTTCACTTGGTCTTCAAATGGTATGGCGTTCAGTGCACGCACCTGCAGAGGACCGGGCATGAGCCTGCAGGCCCAACATGGCGTCTGCAAGGCTGCGCGCCATGCGTGCGGCCGCTTTCTGCTGACCAGATTGCCATACGAGGCGTGCCTCATCCAGCCGCCATGCTGCATTGCAGCCAGGACACACAGCACAGGCTTGCAGCCAGTGCCAGAACACAGCCTGTTCAATGCTTGCCATGCCATCACTCCTATGTCCAATCCTCCTCAAGGTAATTCAACCGCGGGCCAGCAAGGAGGCACTTGCATTGCTTGGCCTTGGTATCAAAATAAAATAGCCTCGACTTGCACTGAGACTGTACAGCATTCCCATCGCCACTACCACTGCGGGAGAGATTGCAAGGTTTGAGCCTAACAGTGCGAATGGCACCTCAAGTAATCCGCATAGTGTCGGGTGGAGTGGAATGCAGTACCTGACTTTGAATTCCATATGTAAGTGGGGCAAAATACAGTGGATAAGCAACCACACAGGCAAGATTCAAACTCTTTGTACGAAATGCATTCCATCTAAGAGGCTCTGGCTTTGTCAGAGTGGCAACGCAAAATGCGAGTGTAAGCACAAAATGCTCACCGAACATTGGTTGCCATAAAAGTTGCCTTGTTTGGCGGGGCTCTTTGCACACCCCCCCTTGTAAAGAAATACATCTCAGGCAAGTGCTGGCGTGCGCAGGCAGGAATCAATTGCCAGACGTGATGCACACCTGTGTTTTACTGACTTTCACGCACGCATACAAACACACCTGCATCTGGACGGAGGACCAGTGCCAGCTGTGCCAAGTCAGCCATATTAGCGCCCCCCCAGGTCTCCAACCCCTCTGCATGTCCTGGCCTTGCAGCACCTCTGATGACCCCAGATGGTGGCGGTGCAATGGTGGGCGTGGCGCGCGCATGCAAATAGCCAGAGTGGTGGGAAAAGGAGATCAGGAGTTCCCGCAGCTGCTGCGCGTACATGGCACCTTTTGTGCCCTGCCGCTTGCTCTGACAGGTCGATACTGCTGCACCCAGTGCACGAGCAAGCATGCCTTGGCGGCGCGCCACACGCAGTGCTGTGCAGCGCAGCGCATCCAGGATGCCACCGCCTGCACAACTTCCCTCGTCTTCATTCCCAGCAGCATTCCCCAGCAGACATTCCATGACCGGGTTTGTGCCTTGCTGCACACCCTGCTGGCCTTGGCATCCTTCACCCTGCAGCAGCACCTGCAGCAGCTGCTGCAAAGGTGTGGCATCAAGAGCAGCTGCAGCTGCGCCCGCATCAACCGCCACCATCTGGGAGGGAGAAGAGGTTGCTGCATACGCAGGCCGCAACGTCCAGGTGGTGTGCCAGACGTCCTCTAAGAGTTGGAGGCAGCGCAGGCGTTCTAAGGGCTGGTCCAAGTCTGCAGCGGCCTCGTTACTGGTGCTGGCCAGCGCGCGTATACAATCTGCAGGCATGTGGGCCCATGCACACATGTCTGTGCGTATGCCTTGCGTGCATGCCCTTTGATATGCAGACAAGCGATGACGCACACCACGACATTTGCTGTTACACGGGGCATCATATCATATCATACAGAGGCGTACGCAGGCATGTGCACAAAGCATACAGAGCCTGCACAGATGCACATGTGCACATGTGTCCAACAATGCACAATGTGCATGAGAAACCAGAAAATTAGCGCCCACGTGCGTACGCGTGACTTATGACAAAGTCTGCACAACAGCCATACCACACCAGCCACTGACCTGCTACAGCGCTGTGGAGGACGGCCTGAAAGCGCTGCCTGTCGCCCACACGCAGTGCGCACAGGCAGGCCAGCAGCGAGGCATGGAAGCCCATTCGGTCTGTGCATGCTGGGCCCGCAACACCCCCCAAACCACCATGTCTGCCCACCCCACCAAGCACTGCAGAACATGGCTGCCCTGTGTCAGTCTGCAGGCAAGTTCTGGCCTCATCCAGGCAGGGCACCTGCAGGCAATGTGGAGTGAGCCGGCAGCACGTGCCCTGATTTGAAAGTTAAAAAAACAATAGGGGACCAGACAGGGGGGCCAAATCTAGGCAGCTCCATCTGGATCAGGGCAAGCAGTCAGGAAGCATGTGGCAGAAACTGCTTGTTGGGCAACTTGCATTGAATGCAGCAGGCTGTGGCCTCTGAGGTGGAAGTATGCAGAAAAGAGGGGGAAGTGATAGCGGCAGGGGGATAGCAAACTATGCACATATCGCTAGTGTCAGGAAAGATGGGCTGTGTCATGCGTTGTCAGGCAGTGCCAGGTAAGGAGGGCAGTGTCAGTCAAGATGGGATATGAGGACGCTGCGGGTGTTTTGGATCCAGTTATACCAGGGATCTAGGTGCAGGCTTTGTTATGCCGATGGTCCTCCGCGTTTTGTACTCTTCTAGCGCTTCCACTGTGAGTGTGCACGGCAGTGACAGGCAACACGTCACGCACCACCAGTCTAGCCTGGCCCCTAGACCCACCTTCAGCACCCCAACTCACCTGCAGCAGCCCAACCCACGCCCACTAGCCCAGCCTAACCACACAGCAGCCCAGCCCACCTTCCCGAACACTCAGGTAAGGCCTTTGCTTTTGGGGCGGACTGAAGGCGTTGCCGAAAACGTATCATCCATCACACATTCACCTGATGTGAGGCTGCCAGCCCAGCACTGCTGGGTCCTGGGGTCCCAGAGGTCTGTCTTGTGTGCAGCAAACCCATGATCCCAGGCCCCATGCGCGCGTGCGCTGCTGCTGGGCGGCTGAATTTTAAGCCGCTTGCACCAGTGGGTCCATGCAGCAGCTCTGACGCATCCGTACCCCACTCGCCAAGCCGCCATGCAAGCTCAAACTGGAGCTCCCGCATGGCAGCAGAGCATGCAGGGGGGGCGAGGGATGAACTGAGCAGGTTCTCTGCCCCTGCAGTATGCGCCAAGTCAGTAAAAGTCAGTAAAGCAAAGGAGGTGATATGTCTGCACCTGGCTGTGCGGGGCTTGTGGGAGGAGCTGTACATACAAATTAGCGTTTGGGGTGTGAAAGATAGTGGGCGAGCAAAGATGCCTCGAATGAGGTGTTTGCCTTTGTGTGAACACCGTTAACTTTGGTTTGGGATTGTGCATCAATGGTACTAACACCTTATGAATGTGCACAAGCACCCTTGAAAGGTCTACAAGGATTACAAGGATAAGGCCTTCAGTCAAAGAGTGCAACTGCTAGCCTTGGCAGGTTTACCTTTTAGAGGGGGAGCCAGGGATGCTCACCATGTCTCTTTCATCTTGCAGAAAACAGGGGGACTCGGGCCACTGATATCAATTAACCTTGGCCACCTATACCTAGTTGTTCCAACTCAATCAAGCTGCAGGTCTGTATGCTCAGCAAGAAGGCCTCAGACTGCATGTGGTAGTGATAGACGCCTTGATACTTGATCACATGGAGAACCAAGCCAGAGGCCTGCACCTATCTTTTCCCCAACGCCCATTCCCGCACTCACCAATGCCCCGTAAATATGTGGCAGCAGCATACCCGCAGCCCATGTGGTCCAGCGAATTTGCCACCCCCAGATGCATGCTCAACGCATCTGCTTGCCCTGCTGCTGCTGTTGGTGGTGGTGCTGCTGTGGCAGCCAGGGATGACGACTGCAGACGGGATGCTGTGCAGCTGCTGCCTGTGGTTGCAGTGGAAGCCCCAGACGTGCGCCTCCCCTGCAAGAGGGCCAGGTCATGCGCTGCAAGCGCGCCAGGCCAGTTGCCCTCGCGCTCCATGAGCATGAGGTTCTGCAAGACAGGAGCGGTGATGGGGCGTTACACAGCTTTTAAGGGGCAGCTCTGTGGTTAGGGTGAAGTGGCGTTACACAATCGCAAGGGGCAGGCCTTTGTTAAGGGTGAAGTTGCATTCGGCACACTCAAGCCTATAGCAAGGAAGTATGCAAGGAAAGCATGTAAACGTCAGATGTGATTGAAAGGAATGAGGTCAGACAGTTGTTTAATGGAAAGAAAGGAGGCCAGATTGTTTTGTCACTGGAAAACTAGCTTCTTGTTACAGTCTGAGGGTTCATAATTTGGCACGACCATGCCACATTACATCAAAGTCCAGGCTCTGTTGTCCAGGTACAGCAATTTAAATTGGCTCAAGGATCACTGGCTTCAATTGCGGTCGGCACCGTTTCAAGGACCACAAGATGAGCGGACCAGGGATCCTATGTCTTAAATGGCACGGATCTGCAGCCTGACGTGCTTCTGCAGAACCCTGGCAAGCAAGGCTAGTCCTTGTTAGGCTGCAAGCTGGTTTGATCCTAAGGCCTGCAAGCCTGACCTAATCCTTAGGCCAGCTGGCTAGACCTGCAAGCCTGACCTGATCCTTAGGCCAGCATGCCTGACCTGATCCTTAGGCCAGCAAGCCTGACCTGCAAGCCTGACCTTAAGCTAAGGCCTGCAAGCCTGACCTGCAAGCCTGGCCTGACCTCCCTTGGCCAGATTCAGGCTGATACTGGCAGGCTGCAAGCCTAAGCTCTGAAACTGAGCAGGCAGCGCAGGTGCTTGCTTGCCCTGCGTGACCACATTGTGTGGGAACCCCTTCTGGCCAAGACTGACAATCAGGGACCCCGCGGCCAATGATCAGGGACCCCACTGCCATCAGTCAGGGACCCCACTGCCACCAGTCAGGGACTCCGCCGCCAACAATCTGGCACCCCACCGCCATCAGTCAGGGACTCCACTGCCATCAGTCAGGGACTCCGCCGCCATCAGTCAGGGACTCCGCCGCCAACAATCTGGCACCCCACCGCCATCAGTCAGGGACCCCACTGCCATCAGTCAGGGACTCCGCCGCCAACAATCTGGCACCCCACCGCCATCAGTCAGGGACTCCACTGCCATCAGTCAGGGACTCCGCCGCCAACAATCTGGCACCCCACCGCCATCAGTCAGGGACCCCACTGCCAACTATCAGAGGGACCTTGCAGCCAATGATCTCACGTGGGGACCCAAAGGCAAAGAATGACACACAGGGCACCCCACAGACAACAACAGTGCAGACCCCATGACCATTCCTCATACATAGGCTGTGCCGCTCACCTCCTCCGCAGTGGCTGTGCCTTGGCCAGCCAAGGCATACAAGGCATCTGGGTCTGAAGAGGCTCCTAAAACCAACCGCAGCACCAGCTTAGCCTGAGCAGCATCAATGAATGCAAGCATGTTAAATTTAGAGTCAGCGCTCGCCAGAGGCAATTGCAGGCTCCTCAGCTGTTGACAGGCGGCCACAAAGGACGTCACCAGACATGAGCAATGGTACCATGCTTCTCAGCTGTTGACAGGCTGCCACAAAGGACGTCGCCAGACAAAAACACTGGTGCCATGCTTCTCAGCAGTTGACTGGCTGCCACAAAGGACGTCACCAGACATGCGCAACGGTGCCATGCTTCTCAACTGTTGACAGGCTGCCACGAAGGACGTCACCAGACAGAAGTACTGGTGCCATGCTTCTCAGTGCTTACATTTGGGTTGCGATGAATGCACAGGACAGGGCAAAGAGTGTAATCGGGTTGCAGGATGGAAACAACATGGGTGGGGTATGGGAACAAGACCAGGGGGACAGCTGCTGCCATTCACTGTGTGCCACTAGCAGAGGACAAGGCAAAGGGCACGACACCTACTGCTGGTGCACACCTGTCCTTGCAGAACCTTACCTCTGCTGCCTGGTGTGCTGGCATTGCCGTTCCTTGTGCCCCGCCACTATGCAGCTCTCGTGGCCGCGGCTGCACCTGCCTCTGCCCCTTCCGCCCTGCTGTGGCCGCCGCCGCTGCTGCTGCTGCTGCTGTGGGTAGCTGGGCACTAAGTGCCAGGAAGGGAAGCAGTGTGGGGTCTGTGCATGCGCCAGCATTGCAACCTGCCTGCCTGTGCACAGGGCCCCCATCTGAGTAGCTTGGCTGTGTGTGCCCTTGCTGGCCTTGCAGGTACTGCTGGTGGTGCTGGTGTGCAGCCGTGAGCATGTTAGGCAGCGCTCTGCGCAGCGCTCCACCCTATGAACATGCACGCACAAGTGCAGCTGAAAGAGGCTTTGGATGGCAATCAGCATTCACAGTTGAAGTGTCTACAAGTTATGAGTCTTTGAGCTGGCATGTTGAGTTGACGCAAGCTCGTGATAGTCCCCTCCAATCTGTCTCTGAAGGTAGCAGCATATTCCCAAGAGTCTAACATATCTATTGATGGAACAAAGGGGGAAATTCTCTAAGCAGACATGCTTTGGAGCAGTTGCAAGCACTACCTGGCAGTGTTTCACCCAGTACTCGATGTACATTGTCGAAGTGAGGTAGGCTTGTACACTACAGGAGCAGGTAGGGGCAACATTGCAGGAATTATGTTGTGATGGCAAAGGCTATGCAGATGCCTACATGTGTAAGTAGAAGAGCAGAACCATAGAAGTAAGTGACTTACATCTAGATTGCACATGCCTACTCCCATACAGTAAAGGTGGAGCTTGATTGGCCATAGATTAAGTTGGTTCCATAAGCTCATCATACAGTTTTGATCCATGATATAGCCCGACACTATGGTACAACTATCTGTCCATTTTCGTACGTCGATCACCATATGGGTCTTGAGCTATACGTATTTGACCGGCTGGTGCACATGGAGGCAACTGTTCAATCGTTGTCAAGAAGCAAGAGAGCTCAAGCTACCAGAGTCATTAATTGGGCCTGTCAGAAATTCGAAAGGGACCCCATTTGGAACAGCCTTCCAAGCGCTCAAAATACATGAGCTAGGAGGATTGAGGTTGGGTTGTGGCAGCCTTGTCCCTTGCATGCATACCCCCAGACGTCTGTTTGGACCTGCCAGTGATACAGCTGCATAGGTAGCTTTGGGCGATACTTCTTGACATTCATGTTGACTCATGACACTTCCAAATGGGCCCCACTGCAGACACAACTTGGCCAAGCGACCCAAACCTCATGCACAGCCTACTCTATGCGTATGCACAGCCGCACCTTAAAGCAGCCTTTGCCACCAAGAGATAGTCTAGGTCAAGGCAGTAGCAGTGGCCCCACAAGTAGGGCTCATTCCCTTGTGGCACACAGCCGCCACCTGTCCTTTTGGGTGCCTTGCCACCGTCCGTTGCGAGAACCTGAGGTAAGTTACAAAGTCGCAGTGATTGTGAATCATCGGATGAGCTTCAGTGATGATTCTTACTGCCCTGCGCAGCCACGACCCAAGATGAGAGGCACACACTCGACCCAAGATGAGAGGCACACAAGATGAGAGCCACGACTCAAGATGAGAGGCACACACACAAACATAATTATGCCGGTCAAGGGGAGATGCTTGGCCCTCTATCCACCCTTGCTAGCTTTGTCTCAATCACCCAAACCAATGATGAATGAGGACAATGAATGCACACGATTTTAAGGCCACCCGTATTGGCCATCACCCAGGGCCATACCAGAGAGCAGAGCTGCCAGTAGAAGACGCGTCTGCTCAGCTTGCTCCCCTACAGCCTAGGAATTGCACACGTCCAGGAAGAGAACAGCATTGCAAAGCAATCCATTGCTAGGAAGCGCCTAATGATGGAATATGATGCTTTGTACTCTTCAGCCTAGGGTTGAAGCAGAGAGGAAGGTGGCTGGCAAAAGCTAGGAAATCATGCCCTCCTCTGGGGCCTATGATAGGGAAAAAACTTGATGCAGCTAGAAAGAAGAGCTACTGTCTTCCTGCATCCGGTGCCCAGCATTGTGCAGCACACAGCATAATTGGCAATGCCTCCACAAAGCAAGCAGCAACACATGACAGGGCAGCTGCATTGTGCAATTCATCCATAAGAATCTTGAGTGCACCGCCCTCTTGCATTTGTTAATCCAGAAAATTTTCAGCTAACAGGGCTCCTCGCCACTGCTTAACATGTCCACCTGAAATGCATGCAAGCGCTGGAACAAGCAAGCATGTATAAGCAGCCCACAAAAGAGCACAATTGCAGGTTGCACTTTATTCAGAAGTCCACTTTTCGCATGGCTACATCATGCACTAAGCTACATTTAGTGTGCAATCTATGACCAACGTGTCTTTGGCAAGGCATGTCCGGTTTGTCCATACTCTGAGTATTTTAAAAAGCTTAACCTGCGTTGGCTCAGCATGTTGCAGAGGACCATATACATTTGATGAAACTGCTAGCTTACCTCTTGAATGTGTAGCAGGCGCAGCTCCTCCAAGCATGCCAGGACCAGCCGCACGGCTCGCCTCTGACATAGGTTAGGCCCCGGATCAATACTAAGCAGGGCTGCCTCCGAAACCTTGCTTTTTAATGTGCCGCCTACTGGACCGGGTGCGCAGCTGGGAGGGCGCGTTTTTGTGGGTGTTGTGCCTGGTAGGCTGTCAGGGTCTTCATTGGGGTCATAATCTTCATCCACATCCATGTCCTCTATGAAAACACAGGCACGGGCCAGGCAGGTGTTTGTGTGTGTGCGCAAATGCCTGATGGTATGCATACGCATGTCCAGATTGGTGTTCAAAGGGCATATCTTCACTACACCATGCCCTTATGAGGGCAATATACACACAGCAAAACTCTTTTATAATTTGAGTATTCTCTTTAGGCATTTGCTCTGCTGATCCCAGTATAGGCAGGTGAGTTGGCAGTGTCCAGGTGGCACAGGCATGGTCAAATGCTTCAAAGAGCTGCCAGTTTCTCCTTCAAGTACAGCAGCAAGCGCGCACAAACAAACACCTACAACATAGTGTCAATGTACAGGTTGAGGTTTGAAGCACCACCTGCCAAATGGGTATAAGACATCCGTAAGTCCTAAAGCACACGTGGTCCCTGTATACTTACCAAAACCAACTGGCAGTAGGGCACCACTGGGTGATTGCCTGTATGTCCCTGTATGCTTACCACTGGGTGATTGCCTGTATGTCCCTGTATGCTTACCACTGGGTGATTGCCTGTATGTCCCTGTATGCTTACCACTGGGTGATTGCCTG
>LKMJ01002017.1_pt1 | contig 18446 bp, 19 predicted proteins | sample 643391 | NCBI WGS metagenome assembly LKMJ01 (sample SAMN04112250, study PRJNA286221) | soda lake metagenome | biome: soda lake; feature: Kulunda Steppe; material: water; isolation source: sample PL-Br10 brine of Picturesque Lake | place: Russia: Kulunda steppe | collected 2010-07 | reverse complement strand
TCTAGTGGAGCTGGATGAAGAGCCACCACATGAGATGGATGAAGAAGCGCTAAATACTGCTCTAACCTTTGCCAGAATGGTAGGGGCCGAGATACCTGATGAAATACAGGTGATGAGAAAGATAGTTGTCGACGGATCAAACACCTCCGGATTCCAGAGAACAGCCATGGTAGGTCTCGACGGAGAGCTGGAGACCGAGCTAGGATCTGTCTCGATTGAGGATATAGAGCTGGAGGAAGAGTCTGCCGGAATACATAAGAGAGATGAGAAAAAAGCTGTCTACGACCTGAACAGGTTAGGAATACCGCTTGTGGAGGTAGGCACCGATGCATCGATCAAGAACCCCGAACACGCAAGGCAGGTGGCTGAGAGAATCGGCATGTTACTAAGATCGACAGGAAAAGCTAGGAGAGGACTTGGAACTATCCGACAAGACGTAAACGTCTCTATAGCTGAAGGTTCACGTGTCGAGATAAAGGGGTTCCAGGATGTAGGAAATATAGATAAGCTGATTGAGTTAGAGGTCAAAAGACAGAAGAACTTAGTCGAGCTAGGGAAAGAGCTTCCAGACAACGTAGAGATAGATCAGAGAGATGTAACAGAGGTTTTCGAAGGTTCTGACAACGGAATAATATCAACTGTTCTGGAGAATGATGGAGCTGTATACGGAATAAAACTACCTGATATGACCGGAAAGATGAAGGAAAAAATCTCAGCCGACCGTTACGTTGCAAAAGAGTTAGTAGACTACGTGAAGAGCCAGGGTCCAAAAGGAATGATCCATACAGACGAAGATATCGATAACTACGGACTTCAAGAAGAGTTCGAAGAGCTAAAAAAGATATTTGGAAAGGAAGACAGAGATGTAATTGCTGTAGTCGCAGCCCCAAGAGACCAGGCTGAAAACGCTATTGAGGAAGCTGTTAGAAGAGCAGAGATGCTTTACACCGGAGAAGTACCCGAAGAGACTAGAAATGCCGAACAGGACTTCACCACGAGTTACTCACGGCCTCTACCGGGAGCCGCAAGGATGTATCCTGAGACAGATATACCCGAGATAAGGGTAACGGATGAGAAAGTTGAGAAGATCGACCAGAACCTTCCTGAAACCTTGGAGGAACGTGAGCAGAAGTACTCAGAACAGATAGGAGAGGAGCTGGCTTCACAGATCGTATATTCGGAGAACCTTCTACTGTTTGAGAAGTTTAAGGATAGAGCAGATCCAAAGCTCGTCGCAAATATATTCACTAATATCTACTCTCAGCTTGAGTCAGACGGAATAGATGTAGAGCAGCTTCAGAAAAAGGACTTAGAAGTACTTTTCGATAAGCTAGACTCCGGAGATGTTAAAAAAGGTGATCTAGAGGACGTTCTAACACAGATGGTTGAATCTTCTGATCCTGAAGAGGCTGTAGAGGAGGCTCTAGAATCAAAGGCTGACGAAGCAGAAATAAGATCTGTTGTAGAGGAAGTACTTGAGGAAAAGTCCGAGATGGTTGAAGAACAAGGAATGCATGCACAAGGAGCTTTAATGGGCTTAGTTATGCAAAGAATTGATGCGGACGGAGGCACTGTCTCTCAGATACTTAGAGAAGAGCTTGGGAACGAAAAGAATTGAAAAATCGTTTCTTGAATCAACCTTTCGGGTATTATAAGGATGGTAAAAAACCATCGAGTGAAACCAAATCTTGCCGAGGTTATAAATACGGGGAGCTAGAATTTACTGTTATAAGGTGTTATTATGTCAAAGGACGAGGTACAGTTAGGTGAGCAGGACGATGATTATGAGGTTGTCCCGCTAGGACCTGTCAGAAAACTGGAAAGAAGGATAGATGAGATGGAGAAGCAAAGCTCCGGTAGATCGGCAGACGATGAGCTGGTTAGGGATGTCTTGGATATCATGAAATCGAACCAGAAGATAGTAAACGATATGACAGAGTCTACGCATGAGCTAAAGAACTCTGTGGAAGACCTAACTCACAAGATGGACTCCGTGATAGATAATATGAACTCTTTCATGGATCTTTTGAAGGAAGCCTCGGAAACAGACCTTGAAGGAGAAGTAATCCAAGACGTACATTCAAGGGTTGCTGACGCCGTAGGAAATGAGATGGAAGACGTAGCTAATGACATTCAACAGTCCAACCAACAAGTCATTCAGAACCTTGAAGAACTGAACAAAAGCATTAAGAGATCTTATACCTCACAGAACAAAGGAAACATGATCTCCAACAGCAATAAAAACAACCAGTCCAGACGAACACAAAACAGAGGATCTCAGTCCGGAAGAGGTAGAAATCAGGGCTCACCGGATTTAAACGTGGATAGAAGCAATAACGGAAGAAACAGAAGTGATTCAGGTTCTGATTCCGGATCCGACAATATCAGAAACCTGAGAAAAAGGTTTAACAAAGTGGAAAATGAATAGAAAGGGGCTTACCTCAGTAGTTGGAGCAGTATTACTATTAAGCGTAACGGTTGCAGCGACAGTATCAGCATTCACATTCTTGAATCAGATACAGCAGGATATGCAGGAAAGTTCTGAGGATAGGATACAGGATCAGACGGACGATCTGCAGCGAAGCATAAACATAGAGTTTGTTTATGAAGGGAATAACGAAGATATAATGATAAATGTTAGAAATACAGGTTCTGTAGCTCTACAGCCTAAAGACAACGGAGCTAAGGTATGGAGTTTATTTATAGACGGAGTTCCTGTAGATGGAGACTGGTCGTTCGAAGACGGTTCAGACACTATAACAATGGACCCTCAAGAAACAAAAACTATAGATACTGGCCGAGAATATCCTGAAGAAGGAGAGACATTGAACATTCAGCTTTCAGGCCCGGATGTGTCCGATACACATATCTGTTTCCACTCAGGAAGTTCATCCTGTTAAGGTTTATAAACTGAAGAATATAATAGATATACATAAGGTGAATATATTTGGCAAAAAAAGGAGTTACACCGGTAATTGCAGTAGTATTATTACTTTTAATAACAGTTGGTGCAGTCGCCTCAGCATGGGGACTTTACCAAGAAATAATAGATGATCAGAGCGCTGTTGACGACCTTCAGGTCCAACAGGCTGCTGAAAGTACTGAGTTTTCATTCGACTCTGTCTATCAGAACAGCACCACAGACAACGTTGGTGTAAGAATAAGAAATACAGGGAGCCAACCTGTCCATCTGTACGAGGATGTCCGTCTTCATTTAAACAACGATCAGGTGTCAGATTACATTGCTCCTGCTGACTGGGAAAATGGTTTCGATTCAGAAGAAGATTACAATATAGATGACTCCGACTGTTTCGGTGAAGAGCACGATGTAACACTTGGTGAAGGAGATGAGATAGACTGTGATACAGGAGTCACTTTTCCTGATGCAGGAGATCAATACAACTTCAGGCTAGAGTACCGTCAAGTAGATGGTCATTCATGGGATTTCTCATGTAGTCCGTCTTCATCGGATGCATCGTTCTGCTAGCCCCCTATTTTATATTCTCCCTTTTCTCTTGTTATTAGTATGAGAGGTCAGACACAACCTGTTGTACTGACTTTAATTGCAACCGTAGTAGTAGGATCCGTAACCACTGCGTATATATGGGGAGAACCAATCCTACAGAAAGGACAAGGTCAGGCAGAAATTGATACGCTCGAACAAGATGTTACAGACCTTCATTCACAGATAATTCAAGTAGCAGAAAGTGGAGAAGGTGCTTCTGAAACAGTTAGAATTGGAGATGGAATTTCTGCTTCTGATAATTTCAGAATATCAGTTAATGACGACGAAAATGCCATAGAGATTACAGAACGTTCTCAGAACGTAGAGTACCCGTTAGACACATGGATCGGGCTTGAAGGTTCAACTTTCCAAAATATTAGCTTCGGTCAAGGAGATTACGCTATTCAGGGCGAAGACGAGCCAGGAATATTAGCAGTAAGAGCTGAAGGATCCCCGGAAGAACAAATTTTAACTTATAGATCTGAGTTCAGAAACATGTTCACAACTAGATCTACAGGAAACAGACTAGAAAGAATAGAACTTGTATCGGACGGAAGACAGACTATTTCAGAGCCCTCAACTATAGTGATTAGCAACGAAGGAGAACGAGTAGAAACCGGCGAAGATAGTGTAGAGCTTTCAACAGGAGAAAGGTTTGAAAGGTTTAACACACGAATCGATATCGACCTAAGGTGATACAGTATAAAAGGACAACATCTAGCGGTTCAGACGATGCTTACATTTCTAATGGGAATAACATTGGCCATGGGAGTTATAGCATTATTTGAAAACTACAGAGAAGGAGTTGTAGGAGCAGTAGAAGAAGATGAAGCAATAGTTGCGTTATCAAATGTTGATAACTCAGTATTTAGTCTGAAAAACTCAGACTCTGGTCATGTAGAGGCTGAACTCCCTGAGGATGTTGGCGGTTACGACTATTCCACGGATATTTCAGAGGAGTTCCGTTTAGTCACAGTAACAGGAAGAGAGTACAGCCGTTCAAACCAACATAAAGGTAGTTTCTCAGGCACAACAGATCATAAAGAAATAAACGTTCGAAAAACCGGAGAAGAATTTGTTTTGAGGGGTAACTGATGGGATTCAACTTCATGGGATTAAGCAGGAAACTTAAGAAGGCGAAACATCCAGAGGCATTTGAAAAAGACCAAGAAGAGGAAGAAGTTAAACATGTATCAGGCGTAGAGGTTCCCACGCCAGGTAGCTTTACATCTGAAGGGCTTGAAGAAGGAGAGGAGTCCGAAAACCTGTCAAACGTTGATATAAAGTATCCTTTAATTCCTGAAGATCCGGATAAAGGAGAGATAGTATACGCATGGGCACATATAACATGGAACGATAAGGAAGGAGAGCTGATTTACAAAGTAATAGAGCCGGAGATGGGTCCTGAAACTGAGAAGATCCTTGATAAGGTACAGGAAATCATGGAAAGAAGCTTCGACCTTGACTTTACAGATCTGGAGACAGAGAAAGCTGAACAGTATATCAAACAGAAAATGGACAAGATCATAGATAAGTATGATATCTCAATATCCGATAAACAGAGAGAGGTTATACGTTACTACGCAAAGAGAAACTTTGCTGGTCTAGGGAAGTTGGAGCCTATTCTACAGGATACAGAGGTCGAAGATATCTCCTGCGACGGATCAGGTATACCTGTATATGTTTACCACAGAAACCCAAAGTTCGGATCGATCAAAACCGATGTCGTATGGGAAGATACAAAAGAGCTCGATAGCTTTGTGATGAAACTTGCTCAGAGATGCGGTAGATCTATTTCAGTTTCACAGCCGCTTTTAGATGGTTCTCTACCTGATGGATCCAGAGTCCAGGCAACTCTAGCTACGGACATCGCCAGGAAGGGTTCAAACTTTACAATCAGAAGGTTTACAGAAGATCCTCTAACACCTATCCATATGATGGACTTCGAGACGGAGAACGCAAGGATGCTATCCTATCTTTGGACGGTTATAGAACATGAGAAAAGCATACTAGTATGTGGAACCACCGGAGCAGGTAAGACTTCACAGCTCAATGCCCTTTCACTTTTCATTAGGCCGGAGAAAAAGATTGTATCTATCGAGGACACGCCGGAGCTGAGACTACCACACGACCACTGGGTGCCGGAAGTAGCAAGAAGTGGGTTCGGCTCCAGCGTCGATGAGGGCGGAGAGGTATCAATGGACGACTTACTGAAGGAATCTCTAAGACAGAGGCCTGAGTACATTATCGTGGGAGAGGTCAGAGGAGAAGAGGCATACATCCTTTTCCAGCAGATGGCTACAGGACACACAGGTCTCTCGACAATCCACGCGGACTCACTTGATATGCTTATGGACAGACTTACTACTAACCCTATTAACCTGTCCCCATCCCTTATAGAGACTCTTGACTGTATAATGCTGATTAAGAGAATTAGAAGAGGAGACAAGTACGTAAGAAGGATTACAGGAATATACGAGGTCGAGGATTACGAGAAACGTACAGGTCTAGACGCTAACCAGATATTCAGTTGGGATCCGCAGAGCGATGTGTACAACGTGGAGAACAAGTCCAAGCTACTTGAAGAGATTGTACATGAGACAGGAGGAGATAAAGAAGAGATTAAGAACGAGATGAGGAAGAGACAACATGTGCTTAACTGGATGCAACAGGAACAGATTAAACATTACCGTGATGTCGGGGATGTGATATCCCGTTACTACTCGAATGAGGAGGAAATTCTGGAAGATGTAAGGGAAGACTTAAATTCGGAGAAGGAAGTATTAAATAATGAAGGATGACAGCCATAGAAAGTTACGCTAACTTCTGCTACGATCAAGCCGGAAGTTATGTCCTAGATTATGTAGATTACTTCGACCAGCTAAGGCCACAGATATCCAAGTCAGGCCTGAATATATCCCTGCCAGAGTATGTGAGCATGATAGCCTTTACAACAGCGGCTTCAGCAATGACTAGTTTCTTTCTGTTCACTTTAGTATTTCTAACAACCGTAGGAATAGCCGGAATATTTTTAGGATTAACTTTCTCTATTATTACCGGAGTAATAGGCTTTACAGCTTCTTATCTGTTTCCTTCCCTGTTAATTCAGCAGAGATCACAGAAGATCAGGGATACATTGCCTTTTGCAACCATGTATATGTCAACACTTGCAGGAACAGGTACATCTGTAACAGAACTGTTCAAAATTTTAGCAAATGCTCAAGAGTACGGAGAAGTGTCAAAAGAAGCTGAAAAAATAAGCAGAGACATCAACAACTTCGGAATGGATGTCAGCGAGGCTCTAGAAAGAGCCGCTCAGAGAAGCCCTAACGAAGATTTAACGGATCTCCTATGGGGTATGAACCATGCAATCTCATCCGGAGGAGAACTGAGAAACTTTCTGTCGCAGAGAGCTGATACATTAATGGACGACTACCAGAGAAGAGTGAAATCTTTCTCAGACCAGCTATCACTACTCGTAGAGATGTACATTACTTTAGTAATTGTAGGATCTATAATATTCACATCAATGAGTATAGTCATGGGCTCCTTTGCACAGGGAGAGACTGTAGTACTGGTACAAGTATTATCTATATTCATAGGACTGCCATTAATTTCAGGAATGTTTATACTACTAATAAGAGGTATTTCTCCAGGTGGTATAAGATGATAAACTTCTTCAGAGAGGAAAAGTACGAAGAAGGGATGAGACCCGAAGACAAGATAGTTTTAGGATCTTTAGGAGCAGGTGCAGTAGCAACGTTGATAGGAATAGTGCTTTACATGCTCCAACTGACTCAGATAGGCGGATCTATCATAATTCTAGGTCTGATAACGTCTATACTCCCTTACGGAGTTATATCATTTATGAAGAACAGGGCAATTAGAGAAGTAGAGGATGAGTTCCCGCAGTTCTTACAGGACCTTGCTGAATCCAAGAGAGGTGGTATGACAATGATACAGGCGTTTGAATCCTCTAAAAATACAGATTATGGACGGCTTGACAGCGAGATAGAACAGATCTACAATGAACTTACATGGGGGATTCCGTTCCCGGAGGTTATGGAAAGATTCTCTAAAAGGATGGAAGACTCATCAGTAATTCAGGAATCGATATCCATCCTGCTTCAGAGCTTCAGGAGCGGAGGAGACATCACAAAGACAATAGAATCTATTGCAGAAGACTCAGCCGATCTAAAAGAAGTTATACAAGAGAAAAATGCTAAAATCAAGCAACAAATCTTTATCATGTACATCATCTACTTCCTGTTCCTTGGAATCTCTGTAGGACTTTACATGATGCTTGCACAGCTGCTAGGTCTAGGAGATCCCGGAGAGGGAGCTTTACAGAACACAGAAATTATTGGCGGACAACAGATAGATTACTGTGGCGGAGACATTTTCTTCGCGCAGCCGCTTTGTGCGATAGCTGAGATATTCGGCTTTGTACCTGGAGATCTGGAGAGTTTTGCAAGCGAGCGGGCTCAAGAGTACCGTTACGGAGCGATGGCATACTACAAGTCGCTACTGTTTACAATGATTATGGTCCAAGGTATGTGTACAGGAGCCGTAGCCGGACAGATAGGAGAAGGAAGTCCTACAGCAGGAATCAAACATGCATTAATTATGATTCCGATCGCATTTGTCGTATTCATGTACATGGTAGGATTTGCGGGGATATAAGATGAGAAAGTATAAAGGCCAGATAAACTTTGAGTTCTTAGGAGCTGCAATACTCTACTTACTTTTTATAGGAGCTATGGTAACAGCATTCTCAGGAGTTCTACCCAACTACGATGCAGAGGCGGAACGAGTAAGCTTAAACCTAGAGGCTCAGTCTGTAACTAACTCTATGCTTTCAGAGCCTGGCAGCCATAATCAAGGTCAAGGGGGAGACGACTGGGAACAAAATCCTGCGAAGGTAGAAAATATTGAGAAGTTCGGTCTAGCGGAAGGATTTCTTCAGCTAGACAGAGATAAGATCGGGGCTTTATCCACCACGGGTCAAGCTTCAAATACAGAACTGAATTATACCATGTTTAGAGAAGTTACAGACGTAGATAATCAGTACCGGTTCAACTTCACACATATGCCGATCGCACATGCAGAAGGAAGCTTTACGAGAGAAAGTCCTCCGGAAAACGATCCTGAGATTGTTGAACCGGAAGATGACGGCTATGATAATGCCGAGAACCAGGTATACTACGGATCGATTGATTTAGAAGGAGAGGAACATGGATTTTTGATTGCTGCTCACAATGGAACATACGATGCCGCATATAACATCTCAGACACAGATGGAGAATGGGACTTCAGCCAGTCAGAGCCTAAAGAACTGAACGATGAGATCGGATCAGGCTACACAATAGAAAGTTTTCAAAATAGGGAAAATGAAGAAGGAAACCTTATGATACTTTCAAAACATGTTAACACCTTTGGAGCATCGTTGGAAGACGGTGCAAGGATATCAACCATGACAAGGTTTGCTGAACTTGAGGAAGAACCGCTGAAAATGGAGGTGTGGACATGGTAAATAACAAAGGTCTTGCATACTCTATAGAGGTAATGCTCGCGTTTGTAGTATTAATCTTATTCATTTTAGGGAGCTCAACACCAGATACAGGACATGACTGGTCAGAGTTTCAGGACCAGGTTGCTGCAGAAGACCTTGGACATACATTAAAGCAGACAGGCGATCTAGACAGAATGATGAAGGACGGCAACACCGGTTCCCTGGAGACCGTTGCCGAGACAGTAAGCTCCGGACAGCTTCAGCTTTCAGGCAGCATTGAAAACCTACCTCTGGACGAAGCAAGTATAGCAATAAATGCACGGCCTGAGGATATAGCTGAAGAGTCTCTCAAGCCTCTAGACGATTATGATGAATGTGATACCGATGATCTAGGTGAGATACAGACCGATGAAGAGATATACGTGACCGAGGAGGACGCAGATGATAAGCCAAGGATCTACGTAGTAAATACTACGCTGAATACGACAGAGGAAGACTCAGTCTACGACAGTATCTATGTAGATAACCAGACAGACTGTCAGCTGGAATCCGATCAAGGACCTTTCCTGAGAGATGAAATATTTAACTGGAAAAACTCTACAGACGGTAGCGATAACGACTATAGAGAGTTCAAACACGTTGATATAGATGAGGAACAGCTTGTGCTCCACCAAGCTGATAGAGCTTACCGCCTAAGAGATGTTATGGAAGAAAGGGTTGTAGAGGTGGAAACAGATCAGAGCTTTACAACTGTTGAGCTGTCAGAAACCTCACTCTCAGAGTACAACGTACTTTTATTTGACAGTAAAGACTCCTTAGACCAGCTGGAAAACAACCGTCAAAAAGTAGATAGATTTTTGGAAGAAAACACTGTAATAATGATGATGGATCTAGAATCGGATGACTTTGAAGACGGATTTATATCCGAAACAGGTATGGAATGGGTAGATCTCGATTATACCTCTTCACCGGATCAAGGTGTAGCTTTCGGAGATAGAAATGACCCTCAAAGGACAGAAACATACTTTCTGGGTAGAGGAGGCGATCCAGGAGAGGTAGATATCGGTACAGGCGGAAAAGTATCTTCCTCGAAAAGCCAGACGGCCTTGGACCAAAATAACTTTGTGATAGGAGATACAGGCAGGTATGACACTGACGAGTGGACCACCTACAACCACAGCATGGTGCAAGAGGATCCAGCGGATTATGACCATGTACCTGAATCAGAATGTATAGAAGAAGGAACGGAAGACCCTAACTTTACCGTAGGAGAGTTTGAGTTCCCCGGATACCAAGGACATCTTTCAGGAAACCCCGAAACCGTTACTTACACAGTCTTGAATACAAAACTAGGATCTGACGACGATGTATGTGAAAATAGAAATATTAGAGCTGCGACAATCGTAGAAAAGGAAGGAGACGACGATTTTGAGTATAGAGGCCATTTCCTTGTAGGAGAAGAGTTCATCCTTGAAGGTAAGGAATACTCTGTATCTTATCCTGATCAAGAAGCTTTAGAGAACGGTGAAGAGCTAGACTTCATCAACATCGACAACCCGGAAGTTGAGAAGATTAACTTAAGAAATAGCTTCCCTGACCAGGAGATAGACACCCTGGCACGTATCCCTCACAGAGACGAGTACAACGAAGACAGTAGGAAACTTATAGCCGGACTGATACACCACTCTATAGGCGACCAAAATCAGTTCGGAGAACAGGAACGGACCGGCACAACTTCCACAGTTTACAGCGGGTTCCAGAACGAAACCTATATACCTTACAAAGTATCAATGAGGTGGCATTAGATGAAAGGACAGTTTATGGTGATTTCTGCAATTGTGGTCAGCATAATGGTTATCTCAGTATCATCTATGATAGCTGACGCAGGAAGGATGGAGATAGATAACCCTGAATCCGCTTACACTGTACAGGAGATTAGAGAAGAAGCTGAAAAAATAGATGATATGGAAGATGAAAAACAAAGATCTAACTTTGTAAGACTTGTAGAGTCTGTAGAAGGATTCTCGACGACAACTAGCTACGATCAAGACCAAGGCTGCATCAATGTAACGATGACTAGTACCTCGGAGAGACATGAACTTCACTGCCTAGATTAGTTAAACCCTTTGATAAATTCGATATCGTCCTCGTCAAAATCAAAGTACTGTCTGACAGCTTCTTCGTCCCGGTCTATAAGTTTAGCCACAAAAGGAAGTACAGCTTTTGATTCATTTACAGAGATATGTAGATCCTCTCCTATCTTGCCTGAGACCGACTCAAGCTTCCTTCTCGATGCGTGCGACGACCCCATCTTACGTATCTTGGAAGGATATTGGTACTTGGTCCACCCCTTATACTTCTGTCTCTTGCTTAGGGCTACCCCTACCGTTGAAAACTTGTATACATACTTCAACAGCTTCCAGTTCATCCTTTTTCTTATCCTTCCGTTAAACAGATCTGCCTTCGATATCCAGTTATAGGCTTCAGCATTGTCCTCCGAACGTGTATACTCTCTTGGGATATTTTCCCTGACCCACTGGAGAAACGTATCAGCATCCTCATCTATATTATCGGTGGCCCTGACAGCGGTATCAGCGTTCTCTGTCTTGAAAACCATCTTAAGAGCGTCAAATATATCCTGTTCAGAGTCCCTGGCAGCTATGGCTTCGAGATCGCCTACCTCAAGCCTTTCTTTTCCTGAAGCCACGGCCTGAAGATCATTTATCGCAGAACGTAACTGGCCGTCCGACTGCCTTGCAATCCTCTTAGGAACCCCGTCCTCATACTCTATACCTTCATCCTCAAGTATCTGTCTTAGATGAGCAGCAATTGAGTTCGTGTGTACCTTACCTAACTCTATCATCTTCGCCTTCTGCTTAAGGCTCCGGATCTTTGAATCATAGGGGTCGTTCGCTGTCATAATTATCGGAAAACGTGTTCCCTTGACAATCCTGTTCAGCTCCTTCGTCCCTCCACGGTCCGTGGAGCTCATCCCATCGACCTCATCTATAAGAATCAACTTTTTCTTTCCAAGCAGAGAAGCCTGTCTGGTAGCCTCCTTCAGCTCTTCCTTCAGCTTTGACTTGGTTCTAATATCCGAGGCATTGGTTTCCACTAGTTCATATCCTAAATCGTTAGCCAAGGCTTCCGCCATAGAAGTCTTCCCGGTTCCTGCAGGCCCATGGAGCATTACAGGTTTGTCTCCTTGTTCCCAATCTTCAGCCCATTCTCTGATTTCTTCCTTCTCCGAAGAAGATCCCCTGTAATCTTCTAGAGATTTTGGCCTGTATTTATCAGTCCACATAACTCAAGCTCCGAATGATTTATTCATCCATGTCAGCGATTTTTGCAAGAAGCGCTTCTATCTGTATATCACTTGTGCCTCCTTCCGAGATCCTGAACTCAAACTCTCCTAGGTTTTCGATAACCTGAAGCTTACCTCTGTCAGATATATCAAGATCCATTACCTCTCTATGGATTGCATTGATCACATCCTGGCCGTCAAGACCCCTATCAATCATTATATCGGCAAGAAGCTCTCGTGAATCTATAAACTCTCCTTCAAGCGCCTTGTCCAGAATTTCTCTGATCTCTTCCGGCCTGAGAGATGCCGCTGCTCCGTATATATCCTCTTCCTCGACCTTTTCTGTCTGCATTGAAACAGTCTGAAGCACGTTAGTCACACGTCTCAGATCTCCGTCAGAAACCCTTAGTACTGCATCGATCGCCTCCTCTGAGATCTTGAATCCTTCGTTTTTAGCTATTCTTGTTATGTATTCTTTGACCCTTTCCTCCTCAAGCCTGTTAAATCTGAATACCGCACAACGTGACTGGATAGGATCTATAATCTTGGAAGAGTAGTTACAAGATAGAATAAAACGTGTGTTAGAGGAGAACTGCTCCATAGTCCTTCTTAAAGCTTGTTGTGCGTCTTGAGTGAGTGCATCCGCCTCATCAAGGAATATAATCTTGAAATCTGCGTTTACCGCCTTTGTTCTCGCGAAATCCTTAATCTTCTCTCTTACTACATCGATACCTCTGTCATCGGAGGCGTTAGTCTACATAAAGTTCTGTTTCCATTCATCACCGTAAACATCTTTTGCTAATGCGATGGCCGACGTGGTTTTACCGGTTCCTGCAGGTCCTGCAAACATCAGGTGAGGGATGCTATCCTGCTCAACAAAAGCCTGTAGTCTATCCACTATCTCATCCTGTCCTATTATTTCATCTAGAGAGTCAGGCCTGTATTTTTCCGTCCAGATCTCAAGTGTCATAGTTTATGTTCCGGATAATATTCTTTTATTTCTTCAAGCACATACCTACTCCATGTTAATCGCTCTGACCGGAACGCCAGGAACAGGCAAGACATCTGTGGCAGAGGAACTAGATTATCGTACAGTCGACCTTACCGAATTTGTGAAAGAGCATGACCTAGGAGAACAGAAGGAAGAGTTTGAAGTGTATACTGAGGAGATGGTGGAAGCCCTCAGAGAAGAAATAAGACAGCTCGAGGAAACGGACGGTGTGGAAAATATTCTGGTAGAAGGACATCTTGCACACCACCTAGAATCCGACTACTGTATAGTGCTGAGATGTAACCCTGAAGAGCTGAGAGAGAGACTTGAGAAACGAGATTACTCCAAGGAAAAGGTCGAAGAGAACGTAGAAGCGGAGATACTGGACTCAGTACTGATAGAAACAGTTGAAAAACAGCAAAAAATCATCGAAATCGATACAACCGGCAGAAACAAAGAAGAAGTGGCCGAAGAGATAAGAGATAAGATAGAAAATGAGGAAACAGGTTACGGAGAGATAGACTGGACCGACAACCTAAAAATTTAAGTATTATCTTTGATCCATTCTTTAAGCTCGTCTTTAGACATCAGTCCTGAATGTCTTGCTACTTCTTCTCCTCCCTTGAATATTACTAATGTCGGTAGGGCTCTGACACCGTTTTCGGTTCCGAGATCCTGGTTTTCTTCCATGTCCACCTTTCCAAAGTTTACATCTTCAATCTCTTCAGATGCTTCTTCGAAACGTGGCTTAAGCTTTTGACACGGACCACACCATTCTGCCCAGAAATCTACTACCCAAGGCTCTTCAGAGTTTTTGATCTGTTCCATCTTTTCAGAATCGACTTCAGTTGGCATGAAGAATTACTGATATCAAAGCCTTAATAATCAAACGGAAAGCGTTTACGTCGAAAAATAGAAAATTAGATAAACATGTTTGTACCGACTTTATAGAATATAACCGGTTGAGATTCGTTCTTTACTCCCCATCATTCATGTATACCGTTCTGATAGGATACGGGATATCTATTCCTTCCGAATCAAACTTCTGCTTTACAAGCTGAGTTACTTCAGAAGCTGACTGCACCATGTTAGACTTAGAAGGCTTTGTCCAGCCTCTCAGCTTCAGGTTAACTGATGAACCTCCTAACTCGTTTACCAGAACCTGTGGCTCCGGATCCTCCTCTGTCTTCTCCGCTTCTTCAAGCGTATCCATAGCCAGTTCTTTAGCCTTCTCTATATCATCATCGTAGCTTATCCCGACTATAATCTCATACCTTCTGAGATCGTATGATGTATTGTTTACAACGGTTCCGGAGTAGAGCTTTGAGTTCGGTACGATAACCTCTCTTCCATCGTAAGTTCTGATGCTGGTAGCCCTTATCTGTATATCCTGAACCGTTCCCTCCTCTCCATCTACTTTTATCTGGTCTCCGATCTTGAAAGGTCTCTGAATTAGGATAAAAAGGCCTGATATAAAGTTGGCTATCATATCTTTCAGCGCAAACGATATTCCCAGTCCTAAAAGACCTACAACCGTTCCTAGAGCCGTGAAAGGTACTCCTAGAACTCCAAGGATTCCAATAGCTCCTAAAGTATAAATTATATAAGCCGAAATTCTCTTTGCCGTAGCTATTGCGTGAGGATCCCCTCCTCTCTCCTCTATAGATTTATGTATCAGGATATTCGACAGTTTATTGCCTGCCCAACTTGCTATCGCTAGTAGAAGAACTGCAAGCACCATAGCAGTCTGTATCTCATAGCCTAATATCTCATAACTCAACTGCAGATGTTCGAATATCCTCTGTACCATATATACCTATGAAGGTAATGACGCCCTACTTTAATAAAAAAATCGACCACCTCACATAGGCTAATGTACAGCAGGTTCAAAGCACTGGAAGGATACGGCGAGGAAGAGCTGGAAAAGATAAAAGGCTCAAAAGTAGCAGTAGTAGGGCTAGGAGCTACAGGATCTATAATTGCAGAACACCTGGCCAGACACGGTGTAGAGCTTGTTTTGATAGATAGAGATTATCTCGAGGAGAACGATATCTACTCCTCCGGAATATACGGGCCTGAAAGCTGTGAAGAATCTATTCCAAAAGCGGTAGCGGCCGAGAAGTACCTGTCCAGCTTTACTGATACCAAGTCGATGGTAGAGAGCCTGAACTCTGAAAATATCCACAGGCTGGAAGACGTAGATCTGATAATGGACGGAACCGACAACTTGGAAACCCGACTTCTGATAGACGAGTTCTCCAGGAAAGAAGGAATCCCCTGGATCTACACAGCAGCGTTAGCAGAGAAAGGTTACTCGATGTTTTTTGACAAAAAATGTTTCAACTGCATATTTGAAACTGTAAAACCTGGTAAAATAGGTACATGTCAGTCCAACGGCATAATGAGAGAGATATCTACTATAGCCGCCTCCTACAGCTCAATGGATGCTATAAAATATCTCTCAGGTAAAAAATTAGGGGAAAAGCTGAAAATTATACCTTCAGGCGAGGAGCTGGAGGTAGATTCCAAGGACTGTGCCGTATGTGAAGAAGGTAAGTTCGAAAAACTGAACTCTGAGACCGATGTAAAAACCGTATGTGGAGATGGAAAGTACCAGATAGACAGAGAAGTCTCAGAAAACGGTTCTGAGAGGTTGAAAAAGCTGGGAGATACAGTTGCAGACAACAGCTACTTAACACGTGTAGAGATCGATGGAGACAGCTTCACACTGTTCAGCTCCGGCAGAACAATCATAGAAGCAAAAGACAAGAACCATGCAGAACAGAAGTTCTCAGAGATACTCGGGAACTAATCTTTATCACTTATATCAACACTAAAACAGCTTTCAGTCAACTTTGCTCACTAAACGATCCAGTTTGGTTTCTATTGAGTTTAGTCTTTGGATTACTTCTTTTTGGAACTGTTGGTTTTGTGTTCCTGCATTGGTATTTTTATCTTCTTGTTTCTTCTGTTTGGTTTCGTAGAAGCATTTTTCTGTTTGTGGGTTGTAGTAGAGTTGTGTGGTTTTGTTAGGACCGGTTTCTGGTTTTTCCGGTAGACTTTCTATGATTTTGCCGTTTTGTTTTTCTTCTTCGTCTAGTTTTACCGGATTGTTGTGGTACGCATACACCACCTACATCATTCACTCGTGTACAGATCAAATGAAAGATATAGGAATTGATATGCTTTTATTTAGTATCTTACTATAACTATTCCGTCTGCTCCATCTCCTCCAATATCGCCGGATGAATTATGGCCTGCAGCCTGTCCTCCTGTACCCGGTGCTTTACCATCTGAACCACCACCTGAGCCTTGATTGTTCTCAGTTTTTGGTCCGGATCCAAAGTATGAGCCTCCTCCACCGTTTTTTAGCCTAGGCGAGTCTTCATTTCCCAGACCTGCTCCGTCACCTCCAGGAATGACTAAGTCTCCACTTCCACCACCTCCAGAACCACCACCACCCCAATCTACTGCTCCTCCTGAGCCTCCATTTCCGGTTACAAAACTTCCGAAGGAACTATCTCCTCCATCTTCTCCGTCATCTGCAGCGTTTCCTGAGCTTGACCCTGAACCTCCAGAACCAACTGTGACCGATACACTACTCGTATCGGATAAATCCACATAGGAGGCGGCATAGCCTCCACCTCCGCCACCGCCAGGATTATAAGAATCCCCGTAGTCACGACCTGCACCACCGCCACCCCCTCCTACAACCTCAACATATGCCTTATCGACTCCTGAAGCATCAAAAGTGCCATCACTTGTAAATACCTCCATATTGGAGAAACCTCCATCTGTACTTTGCATCGCTAGTGTTCCATCCCCTTGGCTTGTTGGTACTTGTCCTGAGGAGGCGTTTTGTATGTCTGCTCCGTTTATTTGGTTTACGTTTTGGATATCGTTGTTGTTTAAGTTGAGGTTTCCTTGTTCTGTTATGTTTATGTAGTTCCAGTTTATTGGGTCTCCTCTGTCTGAGTTGCTTGGTGCGGCTGCTAATGCTATACCGTTGCTTTCAGGAAGGCTTGACATCCCTATTAATGCATGTGATTCACTGCCCGCGATACTTCTAAATGTATCATCATTATTATCCCAATAAGCATTCCACGACTTAAAATGTCTTCCATGACCGCCCTGAACATTGAAAACAACATCACCCGAAGAACCACCCAACCTCACAACCTCACCATCACTACCACCAACAGAACCACGAGGAGAACTAGAACCCTCAAACGAACCAACACCATTAGGCACTTCTACATCACCCCCACTTTTAGCATTCAATATATCATTACCTTGGTGGCCTTGTAGCTTCACAGCGTTTTGGCTTCTAAGCTGTAATGAACCCCCATCTACTTCTTCTAAAGCACCCCAGTTATACAGCCTCAAATCACCTATGTCAGTATTGCCTTGTACTTCCAGGTCTGTTCTAAAAGTCCAATCACCGTCAGGGACGTCATAATGAAGTCTTTCAGCCCATTTCCAGTCATTGTTAGCTGTGTCAAAAGGAACAATCCTAAACTGCGAATCATTAGTGTTTACCCTCATCTCATAATCTCTGTCTGCTATATTCCATCTATGTGCGGTTCCTGTCTTACTTGAACTAATTGTATCTGATACCGTGAGTACTCCGTTTGGCAAGTTTACATCTCCATTTTCATCTATAGTTAAGCCTCTTGTAGAATTGGAGTTGCTTGGATGCCCTCCAGCGTAGAGATCGAGACTTATATTCCCTGATATCTCTGTAGAACCATCATTATCACCTTCATTAACTGTTATACCATAAAAACCGTCCTCACCCCACCTATCCCCTACAAAAGATACTTTATCTCCAGATTCTTCAGCAAAACTCACTCTACCATCCGAACCCATCGAAATATCACCGTTCGGAATTTCAACATCCCCACTACCATCAACACTCAAACTTTTCACGGAACCGGAATCCTGGGTATACACATCAAACTTCTGATCACGAACATCTAAAGCAGAAACAGGACTAGCCAAAGCAGCCAAACCAGCTGCACCAAGACCAGCCTTCCTCAAAAAACCCCTACGAGACATACCCTCTTCAGAACTGCCCTTAGAGAAGTTCTCCTGCTTCTTCTCCACATCAACTTCATCCTCTACAATCTCCTTT
>LKMJ01002015.1_pt1 | contig 18453 bp, 19 predicted proteins | sample 643391 | NCBI WGS metagenome assembly LKMJ01 (sample SAMN04112250, study PRJNA286221) | soda lake metagenome | biome: soda lake; feature: Kulunda Steppe; material: water; isolation source: sample PL-Br10 brine of Picturesque Lake | place: Russia: Kulunda steppe | collected 2010-07 | reverse complement strand
TTCGCGTTCGAACTCCATCCCGTACTCGCCAGTCTGGATCTCGTAGTCGTCGAACTCGCCGTCGTACTCTGCAACGACCGTCGAGCCAGGCCGAATATCGTCGTATCCCTCCAGTCCCTGGAACATGATCACGCGGGAGACGTCCTGTGAATCCATCTCCCCGAAGGTATCGACGATCCGCTTCGCGAACGCGAGATGGTAGAAACTCCCGAGATGCACGTCGGCATTTGCCGGGTTTGCGAGCGTCTCGATCGTATTGACGAACGTTCGCACACCCATCTCGGCACGGCGATCATAGAGCTCGGTGACGCCGGGGTTGAAGTTGGGCTGGTAGTAGAAACCAAAACCGACCTCGTCGGTCATCGCGGCGCTCTCCTCGGGAGCAAGATCGGTCTCGACACCGAGTTCGTCCAGCACGTGTTTGTAGGCGTCGTGTTCCTGTGTCGGGATGCGATCACCGCTGTGGGCGACGACCGGTGTTCCTGTGGCTGCTGCAACGAGTCCAGCCCCGACACCGAGCAGTGCTGTGTTGTCTTTGCCGTCGTAGTTTGCACCGCAGTCGACCGGATCACAGTCGGGTTCGGCCGTTTCGACGCTTTCTTTGCGCATCACGTCGGTGAAGCCAGCGAGCTCCGTCGGTGTGTTTCGTTTCCAGCGGTTGGCGAGCCAGAACGCACCGAGTGTCGTCTCCTTGGGTTCGCCTGCGAGAATCCGGGAGAACGCTTCGCGGGCCTGCGCACGGTTCATATCGTCTGCGGATTTGTGGCCGGAGCCGACAACCTCGGTCATCAGTCGTCGCAACGGCCAGTCGCCAGCTATCTCGCTCATACCTTCCTTTGGGAAAGCGACGTATAAAACAGACCGCTACCAGCGATTTTTCTCATTAGCGAAAAAACGCTTTCGGAGTTACCCGGAAACCTTTTGCCCGTTGTGTACGCTAGTACGGACAGAATGAGTGGCACAGAGCCAGCGACGGTTCTCGTCGTTGATGACGAGCCAGATGTGGCCGACGCCTACGCGGCCCAGCTGGAGGGCGAGTTTATTGTTTCGACGGCCTACAGTGGACAGGAAGCACTCGACAAGATCGACGACGCCGTCGATGTCGTGTTGCTTGACCGCCGCATGCCGGGGATTTCTGGGGATGAAGTGCTCGAGAAGATCCGCGAACGCGATCTCCGTATCCGTGTCGCGATGGTTACTGCTGTCGATCCTGATTTCGATATCATCGAGATGCCCTTCGACGACTACGTTATCAAACCCGTCTCGCGGGCTGATCTCTTCGAGACGATCAACCGGCTACTCACCTCGACGGAGTACGAAGAAAACCTGCGACGGTACTACGCGCTGACTGCGAAACACGCGACGCTGCTGGCGAACAAACCGGAATCCGAGCTTGCCGAAAGTGAGCAGTTCCAACAGCTCGAAGCCGAGCTGGCGGAGATTCAGGAGGACCTGAACGAGACGATCTCGTCGTTCGACGACGACGACTTCGCTGCTGCCTTTCGTGATCTCAACCGCGATCCCTCGGAGTGACCGTCTGCCGACAGAACTGTTTTTGTCTGGCGCCGACCGATGTCAGGTGTGACCGACGTTCGACTGCGGTTCGACGATGGGACGATCCGCCTGGATGGTGTCGAGGAGTCGACACTCACCGATCTGCCAGCCGTCGAGTTCGATCCCCGATCGAAGACGGGGCGAGCGCCCGCGTTCCAGTACAGCCGCCTGCGTGACTCGCTCGATTCGAACGGAGTCGCTGTCGAGGATACTGTCTTTGACCTTCCCAAGCTAGCTGTCGACTCCGCCTACCAGCTCCGCGAGTACCAGCAGGAGGCACTTGCCGCCTGGGAAGAACACGACCATCGCGGTGTCCTCGAACTCCCAACCGGAAGCGGGAAAACGGTCATCGGGATTGCTGCGATCGAACGCCTCGACACACCGACGCTCGTCGTCGTCCCGACGATCGATCTACTCGACCAGTGGATCGGGGAGCTACAGGCGGAGTTCGACGTCCCGATCGGTCGCCTCGGTGGCGGCACACAGCGTGTCGAGCATCTCACTGTCTCGACGTACGACTCGGCGTACCTGCGGGCTGGCGAACTCGGCGACCGGTTCGAGTTCGTCGTCTTCGATGAGGTGCATCATCTCGGTGGCGAGGGCTACCGCGATATTGCCCGGCTACTCGCTGCGCCCGCGCGTCTCGGTCTCACCGCCACGTTCGAGCGACCTGACGGCGCACACGAGGCAGTTGCCGAGCTGCTTGGCGATGTTGTCTACCGGCTCGATCCTGAGGAGCTTGCGGGGGAGTATCTTGCCGCCTACGACATCAAGCGCATCGAGGTGTCGCTGACTGCCGAGGAACGCGAGCGCTACGAACGGAACCAGGGGGTGTTTACCGACTACCTCGCCCAGTCGAACATCCAGCTTCGCTCCGGCAGTGACTATCAGGAGCTGGTCAAACGCTCTGGGACAGATCCCAGAGCGCGCGAGGCGTTGCTCGCAAAACAGCGCGCCCGCGAGGTGATGATGAACGCCGACCGGAAAATCGAACGTCTCGGTGAGTTGCTGGATCGTCACCGCGACGACCGGGTTATCGTCTTTACTGCACACACCGATCTCGTCTACCGGCTTTCTGAGCGACTTCTCCTGCCTGCGATCACCCACGAGACGGCCGCCAGTGAACGACGCGAGATTCTCGACCGGTTTCGATCCGGGGAGTACTCGCGTGTCGTAACGGCAAACGTGCTGGATGAGGGGGTAGATGTTCCGGCTGCGAACGTCGCCATCTTGCTTTCTGGCTCTGGCAGCGAACGGGAGTTTACCCAGCGCCTCGGCCGGATTCTCCGCCCGACTGCGTCGGATGGGCGGGCGACTCTCTACGAACTCGTCACCGAGGAAACTGCAGAGGAACGTGTTGCGAGACGGCGACGGTAGTCGACGGACAGCTACATACAGGTAGCCAACTCAACGAACAGCTACATACAGGTAGCCAACTCAACGAACAGCTACATACAGGTAGCCAACTCAACGAACAGCTACATACAGTATAACGACCTAGACAGAACTGTGCCAGCGCAGAACGATCCACCCGAAATCCCGCTGTACGAGGGGCAGCAAGCCATCGAGGATGCCTACCACCGAGCAGAGGCGGCCCGCCAGCCGTTTTTTGGCGTCGAACAGTACGAGGACGGATTTGCTGTAACCTTCGATCTCCTCCCTGCCGGCCAGCAACTTGCACCGCCAGCCCGCAACGAGGTCCAGACACGGCTCACACACGAGATCGAGGCTATCGTCGGTGACGAGTCGCTCCCCACGACCGAGGTCAGCAAATCTGTCAACGACTCGCTCGGGAGTATCTCGCTGTTCGAACGCGAGGAGAGCGCCCGGCGGGTGGCACGAGCCGTCGCACCGATCGTCCTCGACGACGCGAACTGGACTGGCTCCCAGCCCTGAGACGCACCTCGCTGTCGTGCCGGATCGTTTTTTGTGTCTCGGACCACAGATTCGGCTGTGCTGACGAAGGACCTGCTCCGGGTCTCCCGTCGTGGTGGTGGCTATCAGCCCCAGTTCGCGACCGACAGCGACCGCTCGCTGGCAGGTCGCGTGATCGGCTGCTATCAGGGTCACGTCGGCCACTCCCGCGAGGAGTTGCGGGAGGCGCTGACGGTAATCGAACGCGAAAGCGACGACTTCAAACTCGTCCGCGGGTTCGCGAAGCTGCTCGACCGGGAGGCAGCGTGGGAGGTTCGATCACAGATCGACCCGAAACGGGCACGCAGGGCTGCCTTCGCTGCCGCTGAAGCGGTCGGGGTCGTCACTGCCGAGGAGCGTGAACAGGCGCTCGAACGCGCTGGCTCGGAGCTCGGGACGACACCGAATGCGATCGAGGGGTCGCTGTATGCCGACCGCGAGAGCCGCGAGATCCTCGCAGACGTACAGATCCACTGGAGTCCTGCAGAGCTCGTCGAGCGGTACAACCTCTCACTCGCCCAGACAGCGCTGTTCGACGCGACCGAGATCCGGATCCGGAGCAGTGATCCGAAACGGATCATCTCGGCAGTGAAACGGCTCCGGCTGCTGTATGAGATCCGAAACCTCCCGAACGAGCAACGCCGAACTGTTGCGGATACAGACCGCGAGATCGTCGTCACCGGCCCAGACGCACTGTTCCAGCAGACCCGCCGGTACGGGACAGGCTTTGCCCGGCTGCTTCGGACCGTTGCAGCCACCGCAGAGTGGCAACTTGCGGCGACGATCGACGACCGTGGGACGGAACGCGAACTCCGGCTCACTGGTGAGGAGCTGTCGGTCCCCGACACCGAGCCGATCGCCGAGCCAACCTACGACAGCGGGGTCGAGGCGGCGTTTGCTACCCGATTCCAGTCACTGGATCTCGACTGGGAGCTGGTCCGCGAGCCCGACCCGATCGAGGCCGGGGAGTATGTCGTCATCCCCGACTTCGCCTTCGACTGGAAACACAGCGGTTTTCGTGTCTACTTCGAGATTATGGGTTTCTGGACGCCAGAGTACGTCACAAAGAAACTGGCCCGACTGGACGCCGTCGAGGAGGAACTGCTCGTGGCTGTCGACGAGAGTCTCGGTGTCGGCGACGAGATCGAAACACGCGATCACCGCGCCATCCCCTACTCGGGGTCGGTCAACGTGAAAGATATCCGCAACGCCTTGCGACACTACGAGGAGGAACTCGTTGCTGAGGCTGCCAGTGAGCTTCCGGCGGAGCTGACGCCCGAGGCAGATGTGGTGACACTCGAAGCGCTCGCCGACGAGTTCGGCGTCAGCGAGTCAGCCCTCGAATCGAAGTCATTTCCCGACCACGACAGGATCGGTCGGACGCTGGTCCGGCCAACTGTGCTTGCCGCGTTGCGTGAGGGCGTTGAGCCGGGGATGTCGCTTTCGGATGCAGAGGTTGAACTGGAGCGTGTCGGCATCGACGACACAAGTGCAGCGCTCGCTGCCCTTGGATACCGTGTCGAGTGGGAGGGACTAACTGGTGGGACGATTCGGGGGCGAGAAATGTAGTGTAAAATATATCATATATTGTCATACTGTAATATTGTCATTTCTAGGTAGAGAATGGCATAGACTTTCCTATACTGGGTTTGACGGCTGGATTATTGAGTATCGAAGTTGATACTATCCGATAATATTATTCTGATTGATTCAAATACTAAAACAGCCATGCGGTATAGTGAGAGAAGCGTCGCACCCGTCCTTGCTGTTGTACTGATGGTTGCCGTCGTCGTCCTCATCGGTGCCAGCGTCACTGGATTTGTGCTTTTGATTGCCGAATCCACATCCCAACCGGCACCCTCAGCAGCATTTGATACAGAGACAACCGAGGATGGGACCATTCTCTTGCAACACAGTGCCGGCGATCCCATAGAGACTGATGAGCTTGATATAACCGGTGGCGAGATTCGTGGAGAGATACCGGATACGATCGACGCTGGGGAAGAAATTGAAATTGCTCCGAGTGGCGAGCGGACGGATCTGGTTTGGCAAGACGACGACAGTGATGATGAGGCGATTCTCAATAGTGTTGAGACATCACCGCACCCACTCACTGCCACGGACACTTCGAAGCGATGGAGAACAGAAAGGGCAGACGATGAGCAAAGATCTAATTCGTGGAACAGGATCCGTGATTTGGAAGCTACCGATGACGCTGTGTATGTTGTCGGCATGAGACAAGAAGTTCGTGCCCTCTATCCGGAGAATGGATCAATCGAGTGGATTGTAGATGGCGTGACGACGGAGTTTCGATCCAGTTCAACTAGCGTCGATGAAAGTGATGGGATCGTATACGTTGGAACATCGGAAGTATTCGAGGATGGTGGTGATGTCACTGCTGTGGATGCTTCAGAAGAGGAGATAATCTGGCAACACACCTTCCACAATGAACTCGATGAAGACAGGGGTGTGGATGTTACCGATCTGCAGGAGTACAACGGTGTCGTCTATAGTTTGGATAACGGCGGCGAGATAGTCGCAACCGACGCCGCTGGAGGCGACGTACTCTGGAACAAAACACTCTGGGGCATCGGGACTGATACTCAAGCCCTCGATGTTACTGATGGAGTAATATACACTGGTGACAGAGCGCTTGATGCCGACGATGGATCTATAATCTGGGAGGAAACTGATCGTCACGGAACAGTTTCAGGGGTCGATGAGAACGATGGAATCGTATATGTTGGAGATTCCCGTAACGACATAGTCGCTGCTGTGGACACATCTGATGGGTCAATACTATGGGAAAAAGAATCGGGTGGTACACGGGCAGTCCACGTCGATCGGGGTGTCCTCTACGCAGGGATGAATAACAGAGTCGTTGCGATGGACGCTGATGATGGATCTATTCTTTGGAGTCACGACAGGCATGATGAGACTGTGTCGGCAATAGATGTACACGACGATGTCGTCTACAGCACTACCAGAGACAACGATGATTATACACGCTCGGTCGAACTCGAGTTCGAGGATGGGTAATCTCCACGCTGTTGTTGTATACAGATAGACTTCTGCTGCAATGATCGCTTCTGCGCACAGAAGTATTTCGAGCCCACTCGCTCTCTCTGATTTTGTCGCTAGCGATGTAGGCACAGTGTTCGAGTTCGGACCTCCCTACAGCTCCCGGCGACGACCTTTCGGCACCATCGACCGGAGTTCGCCGTAGGTGTAGAGACCGACACCAACTGGCTCCTGCTCGCCAGCGAGTTCGTGGGTCACGATCAGATACCCCCAGTCTCCGTCCCACTCGATTTCCTGATCATCGCCAGCCATGAACTGCTTCGCTCGCTCCTCGGAGAGATGAATCCGGTTTTTTGTTGCGTGGTGACCGAATCGCTGGATCGCTTCGAGGGTCGGTTTCCAGTACTCCTGACGGGTCCGGACTGCTCGCATCCCCAGTCCCTCGATGTCGGCCGGTGAGTCGACGTCGCCGTGGAAGATCCAGATCTTGCCAGCGCCGCGCTCCCAGAAGGAGTAGCCATCGAACACTGCGGGCTCGATCCCGAATCGCTCGTCGAACCACTCAAGGAGTTCCTCGCGGGTCGCTCGCTTCTCGACGGTGCGATCGGCTGCCGTTTCCGGCACTCTGTCGAAGCGAGTACTCACGTTTTCGTCTGTTTCGTCGGCCATCAGCCGGTCACCTCCAGTTTCGCACAGAAGAAGCCACCCGTGTCGTTGTGGTGGGGATAGATCCGCTTTGCATGACGAACACTCTCATCGAACCGGAGTGGCTCGTCGAGATGCTCGTCGTCGAAGGCGGTAACCCCCGGCGAAGCGTCGAGTCCGATCTCGAAGGGAACCACACGACATGGCTCCTCGTCGAGGACAAAATCGAGCACAGCCTCGTTTTCTTCAGGAGCGAACGTACACGTCGAGTAGACGACCGTGCCGCCCTCTCTGGTGGCCTGGATCGCCCGGCGCAGGATACCCTTCTGGACGCCGGCTGTTCCCTGGATGTGGTCGTGGCTCCACTCCTCGATCACGTCGGGATTTTTTCTTATCGTCCCCTCACACGAGCAGGGAACGTCGACCAGCGCGGCGTCGTATTCTTCTCTGTCGAACGGTTTCAATGAGTGGTTGCGTGCGTCCTCGACGGTGAGTGCGAGATTCGTCACGCCGAGTCGCTCGGCGTTCGACCGCAGCGCCGAGACACGGCCCATGTTGTTATCCGTCGCCACGAGCAGTCCCGTATCGTCCATCAGCGCAGCCAGGTGGGTCGTCTTGCTTCCCGGCGCGGCACACGAATCCCAGACGCGGTCACCGGGCTCCGGGTCGAGCACGCGGGCAGGGAGCGCGGAGACCTCCTCCTGGCCGTGCAGCCAGCCGTGGACGTACGGCCAGTTCGCGCCGGGCTGATCCTCGGGCAGCCGAAGCAGTCCCGGCTGCCACTCTGTCTCCTCGAAGGCGATACCAGCCTCATCGAGCGCAGTTTTTGCCCGCTCGGTGGTCGTTTTGATCGTGTTGACCCGGACAGCAGAGGGGAGTGGTCGCTCGCAGGCTTCGTAGAACGCCTCGACATCGTCGACGAGGGGTTCGTACCGTTCCAGCGCGGTCATTGTCTGCTGTACTTCGGGTGTCTGTTTGTGGGTTTCGACTTTCAAATAGTGCGTGTCTCTTCTTTGTTCGACGACCACTACAACAGAACAACACTGAATACGAGCAGTGGTCTGTCGAACGCCTCAAAGAAGCACGAAAAAAATCGCATAGGGTTCGGCGAGAGATCCCAGAAATTCGGCTGGATACACTCTACAAGAAGGACGCGCTGTACGACATGTGGGCTGCTTTCTTCGAAGATGAACTACGTGTTCTATAAAAAGGAATTATTCTTCATCTTCATCGCTGTCTGCAAGAGCTTCGTATAGTTCTGGATTCTCCGCAACGTCACGATCCATGTCACGTTGGGCTTCCCAGTTCACGGGCATATCGTGTTGTAACACATCCGGGGACTTAGATGTTCTAGAGGATTGATGTAGTCTGCGTCCAGACGGTAAAGAGAACCCCACGGAGTGAGATCCAAAGAAAATTGATTCCGCAGTCCTGAGCACCGGTATGGCCGTTACAACACGCCTCAGAGACGGCGTCCGGGCGCGTCCGATCGCGATCACCACCGTCCTGACGATCGTTGCATACGCACTCGTAATCGGCACCTTCGCCGGGAGGCTAGACATCTATCCCGACCTCTCGACAAGCACTGTCGATCTGTTGAGTCACGCCATCGCGGTCATCAACACCGTGACGCTCGCTGTCTTGGTCGTCGGCGTCTACTACGTCAAAAATAAACAGTACCAGAAACACAAAGTAGCGATGCTCACCGCCTTTGTACTCATTGTCCTCTTTTTGGTAATCTACCTGCTCCGGGTCGGCGGCGGGTTCGAACGGGAGATCGTCGGCGCACCGACCGGCATCCACGAGGCGTATCTGGCGATGCTCGCGATTCACATCCTTCTCTCGATCGTCTCAGTCCCTGTTGTCCTGTATGCAATCTTGTTGGGACTGACACACAGCGTCCCCGAACTCAAGGGCACTAACAAGGCTCGAATCGGACGGATCGCAGCCGGTGCGTGGATACTCAGTCTCGCGCTCGGGATTATCACCTACTTCATGCTCAATCACATCTACGCCTCCCAGCCCCGCGAGCCCCGTGGTGCACTGTTGATCCTGGCGGTTGGTGCCACATCGTTGCGATCTGCATTACGTTCGTTGTGGGCTCGTTTCGACCCCGCGTAGGCCGTTTTTGCAGTCCTACCCGACAGTGTTTAATATATCCGTTTCCTACAGCCAAACTGTAATGTCGGAAGTCTGCTCGCTACCTACTGCGAGTACACCACGAACCCTCGGTCATCGTCTGCCAACTGCCCAGCACACCGTCGTGAGGAAGCATGCCTGAGGTCTGCTCGACCTGCGGACTGCCGGATGAGCTCTGTGTCTGTGAGGATGTCGCCAAAGACTCCCAGGAGATCAACATCCGGATCGACGAGCGCCGCTATGGCAAGGAGGTCACGATCATCGAAGGCTTCGATCCAAGCGATGTCGACATGGACAGCCTCTCCTCAGATCTGAAATCGAAGTTCGCGTGTGGGGGGACCATCGACGATGACCAGATCGAACTCCAGGGGAACCACCTCGGTCGTATCGAGGATTTCCTCCGTAATGAGGGGTTCAACGTCGCCTAGTATCTGATTTTTGTGGTGCGATCGGTGCGGAACCGCCCCGCCATGAGCGAGTGCTTCGCTCAGTCTCAGAAGAATTTGAACAGATCGTCGCGTTTCGCCTCGTGCAGGTGTGTGCGGATCGCGTCGTTGAGCGGCTGGATCGAGCCGCGTTTGGCGCTGATCGGTGCGATTGTCTCCTCCCACTGTTTCCATGGCGGCAGTAGCCCGAACCGGTCGCCGATTTCATTGAGTCGCTCGTCTCTGTTCTCGACTTTGTCCATCTTGTTGACGGCGATCACCGGCGTCACTCCCACGTCTCGCAGGAAGTGATACAGTTCAACAGTGTGCGGGATCGAATCCGGTCCTGTATGTCTGTCGATGATATCGACCGCTGCCTTCCCGTCGAGGACGATCACACCGACGAGGATGTTGTCGGCGTACTCCTCGATGTACTGGACAATATCGGTTTTGATCTCCTCCTGGACATCATCCGGGATGCCCTTCATGAAACCAAAGCCGGGCAGATCTGTCAGGACGAAATCCTCCGGTGCCCAGTCGTAGTGGTTGGGCGTGCGTGTCACGCCCGGTCGCTGGCCGGTGTCGAAGCTGTGGCCCGTAATCTCTCGCATCAGCGTCGATTTCCCGACGTTCGATCGTCCGATCAGGACGATCTCACGTTCACGATCGGGTCGTGTCTCGAACATACCTGCTGTTGGGTACCAGCAATGAAAGTGTGTCTGATCCGTCGTGGCTCGCTCAGGCGTACGTTTCTTCCAGATACTCGACGATATCGTCGCTTTCGGGCATCCCCTCGATGCCGTTTTTGTTGTCGACGAGCACCGGCACACCGGTCTGTCCGCTCACCTTCTCGACTTCGGTGCGCTCGCTGTGTGAGCGTGGCACCTTGTGGGACTCGTATTCGAGTCCGAGTTCGTCGAGTTTCTTCGTCACTTTTGCACAGTACGGGCAGCCATCCAGTTCGTACAGTTCAAGGTTTGCCATCACACCTACTTGGTGACTCAGGTACAAGAAACGGACGATACTGTGTGGCTGTGGTGCACGAACGTCCTCTGTGACCAGACGGATCAGACCTCTTCGTCGGCAAGCAGTTGCGAGGCAGTCAGGAGCGACTGTAGTTCGATGTCGTGTTCTGCCAGGTTCTCGCGTGCGCCCTCCTCGCGGTCGACGACGACGATCACTTTCTTGACGACTGCACCGGCGTCCCGAAGGGCTTCGACGGCGTCGATTGCGCTCTGTCCCGTCGTCGCGATATCTTCGAGCACGACGATCTCCTCACCTTGCTTGAAGCGCCCCTCAATCTGGTTGCCCGTACCGTACTCCTTTGCCTTCTTGCGGACGATGACGTAGTCGTTGCCCGACTCGACACTCGTTGCGGCAGTCAGCGGCACAGCGCCGAGTGCAACGCCGCCGAGTGTCGTGTCACCGACACGCTTGGCGAAGGCCTCGGCAATTGCGTCCAGACACGCTGGATCCGTACTAAAGATGTATTTGTCGACGTAGTACTCACTTGTCCCTCCGTGTGAGAGCTCGAACTCACCGAACTGTACCGCATCTACCTCTCTGAGGAGATCGATCAACGACTGCGTATCCATACCGCCTGAAACGACTGGCGACCTTTTGGGTTTGCCGATTGCCAGCGCAATCGACGAGAGCACAACCCCTATGATGGGGCGGCACACAGTTGCACCCGAATGGATATCTTCGGATCGAGTGGTGTCCGGGGGGTTGCACTCGAAAGCCTGACACCCGACTTCGCACTCGAAATCGCACAGGCGGCCGGCACTGTCTTCCGACAGAACCACGACCGCGTGGCGGTTGGCCGGGACACACGGACGACCGGCCAGCTACTCGTCGATGCCGCCGCGAGCGGTCTCGCAAGCGTCGGCTGTAACGTCGACCGGGTTGGTATCGTCCCAACGCCATCGCTGCAGGCGTACTGCGAACAGCAGGGTATTCCGGGACTGATGGTGACGGCATCGCACAACCCGCCGGAGTTCAACGGGATCAAACTGATCGGATCGCGTGGCGTCGAACTCACAGAGGAGACGCTCGAACGGGTCGAACGCCACCTCATCGACGGCGTCAGCTGTGTCGCCTGGGACGAGGCCGGACACAGCCAGACTGTCGACGGTGTCAACCGATCCTACCTCGAACAGTTGCTGGCTTCAGCCGACCGCGAGCGGATCGAGGACGCCCAGCTGACAGTTGCGCTCGATCCCGGCCACGGTGCGGGTGTGTTCACCAGTCCGGCGTACTTCCGTGCGCTTGGCTGTGAGGTCGTGACAGTGAACGCACAGGCCGACGGCCGGTTTCCGGGCCGTGATCCCGAGCCAGTCGAAGAACACATGCGCGATCTCGAACGGCTCGTCAGCGCGAGCGAGGCAGATCTCGGTATCGCCCACGACGGCGACGGCGACCGGGCGATGTTCGTCGACGAAAACGGCGAGTTCGTCTCCGGTGACGCCGTCCTAGCTGCGCTCACTGCCGACGAACTCCGCGAGGGTGATATGATCGTCTCCGCAGTCAACAGCTCACAGCGCCTCGTGGATGTCGCACACCAACAAAAGGCCGGCCTTCATCTGACGCCGATCGGCAGCACCTACATTATCACTGCGATCCAGAAGCTCCGCGAGCAGGGCAACCGCGTCGCGATCGCCGGGGAAGGCAACGGGGGGATCATCTTCCCCGAGTACCGGATCGCCCGCGACGGTGCCTACACCGCGACCCGTCTCTGTGAGCTGATCGCCGACAGCACAGTCAGCACCGTCGTCGACGACTACGGCGGCTACCACAGCGTCCAGGCAAACCTCTCGTATGACACCCAGGACGAACGTGAGGCGATGATCGACGCGATCGAACAGTACGCCGAGGCGGCTGACGTGGATGCGGATACGATCGACGGCTACCGGCTGGATTACGGCGACGCGTGGGTGCTTGCCCGACCCAGCGGGACGGAGCCAGTGATCCGTGTCTACGCCGAGGCTCGCGAGGAGTCGCGTGCGAGTGAACTACTCGATGGGATGGTTGACGCCATCGAACAGGTGTAGGGGCACTTGCCGAGCGTGTCGGTACGTTATCAGTATACGGTTTGATACCAGGTCGTTTTTACAGTGGTAGCTAGTATACGTTCCATGAAATTTCACGAAAAAGAAGCCAATAATAATTATATCGAGGATCAGGGGAGTACGCTCCATGGCGGGACGACCCCGTCTACGCTGGAGTCAGAAGGGTTTCGTCCAATCGAGGACTGGTACGATCTCGACGAGATTCGCGACGAGTCAGATGGCGAGTACGAACTCGTTACTGATCTGGATGCTGACACCGATGGCTACGACGAGCACGTCGCCAATCCCGATGGTGGGTGGGAACCGATCGAGCGGTTCACCGGCCGCCTCGTCGGCGGGGGCAATCAGATATCTGGCCTGGTGATCGATCGGCCAGACAGTGATGATGTTGGATTGTTTGGCGTGCTTCGGGGAACAGTCACAGCCCTCGCAGTGACCGATGTCTCGGTGGCTGGTAACAGCTACGTCGGTGCAGTCGCGGGGAAAAATTACGGTGACGTAACGAGGACGACAGTCAGTGGCACCATGGCCGGGAACCGGATTGCAAGCGGTGGCATCGTCGGGACCAACAGAGGAAAGATCGTGCAAGTGACCGCGCGCGTCGACGTGGATGGCGAGAGTAGTACTGGTGGTCTCGTCGGCATGAGCAACCGTGGGAGCGTGGTCGCATGCACAGCCAGCGGCGACGTGAGTGGCGCTGGGACTGTTGGGGGCCTCGCCGGATCTGTCAACCGTGGTAAAGTAGTCGAGTCAACTGCCAGTGGAAACGTGGCTGGTTCCAGTACTGTCGGCGGTCTGATCGGCGACGCGAACGACACCGATATTATGTCGTCGTCGGCCAGCGGTGCTGTCGACGGGAGCAGCCGGACCGGCGGGCTCGTCGGCTGGAACCGTGAAGGGACGCGTATCTCTGGCTCGACTGCGTCAGGAACAGTCCGCGGGGAGATCGAGGTTGGCGGGCTCGTCGGACAGAACAGCGACGGGACAGTCGTCTGGTCCTCGGCCAGCGCGGCTGTGACTGCAACCGGCGATGGCGGTGGGCTCGTCGGAAAAAACGAAAACAGCAGCCGTATCACCGAGTCGTTTGCCACGGGTGCTGTCGAGTGTGAGTACTCCGCGGGTGGGCTCGTCGGTGACAATGGTGGCAGTGTCAACGAATCGTTTGCTGCTGGTCTCGTTGTTGCGACCAGCAACGCCGGCGGCCTCGTGGGGACGAACACTGGCCGTGTCGAGCGGTCATACTGGGATAGCTCGGCGACAGGCCAAGAAGCAGGGATCGCAGCGGGTGACGGGGATGTGACCGGTCTCACCACTAAAGCGATGCACGGAGAGTCGGCGAAGGAAGCGATGCCGGCGCTGGATTTCGATGGTAGCTGGCTGGTTGGGACTGATCCCGACGACTATCCAACCCACTAGATGACGGTTCTGACCTCTCGCACGATGTCGTCGACAGCTAGCTCGTCTGTTTCTTTGTCGTAGACGACCGCTCCGTCGACCCGGACCTGGAAGATACCGTGGTCGCCCATCACGAGTGCAATTTCCGCAAGCTCTGTTTCCAGTCCCGAAAGAATCGCCTGCTGGACGTCGAGTGCGCGCCGCCGGAACCCGCAGGGAACACAGTATTCGATTTCGACAGTGGTCATGGGATGAGATTCGGTCTCTGCCGGTAACAAGGTTCTGTTAGACTGCAAGCGAGTCGACGACAATCGCGATCAACAGTAATCCGAGATAGGCATTTGAGGCGTGGAACGCACGGAATGCAGCCTGCTCGGTCTGTTCGCGGTGCAGCCGGATCGCCGCCCAGAGAAACACCGCGCCGAGGACGGTCGTCGTCGCTGCGGCCAGCCAGCCAAGCGGTGTCAGCCAGATGAGTACCGTCGTCGCCGCGAGCGTCGTCCCGATCCAGAACACGATGTGTTTCCGTGTCGTGGTTTCGCCGCGGACGACCGGCATCATCGGGAACCCACCGCGGGCGTAGTCTTCCTTGTATGCAAGCGCGAGGTTGTAGAAGTGTGCGGGTGTCCAGACGAAGATCACACCCGCGAGTACCACGCCAGCGATGTCGATCCGGCCGGTGACTGCAGCCCAGCCGATCAGCGCCGGCAGCGAGCCGGCAGCGCCGCCGATGACGGTGTTCTGGACGGTGTTTGGCTTGAGAATCAGCGTGTAGACGATGCTGTAAAACAGGATTGCGACCAGTCCGAGCGCCGCCGTCAGGACGTTGAGTTGCAAGAAGGCGACGATCGAAAGCAGCGTCAACACGAGTCCGAACACGACGGCGTTGCGTTTTGGCACTTCGTGCGTTACCAGCGGCCGGTCGTTCGTCCGGGACATCTTCTTGTCTCTGTCGCGTTCGAGGACGTGGTTGAACGTACCGCTTGCGCCGATTGCGAGCACCCCGCCACCGAGGGTGAAAAGGATCGTCCGGACAGTGAGTGCAGAGCCGGCCGCGAGTGCCATCGCCGCGGCGGCGACCAGACAGAGCAGCCACATCAGCCGGGGTTTCATCAACCGAAAGTACGCGAAGGCGCGCAGCTTGAGCTGTTCGCCGAGCGGACGCTGTGTGAGTGGAACTGATGGTTCGCCCGACTCATCGGGTGCGACTGGCTCGACATCGTCCTGTGTGAGCGGTTCATCCGTCCCGCCGGTCTCGTACTCCAGCTGCCAGGCGAGTGCGACGATCAGCGCGGCGAAGATGGTGAGTCCGATGCCGAGATGCAGCCCCGGAACCGGCAGCGCGGTCGAGGTGGTCGCGAGCAACGCGCCGAAGCCGACCTGAAGCGGATACAGCCCGAGTGCGGTCAGCCCAGCCATCTTGACGCGACGCGGCGTCTCGGTTCGAAGTGCGATCGCCACCGCGCCAAGCACGGCGACACCGGCGACGACCGCGAGCAGCCGGTGTCCGAGTGCAATCGCCATCGTCGGGTCGGTCAGCGAGCCGGTACAGAGGGGCCACGAGGAGCAGGCCTGGGCTGCATCCGCGAGCGACGCCGTTGCGCCGACGACGACGAGCAGATACACCGCGACAGTCGCCGTTGCGAGGGCGGCTGCCGGTTGATCGAGAAGCCTGCGAAGGCGCATACGTGTCCCTTCGACGGCGCGTACTTAGGTTTCCCGTTTCTTTTCGGTCGATTCGAGGTATTCTCGCACAGTACTCAACAGCTCCCGTTCACTCTCGACGACACGCTCTCCGCGAACGGACGGCGGTCCACCATCACCCATCGCTACCGTTGCTTGGCTGTCGGTGCTAGCGCTTTCGAGTCGGGCACGAATCCGCGCTTCGGTGGCGCTAGCCGCGATACTGTTGCTACCGGGGCCGTCCGAGAGGACGACTGCATCTGCCGTCTGTGCCAACTCGGTCGCTGCATCACGGTGTTCGTTGCTGACTGGTGTGAACGGTGGGGCGGTGACACGCTGACATCCCAACGCCGCTGCGAGGCGTGCTGCGGTGTCGCCCTCGGGGACTGGACCGATCGTCACCTCGAAGCCGGCCTGCCAGAGTGTCCGGAGCGCACGGAGGCTGGTTTCCCCGCCACCGGCGATATGAATCTGTCCCTCTGCTGGTGGTCGCTCGGGGACAGCCGCGACGGTCGGTGTCCCGGTCGCCGGATTCTGCGTGACGGCAGTCCTCGTCTCGAAGGCACTTGCGAGCGAGTCGTCGGAAAGTACCGCTGCCGGGCTGCCACGGGCGCGGATCACTCCATCAGCAAGCAACAACAGCCGATCACAGTACCGTGCTGCGAGATCCAGATCGTGGATCGCAGCCAGTGCCGCCTTTCCCTCGTTGACGAGTTCCTCGACGAGTGAGAGCACCTGCACCTGGTGGTTGATATCCAGGCTTGCAGTCGGCTCGTCGAGCAACAGCGTCGGTGCCTCCTGGGCGAGTGCGCGGGCAAGCAACACGCGCTGGCGCTGCCCGCCTGAGAGTTCCTCAACGGTTCGATCCCGGAACTGTGCTGTCTGGGTCCGGTCGAGTGCACGCTCGATCGGATCGGTGTTCGAACCCCAGTCCAACCGGGAGCGATGTGGCGTCCGACCCATTTCGACGAGCTGTTCGACGGGAAAAGAAAAGCCGATGTGGGTGTCCTGGGGCACTGTTGCAACCTGCCGGCTGATCGCCTTCGAGGAGAGTTCGTCGATCGACGTCTCCCCGAGCGTGATCTGGCCGTCATCGGGGGAAAGCACGCCGTTCAGCAACCGGAGAACCGTCGTCTTTCCCGCCCCGTTCGGTCCGACCAGCGCGACGAACTCGCCGGGCTCGACGGTCAGATCGACGCCGTCGAGCACTGTTACATCGCCGAACGAGTGGCTGAGACTTTCAGCCTGAATCCCAGGCGACTCGTCGTTGTCGGCTACGTGAGCGGAATCTCCTGTCATAGCGCGTGCACCTCCCGGCGACGGAGCAAGAACAAAAAGAAGGGCGCGCCAACGGCAGCGGTGACGATCCCGACTGGTACCTCTGCGGGGCCAGCACGGGCGAGCGTATCTGCAGCGACCAGAAAGGTCGCGCCAGCGAGGGCGCTGGTCGGGATCAGGATGCGGTGGTCGGGGCCAACGAGCAGGCGCATCATGTGGGGAATGATCAGCCCGACGAAGCCGATGATCCCCGCAACGGCAACACCGGCGGCGGTGATGATACTCGCACCGGCAAGGAGAATCCGCTTGGTCCACTCCACATCGAGGCCGAGCGCCTGGGCATCCTCCTCGCCGAGCAGCATGACGTTCAGATCGCGGGCGTACGCGAGCAACAGGACGAACATCCCGACAGCGATCGGCAGCGTCGCTTCGACATCGCTCCAGGAGCTGTACCGGAGATGCCCCATCAGCCAGAGAATCGCCTCCTCCAGGCTTTCGCCCGCATACAGCAGGAGATAGGAGATCACCGCACCGAGAAAGGTCTGGATCGCAAGTCCGGCAAGCAACAGCGTCGCGACCGGTGTCCGGCCGTTTTCTGTCGCGATGAGATAGACGGCAAAGGCAGCAATCAGCGCGCCGACGAAGGCGGCGGTCTGGAGTCCAAACGGCATCGCAATCGGGAAGGCAATCACTGCGACAGCACCCACCGCAGCGCCAGAGGAGACACCGATGATCGACGGATCGGCCATCGGATTCCGGAAAAACCCTTGCATGACTGCGCCAGCCGTGGCAAGCGAGAAGCCGACGATCGCGCCGAGCAAGATTCGGGGCAGTCGAAGCTCCTGGACGATGACCTGGTCTGTGCGGTCGACGGAGAGATCGAACGGCCGCGTGTAGGAGAGATCCGGCACCGGCAGGCTCACGCCGTAGCCCCAGACACCAGCGCGGCTCGTCTCGATACTCAGGCCGGAGGGGTACGCAAGCGTGTTGATTGTTGCGCGGGCGGCCGTCCCAGTGTCGATACTGGCTGGTCCAATCCTCGCGCTCAGGAGAATCGTACAGACCAGCGCAATAAAAAGCCCGACAGACCAGGCCAACACACGCGATTTCACCCCCATGATTGACACAAATCGGCTTTCTTTAGGCAAATATTTGTTGCATTAGCGTCGAGGGCGTGGTATGCGTCTCAGACCAGTTCTTGTCGCCTTCCTTTTGATGCTGGCAGCAGGACCAGCACTAGCGACGGGTGGAGTGGGGGCACAGCAGACGAGTCTCGATACAACAGCGAACGACTGTGAGTATCCCATCACAGTCGAGGACAACACCGGTGA
>LKMJ01002014.1_pt1 | contig 18454 bp, 21 predicted proteins | sample 643391 | NCBI WGS metagenome assembly LKMJ01 (sample SAMN04112250, study PRJNA286221) | soda lake metagenome | biome: soda lake; feature: Kulunda Steppe; material: water; isolation source: sample PL-Br10 brine of Picturesque Lake | place: Russia: Kulunda steppe | collected 2010-07 | reverse complement strand
GTGTGTGTGTGTGTGTGTGTGTGTGTGTGTGTGTGTGTGTGTGTGTGTGCGCGCGCGTGTTTGTATGAATCCTGTATGTGCGTGTGTGCGCGCGTGTGCGACCTGGTAGTTGCTTTGTCGATGCGCAGCCCCCCCAGAAGTGTGCCAGCCTCTAAGGAGTGTGCAAAAGTTGTGCAGGGGCATGTGTGCAGGCGCGTTCCTTATGACACGTATTCTTGCATTCTTGTAGGGGGGAGGGAGGGGGGAGGGGTGCATGTGCGCGTACGTATGTGTGTGCATGTATTTGCAAGTGTGGATGTGCTGATGGCAAGCGCTGCCTGCACCTAGATTGTAGAGTCGGTCAAAGGCCAATGGCATGCTCCGTTGTGAGGTCCTCCAATGGAGGGGGAGGGGCACCGGTTCACTCATAGGCATAGCGTGCGCCTGTCCCAAGAGGTGGCACACTTGTGCTGATGGATTATATTATTATTGATACACTTGTGATTATGTGCCTGTGCCGGGGGGCGCCTGCTGGTGCAACATTGACGGCGCCCCTTGAACAGGAGGTGGTGTGGTAGTAGGTGATATCATGACAGGGCGCTGTCTTAGAAGGTGGTGTCGTGGCAGGTGGTGTCGTGGCAGGTAATGTCAAATCACGGCCTGCCCCAAGGATTGGGCTGTACCTGCACCATCCACCTTCTCAAATCAATTGGTTGCTCTGACTGCCTCAACAAGAATTGGGCTGTGCCTGCTCTGTCCACCCCTTTTAAATCACTTAATCCGTCCACCCCTTTTACATCACTTGGTTGCTTTTGCTGCCTCAAAACCTCTCAGCAGAACCTGGGGGCTCTCCCTCAGCAGCATGCCCTGGCATGTGCATGCAGCTACGCAACAAGCTCGTGGCCAAGTCTGAAGGGCAGGGGGGGCAGCAGCAGCAGCAGCAGCAGCAGCAGCAGCTATCTGTGGAGCAGCAGCAGGTACGTGTCTTCCTAGTCGTCGTTGTGCAATTAGCACCCCTCCTTGTGAAGTCAATACACTAGCCCCACAAAGGACACTTGCTGCAAGAAGCGGCACCCTGTGCAATTTAAGGTGGGGGGGCTTATTGCTCAGCTTTGCTAAGCCTGCACCTACACTTTGCAAGAGCTAGCAGGAGCATCATCTGCCTCTTTTGCCACTTGGTGCCCTGAAGAGTGTGAGGCAATGCTGTGTGTAGGTGCATGCATCAATGCTCATGAGAGTGTGAGGCAATGCTGTGTAGGTGCATGCATCAATGCATCTTTTGCCACTTGGTGCCCTGAAGAGTGTGAGGCAATGCTGTGTGTAGGTGCATGCATCGATGCTCATGAGAGTCACCTATAGGGCCAATTGCAAGCACTTGCACGAAGAAGCATCACGCCTCCACATAGACATGCACACATATACATTTCACACATGCTCGAGCTGCATGTACACAAACCACCTGCACACATGCCACATTCACACATGCATACATGCACACATGCCAAATGCACACATGCCACATGCACACATACTACTTTTGCGCTCACAGGCCGAGCAGCAGCGCAGCCTGTTCCAAGCACGCTACGGCCATGTGGAGCACGTGGCTGAGTACTGGCTGCGCCAGTGGGGCGGGCTGCGCACGGGCGGAGTGACCCTAGAAGCCTTCACAAAAAGTGTGTGATTACACATTTTTGCGTTAATTGGCTGACCTTCACAGCAATTTTACATCGTTTTGCAAATTTATGCTAAATGCACGTGCACATGCGTGTGCGCATGTCCGGGGGCTAAGCATGCTTGAGTGTGCGCGTGCGATCATGCGTTTTAGCATTGTGCTGCACGGCTGCAACCTTGCTTCCGTACAAAGCACGTGTCATTGCCTGTGCACAAGCATTGGCTCAGGCCTTATAGATCCTCAAGGCACGTCTGAGCACCAACAGGCCAAGAAGGCCTCGAGGTCACAAAAGCCCCAGGGTCTGAAGGTCTCAAGGTCACAAAGGCCTGGACCTTCTAGGCACGCCTGACGAACTAGCAGGCCAGGAGGTCACAAAAGCCTCGGGGTGTTGAAGGTCCCAAGGTCACGAAGGCCTTGACCTTTTAGGCACGTCTGAGCACTACCTGGTCACAAAGGGTGTGCCTTGGTTGGGTTGCCCATTTATCTCACGCTGTTGCCCGTTGGCTCTGTACTTCATTAAAGAAAGCGTCCAGCCTCGTTACACACTTATTGATCCGCTTGGGTGCATTCTGTACTTGGACATGGCTCGCACATGTGCCAGCGAGCAGGGAGCAGGACATGGCTCCCACCAGCACCTGTGCACAGCTCCATGCCCACGTGCTTCAGAACAAACTCATAAGAAGGCTTGGCCCTCACATGTGCTTGGATGGGTCTCTCTCATGAGCCTAGAAAGCCTAGGCTTCTGCATGCTTTAGAACACGTGTCTTGCTGGAGCTCAGAGGCGGCTCTCACTTGTGCTTGGACACCATTCTCACACGCGCTTGGGCAGAGCCCCTGCGTGCCCGGCAAGCTAGGTACAGGGCGCTGCTTTGAAATCAGGCAGCGGCACCACATGATCCAGCTATGATGCATAAACTGCATTGCAGTGGCATCTTTATCTTCGCAATTTTGTTTTGCGTCTATGAGCAATCCACACACTAACTCTTTGTATGATGTACGGCAAATAGATCCACATGGCATGCAAGCACACACATGCACACACGCACACAAACTCTCCCGTCTGGAACCTTGCTAGCTGTGCTCATCTTTTGTCTACTCAACTGGCATTCTCTGCACAGACCTGGTGGAGTGGTTTGCAGAAAAGGAGAGGCGCTTTGTGGTTGACTTCCCTGCAGCTAAACCGCCTAAGGCAGTTAAGAAGGCTGGGGCCAGGTGAGCGGCCGATGCTTGCTGCTTTGCAAATTGACTACTGCACTTCTATCTCTATTTCTAGCTTTTCTCCGAGCAAACAAGGGCCTGCCTTACACGGTTGCCATGCGAACTGGATATTGATGCACATGAACAGGAATCGCATGAAGCATGGTAGATTGGCTTTGATGCAATGAATTGGCAACAAAAACTCTTGAAAAAGGAAACAATTCGCTTACATTACTAATATCCCACCATCCCACCCAATAGGTTGGTTGCTGGCCATCCCAAATTCCTGCTGACAAATTCTAGACTATGCTGTAACCAGCAGGAGATCTTCAGCAGCTGCCTCGCACTGCAGCACAATCTATCTCATTATATTCACTTTTGGCTCCAGCTATTGCTGGGCATGTGCCTGCAGAAGTATTGCAGGCGCACCGGGCAATGTACTGTGATACTGTGATGATGAGGCAACGCTCTCCCTTGTGTGCACCACTTTTTGCTTGCAGCCAGTTCTGGGTGTACACCTACAAAGCCCCAGATGACTACCAGGAGCTGCTGCTGCAGCACAAGGCAAAGCTCGATGCAGCGGCAGCAGCGGCAGCGTCCGCAGCGGCAGCAGGAGCTGGAGCAGCTGGAAACGGGGGTGCTGCAGAGGCACCCTCAGGCAAGCTCAAGCGGGCTCTGTGGTTGAAAGCATCTGTTCATGTATGCGCGCGCACTATGGAACTTGTTTCCATCACCTTTAGCACCGCCGTGCCTGGTGATACCCACGGTCTGAAGCTGCACTCCGGACTCTTTTACTCAAAGCGCAGCCAAACACAGCCTGTGCAGCCAGTGTTCTGCCCTTGAACTGCACACAGCCGGCACTGCCAGAGCTGCTGCCCTGGTGCTGGTGGAGCCAAGCTTTGGCCTTGCTGCCAGAACTGCTGCAGTTGTTCAGTAATGTAGCGACCCAGCGCACGCAGCCCCTCATTAAGCAATACATGACCAGCCTGCAGCAGAGATACTGTGGCTCTGCGACTGCTCGGTTCCCTGTCGGAAGATGATCTTAACGTACAGCCAGGCCACATGGCCCACGTGCCCGACCAGCCTCCTCTCGTGTGCAAAGGGGCAGCAGACTGTTGTGTCTAGGACTACCCAGACCAACAGACCAACAGACTGTTGCGCTAGCGCTGTCCCAACCAACAGACGAGCAGGATGCCGTGCCTAGACCTAATTGACCAATAGTCCAGCAGACTGTTGTGCCTAGAGCTAACCTGACCAACAGCAAAGCCACATGGCTCGAACGCCTGACCAGCTTGGTGGCAGCGAGATGCAAGCGCGTGACCGCGTGCCCGCCTCAGTGTTGTGGATTGTGGCATCAGAAAGTGGGCACCTCGTGGCTCACTGCTTGTGTGCATGCAGGCAGGGGGCTGTGGTGTCAGGAGTGGCTGTGTGAGGGGAGGGGTCCCTGCTAGGATTGTGCCTGCGCACGTGTCAGATCATGTCATGCCATGGCCTTGCCACACTTTGCTCTGGCCTCACCCAGCAGGAGTGCGAGGCTGGGTGTCCTCATTGAAGAGGAAGGCAACGCACGGGAAAGGGGGAAGCTTGAGGGAGCCGCTGCTGAGGGATGCCCCGCAAGGGTGCGTCCATGTGGTGTGTACATGGTGCTTGTGTGTAAGTGGTTATGCCTCTTTGGCAACGCTCACTTCTGCCTGCAGCAAGGATGCCCTACGTCAATGAGTGGCTTCTACATAAGCCCCGGCTGTGCGCATATGCCTAGGGCCTACAAGCACTTGCATATGTATATGGATGCATGCACGCACGTTCACACGCATGCATGTCTATGTATGTGTGTATGCACATTCGTATGTGTGCATGCATGCATGTATGTATGAATACATGAGAGCATGCATGCAATTATTTGTGTTAAAACTCAAGCTTTTATTGCGGCTGAAAACTGCAGCATTTGTAGGATGTTCATGCGTGGATTGAGCACCAAAGTAAAATGTATGGATGTTCTTTATCATGCTGATTATTGACATGCTATAATAATTAATGCTTAATGGTGCAGCCTTTTAAGCATTGATTGAATTTGCACCAACAGCATGCCTTAGTAGCGCTCATGTCTAGCGTGCACACACACGCACGCACACACACACACGTGCACATGCAAGTGTGTGTACCTGCATGCAGGGATGAGGAGCAGGGCTTCAGCTTTGGGGATCAGCAGCAGGACGCAAGTACATCAGGCGCAGCACTGCAGCCGCGCGCACAGCCCACCGCCCCGCCTCCGGCTCAGCAGCAGCAGCCGCCGCCTGAAGTGGCAGGCACTGATGCCGCTGCAGAGATTGGTGCAAGTGGCCAAGAGGATGAGTCCAACCTGGATGGTCGCAGCAGCTCATCTCTGCAGGTATATGAATGCGCGCGCTTCGCCTCATTCCTGCAGGTGCATTTACTGCATATGTGTGTATGTCAGCTCCTGTAGGTGTGTGCGTGTTCGTGTCTGTGTTTGTGTGTGTACATTGTTTGCCAGCTCTCATCTCTGCAGATGATTTACTGCAGCAGGGTACCAGCCTCGGTCACGCCAACTGAAGCTGCGCATGCAAAGGCCTATATGCCCTTCTATGGGTGGAATGTCATGATTCGCATGTGTCTGTGCCCACATGCGCCCGCCCGCCCAAGGGCAACAGGAGCATCATGGAGAGGTGTGCGCCCCCACACATATGACACACCACTCCAAGCACTCCCCCCCCTTCTCCTTCAACGCAGATCGTGGCAGACGGAGGGGCATCGCCAACGCAGCCCCCACCCGCGCCGTCCCGCAGCCAGTCCGCTCTGGGCCTGGCACCGCACACCCTGGGGGTGGTACGCACAACCGAGCGCGGCGACTCGCCCTCCAGGACCAGCTCAGTGGCAGGTGGGTAGGCAGTGAGTGGGTGGTGGTGAGCAGGTTGGAAGGCAATGAGTGGGTGGTGACTGGTGGACATTTAGCACAGTCAACAGGGCGACGGCAGAACAGGCATGCGGCCAGGTGGACCCTTGCACTTCCAACCCGCAGCAACAGGTATCCCTTGGTTGATGTCAAGCACCTGGACAGATGCAAATATTAGTCCCATTAGAGATCCGTACGCTGAAAGATGATGGAAAGCTGTCGTCTGTACTGCCTGTGGATGGGTAGATCCTTCTCAGTTTTGTTAGAATTATTAGCCGTTATACAACCGAAGAAAAAAATAAAATCAAGAGTCTGTGGCAACGGTAAGCAGGCCAATAGATAGGCCAATACATGCCCAATGCCTGCTGGAAGGCAACCCTCCAGTTCCAGCGTTTGGCTGGGAGGGAGGGGTTGGGTAGACAATGGAGGCCTGCCTTGTACCATGGGCAGGCAGGGCTGGCCTGCAGGCTGTGTGCAGTCAGCAGAGGCGTGTAGGCCTTTGTGAAGGCTAAGTTGACTCACAGTGACTCGCAAGTTGTTAGCCACCTGGGCCAACTATGTGCAGGCCATCTTGCGTAGGTCACCTTGCGTAGGTCACCTTGTGAGCCATGATTTGCCTGCACACAGAAGGTGGGTGGCCCTCTATTTCAGATGCAATGGCAGAGGGGCTGGTAGGCTTGGATGACAGTGGTACTTCCAGGAGGGTGCTCAGGGCCGCGGTCTGCCCCCCTATGCCTGCTCGCTGCCAGGTGCTGCGCCCGCGCGTCAGGAGCCTTGAATGATCCATCCTGCTCACCATGACCAGGCAGGAGAGGACCCCAGCAAATTTAATGTGGGCCATGTGCCCGGACTTGCTGATGTGTGTGTGTGCGCACGTGTGTGTGCATGTGTGTGCGCATGCGCCCCAGACCTTGAGAGCTCGGACCTGCTGATGTGTGTGTGCGCACGTGTGTGTGCATGTGTGTGCGCATGCGCCCCAGACCTTGAGAGCTCGGACCTGCTGGGCCTGGATGAGGGGACCTTGGGTGCCAGCATGGGGGTGCAGGAGGCCTGGTGGGAGGCGGCACGCTGCTGGGCCTGCGGGCTGCTAGGCTTCCTGATGTGCCTGGCGTTTGCAGGTGAGCATGCCTGGGTGTGTGAGTGTGTTGTGTGCATGTGTGCGATAAACACTGTGCTTGCACAAGCATCCCGCCTTTCGTTTCGCTCTGTATAACATTTGCCAGCATAAACGTGAGAAAAAGGCGTCTTACCTCCCCTTGCTTTGCTTGTGCTCATGTGTGTGCCACAAGTGCGCCATGCACCTTCATCTCTGGCATTGCTAGGCTGTCCTGTGTTGCATGGCATAGTACATAAAGTCACACGCAAGGGCTTCCAAGATCAAGTCAGGTAAGGGTGTGTGTGTACAAGGTTGAGTCAGGCAAGGGTTACGCAGCTCCACCTGTATTGTTTTAACTTGCATCCACTTGGTCAGAAGCGCTCAAGGAAACTCACCTTAAAGACTAGGGTTGCACAGGCAAATGCAAGTCCAAAAAGAAGCCGGACCAGGGAAGAGCCACACAGCGGTGCCTGCCAGACAAGAGCATTTGAGCTGCAGCTCATCGGGCCTGCAGCTGAGGCTGAACCTAGAAGGGCTTCTGAGCCGTGCACGCCTAAATGCTCCTACTACCTCTGGAATTGCCTGCCCGTTAGGCTCTGCCATGCCTTGTCCTCCACAGTACCCACCAGCGCTGGGCTGCAACGCCTTGCCTGCCAGTGCCGTGCTCCAATGGCCATTCTTGTGTGTTGCTTGCCAGCTGCGCCGCACCAGCAACACCAAGCACACGTGCATGTATGTGTGCACCCAAGTACATGTGTGCCCCTGTGTCATGTGGCCCTGGATCATGCACGCGGACCCTGACCCTCTCATCCCTCTGCCATGGGTTGCACGATGGGCGTACGCACCCAGCAATGCCAAGGTGTCGATGGACATGTGGCCTGAAGCACGCGCCTGCGCGCATACCCAGGCCCCTTCATCCGCGCCACGGGCTACGCTGGCTACGCCATGGGCGTGCGCCCCTTCTTTGTGGCGTTCCTGGCAGGTCCCCTGGCCTCACACGGGCCAGGCATCCTCAGCAGCGTGCACCTGGCGGCGGCAAAGCACCCACGCAACCTGTCAATTGCGCTGGGCCAGGTGCGCACGCTCATGCATGGGCGTGTGTGTGTGTGTGAGCCTAGAGTGTATGTCAGTTTTGTGTGAGTGCGTGGCTGTGTGTGAGAGGCCATGCATGAGAGGGACCTTCGGGGCGTCTGAGTGAGTAGGTGGACGTGCAGGCGTTTCACAGGATGGGTGCATGTGCAGTGCTTGCGTGTTGTATTGCGCACACGGTGTGCACACAGACTCACGGCCTGCATGTTGTGCGCAGGTGTATGGGGCGGTGACCATGATCAACACGCTTGTGCTGGGCGTGCTGCTGGGCATCATGGCCATCCAGCACATCAGGTGGCGATACACGGGGGAGCTGATCATCGCGCTGCTGCCCACGCTGCTGGTGGGCTCGGTGGGGGCGAGTAGCAGGTGCGTGCACCACCCTGGTTGTGCGTGTTTGTGTGTGCACCTGCATGCATGCACGCGTGTGCGTGCGTGTGTGTGCGCACTTGACTGTAAGGTGTGGGCAAAACTGTAGGTGCATGCGCCTGTCGGGTGGGATTGATACATGGACTTCGTTTGTGGGGCCAATTGCAGGTTGGGTAGGTGGGTAGATTGAAGTTGTGTTGGCGCTGCTATTTATTTATGGCAATGCATGTGAGCACAGTGAGATCCTTGAATGTGCGTGCACAAACTTGAAAGCATGGCTCTGCATGCAAAAGCCCGCATTATAACTGGATAAAGAGGATGGATGACATGTGCTGCAATGCATGCGCACTGCTGCTGCTGGTGTTTACCGCTAGTGCTTGCTGCAGTGCTGCCACAGTCATTTTCCCTCCCCCTTTTGCTTGTGCGTGGTCCATACTGCCCCTTTCCAGTGCGGCCCCTCACCTCCTCACCAACCCTAGCCCCCCCCCCCTGTTGCCGTACCTCTGAAGCTCACAAAGCCAAGCATTACCCCTTGTCATGGTGGGCCTTTCTGATGCTCACTCAGCTGAGCATGCCCCTTCCTCATGTTGGGGTTTTGCCCAGTGCTTGCACCAGGTACACACAATCCTCTCCTAACACATGCCATCAGGATCATCCTTGCTGGCGCATTCTTTCTCCCTTCCTTCCTTGCCTCTCCGTATCCATGTGGCCCTGCCTCTGCCTCTGGCCCTCACGCTGGCCCTGCCTTCACGTCCATACTCCAGCCTTTGCCCCCCCTTAGCGCCTGGTGGCGCTCGTTCACTCTGGCCCTTTTTTGTCTCCCATCCGTGCCCCTGACTCTGGCCCTGCCCTCATCCGTCCCTACAGCTCAGGCTTGTGCGGCCCAGCCCAGGCTTGTGCGGCCCAGACATGTGCAGCCCAGCCCATCTGCACTCCACACTGGCCCCCCTTAGTGCCCAAATGGCTCGAGCTCGCATTCAACACACGTGTCCTGCACCTCCCCCACACTTATATTTGCGCAAGCTGCATTGCTCCCACGCCCACACCCACAGCTGGCTGTCCCTGCCCATGACTGGCTCCGTCTTTGTATGCATGTGGCCCCGGCTCCCACACAACCTCCTGCAGGTGGACAGCTCGACACGCTGTGTGGATTCCACTCTGCACACGTGTCCAGCCCCCCAACCCACACTGGCTCTTGCCTTGTTCCCACACCCACACCCACACCCACAGCTGCCTCCACAACTATGCCCATGGCTGGCTCTTCCCCCCCTTTCACTTGCCCTTATGCCCTGTGGCCTGCAAGACCATCACCACACAAGCCACATGCATGCATTTTTAGATACGCATGCATATTAATGTACATGTATCACATACATGCCCCCCTCATGCCCTGTGGCCCACAGGACCATCACCACCCTATGGGGCCTGGTGGCCCTGTGTGCCTACCCCGCTGTCGTGTACCTGTGCTGGGTCGTCCGGACCAAGCTTAAGTGATGGTATGGGCCAAGCTCACGTGGCCATGGGCCGGGTTCAGGTGACAAGCCCAGCTCGACCTGTTCTGGGCGCCACGCCAAGAACAGCTGTGGCACTCCCGGAACCCGTTCATGAGTCATATGGGTGCCATGTGGAGCAGCTGTGAAAGATCCTGAGCTTAACGTATCATAAGTCCACAGAAAACCCACAGCCTAAGCCAGGCTTGTGCGGCGCTGTCGGGCCTGTGAGCCCTGCTCTGGCGGGCGCAGCTATATGACCAATATGAAGTATCCTTGCCAATTGAGTTGGTTATATTTGCAGGCCTGATTGGCTTCAGCGCACACTGCCTTAAAAGGACATCATATGAGCAGCACTCGGGTCAAGGCCCGTGGTTGTGGCCAAAGTTCTGATGGAGCTCATCATGAGTGCAAGCCTGTGTGCTTTTGTACGCAGCGTGACATTGTTCATGCGGACTCAGCCTGGCTGAGCAGTGAGGATCTGTAGACAGCCTGCTGGATGCAGATTACCTATATTGTGACAAGAACACATGTATGCTCGCAAAGGCTCTCTTTTGTGCAGAGCTCTGCTCACAAGCTTTGTGTTGCTGCTTCATTGGATTGCATCTATGGTCTTGCGCACTTCTAGCAAGGCAAATTTGTGTGAATCTTTGTAGTCATGCCGTCCTCACTTTCAATTAACGAGTCCAGAATAGATGCATAGCTGCTTGCAAGGAGTGCGCGCCCCTCCCCGGGCTTGCATTTTGACTGTTGGGGAAAGAGTCTTATTAGGCCATGTCACGCTGAGACTGCTGCACACCAAATAGACTCGTGGCTTGACCATAAGTATCTCCTTGTCTCGAGCAGAAAGAGGATGATGCGTGGAGATCACAAACAAATGGCCCTGCCAAACATCAGCAATAAGGTCAATAACTCAGCAGAGATACAAGGTAGATCAATACTATTGATCTAGTAGACCTCAGCAAATCAGTACCATCAGGTTGTCCTCAGACCATGATTAACCCTTTGTTCAAGCTGATATAATCACAATCAAATCAATCAATAAATTAATCAATAAATCAATTATGACCAGCCCCCCCTGTTCCGAGATGATGTACCTAGCTTGAATCGAGCAAAATTAGCAACCTCCCTCATCCATGCTCACCAGAACGGTGAAATCAATGATGCAGAGTAGTGACACAAACAAATATTCCAAGCGGGCACAAGACAGCAACTGCCTCTTCACCTCTGTTGGGCGTATACGTCGGGCATCTATGTAGATGAGCGAAGCTGCCGTTGCCAATTGCGCCTGGAGCGCCAATTGGCTGGGTTGAACCCAGCCAGCCGAACATAATGGCTGTTCTCTCCAGCTCTAAATTCTCCTCCCACTGATCGATGCACAGGCTGATAAGGGTATGCGTGCCTTGGTGTGGTCCAAGGCTGCGCCAGCCTTACTGCCTGTAAGGGCATGCCACGCACTATTAGGAATGTATGCCGTCTACTGAAAACCTGCCCACATGCCACCTTATTCAATGAAAGCGCACTGCTTGTGTCATAGAGCAATTGTGCCCGAACTCAGGTGCAGGCACTAATTGTATCAGCTTCTAGATTGACTGCAAAAAATAGAGATTAGAGCTCCGAGCTCTGAGTCAGCCTCTAAGGGCCTTTGGTAAAATTGTTGAGTTGGTTCTGCTATGTAAGATAATATACTATACATAGTATGCATGCCATGCATATCCCCCCCCCAGTGCCACTAACCCTACTAGGATTAGTAACCCTAACCCCAGTGGGGGGTGCCGACTCTGAATGCAAGATCCTCAAGTTACAAGTTAAGGGGTTAATCGCCAGCCAGGTCGTTAGGATGATTGGTTTGTTGCTGGTCTTCGCCAGCCAAAAATAGTCCATAATGTCCGAAATGAAATTGCAGAGTCTACTGTGCCGTTGAGAAATTAAACCAAAGACAGTCTGACTAGGCAAAGGCATGTGGAATAAAAGGGGCCTCCATAGAAGAGGATTGGCAGAAAGGGAAGAAAAGGAAAGAGTACTTTCTCTTGAGAGAGCACACAAAAAAGTCTTGACAGTGAAAAAGAACATGCACCTCAGTTTGAACAGCAGCACAGGAACATTTGTCACGGTGGCCATTTCCACCGCGCCAGATGGAGGATTCCACCGCAAGAGTATGTGCTCGCAAGCGAAACCTGCTCACATTCCTCATAACATGCTTAGGGAGATCAAGATGAAGATACCCAGGAGGTATCAGGGGGGCACCCCCATTCCGCACCCGTGTGCGTGAATCAGCTTGAAGATCTAAGAGGGGGCACTGCCTGGCAGGCAAACCAAGAATGATAAGTCACCATTTGGTGTCGCTTTCCAGAGGGTTCATGTTAGCAATGTCCCTCCACACTTCTCTCATCCTAAACCTCAGGTCAGCAGTGAAATCCGATTAACAAATAGGGATCCCCTGCAAAAAAGCTTGTGAATAAGTGTCACAGCCTCGCAATACCTCAAAGGCGCGCAAAATATCCGAAGCCCAAGATGTTTTAGCCCGAGGCACCAGCTTCAGGTCTGCATGAAGGGTCTGCTTAAAAGTGGCACTATTAAAGGACAACAACCCGTTGTGAATCCAAATGGCTCTAAACCAATGATGCTCAAGGCCTAGATTGCGCACCAGCTGCTTTGGTGGCCTTCCAACTTTCCTTGGTGTGCTCTGCAATTGAAACAGAGAACAGCATTTGAGTGCCACAATACGTAGACCCTTCCCCTTTACATGATTTGAGCAATAAAACAGATGGAAACATAAGGTGTAAGGATTTATCACCTGGGAAGCCACAGCTGCGCTCTTTGTAGAGCCCTTGGGGCGTCCTGGGCCCCATTAAGGAATGCCTTTTGTATCGTTGAGTGCCTTTTGAATCAATGGCACGAGTGCCAGGAGCTCGGCAAGCTCTGCAACAAACAAAGCAATAAAAGTGTTAATGAAGCAAAGCATGCATGCATTCTTCGAGGTTTCTGTTCCTTGTGCTGCTGCGCATCAATTGGGCAAGCAAGGGGAGAAGCGACACATGAAGGTCTTAGGGTCGTTCTGCACACTTGCTCAGCCCTACCGTCGGCAAGATAGCAGGCCTGCTCTGGGGAGTCCGAACCTGACCTGCAACCACGCATTGAACTGCAGGGGGGTCTCTTGTCGATTTTACTTAGTGATTTGTGAAGCCGGATGTGCGTGACTGGGATAAATGGGATTTACACGTCAAAGCTTTTGTGGTCAAGGAAAATGTTTCTTTTTAAACAAGAAATCGAACGGGGACAATCCGGACCGGGGATCCCAAGCAGACTATGCGGAGGACTGCCTCGCTGGTCTACACTCTACTGGTCTACTGGTAAAGCTTGGTTGAAAGACCAAAGGAGGTGACATTGCTCGATGACTTAGGCAACTTCAGTGTACGAATCGCTCCACGAATCGCTCCACAGGTTTCACGACCTGCCGAAAACTCTTAAACTGGTGAAGGAGCGCTAGCGCGTTAGCTAATGACACAAGTTTAAGGCAAAAGCTTAAGCGACATTGTTACAAAACATGTTGCAGCTTGGCTTCTTGAAGCCCAGCAGCTGGAAGACGTTACAACTAATTAAACAAGGGGTCATCAAGGCATTGCTGCAATGGCAGGCAGTCCTGCACCCAGAGGTGCATAAATGCGGGCTCTCAGAAGTAGTTCTGGCGGAGTACCAGTCTATGATAAGACAAGCGGGGACTGTGACCCGGTCCGTGCAGGCTCTAGAGCCCAGATCTGGGCACCATGCATGCTGGCCAGCCTTAACTGTCACCATGTCAGGTCTAAGAGTGGGCATGGCTAGCATGGCGTGCGTGCTGTGGGCGCCACCGCCTGGGGTCCAGCAGCCGCGCTGCCCACAGCACCATGTGGGGTGTGGGCTTGGTTGGAGGAGGAGGAAGCAGGGCGGCAACGGCCGGCCTTGGCTACTATGGAGGAGGTGGAAGATGCAGAGGGCGGCCTTGATCTGCGTCCATGAGCATTCTCATTTGTGCACCACGGTGAGGCCGAGGCCAGGGGTGCGCAGGCGCTGGCCATCCCTCCGCCCCCTGCTGTGCCCGAGACTGTGGCTCCAGATTGAGCCACGGCAGGACTGGGTGCGATGTTGGGCTGCGCCACCACGGACTCTGTGCCTGGGCTCGGCGAGGAATGGTCATGGTGCTGCTGCTGCTGCGGAGGCTGCGGAGGCTGAGGCCTACCGCACCCTCCTGATGCAGGCCTGTGCTGCGTCGCTTGGTGGTTAAGGGCATGGTCATGGGGGTGGCCAGGCGGTAGCTCCTGCTGCTACTGGCTAAGCCTCAAGGAAGAGGGCGGCCATGTTTCTGGAGGAGCAGCAGAGGAGGCGGAGGATGTGGACTGCGCACTCTGCGTACTGCTTGACGCAGCGTGAGCTGGCGGGCTGCAGGTGGCAGCGCCGCGGTCACCGTCACTTGATGTGCGGCTGCTGAGCGCTTGGGCGGCCCTGCACCCTGCCTTATGCTGCTGCTGTTGGGGATGCTGCTGCTGCTGCTGCTGCTGCTGCTGCTGCTGGCCTGGCACTTGCAGTGGACGCCCCATCCGTTGGCCTGCCTTCCCCTGTGCCCCCTTCCTTTTCGCTCTTGGATCCTGTGAGGATTTGTGCTCATAGCCAGTCTCGACCAATTAGCACATACTATGTCGCCCACTGACAGAAACTGAGCAACGTTTTTAACTCTGGCTTATGTTCAGAATTTAGGACCAGGAGGCCTTCAGACAGACTTTTGAGTTTGCCATTAAGTCCCAGTGGATAGATACCCTATACAATCGTTGACGTAAACTAACAGAACAAGATGTACTGCTACCTTGCAAAGTAAAAGAGCATACAAGCTGCTGAACGCTGTTTACCTATGGCCTTTTGGCCCAGAGGGCCAGGCAAACTCGCACATCACAGGTTATTCTTAGCTTACTTAGCTTGAAGACCTATAGGCAAAAGCTGCAAAATTGTGAATTCCACTTCATGGAAACGGATGAGTTTGAGTTGCATGTCAGCTCTTCTTCTCAAAGAGGACCTCCAGGTGTGTTGGACCTCGTGATGTGTCGACCATTACCAGAACACTAAAAATTTCAGCATATCGTCTCCCATATTTCTGTACTGCCCTTGTCCTAGCACGTGTCTCATGCTTAGTGCAATGACCAATTTGTCAGTCTGCAGCAACACCGGATTTTTTTGCTGAAACACAACTTTGGTTTTGCACAAGTTTGCCCTCCAGTATAGATACGCATTTGTTTTCCTTCCACTTTGGATATCATAGATTTCAGGCTGGTGATGATTAGCAATCCCAGAATTTAATGCATCTGGCTGACAAACTTTCTCAACTTTTGCTTGGATAGCAGGCAAGCAAGTAATCTATTAACTAAAGCAGGCTCAGCAGTCAAACCCTCTGGCTGGCAGACTGACCTCAATTTAAGTTCAAACTTGACTGACATTACATTTAATGAAGCAGTCGCCATCATGATGGACAATAGGAAACTGAGTGGAATGAAGGTGTGGATGACAGATTTATGACAGTATGAACAATGTACCTCGGGGTTATACAATTTTAAGAGGTCAGAACACAGCCAATGGAAAATCAATAAAACATCATCTTAAGGGACTGTATTTTCCCGTCAAGGGCGTATGCTCGAACATCCTTGACACATTTTACTCCTTTTGAAATAACACTTACAACACATATTTACTTACAGCACATACGCAGGTGCTGCCGCTCCTGCCCCTGCTCCTACTCCTGCTCCTGCTCCTGCTCCTCCTCCTCCTCCTGCTCGTCTGACTGCTCGTCTGACTGCTGATCTTCCTGCTGCTGCTGCTGCTGCTGCTGCTGCTGCTGCAGGAACAGCACAACGTCGGAGTTCTGCAAGCACCAATACCACCAAAACTGATTGGAGCGCAACGTTCATTTGAACCCTGCCCCGAGTCCCTGAAAATGTCATCTCTGTACTCTCTGTGACATTGCATTAAAGACACTGCTTATTTGCATTCCCTAGGTTTTAAACCCTGGGTCTTACTGCATCAATGTATTGCTTCAAATCCTCCAGGTCAGTCCATGGTTGAGGCCCATATTCGCCGTTTCTCTGCCTCATACCATGCTTTACTTTGCGCAATTTGCCCGCGAGGACCTCCAGCTCAACCTTTATGCCCAAACTCAGTTGCAGGCACAATTGTATCAGCTTCAAGATTGACTGCAAAAGTTAGAGCTTAGAGCTCAGCCTATAGGGGCCTTTGGTATAATTGTTGAGTTTGTTCTGCTATGTAAGAGAATATATGCATGCCATGCATATCCCCCCCAGTGGGGGGGGCCAACTCTGAATGCAAGATGCTCAAGGCCTGGATTGTGCACCAGCTGCCTCAGCGGCCTTCCAAGTTTCTTCCTTGGTGTGCTCTGCACCTGAAACAGTGAACAGCATTTGAGTGCGGCAATACGTAGACCCTTCCCCTGTAAATGGTTTGAGCAATAAAACAGATGGAGACATAAGATGTAAAGATTTATCACCTGGGAAGCCACAGCTGGGCTCTTTGTAGAGCCCTTGGGGCGTCCTGGGCCCCTTTTAGGAATGCCTTTTGTATCGTTGAGTGCCTTTTGAATCAATGGCACGAGTGCCAGGATCTCGGCAAGCTCTGCAACAAACAAAGCAATGAAAGTGTTAATGAAGCAAAGCAACAAATTAAGTTTTGTTGTACTGAGCTTTCTGCTCACTTGGTTTAATTTCTTGAAGGAGCGTGTCAAGTTGATTGCTGGGTCCATTCGTGGCTTTTGCGCGCTTCTTGATGCTTTCCATGATATCCTGTTGGAAAGCACAGAAATTAGGAAGAGAATAAAGTTAGGAACCAAGGAATCTATGAGTCAAGCCAGCAGAGGTTAGAGACAATGGTAGAAATAATGGCCCCGTTGCAATGTTGCAAATCAAGGTTTGTTGAACGCTTGCTTGACATGAAAAACAAATGTTTTGGAGGAGACATAGCAATGTTGGTGGTGACCACCCATTTTAAATACAAACTTATCTTTGGTGCTATTTTGGGCATTGCATGGTGGCTACCAGCCTCTATGATAGTACTTTCTTTCCGTTGTTAGGCATGTTTTAGGTTAACCCTTGTCAATCTGCTCCTTCAAAGGCGTGGCTCTTGTTAAGTGGTGCGTTAGCAGTTGTGGTGACCACTTTAATCCATTTGCATGCCAATATTCGTGAGGCAGTTTTGGCCATTCATGAAGGCTTCCAGCCCAAACTACAACAACATACTGTGTTCCTCGGCATGTTACAGGGCGACCCTCATCCATCTGATCTTTCAAAGGTTGGGTGCAAAATCTCACCCTTCGAGCACTCTGTGTGCAGTGCGTGCCCGAGCATTGATTGACGCAAAAGTCACCAGCCACTTTCTGATTCTAGCCACTTTCTGAATTTAAGGATTGCTCAGGACTTTTCCTAGACTTGCCCTGCTAAGTTGGCGCAGCGGCTGTGCAGAAGCTGGGCATGGAGACCCCTGCCAGCTGGGACCACATATGTGAGCAATTTACCCAGCTCAGGCCCCCCTGGCATGGCATGCATCGACTTTTCATTTTCTGCAGAAATTTTGATTTCGCATAATAATTTTAATTGCAAAGCTGAGCTCACAAAATTTTGTTATTAAAGCTGTCAAGGGCTAGTTTCAGCAAATTGGCTAAGCAAGAAGAACTTTGCAGGGCAGGATCAAATTTTATAGACAACTGCATCAGGCCAAAATCAGGCCAAATGCCTGGCTGCTGGCCCTGACAAGTTGAATATTTCTGAAGCCCTGGCTGCCAATCAATGGCCCTTACTGACTAAATCAACAAAAATAATCTACAAATTATTATATTAACTCTAGTTGGTAGCTCTCTCCATTCTTATATTGGTAGTCCTAATTTCTAGCTCAGTTACCAGTTTGGAAATCGAGGAAAGCATTTTACCTAATTCCCAGTCGATTGCTAAACTGGCAATCCTGCGCTGAATGTTGGGTCGCTTTCCAAACTTGTAATCTGAAAGGCTATCTAGGTAGTCCTAGCTGAAAATAAAAAACAACATTCTGATGTTATCCCATGATGCTTACTCTCCCATTTCTCTGTCACAATCAACCTACTTGAAAATCCTGCCCATAGCCCCAGGAGCCTCTTTCGATTTGGTCAAATTGAAATACCCACTGATGACTGCTGGTCTACTGGGCTGAGGGGCAGCATCCAACAAGTCACAGCTTGGCAGGGTCTGGGCCGCTGTCCCGGACACTAAACACCCCGCCCCCCAGAATGCAGTTGACAAAGTTGCTCAGGTCATACTGTGGACTGGTCCACTATAAATACAGCAGGCAGAGTCGGGTGTAACCTCTAGGGGAAATTGCTGGCCTGACTATAAGCTCGTTTGATAAGAGTGAATAAAGCCATATTCAGACACCCTTACGCAATGGATAAACCACAGTAAATTTGCCATATTCACACACTCTGTTACGCAATGATGTTGCAGCTCAAGTGTGAGTGAAAGGAATTTAATCTAATTAAAAATAAAGCAGTGAGTGCAAATAAAGTAAACAAGGAATGTGCCTGCATGTGTGTGTATGTGTGTGTGTGCGTGTGTGTGTGTGTGTGTGTGTGTGTGTGTGTGTGTGTGTGT
>LKMJ01002013.1_pt1 | contig 18455 bp, 19 predicted proteins | sample 643391 | NCBI WGS metagenome assembly LKMJ01 (sample SAMN04112250, study PRJNA286221) | soda lake metagenome | biome: soda lake; feature: Kulunda Steppe; material: water; isolation source: sample PL-Br10 brine of Picturesque Lake | place: Russia: Kulunda steppe | collected 2010-07 | reverse complement strand
TGCAGTGTTTGAGGGTACTGCAAACCCTATACCGGAGAATGATCCTGTATCGGTTTCTATTGCTGTATTGACGCCTATTACTTCTCCGTCTCTGTTCATTAATGGGCCTCCGCTGTTACCAGGGTTTATTGCTGCATCAGTTTGTATAACGTTTCTTATAGAGAATCCGCCTTCAACCGTTATGCTTCTACCTTTCTGTGATACTATTCCTTGGGTTATGGAGCTTTCAAGCCCGAAAGGATTTCCTATTGCCACGGCAGTTTCTCCAACATCCACATCTTCTGTATCAGCGAACTCAAGCGGTTCTAAACCATCTCTATCGATCTCTAACACTGCAAGGTCTGTATGTGGGTCAAGACCTATTACATCAGCACGGTAACCTTCTCCATCGCTGAAAAACACGTCAACACTGTCTCTTCCGCTTACCACGTGCTCATTAGTTATGAGGTATCCGTCCTCGCTGTACACAAAACCTGATCCTTGGGCCTCGTCAGTTTCGATATACACTACTGAATCCTCCACTTGCTGGAATAAGCTTGTCAGGCCTGCTCCGGAATCATTTACGTAAATGACTTGTTCTTGTCCTTCTATCTCATTTATTTGCTGTTCTAGCCCTGAAATATCTGATTGTAGAGCGGTGTATGTGAGGCCTGCTCCTGTTATAAGTCCTAGGCCTAGAATTAGTAGGGGGAGGGAATGGTTTTGGATTTGCATAATCATTGATTTGAGTTGATGTTTTTAACTTGTGAGGGGAAATTTTTAGATGTGAAAAATATTAGAGATTCTCTTTTTAGGCTTACTCCGGTTGGTAGAGCGGACAAGAAGCTTAAGGATTCCTTGGAGACTACTGAAGGTAAGGCCTTGAAGAAGTATGAGGCTGCGCTTAAACGGTATAGGGTCAGTCGGACAGCTCATAATATTGTGAAAATACTGTTTTACGCAGGGCTTATTACTTCGGTAGCTGCTACGGTTGGTATTGAGAGAGTAGAGTTTATCGCTGCTGTAGCGTCTTATATTGGTGTTACGGTTCTTTTGATCTGTTATGGTGTTTCTTACTACTTTTTGCAGATCTATAAGGAGGAGTTCTACGTTAGGCAAACGCTATTGGCATTAGAAAAATAAAAAAGAAATTAGCGGTTTGTCCCTTTTACAGGGAGCAAACTTTATTTAGACTACTCTGGTAGTGGTTCTTCGTCTAGGTCGTCGTCAGGTTGTTCTCCTGGTGCAGGTTCTTCTTCGATGTCTTCTTCACCTGGCTCTTCTGGTGCAGGTTCATCGAAGTCATCTTCAGGAACATCTGGCGCTTCCTGTCCATCGATACATCCTGAAGTTGCTATAATTCCAACGACTAGTGCGAATAGCACGATCTCAGTTCTCATAACGAGAGAAAATTCTCGTAGGAACCTTTTAAAACCTGTCAATTAGGCCTAAATTGGGTCTAATACTGAATTAAGCTATGGAAAAGAGGTTTTTTATTCGAAATCTGTTTCAATGCATTTTTGACAACAGTTTAAATTGTGTTCTGTCATTATTTTATCTGTGCAAGGGCTTGATACAGTAGAAGTTAAAGAATTCAGAGATCGTTTTAGGAAGAGGATCTGGTGGCTTACACCTATTGGCAAGTCACATAATCAGCTCTTAGAGTCTATCGGAGAAGAACCGAATACAGAAGCGTATCTTGACTACAAGAAAGCATTCGACAAGTATAGGTACACTAAGAGGGCAGAAGTCTCAATTAGAATACTTTTCTATGCAGGCCTTATATCATCGGTTGCAGCATCAATGGGGCTGGAACAGTTAAGAATACTTCAGAGCATTGCAGCCTACATCGGGATTACTGCCATAATAATCCTATACGCAGTCACAAGCTACTTCAACCTTAGAGCTAGAGAAGAGTTCTACCTAAGAAGAGACCTGCTTGTAAAAGAAATAGGTTGACGCCGGAGCTGGGATTTGAACCCAGGAGAGCTGTGACGCTCACCAGCTTTCCAGGCTGGCACCTTTAGCCACTCAGTCACTCCGGCACAAATGCAAATCCATTTGATAGATTTTGATACCTCTGTGAGGTATCTCTCTGAAGAATAGTGAATTTTGGAATCTTTAAATTAGAACGGGGAATTAGGCCTGAAAAATAATTTTTTTATTCCATTAGTTCGATTTCGATGTCTAGGCCTTCTGGTACGTGGACTCTCATGACTTGTCTTAGTGCTCTTTCGCTGTCTTTGATGTCTATGAGTCTTTTGTGGACGTGCATTTCGTATCTTTCGATTGTGGATGCTCCTTCTCCGTCTGGTGCTTTTCTTGTTGTTATCTTCATGTTTTTTGTGGGGAGAGGAACTGGTCCTGATATGTTGGCGTTGTATTCTTTTCCTATTTCTAGTATTTCTTCTGCTAGGTTGTCTACTTTTTCTTGTTCTGTGCTCCTGAGTTTTACACGCGCCTTCTGCATACAAAAATATCCTGATATTAACTCTTATAAAGGAATTTCAGATCTCGTTATGTGTTTGAATAGTTTGCCAATCTTTCCCGTGAGAGGTGTAAGTGAAGAGTTACTGGAGAGAATTTTGTGTTTTAACTAGAGTTGGAGAAAGCTTAATAATAGGGGAAAAAGGATATGTAGGCCTAATTTAGGCCTTTATTGTAGTGGTTTATTTTTCTTTGACTTTTAGGGCTTGTCCTGCTCCTACTGTTTGTCCCATGTCTCTGATTGCGAATCTTGCTAGTTGTGGGATGTCGTCGTTCTCTTCGATTACTAGTGGTTGTTGTGGTGTGATTTCCACGACTGCTGCTTGTCCTTGCTTGATGTAGTCTGGGTCTTCTTCGATTGTTTCTCCTGTTTGTGGGTTCATTGTCTTCTTGAGGTCTGTGAATGTGCAGCTTACTTGTGCTGTGTTGACGTGGAATACTGGTGTGTATCCTTCGCTGATGACGTTTGGGTGGTTTAGGACGATTACTTGTGCTTCGAAGCTTTCTGCTACTGTTGGAGGGTTGTCGGCTGTTCCTGCTACGTCTCCTTTTTTGACGTCGTCTTTTCCGACTCCTCTTGTGTTCCATCCGATGTTGTCTCCAGGTTCTGCTGCATCAACTTCTTCGTGGTGCATTTCGATTGTCTTAACTTCTCCGCCTACTCCTGCAGGTTCGAATGTGATGTCGTCGCCAGGGTTGATTTCTCCTGTTTCTACTCTTCCTACTGTTACTGCTCCGATTCCGGAGATCGAGTATACGTCTTGGATCGGTACTCTTAGTGGTAGGTCGATTGCTTTTTCTGGTTCTTCGAAGTCATCTAGTGCTTCTACTAGTGTTGGTCCATCGTACCAGTCCATTTCTGTGTTTTCTGTGATGTTTTCTCCTTTGAATGAGGAGATTGGTACGAAGTGGATGTCGTCAGGGTTGTATCCTACTCCTTGGATTAGCTGGGATACTTCTTCTTTAACTGAGCTGTATCCGTCTTCTCCGTAGTCAGCTAGATCCATCTTGTTGACGGCTACAACCAATTGGTCGATTCCCAGTGTCTTTGCTAGGTATGCGTGTTCCTTCGTCTGCGGCTGGATTCCGTCGTCTGCAGCTACTACTAGTACTCCTGCGTCTGCCTGTGAAGCTCCTGTGATCATGTTCTTAATGAAGTCTCTGTGGCCTGGAGCATCGATAATTGTGAAGTTGTAATCATCTGTGTCGAACTTTTGATGTGCAAGATCGATTGTAACTCCTCTTTCTCTTTCCTCTTCAAGAGAGTCCATTGCGAACGCGAAGTTGAAGGATTCCTTACCTGCTTCTTCTGCAGCTTCTTCTAGCTTTCGCATTTCTTCTTGTGGAAGGTTTTCAGTATCCCATAGTAGTCTACCGATTGTTGTTGACTTTCCGTGGTCTACGTGTCCAATGAACACGAGATTGATGTGTGGATTATCTGCCATTTTTTATTATTCACCTTTAAAGCGTATAACTAGGACTTACTCCTTAAACCTTTAAAAAGGAGCAGTTTTCTCAAACCTTGATTTATATACGCTGTATATAGGCCTACACGCTATCAGAATATCTCGAGAAAAGACCTTTTGGACGTAATTTTCTAATGGGTGGCGCCAATAATTAAAAAAATTTGAGAAAGAGTAAGAGGTTGGGAGGCCTCGATAATTTAGGCCTCCACTGGGTTTTTTATTGTTCTTCTAGGCTTGGGAGTTCTTCCTTCATGCCTTTTCTTTCTCGGATTTCGAGGATTTTTTCGTCTTGTAGATCCATCATGAGCGGTTCGAAGATGATGTCGATTAGGCTGAAGAATCCTTTTCCGTTTGTCGCGGATTTGAGGTCTGCTTCGAATCCGAAGAGTTCTTCTACTGGTAGTTTACAGAAGATTACGCTGCTTCCGCCTTCTTCTTCCATGTCCATGACGTCTCCTCTCCTGTTGGAGACTTCTGTCATTGCGTCTCCCATTGTTTCTGAAGGGGTGTCGATCCTTAGTTCCTGTTTTGGTTCGATTAGCTGTGGTTGTGCCTGTAGGAATCCTCTCTTCAGTGCGTCTTTGGTTGCTGGGATCATTTGGGCCGGGCCTCTGTGGATTGCGTCTTCGTGCAGCTTGGCATCGTGCAGTTTGACTTTTAGCCCGATTACTGGCTCGTTTGCGAGAGGGCCTTCGTCGCAGAACTCTTGGAATGCATCGAGCAGGTATTCTTGGATTTCTCTTAGGCTTTTGATACCTCTGGATGCGTTGATGAACATGTTTTCTTCGTACACGTCCATTATGTTGTCTGCTTCGTCTTTATCCATTCCTGCCTCAACTAGTGCATCTCTGATCTCTGTGTCGTCGCTTGACTGCATTTTGAGTTCTTTGTATTCTTCTTTTAGGAATGTTCTAACCGAGTTAGGGATTGGTTCTACAGTGATCTGAAGTTGGTTGTGTCTGTTTGGTGATTTGCCTGTTACTTCTGGGCTTTTTTCGCTGATTCCTTCACGGAATACGACGATAGGTTCTGATACGTTGATGTCGATCCCTTTTTCTTCTAGGAATCTTTCGACTTTTGCTTCGATGTGTAGTTCTCCTAATCCGCTGACAAGTGTTTCTCCAGTTTCTTCGTCAATCTGGATTTTGATTGTATTGTCTTCTTTTGCTCTTTTACGCAGGGCCTCGATAAGCTTCGGTAAGTCGCTGGTTCTTTTTGGTTCGATTGACTTTGTTACGACTGGTTCGAATACGTGCTCGATCTGTTCGAAGGCCTGAATCGATTCTTCGCCATCCAGGATGAATGTTTCTCCTGTTGTGAAGTCTGGGCCTGTTAGTGCTGCGATATTTCCACATGGTACTTCGTCTACGGTCAGTTTTCTTGGGCCTGAGTAGATTCCTACTTGTTGTGCTCTTTCCGTCTTTTGTGAACCGATTCCGTAGAGTTCGTCTCCTTCTCTTACTGTTCCGGAGAATAGTCTTGCTGTCGCGATTGTGCCTGCGTGCTCATCGTCTTCCACGTTTGTAACTACCCCTACAAGAGGCCCATCCTGGTCGTGTGACTCCATGCTTTTCCCTATGTCGCTTTCTGGGTCGCCAGGCCATACTTTGCCGATTCGTCTCTGGGCTGCTTCTTGAGGGTTGACTAGGTGTTCTACTACCATGTCCAGTACGACTTCTTCAATAGGTGCGTCTTCTCTTAGGCCTTCGTGATCACCGTCATTCACTCTGTCGATTATGTCTCCGAAGCTGATACCTGCTTTTTGCATGTATGGTGCGGAGATCGCCCAGTTTTTCAGTGCTGATCCGAATGCGACTGTGCCATTGTCTACTTTCATTTGCCATTCGTCCGCGAGTTCTTCTTCAGCATACTTTCTTAATGCAGTGTTTGCTTCCCTGATGATTTCTACGAATCTTTTCTGCATTTCTTCAGGCGTTAACTGCATTTCTTCGATCAGTCTGTCAACTTTGTTGATGAATAGTACTGGCTTGACGCCTTCGTTCAAGGCCTGTTTCATGACTGTTTCTGTCTGTGGCATGACTCCGTCGACAGCATCAACTAATACTACTACTCCGTCTACGGCTCGCATTGCGCGTGTTACGTCTCCTCCGAAGTCTACGTGGCCTGGTGTGTCGATTAGATTGATGAGGTAGTCCTGTCCGTCGTGTTCGTGGACCATTGATACGTTTGCTGCGTAGATTGTAATTCCTCTCTCTGCTTCTTGGTCATCGAAGTCCATGAACCTCTGGTCTCCTGCAAGTTTTTCCGAAATCATCCCTGCACGAGCTAGGAGGTTGTCTGTTAGTGTTGTTTTTCCGTGGTCGATGTGCGCTGCGATTGCGATGTTCCTGATGTGCTCAGGATCGTTAATCACTTCTTTAATTGCGTCAAGCTCTTTAGACATATTCAGTTTTTCACCGTTTCAATAACCCAGACTTCTTTACAAGCTTTAAAAATGAATTCTAGAACTATGCCCTTTGACGTCTCAAGAAAATCTTGTTATAAATGCTGTCTGGTAGTATTTTTGCGCCAAGCATTTCTAAAGGCCTTTTGATGCAGAATTTCAGTTCATTTGAGTCGTTGAATTTTTCGGACTAGTCTTGTCATAAATATAATAGGTCTCAACTCTATCTGGGTCCTTTGCAGCACGTTTTCCGCAATTTCTCATTTTTACTGTATTGGTGTTCAAAGCATTAATAGAAAATAAGATGAGGGAAAAATTAATGAAGAAGGAAGAGGTTGTATATCAGAAGTCTATGGTTTCGTCTTTTGTTTCAACTACAAGATTGCCTCTTGGCGATAGTACTTGTGCTGAATTGCCGTCAGGTATCACCATAGCAGCTGCTCTACTTGTTGTTGGGTATGCTTCGGCGGGTGTAGTTTTAAATTCTGCAGTCTTTCCGAGAGGGCCGTCCACAACTTCGCTATAACCTATGACTTGGTCATCACCCGTCCACTTTCGGCCTAGAATGTAGGCGTCTTCGTTTAATTTATCTTCCATAGCTTTGTTTCCGTCGCTTGTGGTCATTATATAGCTGTCTCCTTGGGCAAGCAGACTTGCAATCTCGTTCTCGTTCCAATCTTTCAATCTGGCATGTTCTCCTCTCAGTTCTACGCCATTAATTTCATCAAAGTCTTGTTCAATTTGATTGAGGTACTGGTTAGCCTCGTGTTTGTTTCCAAATGATTCTGCCTCGCCAGCTGCACATAGATAATCCATAAATTCTTCTGTGTCGAACCTGTCTTGAGCTAAAAATTGTTTCATAGTATTTCATTACTAAGTAGTAACATTTATATAATTTTGTGTTATTGGAGTGTTGGAATAAGTCAGAGTTACTTTTATATTGTGTCTAGAAACTAATTCTCGCTTTCTATAAATTAATCTGGTAATCTAGAAAAATTGGTAGGTAATAAGAAGTTGAAGGCCTTTATCGAGCGCCTTCTGCTTCTCTTTCCATTCTTTCTTTTGTCATTACTGCTCTGACGTTGTTGTCGTTGTTGTGTGCGCCTACTAGTTCTTCTTTCAAGGCTTGTGCTGCGTCTGTGCTTGAGGCGAGTCTGTTTTCGTATGCGCCTTGTACTAGTAGTCTTAGTGCGAGGTCTACTCTTCTTTGTGGGGCTACGATTACTGCTTTTCTTGCTCTTGCGCCTCCTCTTTGGTATGTGACTACTTCTTCGACTGGTGCGCTGTTTTCGATTGCGTTCACCAGTACTTGGATTGGGTTCTCGTCTGTTTCGTTCTCTATTTGTTCGAAGGTTTCTTCAATTATTTTCCAGAGTTTTTGTCTCTGACCCGTGTTTTTACCTGAAGTGATCTTGTGTTTTTTACCGCGGTGGCCTGCGACATACATCCTGTTGAGCAATCTTTCTACTATCGGTACTTCTGCTTTGTAGAACTGTTTGTCTGTGTGCCGGCCTTTGCTGCGCGGCTCCATAATGTTTTCAGTGCTTATGTATCTTAGTAGGCCGTTGTCGTTGATTTCTGCTTCTGTTGCGTCCCATCTTCCGAATGTGAGTATTTCGTCTTCTATTTCTATTGTCGCTGCTTCTGTCATCTTTGTGTTATCACCGTGTTGGTTTCTCTTGTCTTCCTCTTACGAGCTCTCTGAGTGAGATTCCGTTTACCTGGATTACTTGGTATCGGACGGTTGGAATATCTCCTTTTGGTCCTGAGTCTGCCCCTCCAATTCCTTCGATCAGTACTTCGTCGTGTTCATCGATGTATTCGATTGCTCCGTCTCCAGGTACGAAAGCTGTTAGTTGTTTACCGTTTTTCAGTAGTTGTACACGCACACATTTACGAAGTGCGGAGTTAGGCTGTTTTGCTTCAATAATACGTTTGTCTAATACGATTCCTCTTCCTTGAGGGCTTCCTCCTAATGGGTCAGCTTTTTCTTTCAGGTTAAGCATTCTTCTCTTGTAGTTTTTATCGCTCCACCTGTACTGCTGTCTTTTCTTCTTCATCTTGCGTGCGCCGTACATTCCCATACACCAATAAGTCAAAACTAAACTTTTTATACCCGGACGGAGACTTAAAGTAAGGATAACATTAACAGGCCTGTAATAGCTGCTACTATGATGATTACTAGGTACTGTCTGTAGGTTAGGCCTGGTGATGGTTCGGTGTCTTTGCTGTCAGAACTTTGTTCGTTTGTTTTTTCTGGTGCTAGGCCTACGTATTCGCAGTCGTTGCATTCCCATTTGTTGATGCTACTGTGTAGAAATCCTGAGAAGTCTGCTACTTCTGGCTCAATATTTTCTGAGCTGCAGCAGGGACATATTCTTTTGGCCATTACAAGTGTTGGAAGGGCCTAAATTTTGTATAAATTGTGTTTTTATTCGACTTTAACTTCGTCGACGTTGTGTGTCCGCTTTAAGATGTTTCGGATGGATTGGATTCTTTCTCCTTCTCGTCCTAGGACTTTGCCCTTGTTTTTGTTGGGCACGTTGATTGTTACTTTTTTCTTTTCGCCTGTGTCGTCTATGTCTACTCCTCTTATGTCTCCGGGTACGATGTTGTTGATGAATGCGCCGATGTTGTCGTTGTACTCGTAGATTTTGACGGTTTTTCCGAGCTGGTTCTGTACTTTTTGAACTATTTTGCCGCCTTTTCCGATTGCCATTCCTGCTTTTCCTTCAGGCACTACGAAGTAGGCCTCTTCTTCTGTTATTAGGCAGTCTCTTGCCTCTACGTCTGTGAGAGACTCGAACATGTTTAGAGTTCTGATCATTTCGGTGTCGTATGTTGCTGTTACCATCGTGTATTCCCTTTTTAGAAGGTGTGTAGATTTTAAAGAGGCCTTATCTTTTATATATGGTTTTACTCTTTTCCGAAGTTTGGTTTCAGGTCGACTGTACCGGTTCCTATTGGTACAGGCTGTCCTGTGATAATGTTTTCTACTACTCCTTCGAGTTCGTCTTCTTCTCCGCCTAGTGTTCCTTGTCTTAGGTGTTTCTTGGTTTCTTCGAAGACGGATCGTGCAAGTATGGAGTGTTTGTCGCCTACGATACCGTATCGTGTGGTTCCTTTTAGGCCTCCTGTCTTTGTCATCATGTCTGCTAGGAGCATGATGTGCCGGTTGTCGATGCTGATTCCTTGTGCTCCAAGTGTTTCGTTTGTTTCTGCGATAATCCTGTTTCTTAATGCTTCGACTCCTAGTACGCGTTTGACTTCGAATAGGTGGTTGGAAATCGTTCTGTTTTCATCTACTTCCTCGATTTTAAGCGTTTTCCTTAGTGCCGTTCCTGCTGTTTGTAGTTGCCATTCTCCGTCTCTCTCGTTGATCACTACTTGCTCGATTCCTTTGATGCCTTTTATTCTTGCGTCTTCGACTTTGTTTTTCAGGTCTTTGAGGTCTCTAAGTGTGTAGTCTTCTTCTGAGGATTCCAGTACAATTTTGTTGTCGTCAATGCTGAGCTTTGATTTCTTTACTGAGTCTTTTACTCTTGACTTTACGTCTTCCATGTCGATGTCGTAGTCTTTGAGTAAGTCTTGGTTGAGTTCGTATTCTACTTCCAGTTGCATGATGTCAATGGTGTCTTTTGCCACTAGGTCTGTGAATTTGACTTCTCTAAGTTTTCTTGCGAGTTTGGTGGCGTCTTCTCTAGAGTTGTATTCTTGTTTCAGGTATACGTCCATTGCAGGAGTTTTTGGCTCTCTTCTTGCGTCCACAATCTCGATTAGGCGGGGTAGGCCTGCTGTCAGGCTTACTTGTGCTCCTCCTGCTTGGTGGTATGTTTCCATCGTAAGTTGTGTTGCTGGTTCGGCTATGGATTGTGCTGCGACGATTCCTATTGCTTCTCCTGGCTCGTACTGCATCTTCTGGTAGCGTTCTTTCAGCCAGTCCTGTGTTTCTTGGTCAAGGTTTAGGCCTGTGTATGGCTGTGGTAGTTGTTCTGCTCTTTCTTTCCAGTTTAGCTCTGTTTTTTCCATTCTTGTTTCACCTTTTTACTTTGTTGAGATTGTGGTCGTGATCCGTCCTCTGTCGGATTTTTGAGGGTCTATTCCGTCTTCTCCGGCTCTGAACTGGATTATCTCTCCCTGTGCGTTTCGGACTGTCTGATCGTACTCTACTCTCAGGTCTTGGAGAGAGTTTGAAAGCCTTCTATACATGTATCCGGAGGTTTTAGTGTTGAGGGATTTGTCTGCCAGTGCTTTTCTCTGCGCCATTTGGTGGAAGAACATTTCTCTTGGGTCTAGGCCTTCGAGAATGCTTGAGGATACGAATCCTCGGCTTTCTGGGCTCATTTCTCCTGGTTTGTAGTGGCTTAGAGTCCTGTTTTTGTATCCTCTTTCGATTCTTGTTGCTCGCACGCTGTTTTGTCCAAGCATTCCTGCCATTGTTGTCACGTTCTGCATTGAACCTCTTGCGCCTGAGTCTGCCATGACGTATGCTGATGAGTCTTCGTCGAAGTATTCTGCGATGATTTCTCCTATTTCTGTGAAGGCCTCGTTCAGTTCTTTGGTTATCCGGATTTCTCTTGTTTCTTCAAGTGTTTTACCGGTCATTGCCTCCATTTTTCCTTCTTCGTACTCTTTCAGCAGGTCTTCTGTGCTGTCTACTGATTCTTCTATTACTTCTGTGATCTGGTCTGTTGCTTCTTCAGGTACTTCTAGGTCATCTAGGCCTATTGAGAATCCTCTTTTGGTCAGGAAGATTGCTCCGACTCTACTTACTCTGTTCAGGAATTCTGCGACTTTGTCGCTTCCGTATTCGATTGAGAGTTGTTGGATTATTTCTCCTCCGTAGTCTCCTAACGCGTCTTCGTCTAGAACTCCTTTCACCAGTTTACCGTTTTCGATCACTACTTCGTCGTCTTCTCCTTCGTTGATTGTGAGGGAGATGTCGTCCGGTATGAAGAGTGATACGAGTTCGCGGCCTGATACTTTGTCGCCTTCTGGCAGATCTGAGAAGTGTTCTCCTGCTTCTGCTAGGAGGTTGAATGCTTTTTCTCTGTCTAGTTCTCGGTCGTCTTGTGTTAGTAGGTATAGGCCTGATACGTAGTCTTGAAGCATTCCTATGATTGGGCCTCCCATTTTTGGGGATTTGACGTGTTCCTGCACTTTCATGAGTTCTTCTGCTTCTGCTCGTGCTTCTTCGCTTTGAGGAACGTGTAGGTTCATCTCGTCTCCGTCGAAGTCTGCGTTGTATGGTGCGCAGACGTTCAGGTTGAGTCTGAATGTTCTGTACGGCAGTACTTTGACTTTGTGTGCCATAATTGACATTCTGTGCAGGCTTGGTTGACGGTTGAACAGCACTGTGTCATTGTCTTGTAGGTGCCTTTCGACCGTCCATCCTTCTCCTGGTTCGATTGATTCGATGAGTTCTTCTTGGTTTTCTTCTGTTATTCTTCTTCTGCTGCCGTTTGGTTGGAAAACATAGTTTGCACCAGGGTGTTGGTCAGGCCCGTTTTCAATATGTTTCATTAAACGGTCGTAGTTTCTTTCCGTTACTTTTTCAGGGATTGTAAGTTTTTCTGCTACAAGTTTTGGTACTCCGACTTCATTGATCCCGATATTTGGATCGGGGCTGATTACGGTACGGGCTGAGAAGTTGACACGTTTACCGATCAAGTTTTCACGGAAACGGCCTTGCTTACCCTGTACTCTTTCAATCAATGATTTCAGCGACCGGCCTGACCTGTGGCGTGCAGGAGGAACACTGTTCATATCATTGTAGAACAGTGTCGAAACGTGGTACTGCAGCAGCTCGTGCAGGTCGTTGATAATGAAGTCAGGGGCCTCGATTTCGATGTTGTTCTGAAGCCTTTTGTTGATTCTGATTACATCAACCAGTTTGTGGGTGATGTCGTCTTCACTTCTCTCACCTGTCTCTAGTGTGATTGAAGGCCTGATTGTTACTGGTGGTACAGGGATTTTTTCTAGTATTAGGTCTTCAGGTCTGCACCCTTCTACGCCTAGTTTTGCTGCGATTTCGTCAGGGATCTGCTTGAATCTTTCTTTTATTTCCTGAGGTTTGATTTCTTCTCCGTCTTCAACAAATGTGTAGGGCTTGTTTAGTTTAACGTCTGAGATTTCTTCTCCTGTCTCAGGGTCTTGCTTCATCATGTTGCTTTTACGGAGCGCTTTGTCTTCGTCTTTAAGCAGTAGCGTGCATTCGCCGTTCTCGTTGATGTTTGTGAATCTGAGCAAGTTTCTAATCTTTTTGGCGTATAGAACGTGGACTACAGGCCTGGAAAGAGTTATCATTCCGAAGTGTCCTTTACATTCTCTTATTTTTCCTCCGCATGTCTGACATCGCATTCCTGGATCGATTACTCCTAGTGCAGGATCCATCACTCCGTTTTCTACGGGGTAGCCGTCTGCATCGTATACTTCGGCTTTGTCGATTTCTTTTACGGCCATGTTGTCCAGTTTTTCTGTGCTTACGATTCCGAATTCTATTTTGTTGATCTTCTTGCTCATTTTCTGGTTCACCTCTATTCCTCTAGCTCCACTTTTGTATCCATCATCATGGATTTTAGCTCGTTCATGAGGAGCAGGAATGCGTGTGGGACTTCTGCTTCGTCTACGTTTTCTGAGTTGCAGTTTGGACAGTATTTTTTGTTTTCTTTTCTGTCGTATACTCCTATTTCTCCACATTCGTTACATACTTCGATTTCTGTGGAGTCGGCTCCGAACCGTTCTTTCAACAGGAGTGAGGCTCCGTGTCCTACGAAGACGTCCTTTTCCATCTCTCCTAGTCTGAGGCCTCCTTCTTGGCTTCTTCCTTCTGTTGGTTGTTTTGTTAGTAGTGTTACTGGGCCTCTTCCACGGGCGTGGACTTTGTCTGCAACCATGTGGCTTAGTTTGAGGTAGTATGCTGGGCCGATCATGATTTCTGCTTCCATTTCTTCTCCCGTCACTCCATTATACATTTTTTCTTTTCCTGTGGAGTTGAATCCTAGTTCTTCTAGCTGTTCTTTGAGTTCTTCTTTGGATTCGTTGTGGTATGCTGTTCCGTCTACGGGTTCTCCTCTCATTGCGCCTACTTTACCGGCCATAAGTTCTATTATCTGTGACACGGTCATACGGCTTGGTACTGCGTGTGTTGAGAGTATGATGTCTGGTGTGATTCCTTGTTTTGTGAAAGGCATGTTTTCTTCAGGAGTGATCATTCCGATAACTCCCTTCTGCCCGTGACGTGTAGCGAACTTGTCCCCGAGCTCCGGGATACGGTATTCTCTCATCTTGATCTTGAGAAGTTTGTCTCCATCCCCTGTCTCAGAGATCATTACTTTGTCGACTTTTCCTCTTTCCCCGTGTCTAACAGTTAGGGAGGTTTCTCTCCTGTCTGCAAGACCCATCTGGATCTCTCCAGCGTCGCTGCCCAGGAATTTTGGAGGCGAGGTCTTACCGATCAGTACGTCGTCAGAATCTACTTTGGTCTCTGGATTCACGATACCGTCTTCATCTAAGTGTGCGTAGACCTCTTCTCTCCTGTATCCTCGGACGTCCTTATCAGGGATTCCGATCTTGTCCTTTTGACCTCCCCAGAAGCGCTGGGCCTCTGTCTGGTAGGTTCTCATGTAAGTGGTTCTTGACAGGCCTCTGTCTATTGAGGCCTTGTTCATGATTACTGCGTCTTCTATGTTGTATCCGTCGAATGATGCGAGGGCGACAACCATGTTTTGGCCTATTGGGTGTTGGCCTACTAGAGTATCGTAGGTTTTTGTGGTTACGATTGGGTCTTGCCCGTAAGTTAGTATGTTTGATCTTGTTGGGAATCTTTGGTGTAGTTCTAGGCTTGGCAGTCCAAGTCCTTGCCCAACCATTTTTGCTCCGAAGTTGACCCTGTCTCCACGATTGTGTTCGGGATAAACAACTAGAGAAGCTGAGATTCCGTTGATGATTTCAGGATCTATCTCTAGATGTGTGTGCTCTTCCGTGACTTCTTCTCTATCCATTGCCACGTAGGCGTTCTCTTCTTCTTCTGCATCTAGGTAATCTATTTTTCCTTCTTCTTCTAGCTCTTTGAGGTCTAGATCTTCGCCTAATTCGTTGATTTCTTCCTCAGTTATAGATGGCTCTCCGCCTTCGACTACGATAAGAGGCCTTAGAATTCTGCCAGAATCAGTGTTTATCCTGATCTCGTCTTTGTCCTCAGCGTAGTACACGTTTACTTCTTGGTCGATGAGGCCTTCTCTTCTTTGTTCTATTAGTTTTTGTCTTACTTGTTCTGGTTCTTCGATTTCGCCCAGTATTTCTCCGTCTAAAAATACGTCTGTCATTTTGTTTATTCCACCTCGATTCCTACTTGCTCCAGTGTCATCTTTAATGCGTTTTTCTCCATTTCCGTCATTCCTGTTGATACGTCTGCGCTCATCGCTAAGTGTGTTCTGAGCCCGATGTTCATACCTTCTGGAGTCTTGATAGGGTCTATTCGTCCCCAGTGTGTTGGATGCAGGTCTCTTGCTTCAAAGTGTTGTCTGTCGCTGCTTAATGGAGAGACAATGTTTCTTTGATGTGAAAGTGTTTTGATACGGTTGTTCCTGTCGAGTTGTTGGCATACTCCGGTTCTGCCTCCTACCCAGTTGCCTGTGGCCATTGCACCCATTATTTGTTTGCTTAACGTGTCTGAAACTACTGTAGATTGAAGGCTTGGTAGTCGTCCTCTTTTCGCAGATTTCTGGAAGTTATATTTCATACGTGCTACTAACCCCCATTTTCCGAGGAATACTGATCTGAACTGCATTTCAAGTAGTTCTCCTGCAAGGTTCAGCCTCTTGTTCGCGTAGTGGTCTATATCGTCTTCTGTTATGTCTCCTTTTCCAAGCGCAATAGTATTACGTATCATGTTGGCAAGGAACTCTGCTTTCGCTTCCCTGAACTCAGAATCCTGTCCAAGGTGTGGCAGAAGATAATCATCAAGTATGCTAGAAACCCTCTCCTGTATATCGTTTGTTACTCCTGCTCTATTTGCGATGTATTCGAAGGCCTCTTCCTGATTCGCTGCATCGACTTCGTAGATGTTTAGGTAGATGTCTGATGCGTACTCTTCTCCGATTAGTTCGACTATTTCTTTATCGGTTTCGTAGCCTAAGGCTTTTAGTAGAGCGACTGCCGGCGTCTTTTTGACGTTAGCGAACGATATTTTGACAATGTCTTTGTCACGTGTTAGTACGTGTCTTTGTACGTATCCTGAGTTTTCTGAGTTCACTCGGCATGTCTGCTCGTCGCCGTCTTGGAGGAATACAGGCTTGTTGTTTGTAAGTTCCTCCATTGAGATCATTGTTTTTTCAGATCCGTTTATTATGAAGTAGCCTCCTGGGTCTTTAGGGTCTTCTCCGTTCTCAATTTTTTCTTCTTCGTCCCAGTCACTGCTCCAACACAAGTCGCTTCCCACCATGACAGGGATTTCTCCGATTGTCACTTCTTCAGGCTCTTGTTTAACTCCTTCAAAGATGGGAGCCATCTCTACCTTGATTTCTGAGGAGTAAGTCAGGTCTCGCATTCTGGCTTCTCTTGGAGTGATTTTTCTTACCGAACCGTCTGCTTCATGGATCTTAGGCCTTTTGATGTCCATGTCTACGATTTTGATTACTAGGTCTTCTCCATCAGGTAGCTCTGGTTCTATGCTTCCTACTTCGTTGAGTATAGTCTGTATCCGGTCTTTTACGAAGCGGTTGTAGGATTCTGTCTGGTGTTTTACCAAGTTTTTGTTTATTAGCTGCTCCAAGAATTTTTTATCCAAGTTTGATTCACCTGTCGACTACCAGTCTATAGTATGTGGTTTTACCGGCTGTAGGGCTTTCACGCTCTATTTTTATGACGTCTCCTTCTTCGACATCCATCTGCTTCAAAGCAGCGTCGGTACGTTCGATTTGAGGCAGGTCAGACTTTTCTGCGTCAAACTTGTCAAGCACCTCTTCGATCTCATCTTCATCAATTTTTTCATGGTCGGGAACTGCTTCGTGGTCGCGTACGTCGATTGCCATTTTTTAATGCCCTCAGAAAAGCTAGTAGTTATAACAGAACTGTCCTGATAAACTTTAAATAGGTGGTGAGAATCGCCGAAAAGTTTAAAATAGGCTGTTCACCATAGAGAAGTTTCGGCCCGCATGCTGGAAACATGACTGCCTACAATGACATGATCAAGCACTTCAACATCAAGGGTTCTACCCGCGTCCAACAAGTTCTCAGTTACTTCAATATCTTGCTCAGTAGGCCTAGAACTTCCTGAAGGATGGTTATGGGCTAGGATCAAAGCTGATGCGTCGTGTTTCAAGGCCTCGCCGAATAACGTTCTAATGTTTAGGTTGACTGAGCTTACTCCTCCTTCGACTTCTTTTTCTGACAATATTTCGTTGCCGGAGTTAAGATAGAAGCATCTTAAAAGCTCTTTATCTCTGTATTTCAAGTCTTCTACGTGAGCGGTTACATCTTTTAGGCCTTCTATTTTTTGGCGTTTTTCTCTCTGCATCCGTGTTGCTAGCTCTCCTATCGCTTTCAACTGCCCAGCTTTGACTTTCGACACTCCTTCTATTTTTTCTAGGTCTTTCATTTCTGTAGATGATAGGCCTTGGATCGAGAACTCTTGGAGTATTTCGCAGCTAAGCTCTTTAACGTTTTTGCCTTTTATACCTGTTCTCAGCAGTATAGCGAGTAGATCTGCGTCTGTCAGTGATTTTGCGCCGTGTTCTTCCAGTTTTTCTCTAGGCCTTTCTTCTTGAGGCAGTTCTTTTATGGTATAATCCATTTTTTCTTGTCTGTTTTAGGGTTGCTGTTTAGGGGTAAAAAACTTTACTGTCTAAAATTATGGTGTGGAGCTAATTGAAAATCCTTCGTTTGAGCAGGCGTCTCAACTATTGAAAGAGTATCTATCCCGAGAGTACACAGTACAGGTCAACGGACTGTGTACCGTGAATTACCGTGGTAGGGCCAAGTCAAAGCTTGATAGAGGAGAGAGGATTTTGCTGAAGAAACAGGATTCGGCGTTGCTCGTCCATGGCCCTGATAATTATCAGCCGAAGAACTGGCAGCCTGAAGTAGACTCCTTCAAGGTAGAAGTTGATGAAGAAGGCCTCGTATTAAGAGCCGTGAGAAGAAATCCTGATGAAATGGTTGAAGTATTCTTTGATGAAATATCTTTGATCACTGTCGACCAGTTAGTAGACAAGTCTGAACTGAAGATTGCGGGCCACGAAGTTGACATCCATGAAGCTATAGAAGACGAGCCTGAGATCGTGGAGGAAGACCTCAAAGTTGTAGAAAGAGAAAAAGAGACGCCCGCCGGGTTTATAGACGTATTCGCTAGAGACAATGAGGACAGATACGTGGTTATCGAAGTCAAGAGAAACCCTGACTACAACACAGTTCTCCAGCTTCAAAGGTATGTTGAAGAGATAGAGGAGGAGTTCCATGGCGAAATAAGAGGAATACTTGTTGCTCCAAAGATGACTGAAAAAGTTTTGAAATACCTGGAAGAAAGAGGCCTAGAATTTGTAGAAGTGGAAATGGCCGACGTAATACCAAGCTATGAGGCAGTAGACAACAGTCAAAAAGGATTGTCAGACTTCAAGCCGTCATATGACTTAAATTAGTTCTCTTCCGATCTTATCGTAGTATTTTTCATCGTAAAGTATCTCGACTTCCAGGCCTCTGTAGTTCTCGCCCATTATTTCAATGTGTGCATCCAGGAGACGTGCTATGCGAGAATACTGTTCAAGGCCTTCAATTGTTCCTCTGGCCTTGTAATCAAATTCGGCTTCTCCGTTGAAAACTGTTAGGTCTGCGTTACTAGGATATAAACGGTTTTCTGTGTCTAAAGAGTAGGCCATTAAGAAAAAAATAGAGGGTTTAGGTTTATATTAGAAATCCATGTGTATCCAGTATCTTTCAATCTTGTCTGCGTTGAACCAGTGGATTTCGTCGTCAGCATCGACCTTGATCATAGGGGCTTCCTGAAACTCGGTATTGTGGAGATGCAGTTCTCGCTCCTCGCCTGAGTCGAACCGAATCATGATTTCTCCCTTCTCTTTAAGCTCTCTCTTCAAAGTTTCGTACATCAAATTAACACCTAT
>LKMJ01002012.1_pt1 | contig 18455 bp, 16 predicted proteins | sample 643391 | NCBI WGS metagenome assembly LKMJ01 (sample SAMN04112250, study PRJNA286221) | soda lake metagenome | biome: soda lake; feature: Kulunda Steppe; material: water; isolation source: sample PL-Br10 brine of Picturesque Lake | place: Russia: Kulunda steppe | collected 2010-07 | reverse complement strand
CCCTGCCGAGAGCACGAGACACTGTTCTGTCGTGGCGACGTGGTCGACTTCGATTCCTCGATTGCCAAGTGGCTCTCGCATTCGCTCGAACGTTTCGGCCGCCGTCGCGACCGCCAGCCGGAGCATACACGCAACAGGTGGCTGCAGCGTAATAGCGTTCGTGGTTCTAGAAAAGGACGTTCGCGAGCCAGACGAGCGACGTTACTCCAGCTCTTCGGCGAGGTCGTCGGCGTCGATGTCAGCTTCTTCGAGCGCTGCTTCGAGGTCGGCTCCACCGCCGCCACCCATGCCGCCCATCATGCCGGGCATCCCCATGGGGCTACTCTCGATAGTCTCCTGGATGACGATGCGGTCGATACCGAGCAGGTCGATGAGCTCCTGACCAATCTGCTGTTTCTGCATCATCCACTGCTGGTTCATCGTCAGCTGCGGCGTCGCCTCAATGTACAGCGACTCCTTCTCGACCTCGACGGTCTCGTACTCTGGTTCGTCGTCTTCCTCCTCGTCCTCTTCGTCCTCGGCCGCTTCTGATTCCTCGTCTTCTTCGTCCTCGGCCGCTTCTGATTCCTCGTCTTCTTCATCTTCGACGAGCTGTTCTTCCTCGACGGTGTCGGTCTGGAACCACATCTCGAGGTCGAGTCCGAGGAACATGTCGAGCAGGCCTTCGGCCTTCTCCATGCGGTCGTCGACGACGCCAACGATTTCGTACTCGTACTCAATGTCGTCGCCGGCAAGCGGGTGGTTGAAGTCCACGCGTGCGCGGCCGCCGATGATGGTCTCAACGAACCCTTCTTGGCCGTCGATCGAAACCTGTGCGCCGGGGTAGCGGTCGTCTTCGGGGATCTTGTCCTTGCTGACCGTGCGAACCTGCTCGTCGTCAAATTCGCCAAATGCCTCGCTGGCAGGGACCGTCACCGTGCCGGAGTTGCCGACTTCCTTCCCTCGGATGTCGTCTTCGATGCTGCCGAAGATGTGTCCCTGGCCGAGCACGATAGTTCTCGGGCCGAATTCGCGGCCTTCCTGGTCGATTCCCTCTTCCTCCGCGACCTCCTCGGACGTCGTATCGACGAGTCGGTCGTCCTCGACGGTGCGAGCGGTGTATTCGATGCGAATGAAATCGTCGTCCTGCAGACCCGACGGTTCTTCGTCTTCGGTCTCTTCATCGGCCGCTTCCCCGTCTTCGCCTTCGGCCGCTTCCGTCTCCTCGGTCTCGGATTCGGTCTGTTCGGCTTCAGCCTGCGTCTCTTCCTCGGTTTCAGCGTCGTCGGCCTGCGTCTGCTCGTCCTCGGCCTCGGATTCATTGCTCATACCGTTTTGGTCAGTCGTTGTACTCTTAAGGACACCGTTTCGACACGCTCGTGACACGCACTCACGTATTCCGACGGGGGTCGATATCAGACGGTTTTTGGACTCGCCACTCTCATTCGGAGGCATGTACGAAGTCGAGCTGAAGGTCGCCGCAGACCACGAGTCGGTCAGGGAACGCCTGGAGCAATCGGGGGCGAGTCACAACGAATCAGTCACACAGGAGGATACCTACTACAACGCCCCAGACCGTGATTTCGTCGAGACAGACGAGGCACTGCGGATTCGCCGCGAGAAAACCGCCGATGGAGAGTCACGAGCGGCCGTGACATACAAGGGACCGCTCGTCGATGAGCAGTCCAAGACCCGGGAAGAGGCTGAGACTTACATCGGAGATGACGAAGCGATGCACGACGTACTTACCGGGCTCGGTTACGAGGCGGCAGCCTCGGTCACAAAAGAGCGTGACCACTATGAGCTCGATGACTGCACTGTGACACTGGATACAGTCAACGGACTGGGAGAGTTCGTCGAGGTAGAACTGGAGATAGAGAGCGATTCGGACGACAGAGCAGACGAGAAGTCATCGGTTGCCGCTGCTCGCGAACGTGCTGTCGACGTGCTGGAGAAACTCGGTCTCGACCCTGACGGCCAGATCCGAACGTCCTATCTGGATTTGCTCCTCGAAGCGCAACCGGACGAAACCCAGTAGCAAACAGCGAAAATAGAGGCCGAGTGTTTATTACCACAGTGCATTATAGCGAGTCTTCGCGTTTCCGTAAGTTATAGACCCACTGGTTGCGAAGCCCGGGCAATGACAGAGCGGAATATACGTGTCGAGGATGAGGAGGGGCTCGCAGTCGAGGACCAGCACGTCGAGATAGTCGAGCGAAAGGGGCTCGGTCACCCGGACTCCATATGTGACGGTGTCGCAGAGGAGGTCTCGCGTGCGCTCGCACAGACGTATCTCGACCGGTTCGGCAAACCGCTGCATTTCAATACCGACGAGACCCAACTCGTCGCGGGGACGGCCGCACCCGCCTTCGGCGGCGGCGAGATGCTCGAACCGATTTATTTGCTCATTGTTGGTCGAGCAACCAAGGAGTACGACGGGGAGCGAATCCCGGCCGAAACTATCGCACTCCGGACTGCCCGGGAGTATCTCGACGAACAGTTCCCGTATCTCGACGTCGGCTCGGACATCATCGTAGATGTCAAACTCGGCGAGGGGAGCGGAGACCTGCAGGAAGTGTTCGACGAGGATGGTCACGCGGTCCCAATGGCGAACGACACGAGCTACGGTGTCGGTCACGCACCGCTGACCGAGACCGAGCAGATAGTCTACAACACGGAACACCGGCTCAACAGCGAATACGCCGCCGACAACCCTGAAGTCGGCCAGGACATCAAGGTCATGGGCAAGCGAGAAGACGACCATATCGACGTAACCGTCGCGGTCGCAATGGTTGACGAGCACATCGGCGGTCTCGACGAGTACCGTGACGCCATCGGCGGTGTCGAAGCGTACGTAACAGACCTGGCATCGGAGTACACCGACCGCGACGTGACTGTCCACGTGAACACCGCCGACGACTACGAGGAGGGGTCGATTTACCTGACGACGACCGGACTGAGTGCAGAGCAGGGCGACGACGGCTCCGTCGGTCGTGGCAACCGGGCAAACGGGCTTATCACACCTAACCGCCCGATGAGCATGGAAGCGACCAGCGGGAAGAACCCAATTAACCACATCGGAAAGATATACAACCTTCTCAGCACAGAAATCGCCGAGTCAGTCGCGGACGACGTCGACGGTATCCGCCAGGTGCAGATTCGCCTCCTCTCACAGATTGGGCGACCAATCGACCAGCCCCACGTCGCCGACGCGAAGATTGTGACGGCTGACGACGTAACTCTCGATGATATCCACGACGATATCGAGGCGGTGGTCGACGAGGAGCTTGCCAGCGTCACCGAGTTGACTCAGCGGGTCATCGACGGCGAGCTCTCCACGTTCTGACGGTAACTCGAGCGTAGATTCAATGCGGGTATAAGCGTTGGCGCGTTTCTCACGGGTATGCACCCTCCCGGAGCCGACACCGTCCTCGTCCGTTACAGCGGCGAGCTCGGTGTCAAGAGTCGGACAGTCCAACGGCGAATGGAGGGACGAGTTCGGGAAAATCTGGAAGTGATGCTCGCCGAGCGTGGTCTCGACACGGCCCTCGAGCAGGAACACACCCGGTTGTACGTCCACACCAGGCCGGAACAGGTCGATGCCGTAACAGATACTGCGGCAAAGGTTTTCGGCGTCAGCTCCGTGAGTGCAGTGAGAGAAACCGAGCCGACGCTCTCGGCAATCTGTGATGCGCTGGCCGAAGCGGCGCGTGAAGTGTACGGGGGTGGGGCGTTCGCAGTCCGCGCACGACGGGCTGGACAGGAGAGCGACCACCCGTTTTCGAGTACGGACATCGAACGCGAGGGCGGCGGGGCGGTGTACGAAGCCGCAGCAGAGGCCGGCGTCGAACCCGTCGTCGACCTGGAGAATCCCGACATCACGTTCGGTGTCGAGTGCCGACCGGAGCGCGCGTTCGTCTATCTCGAACGCCAACCCGGACCAGGAGGGCTCCCACTCGGAACCCAGGAGCCAGTCGTCGCGCTGGTAAGCGGCGGTATCGACTCGCCGGTCGCGGCCTGGCAAGTGATGAAACGGGGGTGTCCTGTCGTCCCGGTGTACGTCGACCTCGGGCGGTTCGGTGGTGTCGACCACCGGGCGCGCGCCGAAGGAACTGTCGAACAGCTCACGGCATATACGCCGGATGAGCTCTCGATGTGGGTCGTCCCAGGTGGGGAAGGGCTCGAAGCGATTGTCGACGCCACCGAACGATACCGGATGCTCCTCACGCGGCGGTTCCTGCTTCGGATCGGCGACCGCGTGGCCGATGAAACCAGGGCAGTCGGACTCGTCACTGGCGAATCAATCGGACAGAAATCAAGCCAGACGAGCGCCGCACTCGGCGTCACCGACATGGTCACCAAACGACCGGTTCACCGCCCGTTGCTTTCGCTGGACAAGAACGAAATCACCGACCAGGCACGAGCGATTGGAACGTACGAAGACTCGACCATCGACGCGGGCTGTAACCGCATTGCTCCCGACAACCCGGCCACCCGGCCACCGCTGGAAGCCGTTCGAGACGCAGAGCCGACAGACATCGATGTGCTTGTGGACGAGGCAGTCGAGCGTGCTGAGACGGTTGATCTGCGTCTATACGGCTAACCGAGACAACCGACCTGCGTCTACACAGTTGGGAGAATATGTCACGGCGTCCTGTAAACTCGAGGGAACTACGACTCGAACGTTTCACGCCCGGACATTCGTAGCACGTGTTTATATTCGAGGGAGTCGTAGTAGTAGATATGGTATCAAAAACGAAACTTACCGTAGGTATCGCACTGATTGCGGCAACAGCGTTCACCCTCTTCCGGCGGCGAGGGTCTGCCGCACCCGTCATCGACGAAGAGCACCAGGACCACGAAAACTAACTGACGTCACCGATTTTATCGACCCTCACGGCCGATAGCTTCGAAACTATCGAGAAGTTCTGCCACGTTGTCCAGCAGTCGCTGAATTCGCCGTTCGAGCGCCTCACATTGTGTGTCGAGACGCTGGTACGTGTCGTGGTCAGCCCGGTCCTCACGCGGGAGTTCAGCCGCAATGACGCGGCGTTTAGACTCGATACCGAAGTACTCGCCGAGTAGCTCGTACCCGAGAATCTCACACTGCTGTTCGACCGCGGCGCGAACGTCCTCACGGTCGATTGGTTTGCACAGGTAGTCGTCGAAGGGCATGTCGAGCACGTCGAACCCCGGGTCGATTGCCGTCACCATGATAATCTTGCCCTCGAACCCACGCTCGTCGAGTTCGTCAAGCACGTCATCTCCTGACATCCCCGGCATGTGCCGGTCTAGCAACACCACGTCGATGTCCTGTTCGTCGACGACAGCCAGGGCCGTCTCACCGTCGTAGGCCGTCTGCACCTCGCACAGCCCACGTAGGCGGAGTGCGTACGCGTCCGCCACCTCCTTCTCGTCGTCGACGATAAGTGCGAGCGGACGGTCCGAGGTCGTCTCTTCCATGCCTGTGTATCTTACCTCGTTGATTCGACACCAGCATACATAATGGCTGGCATTTGGACAGAAACCCAACTCCTGCGCCACACTCGTGAGCACAAACAACATCTGTCTCGGCTCTGATCTTTACTACTAGAATGTTCCCGAAGTAGGACTCTTGATAGTTAACAATATGCGATAGGGTACCCGAGTTCGTTGGATAAGATATGTTGCAGAGCCGTCCCCGCAGCCGGAAGACGGTCGCAGTGACTGACGAGGAAAACAACGATACCGAACAGGTGTCGACACCGGTCCTGCTGGACCTACTGGGCGACGAGTACACCAGAGCGGTGCTTCGGGCGGTGGTCGACCAGCCTCGGAGCGGGGCCGACGTTGCCGAACAGGCGTCGGTGTCCAAACCGACCGCATTCAGGCGGCTCAACCGCCTCGAGGAGGCTGGTTTGGTGACGGTCCGACAGCACATCGACACCGAGGGCGGCCACCACCACAAGGTCTACGAGGCCAGACCAGAGCGCCTCGACGTCGAACTCGACAACGTCCTCGAGAGCTTCGAGGAATAACTGAGCGCCACGCACTGTATTCGGCTACGAGTCGTCGGCCACAGTGAAGAACTCTTCGAGCAGTTTTCGCTGCCCTGCTCGCAGGTGGTGTAACAGCGTCGGTCCCGTAATGCCGAGGGCTTCAGCGACCTCCTGTGCGTTGCTCCCTCGCGGTGACTGGAAGTACTCCGCAAAGAAGGCCGTCCGAAGTGCGTTCTCCTGGCGGTCAGTCAGCTTTTCCCGGAGCTCGTCGCGGAACTCTCCGGCCGTTGTCACGTCACGTTCGCGCTCACGTTTTGCGAGTACATCCACCTCAAACTCCCGGGAGAGTGCGTCCACAATCCGTCGAACGTCCTCCTCCGGAGAACATTCGATATCGAGTTCTCCCCGCCCGTTCGCGAACTGTGCCGAGCGGACGGTGACGCCGCTGGCTGCGAGCAAACCGAGTGGCGTTCGTGGGCCGAGGCGCACCTCCAGAGTGCCACCGTCTTCGTACTCGCCAATGACCCGAACGCCTCGAACACCGTCACGGTCACCCACCACGGTCGTGATTGGCGAGACGGCGCCTTCCTGAACGACGACGTAGCAGAGCAGTTCCTCCCCCTGCGGAACGAGCCCGTCGAGCGAGAGCTGTCCGTCCACTTCGCTTGCGGCGGAGACGAACGGAGCCGAGGAGTCGGTGATTTGTAGGTCGAGTTCGACGACCGTGTCCGACAGCAGGAGGTTGCGGTGACGCGTCGCGTTGATGGCGAATCCGGCCATCTCGCCGACCGTCTCGAACGAGGAGCGCTCGCGCTCCGAGAACGCGTCCTGTTTGGCGGTGTAGACGCCGACGACGCCGTAAACGCTCGACCCGTAGGTCAGCGGAATAGCGAGCAGCGACTGAAGCCCGTCGGCAAAAGCGGCACGGCGAATGGGTTCGGCGACCTCCTCGTCGTCGCCGATTGGCTGGACGGCCACCGACTGCCCCGACTCGATTGCTCGCTCTTCGGGGACAGTCGCGTCGTCCAGACACGCTTCGATCTCGTCGAGCGTCCGCCCGGTTCGTCCAGCCGCCGCGCGGACGACGAGGTCGTCGCCCCCGATTTTGCGCTCGCCGACCCACGCGAACTCGTAGATGTCGTTCTCGCCGAGCCGGCGACAGATTGTGTCGGCTATCTCCTCTCTGCTTGCTGCGTCCACGAGGTCCGCGAGGATGTCAGAAATGAGCTCGTTGAGTATCGTGAGACGGTCGAGGTCGCCACGGAGCTGTTTGGTCCGTCGCTGTGTTTGGTAGCTGTCGGTCACGTCGCTGACGTACACTGCGACCATTCCGTCGACGGGGACAAGCGTCACCGCGAGCCACCGGTCGAGAGACGGATAGTACTCCTCGACAGATTGTTCCTTCTCGAGCGGCGCATCGAATGCGCTCGGAACGGTCTCCTCGATGGAGTCGGGAAACACCGTCGCGATGTCCACCTCACCGGTGTCAGAGGCCTGCCAGTCGAGCAACTCACAGGCGCTGTCGTTGCACTCCCGGACTGTTCCATCGTGTTCGACAGTCAGAACGCCGACCGGAGCGTGGACCGAGAGCTCGTCCATATATCAGACCTCCACAGCGACTGTCATATAGCTGTCTCCATCGGTCAACAGTGTGCGAACGATCACGCCGAATCGACCCCGCGAATTTCGAATCGAGCACCCCCGGAAGCCGAGTCAGTGACATCGACGTCCCAGCCATGAAGGTCGGCAATCCGGGCAACGATTGCCAGGCCGAGACCGGTCCCGTGGTCGTCGGAAGACTGTCCCGGCTCGAAGACATGTGGCTTGCAGTCGTCTGGGATTCCCGACCCGTCGTCCGCGACATAGAACCCGTGCGTCGGAGCGACGGCCAGGCGACCGACGGTAACGTGGACGGTGCCGCCACCACCCGTCCCGTGCTCTACCGCATTTCGAAAGAGGTTCTCGAACAGTCGGCTGACCCGGTCCGGGTCGGCGAGCACCGTCGGGAGCTCGTCCTCGACCGTCAGTCGCGCGTCGTTGGTTTCGACGGTCCCCCAGGCCTGTTCTGCGACTACCCCGAGGTCCACCGTCTCGTCAGGGTCGACAACATCCTCCCCTCTTGCCAGCGTCAGAACGTCCTGGATAATTCGCTCCATACGGTCGTGTGCTCGCTCGACGTGTGCGAAATGCTCGCCCTCGTCGAGCTCTTGGGCAGCCTCCAGTCGTGCTTGCGCCACGTCAAGAGGGTTCCGCAGGTCGTGACTGACGACGCTGGCGACGTGATCCACCGCGAGTCCGTTCTGGGCGGACTCCGTTTCATCCTCATCGAACTCGACATGACTGTCTGTGATATCGGTGAACAGCAGGTAGCCATCGCCGTCGTCCTCCGGTGCCGCGACGTTGACGAGATAGCGGTCTCCTTGCTCGGGCTCGACAAGAGTAAACTGCTCTCCGTGTTCAAGGGCTGTCTGCCACCCGTCAGCGGACTCGAACTCCTGGAACACTGCAGAAAGTGACTCGCCTCGGACGACACCCAGGAACCGGTCATCGAACTGCCGGTTGGTCCCGCTGACGACCGCGTTCCCGTTTTCGAACGTAAATTGACAGACAGGTACCGGGACGCTGTCAGCCGAGATGGCGTCGATGTGCGTGTTTCCGTTCTCAATCATTATCTGAATCGGTGTACGCAGCCGGTAGCTTGCCCGTGCGCGCCTTCCTCAATCTGGTCGAATCTGCTATCGGAACGTTAGAGGTGTCCCCTCTTAGTGGTAGACCCTAGCTATACAGATGCCTTCGAACTCATCAGAAGGATGCCACCGCTCACACCAGTTTCCGTTGGTTCGCCGAATACAAAAGAACGGTACGAGAACGACCGGACCAAAGCAGAATGCACAGAACGATGCCGGGCAGACCGGGGCAGGTTCCCCCAGCACCGTGATTCCAGCATTGCTGGCATTCCGTCGGGGGACGGATTTGGGCGGCGACTGTCGCCGCCACCTGAAACGGGGGAACGGGTCTGCGATAATCCCCACCCACTGTTTCTCGTCGTGAAACACGTCGAAACAGCAAAATAGACGAATTCATCCAGTGCGACAGCGTATTGTCTAATCAACCCAGGGCGACAGCGTATTGTCTGATTCGTCCCGCGAATTAGTGCGATAGCATGTAGCTTCGTTCGTCCCGGAATTTAGTGCGACAGTACCCGAACAGTGTTGACGCAAGGGAATTGTTTCTTCATAGCTAGATGCGGTTTGAGACGGCAGGATAGATAGCTAGCATGTTGTTCCAGTAAGATGGGAGCAGACTACGGGTATATGGCAAGTTCACAGCTGTCGGCAAACCCGCCCAAGTCATCGGAATCGGACACCACTGGCGAGGCAGTTCGACAGGGTCTCGAAGCTGAATCGGTCCTCGAACTCCTCGGTGACGAGTACACGCAACGCATCCTATCAGCTATCGGTGACAGCGCTCGGACGGGGCGCGAGCTCGTCGACAGCGCTAACGTCTCGAAGGCGACAGCGTACCGCAGGCTCGACGAACTGCAGGACGCTGGTATCGTCGACTCGACGATGCGCCTGGACCCGGATGGACACCATTGCGAGCAGTATCGGCTCGCTGTCGACGAACTCTCCATCTCGATTAGCCCATCAGGCTTCGAGGTGACAGTAACGCAGGACACGTCCGATAGCGTCAACGACAGCGATGTTCAGCTGAGCGTTCCCGCTGACGACTGAACCAGCCCTCCAAGGATTCACCAGCGTTCACGCCCACGTTTCCTCGAGAACGCGTAACCAGTTTTCCGAGGCAATCTTCCGTCGGTCTTCTGCGTCGAATCCGCGCGCTTCGAGTTCCTCGAAGATGCTCGGAAGCCCGGTAACGTCACCGACAGCGTTCGGAATCTCTGCCCCGTCGAAATCCGACCCGACGGCGACGTGTTCGACACCGATACGGTCGGCGACGTACTCGAAGTGGTCGACCAGCGTTTCGACCGAGGTGTCCACGTCGCGTTTTCCGTCCGGGCGAATCGCGTTGACAGCGAAGGTGATTCCGACGACACCACCGGAATCGGCGACCGCGTCGAGCTGTTCGTCCGTGAGATTTCGCGTTGACGGGCAGAGGTCGTGAACACCCGCGTGGGAGACAATTAGCGGGTCAGTCGAGCGCTCTGTCACGTCCCAGAACCCCCGCTCGTTGAGGTGGGCGAGGTCCACGGCGATGCCGAGGTCGTTACACCGCCGGACGAGTGCTCGCCCCTCCTCGGTCAGTCCAGGGCCGGTGTCCGGCGAGGCGGGAAGCTCGAAGGGGACGCCGTAGCCGAACTGGTTGGGGCGGCTCCAGACGAGTCCCAGCGAGCGGAGGCCGCGCTCGTAGTACGTCTCGAGGTTCGAGAGCTCCGGGTCGATGGGTTCCGCCCCCTCGAAGTGAAGTACTGTAGCAACCGTTCCCTCGTCCAGACACGCTCGGATTTCCGGAACCGATTTCGCAAGTTCGACCCTCCCGTCGCTGGCGTCGAGTATGGCGTCCAGTCGACCCATGAGCTTCTCAATCACGTCCTGTGCATAGCTCGGCCGAAGCTGAGGCGGTGGGTCGAGGTGGAAGCCGTCTTCGGTATCGGTCCAGCGCTTTTCGCGAGGAACCGTATCCGACGACGGACTGACGAACAGGGCGAACAATCCGCCTGCGAAGTTCCCTTGCCGGGCGCGTGGCAGGTCGAGATGCCCCGACTCCCGGCCAGAGAGAAACGACACCGGATCGTCCTCCGGAAGCCGAAGCAGGCAATCGTTGTGTCCGTCGAAGATGGGTGGCGTCGCTGGCATCGAATCCGTTGAGCATCCTCGTGGTTCGGATAAAAATCTTCGCCACGCTGAAAACAGCGCGGTAGTCGAAAGTAGCGAGATACGACCAGGGAGAAGGTCTTTATTCATCAGTCACGACAGTTCAGTATGGGAATTTATCGCAGCGTTCGAGCCGTCACGGGTGCCAGCGGTGACGGCCCAATCGACTGGGATGCCGTCGCAGAGGCAGCGAAAGCCTCAGTCGACCCGGGCGACCTCAACGTATCTCCGGCGGAACAGCAAGCGTACGCAGACGACGCCAGAGACGCACGGGACCGCGTTCGAGAGGTAACCGCCATCGAGTTCGACCTCCCCGAACGCGTCGAAATCCAGAACCGCCACCACTGGCTCGACGCCAACGTCGCAACCTTCCAGCGCGTCATGGCCCCACTCGAAGAACAGGTCCAGACAGCGCCGGGACTAGCACGAGTCGTCAACACTGGTTCGATGGCGTTCGCCCTGAGCTTCCTGTCGAACCACGTTCTCGGCCAGTACGACCCGCTGTTACTCGCAGACCGAGACACCCACGCGCTGTATTTCGTCCGCCCGAACATCCTGCACGTCTCGGACGTGCTCGACGTCCCCTACGACCGGTTCCGGCGATGGATTGCGTTCCACGAAGTGACGCACGCAGCGGAGTTCGGGGCGGCTCCGTGGCTGCCGGAACATCTCGAAACTAGCATGAAAAAAGCCGTCAGGAAGCTCTCCAGCGGGAACATCGACCGGGCAACGCTCGGCGAGCTCGACACCACGATGACGTCGGTCGAAGGGTACGCAGAGCTTATCATGGACCGGGCGTTCGACGACGAGTACGACGATATGCGTCGGAAATTAGAGAAACGTCGGAAAGGCCGCGGCCCAATCGAGCGCCTCATCCGCCGATATCTGGGACTGAGTGTCAAGCGCCGTCAGTACGAACGCGGCAAGGAATTCTTTGAGGGCGTCGTCGACCTGCGGGATATCGAGACGGCCAGTCGCGTCTGGGAGTCGCCGGAGATGCTCCCGACAGACGCAGAACTCGACAGTCCGCGAGCGTGGCTGTCGAGAATCGAGTAAGCCCGACCGGATTTTGTAATGAAGTTTCTGATTGTGCAACAGATGACACAACTTATTACCATCGAATACTGGGTGATTACATAATGCAACGCCGGACAGCTCTTTTTGTTCTCGCAGTCGCGCTCGTGACTGTTACGGCAGTCGCCATGCCGGGGGCCGCGAGTCTTGACGAGGGAGGAGCGTCACCCGCTAGCCAGCCCGACGGCATGCTGGAGAACACCGCCATCGCTGGCGAGCACATCAACGAGTGTGCAGCCGACCCCCCGGAGGACTTCGCCGACCCTGAAGACGGCAACGAGGTTATCGGCTGGGTGGACGGGTTCTGGTACAACGAGCCGCTCAACCTCGAAATCGACGACGACGGCCTCTCTGAAGACGAACTCGAAGACCTGAGCGCACGGACAGCCGCTAGGTTCGAAGCGATGCGGTGTATCACTGCAGACGAAGGAGTGCCACCGGTCGAAATCCAGAGCCGTGAAGAGTTTCAGGATGAACAGGCAGGATTTTACGAAAACGTCGGTGAAGAAGAAACACTCTCGGACAACGCGAAGTTCGAGGCGATGCTGATGATAGACTCCGAACGCAACTCGATTGATGTCCGCGAGGAGAACCGTGGGGACACAGTCGGCGGTTTCTACAGCTTCGAGGAGAACAGAGTTGTCATCGTCAGTGACGACCCGGATAGTCTACTGATCGACGAGGAGATACTGGCACACGAGCTCGGCCATGCTATCCAGGACCAGCAGTTTGACCTGAGCCGGTTCGATAGACCGACGACCGACATCGACAACGGGAAGCTGGCACTTATCGAGGGTGATGTCCACCTCGTGGAAGGATGGTATCTCGAAGCCTGCGAGGAAGGGCTCTGGGATGAGCCCTGTGTCACCGAAGGGGTCGACGACGAGGCGGGGGGTGGTGACCTCGCAAGCTGGGGACTGTACTTCAAGAGTTGGCAACCGTACAACGACGGGCCAGCGTTCATCGAATATCTCCGTGAAGAAGCTCACGACGGAGGATGGGAGGAGATAGACGCACTGTACGACGACCCACCGGAAACGGCGCTTCATACCGTGTATCCTGAGAAGTTCAACGAGGTCGAACTCGCCGATGTCGACGTGCCGGACCAGAGCAGTGGTGACTGGGAACGCATCACCCTCGAGGACAGTATCGATTACGACACACTCGGTGTCGCTGGTATCTCCGCGATGTTCAAGGCGCCGACCTACGAGACGAACGGGATGCAGAACGTCTACGACCCACAGTTCATCCTCAATACTGGTGCCGATGGCGAAATCGACGACTTCCAGCCGGTGAACTACGCCCATCCCGAGACTGAAGGCTGGCGTGACGACAAGCTGTACACGTACAGGAACGGCGACGACGCAGGCGCAGTCTGGACGCTCGAGTGGGCCTCCGCCGAGGACATGGAGCCATTCCTCAGCAGCTACGAAGAGCTCGTCGACATTCGTAACGGCGAAGCTGTCGAAGGCTACGAACACACCTACACCTTCGAGGACGCCAGCGACTACGACATGGCGCTGACAATCGTCCCAGACGGAAGCACCGTGACGATCGTCACCGCGCCGACCGTCGACGACCTCACCGAGATTCACGACGTCGAACTGGTCGAAGCTGACGACACTGATGACCCGACACCAACACCGACGCCTGCCGACGGTGACGACGCGACCCCCACGCCCGACGATGCAGACGACACCGAGCCTGCTGGTGCCGGTGACGACAGCCAGTCAGACGACACTGCCGACGCTGACGACGACGGTGCTGGCTTCGGTATCGTCGCAGGAGCACTCGCCGTCGTCCTGGCGACGCTCGCCATTCGGCACCGACAGTAGAGGGCCCGCTCAGTTGTCGGTTGGTCACCCGGTCAGCAGTATTTCGATGGCAGAAAAGGAACAAAATAGTTTTATTGACACCTCAATAACACAGCGTTAATGGCCCTCCACGCGCGAATGCTTGCCGTTCTAGGGATACTTATCGGTCTCAACGCCCTGTTCGTCCTCGTGCTGTTGTGGGGATTCGGTATCCTCCTCCCGACGGTCGTTACGGCAGTCTTTCTCGGCGAGTTGACACTCCTCTCAGACCTGTTTCGAGTGCCGGTTTCGGTCGGAACGTACGTCGCGGTGGTCGGCACGTTTCTCGCAGGTCAGTTGTACTACGGCTACCGGCGTGTATTGTCAGGTCCACCGTCGAGTGGACAGGGTAGAGACCACGCCGTCGACGAAATCGTAAGACGGCTCTCGATGACGGTCGATATTCCGACACCATCGACGCAGATAGTCGATGACGACACCCCGAGCTGTTACACCGTGGGACGATTCAGGAACGCGACAATCGTCGTGACGACGGGCCTCCTCTCGGAACTCGATGCCGACGAACTCGAAGCGGTGCTCGCCCACGAGATTGCACATATCGTGAACCGGGACGTGACGCTCATGACTGTCACGACGCTGGTGCTCGAAATAGCCACACGAGCGTACCATACGGTGAGGCTGGTCCCGCGTGCGTTCAGGGGGTTGGAGAACCTCACGCTGTACGAGCGCGTTGCACTCCGCTGGTTCCTGCCGCTGTCGGTCGTCGTGTACGTCCTCGTCTCGCCGCTGTTGCTCGTCTTTCCGAAGGTTGCTGACTGGGCGACTCGGACGCTCTCACACACCCGCGAGTTCGCAGCAGACGAGGCCGCAGCGCGGATGACTGGTGACCCGCTCGCGCTTGCAACTTCGCTCGCCACCCTCTCGGAGACGACACCAAAGCCGGAGACAGACTTGCGACGCGAGCGAACGCAAGCGCTCTGTGTGGTACCGATGCGCCCGATTACCGGGCCATCAGCGCCGACGCCGCCCGAACCCGACGAGCCTGATATCGACCGTGAGGGAGCGGTCTCAGCGTGGCTCGACGGACGAACCACGGACAGCCCGGTATCGGGCACACACCCACCAGTCGAGAAACGAATCGCTCGGCTACAGCGTCTCGTCGGTGACCTGGAGGCAGGGAGATGAGTCCCGAACGCCGCCTGCTACTGGTCGTGGTCTGCGCGTTCGGGCTGGTCGTAGTCGCCGCCACGTTCCCGGCGGCTGACCCCCGCCTCGACGCACCAGGCAGCGAGAGCAGCGTCGAGGCGAGCGGCAACTGGAGTAGCGTCACCGAAACGCCCGAGCGAACAAATGAGCAGGACACGGAGGAGCGAAGCGAGCCCGGTGAGGACGACGCGACGCTCGAACTCAGGCCGAAAGTCGACGGCGACCTCGTCCCGGGAACGACAGCGCGTGTCGGCGTCGCAGAAGAGGACCTCCGGACGAGTGAGTATCGAGGCGTGACCATGCTCGTCGACGGCGAGGATGTCGGTGTGGCGGGCGGCGACGAGATGGCACTCTTCGAGGTGCCAACTGGAACGGAGTCGGTGACTGTCGCTGTCGAGGAGACCGGAGACAGTGTGGAAGTTCCCGTCGAGACGGACATCAGCATAACTGTCAAGGACTATCTCGTTCCAGGTGCAGAGATCGAGATACGAGGAACAATCGGTGAGTACAGAGTTGGTGACGCGACGGTGCTCGTCGACGGAGAGACTGTCGGAACGACGAGCGGCGACGGAACTGCCACTGTTCCGCTTCCGGAGACCGCTGGAGAGGCAGAAATTCTGGTCGAACGTGACGAACTCGCTGGCACGTACACTGCCGACGTTGCCGAGCCGGACATCGCGTTCACATCCCGTGTTATCTTCCCCGGAATGCCAGCTCACGTCTCCGTCAACGCTGACACGGCACCGGTCGAGAACGCGACCGTCGCTCTCGGCGACGGGTCAGAGACCACAACCTCTGGCAGCGGAGGAACGTGGGTGAGAGTTCCGCTGACGGACGAGGTGACAGCCACCACGACGGTCGGTGACGAACAGGCGAGTACGACCGTTTCGAACCTGTACCTGCGAACGACGGTCATCGTCCTGGTCGTTCCTGGGCTGCTCATCGGTGCGGCGTGGACCTACCTCCGGTACGCACCCCACCGATACCGTAGACACACCGACTTCTCGGAGGCGATGCTCAATCTGGCCGCGCTACTCGGCGGTGCCAGTACGGCGCTGACGAACGGTATCACTGCAAGCCTGAACACGATTCGATCTGTCCGATTCCCACGTTTCCGATTCCCCACCCTCAGCCTGTCGGTACCGAGCATGGCGCTCCTGACAGGCAACACACCGTCCCTCCGGATGCCCTCGCTCGGCGGACTGGTCGACTCGCTTACCTGGTCGGGAACCTCGGGCGAAAGCTCCCTGTCGAACACTGTGGCGGACGTACTTTCGAGGACAAGGGAGGCGGACGACGAGACACGTTCGACCGATTCCGCGAGCGAATCCGCCGAGACGGCGACAGCCGACAGCGGCTCCGACCCCGTGCCCGACAGTACACAGGAGCTCAGGGACGCTTGGCACACGTTCCTCGACCACGTTGGGATTCGAAACCGGGAGACGTGGACTCCCGGCGAGGCTTCACGGTACGCGCTCGCTGCAGGGTATCCAGGCAAGACAGTAAGGCGGCTTCTCGCTCGGTTCAGGAGCGTCGAGTACGGTGATGCAGAGCCCTCTTCCGAGGACGTAGCTGACGCCCGGTCGGCGGTCGAGACACTGATACAGCACGACCCGGAGGACGATTCGAAATGAACTGGCGTCCAGACCGCTCTCAGCTCGCAGCTGTACTGGCCGCGCTCGGCCTCATCGTCGCCGTCGTGACCGTCCTTTTTGGCGGCATTATCGGAGTGGTCCTCCAGTCGGAGCTGGTTTTGAACACGCTCCACTTGATCGCATACTTGCTTCCCGGCGTGGGAGTAGGGCTGATAGCTGCTGTGCTCTGGGCGATGCGAGGAGAGAACAGCGTATATCGTTCGAGCGACCCCCTCCAGGACAGGCGGTTTGCGCTGACCGAATCGGATACGAAGCAGGTCGGACAGAACCTCGAGCGCCGTCTCGAAAGCGCTGCTTCGGACTGGTACCGGTGTGAGGAGACCTACAGCGTCGCGGACATCAGGGAACGACTCGAAGAGAGCGCCATCAGAGTCATCAAAGTACGGAACGGACTGGACGACGAACGCGCGGTACAGGCAATCGAGGACGGTGTCTGGACCGAGGACCCTGTCGCCGCGGCGTTCCTCTCACCTCACCGTGGACAGCCACTCCCCGAACGCCTCAGAGGCGCATTAAATCCCGGACAGGCGTTTCACCGCCGGGTCGACCGAACGCTCTCGGCTATCGAGGAACTGGAAAATCACAGCGCGTTCGAACCAGTCACCGAGTCGGACAAGCGTACTGAGACAGCACAGGAGGTCGTCGCAAAATGAGTGCTGAGAGCGGTGTGGTTGAAAAGCACGGGGGTGACGGCGCGTGGGCGATTGCAGTCTCTCTCGTGCTGGTGGGAGCAGGTATTGCGACGGGCAGTCCGCTTCTCGTCGCGCTGGCAATCATGCCGCTCGGATTCGTCGTCGCGGCAGGATTCGACTCACCGCCCGAAATGAAGGTGGCGCTTCACCGCGAGCTCACGGTTACCGATGCCGAAACGCCACTGGAGGACGGGAGCGAGGGAATCACTGGCGACCCGGGAGAGCGCATCACCGTCCGACTGGCCGTCCGCAACGGTGGGTCAACCCCGATAGTCGACCTCCGGGTGGCCGACGGAGTTCCTGAAGACATTCCCGTGGTCGACGGAACGCCCCGCGCATGTCTCACCGTCGGGCCGGACGAGACAGCAGTTATCGAATACGAGGTCGAACTCCGCCGGGGAGAGCACACGTTCGACGATGCAGTCATCCGAAGTCGTGGCGCGGGCGGGACGGTCACGAAAACCGCGTCAACACCGACCTCCGGCGGTGCGGTGCTTCGGTGCTACCCTGCTGTCCAGAACGTTCCGATAGACGACGGAACAAACGACTACGCTGGCGAGATTCCGACTGACGAGGGCGGGAGCGGCGTCGAGTTCTACTCGATTCGTGACTACGAGCCGGGCGATCCGGTTCGCTCTATCGACTGGCGGCGCTACGCCAACAACCGAGAGCTGGCAACCGTCGAGTTCAGGGCCGAGCGCGCGACCCGAGTCGTCTGCATCGTCGACCGGCGAACGAGCCAGCGACGTGCGAAGTCGGCGGACCACCTGCCAGCGCTGGAGCTCTCGATCGCCGCCGCCGAGCGAACGTTCGACAGCATCATCGACGCCGGTTATCCGACCGGCGTTATCGTGTTCAACAACCGACTCCAGCTGCTGATCGAGCCGGACAAGAGCGCCAGCACGAAAAAGCAAGGCGCTGACCTGTTCAAAACAGTGCGCGAGTACGACCGAGAGCCGAGTGAGCACGCAGCGACGCGCTGGGGGAATCCGTCGAGCCTGATTCCGTCCCTTCTCCCTGGAGAGGCACAAATAATCCTGTTCTCCTCGTTCGTGGACGACACACCTGTGGAACTGGCCGAACAACTCCGTATTCACGGCTACCCGGTCTGTGTCGTCTCCCCGGACGTGGCGACTGGCCGACCAGACACGGCGGGGAGACTGATGGCCGTCCAGCGTCGAACCCGTCTCGCCGACGTACGGAAAACCGGCGCGAGAGTCAT